>Ga0182024_10017938_pt1 | contig 13230 bp, 12 predicted proteins | sample P32metaG_FD_120480 | JGI IMG/M metagenome (GOLD analysis project Ga0182024, IMG submission 120480) | Permafrost microbial communities from Stordalen Mire, Sweden - P3-2 metaG (Illumina Assembly) | ecosystem: Environmental > Terrestrial > Soil > Wetlands > Permafrost | place: Sweden: Stordalen...
CTGTACGAACCCGTGGCCGACGGCGCCCTGGTCAAAAGGCAGGGCCAGAAGCTGCTGGAGCGGCCCAAAGCCAACCTTGTGTCTGATTTAACCGATGAGGTGCAAGATGAAGTCTAATCCTTGGCCACTTGCACGTCGTCAACATGCCGCTTGAGCAGGTCGTGGACGAGCTGAGCCGGCAGACGGGGCAACCAATCAAAGTCGAATGGGAAGCCCCGCATCTCGATTGGAGAGTATCCCGACAGTCGGACGTCACTATTGATCTGGACGACATCACGCTCTATTCGGCGATTCAAACCATCTTTGCCAAAGTGGCACCGGGAATGCCGGTCCATTACGGGGTCCGCCGCGGCGTTGTCACAGTGTCGAGCCGCGAGCAGCAATGGGATGTCGTCGCCCGCACTTATGACCTGAGCGACTTGGTGGGATCGTCTTCCGAACACCTGGGCACAGGCCCACCGCTATTGGTTTCGCTTTCTCCCATGTCTGTGTCCTCTGGAACCCCAGTGGAGCCCAGCCGGGTCGGCAATCTCGTCGTCCGCCTGCTTTTTAAGCCGGGCCGTATTGGCCCATCGAGCTCCAAGCCCACGCCACGGGAGAAGGCGATGGATGAACTCACTTCATTGATCTGTTCCATCCTGGTGAACAATCCCCTCAATGGCACGACCTCACCCGTAGTCAATCAATGGGGTGAGCGACTCGTCGTGGTCGCCGCCGAACCCCAGCAACGAATCCTGGAACGATTCGTGGTCACCCTGAGAGCGAAGATCGCCGCAAGGACAAGCCCGACAACGACGCCAACCGGAGCAGCACAGTCGCTTGGCTTTGACGGCACGGCCATTGCGCCGATGAACCCGCCTGACGATCCAAACTCGGTGCTCGATTGCGTTATCTCCAAGGTCGAGATTTCCAGGACGTCTCTCCGCGCGGCGCTGGAAAAGCTGCAGGACCAGACGGGGTTTATCCTGGCTACCTGGTCTCCTCGTGAGGTGCCGATGCATGATCTGGTCGAAGCGCACCTGGCCAAAGTGACCCTTCGCAATGCGCTGAACGCGGTTCTGCGCCAGGTAAAGCCAACCCCGGCATTTTTCGCGGAGGGCCGGATTGTAGTTATCGGAGATGAGAAAAAAGAGACTCGTCTCTACGATGTCCGAACCCTGCTCTCCCAAGACCCGACCGCGTCCGGCCAGAGGAAGCGGGCGCGAAGGAACGCGCTTCTTCTAGAGCTTGCCGATATCATTGAGGGCCCCATCGCGTGGTATCAAGACCCCGAAATCCGTACCTTTAGAATCTCTGTGATGGAATGGGACGGAATTCTCGTGGTCCACGAAACCCCACGTATCCATCGGGAGCTATCGCAGTTATTTCAGGAATGACTGACTGGAAAATTACGAAGCGCGACTCCGCATTCCTCGCCGGCTTCCGACGACACGGCAGACTCGCCACGGCTTATAACTGAATGTTGTTGACATCCACGCAAGCTGCTGGATACGGTAACCCGACTTGCCCAGCCCGAGGGACGAACCATGACCAGCCGCCATCGTGCTCGACGGGTTCGCAAAGCGCTGATCGCCCTTTCATTGTGCTTCGCGGTCGTGATGCTGGGAACGGTCTTGCGGCCCGGGCATCCCGCCGAGGAAACTGGCACAAGCCTCGACCGGCGCGTCCGCCATTTGCACGTCGTCAACCTGCCGCTTGAGCAGGTCGTGGATGAGCTCAGCTGGAAGACCGGGCAGCCAATCGAGGTCGAATGGGACCAGTTAGCGCTTGCAGAACGCTCACCCCGTCAGGCGAAGGCGACGATCGATCTGGACGACGTAACGCTTTACTCGGCACTCCAAGCCGCTTTCGGCACGCTGCACGACCCTGTCCGCTATGGCGTCAGCCGGGGCGTCATCACGGTATCGAGCCGGGCCGTGAAATGGGACACCGTCGCCCGCACGTATGACGTGAGCGATTTGTTGCGATCGTTTTCCGACCAACGGAGCGTCGCTCCGTCGCGGCCGGCTTACCTCGCCGGCCCATCCAGGTTCGCGGGCGCAGGATCCTTCGGCGCTCAAATGCAACCACCATTTACGACAGGGCGCATTGGCCCATCCAGCTCTACGGTCACGCCGCGCGTATGGGCGATGGATGAATTGACCCTGTTGGTTTGTTCCGTCCTGGCGAACAATCCCCTCAATAGCGCCGTCCGGCCTTCCGTTACCCAGTGGGGCGAACGGCTGATCGTGGTCGCAACCGAACCCCAACAGCGCTACTTGCAACGATTCATGGCCCTCCTGCGAAAGAGCATCGCCTCAAGGGCGAACCAGGCCGATGACGCGCAGTCGGGTGCCGGCGAAGGCGTGCTCGTTCCGCCGATGTGTCCACGCGACGATTCTGACGCCGTCCTGGATTGTGTCATTTCGAGCATGGAGTTCCCGCGAATGTCACTCCATAAGGCGATGAGCAAGCTCGCCCGTCTTCTCGGAGTCATGTTTGTCATTCAGTCTCCGGACGTGTCGATGGACGACCTAGTCGAAGCGCACCTGCGCAATGTGACCCTTCGCGACGCACTAAGCGCGATCCTGAGCCAACTGCGGCCCATCCCGCCCTTTTACGCGGACGGCAAGTATGTGTGTATCGGGGCCGAGAAAGCAGAAACCCGTCTCTACGACATTCGGCCGCTGCTGCCGCAAATGAAGGGAGCAGAACGGGAGGACCGCATGAACGTCCTTTCGCCGGATCTTGCCGATCGTATAAGGCATTCCATCAGGCGGGTCGCATGGCTCGGCGAGTTCAACATGCCTGTCATTGAATGGGACGGAATACTCGTCGTCCGTGCAACCCCGCCCGACCACCTGGAACTATCGCAATTCTTGAACAAGGAGCTGCTCGGAGCAATCCGCCAATTCGATCGGACCGCTCCCCAAACTCCGACGACAGGGCAGGCCGGCGACCGATGAACGGGCGTGCCTCCCTTTTCGGGCGGTCGCGCGTTTTACTCCCTCTAGCAGTACTCCGGAAGTGTTGAGGTGGGCTTATGAAAACGACGCTGCATTGTTCATCCCGATTCTGTTGCGCTCCTGTCCCCTCTCCCGGTACTCCGGGAGGGTTAGGGTGGGTCTTTTTGCTCAGGGGGAAAGAGAAGACCCTCACCCCTGCCCTCTCCCGGAGTACCGGGATAGGGAGTAAAACGGCCAGAATCAATTGCTACATCTGCTGAAACCAAATGGCCTGATTCTTGTTGACACCCATCCAACCCGCTGGATACGGTAACCCGGCCTTCCCTGCCCGAAGGACGAACCATGACCAGCCGCCACCGTTCGCTACGGCTCCTCAACCGGCTGACCGCCGTGTTGCTATGCCTTGCCATCGCGACCGCATACGGGCTGGCGAAGGCCTTGAGTCCCAGGCATTCCCGAGCGGTGTCGCGCACCCCGCAAGAAACCGGCACAGGCCTCGACCGGCGCGTGAGCCACCTCCATCTTGCAAACGCCCCACTGGAGCGGGTCGTGGACGACCTGGCCCGGCAGACCGGACAGCCGATCAAAGTGGACTGGGGCTATATCGTCGGCGACTGGGGCGCTACCCGCCAGACGCAGATTACCGTCGACCTGGACGATGTGCCGCTCGACTCGGCCCTGCAAACCGTTTTCGGCAGGGCGGCGTCGCAAATGCCCGTCCGCTACGGCATCTGCCGCGGCGTCGTCACGGTTTCCAGCCGCAGGCAGGCGTGGGACGTGGTCATCCGCACCTACGATGTAAGCGATCTGCTGCAGCGGTTTTCCGACGAGCCAGGCAGCAGGCCGCCGCTCCCGACATTTCATTTCTTTGGGACCCTCCAAACAGGGACTGTCGTCGCCGGAGGCCGAATCAAACTCAGCGCCAGCGGGGCATACATCGGCGCCGCGCGCCGTGTGTTCGCCACCCCGTATACAACAGGCCGAATTGGTCCTGCTCTTGCGCCCACCGAGCGAGCGATGGCGCTGGAGGACCTGACCTTGTTGGTGTATGCCGTCCTCTGCGATGATCCCGTCGTCGGCTCGCCCCCGCCGAACGTCACTCAATGGGGCGACCGGCTCCTCGTGGTCGCAACAGAAACGCAGCAGCGGAACCTGGAACATTTTCTGCACGCCCTGCGCGCCAAGGCCGCCGTCGCGGCGCTGGCGGGTGCCGTTGACGGCACAACAGTTCCAACCGAAGGCTCACCTGATGTATCTGACGCCATTCTGGATCAGGTCATCGCCGCGATTGAGATTCCGAGGATGGCGCTTGGTAAGGCCCTGAACGAGTTTGCCAGCCAGGCCGGAGTGCGCCTGACCTTCGGGCAAGGGTTTTTGAAAGCCCACGGAGGAGCCATCGTCGAAGCGCATCTGCACGAATCGACGATTCGCGAGGCGCTGAACGCGATCCTTCGCCAGTTGAGCCCCGTTCCGCCGTTCTTCGCGGAAGGGCGTCTGGTAACCATCGGCGTAGAACGAATGGAAACCCGTCTTTATGACTTGCGGCCTGTCATACCTCCGAACGCTACGGGAACCACCCCGACGAGCCTGGTGGAACTGAACTCCTTTTCCGATGGGCTGGTCAGCTTCATCATAGGTAACATTGTACCCCGTTCAGTCGCCCAATGGGACGGAATCCTGGTGGTATACGGAAGACCGGCGGTACACCAGGAAGTGTCGCAGTTATTGGCCCGAGGATTTGCCCCAAGGGACGAACAATGACAAGCCGCCCCCGCGCCCGATGGTTTCTCGAACGCCTTTGCTTCCTGTTGCTATGCATCGGCATCGGGGCGGTATACGAGCTGGGGAAGTTCTCGTGGCCCGCGCATCCCACGCCAGCCCTGCTCGCACCAGAAACAACCGGGACATGTCTGGACCGTCGGGTTGGCCACCTGAACGTTGCTAAAATGCCGCTGGAGGAAGTGGTAGCCACCTTGAGCCGTCAGACCGGGCAGAAGATCGATGTTGACTGGGGCGTCTTCGACGGGGACTCGGGCGTGTGTCGGCAGACGGAGGTTACCGTCGACCTGGACGATGTGACGCTCGACTCGGCACTGCAAACCATTTTCGGCAAGGTGGCAGCGCCCCAGGCACGCGTCCACTACGGCGTCATGCAGGGCATCGTCACGGTGTCCGCCTGGGAGCCAAGATGGGACGTCGTGGTTCGCGTTTATGATGTGAGCGATCTGCTGGAACGCTTTTCCGCTCAGCCCGGCCCGCCGCGCCTCAGTTCCCCTTTGAGTTTCCCTTTGAGTTTGCCCGCTTCAGGTGGGGGAGGCGGGGTGTTTTCGCCAATCCCGGTCTACACAACCGGCCGATTAGGCTCGCCGGTTCTTACGCCGGCGCCACGGGACATCGCCATGGGAGATTTGACCGAGCTGGCTTATCGTTTCCTTCGTGCCGATGAAGTGCCGGGTGCCACGTCTGCGAGGGTCACGCAGTGGGCCGATCGGCTGATTGTCGTCGCTACCGAGCCGCAACAGCGGGACTTGGACCGATTTATGGTTGTCCTGCGGGCGAAGCTGGCAGCAAGGGAAGAGACAATTTCAACCGGAGGCCGGTGATGTACATGCGCGTGGTGGCAGCGCTGCTGGTCCTGGTCGGAGCGGCGCTTGTCGTTGAACTGGCGCTGGCCCGAGCCGCCATCCGCCAGCAGTCCGCGGCGGTTGCAACGCGCGTCCATATGGTTGAAGGGACCGCAGTTCCAGCAATGGGCCCGCCGGATGAATCTGATGCGGTGCTCGATCGGATCGTCCCGGCGGTAGATATCCCGAAGACTTCGCTCGAAAAGGCATTACACTCATTCGCTGATCAGGCCGGAGTGCGGCTGACCGTCGAGACGGAATCGTTGGCCACTCAATCAGAAGACCCGGTTGAAGCTCACCTTGCCAAAGTGGCCATTCGCGACGCACTGAGCTCGATTTTGAGGCAGGTGGAACCAGCCCCGCCGTTCTCCGCCGAGGATCAGCTCATCGTCGTCGGTACGGAAAAGATGGAGACTCGCGTGTACGACCTGGGCCCGCTGCTGCCTCGGGACGTGATCGGGGCCTCCTCGGAAAAGCAGGCGGCAATGAACGCGCTTTGCGACCAACTCGTCAACATCATCACCGGTACCATCAGCCCCGAGGAGTGGTGGGAAGGCGGCGGCAAGGGCTTGGCCACCCAATGGAACGGGATGCTCGTGGTCCATGAGACGCCGCGCGTCCATCGGCAGGTGTCGCGACTATTAGGTCAACTGGCCTCCCCGCAATTCCCCGCCCTCAGCGTCACCCGTCCCTCGTCCGACCCATCGATCTGGCGCGTACCTTCCAGCGTCGGTCCGGCAGCCGATGCGGACGCCATTCTCGAGCGGGTCGTCCCAACGATAGATATTCCGCCATCACCTCTCAGCCAGGCGATTCAGGCATTCTCCAGGCAAACTGGCATCAACGTCGTCGTCCAGGACGGCGTCATCGAGGATGCGAAGGTTCAGACGAGCTTCGAGGCTCACCTGCACGATGTAAAGGTCGTTGACGCGCTTCGGGCAATCCTCCAGCCAATGGACCCGCCGCCTCAGTTTTGCGTCCACGGCGATGGTCTGCTGGTTGGGTCAATGGGCGTCCCCTACGTCAAGATATATGATGTGCGACCGCTGCTCGTCCCTGCCGGCGTCGCCCCTCCGGCCGCCGATGCCAAAGATGCCGAGAACCTGCGGCAATCGATCATCCGATGCGCCGACCCCGACACCTGGGCGGAAAATGGCGGGACCGGCGAGATCCGCTACTGGAATGGAATGTTCCTGATCGAGCAAACGGCGCTGCGCCATCATGACGTGGCCGCCCTGTTGATCGAAATGACACGCACCACGGCAAAGCTGGGAAACTCATCGCCATCCCCCGCACGCTGACGACCGGACAGTTCCTTCGGAAGCCATGCGACATCGATCCGCCATTCTCGCACTCGCCGCCATGTTGGCTTGCGGATTTATCGGCTTCGCCATCGGGCGCGGCAAGCCGCAGGCGCCGCCGGCCCCGGAGCGGCCGGCGGACGCCGATTGGGATCGCGTGGTACGAGAAGTCCGCCTGCCGGCCATGCCGCTGGATGAATTGGTTCAGGCGCTTCAGGACCTGACCCACGCGAATATCGTCGTCGACTGGCATTCTCTCAAAAACAGCGGGGTTAACGTACGGCTGAACATCGGGCCGCTCGAACTCCGCGACCTGCTGCTTTCGAAAATGCTTCAGACCGTTCTCGATATCGTCAATGACGACAACTCGAACCGGTTCACCAAGCAATATCACGTGCGGGCCGTGCCAACCGTTAACGGGGCCATTCTGGTCACGGCATCTCCATTCGAGGCCAGCGAGGTGTTCGTACGGGTTTACGACGTTCGCGACCTGGTCAGCGGCCCAGCCATTCAGCCTTTTGACGCTGCCGCGCGGGACAGGCTTGATGGCATGATCGATCTCCTCACCAAGACTATCCCATTCAATTCGGCCTGGGAGGGCGGTGGCCAGGTGAGTTGGATCAGGGAACTCGACGGCCGGTTGATCGTCCGCCAATCGTTGGACGGCCATCGACAAGTTGAGCAGATGCTTCAAGAGTTCCGCGCCCCCGGCTCCACGCCGCTCGCCGGCTTTCGACGCCAGGGCGGACCCGCGCCCGAGGAAGAGTGAAATGCGACTTCGAGCCACACTCCTCCTGCTCGCTACGGCGCTAGTAACTGCCGGAGTACTGGTCGGCTGGGCCATCTGGCGCAGGCCGGGCCAGCCGTCCTCCGCAGCACCAGAACAACGTGGCGACGCCGCTCCGGAATATAGTGCGCAGCGTGCATCAAAGATGGTATCCATTCCGTCGGACCATCCCCTGGCCCCCAGCGACGCCATCCTCGATCGCGTTATCGACCGCATCGACATCCCGTCGCTGCCGCTCAAGGATGCGCTGCAAGTGTTCGCAACCCAGGCGGCGATCAAGATCATAGTTCCACCTGTCTTATCGCGAACCGACGATCAACTTCGTACGCCGGTAGAAGCGCATTTTCGCAATGTTGCGCTGGCGAATGCATTGGAGGCGGTACTCAATCAGGTGAGCCCAACTGCGGACTACGGCGTCAGCGGGAATTCTCTTACTATTGACGACCCCGGCGACATGGAACTTGGGTGTATGACGTCCGAACGCTTGCGCCGTATGAGCCGCCTGCCCCGTTGGGCCACGACAGGGAACGAGCAGATGAAGCCCTCGTTGCCATCATCGAGAACTCCATTGCCCCATATTACTGGAGCGATCGCGGCGGAACTCGCCGCGGAAGAGCGGAGATCCATTACTGGAACGGCTTTCTGGTCGTCAAACAAACGATACGCCGACATCGGGAACTGGCGCGGCTTCTGTTGGATCTCAAGCAAGCGGCCTCTCGAGGCGACGAGCGGGCGCGGGCCACAACCAGTTCGCAGCGAGGCGATCACCAAGGCAGCCCACTTGCCATGCCTGACGTTGAGCGGAAAGATGGTCCCCAGCCCAATCCAGGATGACCAACCATGAAACGCGCCGCCATCATCACCCGCCTCCTCGGCCTGCTCCTGCTCATCGCCACCGTCATCCTCTGGGTGCGCAGTTTCCGGCACGTGGACGGCATTGCCCTCTTCGACCGCGGCGGGCAGCTTCACGGCGTCGCCTCCGACCGCGGCACCATTCTGCTGTTCACCAGCAAGATCCCTTTCGGCCACGACAAGGCCTGGAGTGCCGAGCCGTTCTCGGTCGCCCAGAGCGACTTCCGCTCGTTCGACGAGTACCTCTACGCCAAGACCGCTTTGAAATTCAAATGGGCCGGGTTCAAGGTCTGCTCCGACAGCTACGCGCTCACCGACACGAACCCCACTACGGGCGCGGCTACCACGGTCGCGACCTGGCCTTACCAGGGCCTCACGGTCCCCGACTGGCTGCTGACCGCGCTCCTGGCCCTGCCTACGATACGTTCCTTTCGCCGCGCATGGGTCCGCCGGCGCCGAAGGCTGCGCGGCTTATGCATCGCCTGCGGCTACGATCTGCGCGGCGCATCAGGCCGATGCCCCGAATGCGGTCGACCAGTGACTCGGCGCGCGGATATGTCGACCGTACCCCCAGATGTCTAAAGGTGTCGCGCCATCGCTGGTTCACGATGCAAGATTTCGATGGCTTTCAGGCATTCCTCCCCCGGCCAGCGTCGCCCCCAACCCGCAAGCCGCCGCGAAGCAGAGCCATGCTCCGGGCATGGCGGGGTTTTTCGTAACGTGGATCAGCCACGTGCTGACCGCCGGCGTGAAGCCGCCGAAGAGGGCGGTGGCGAGGCTGTAGGCGAGCGAGAACCCGCTCGTGCGGACGTGGGCCGGCATGATCTCGGTGAGGTGGACGACCATGGCGCCGTTGTAGCTGGCGTAGAGGAACGAGAGCCATAACTCCACGCCCAGGAGCCTGGCGAAGGAAGGGTGCGCGGTGAGCCAGACCATGGCGGGGTAGGCACTGACGAGGACAAGGATCGTGCAGGCCAACAACAGCGGCCGGCGGCCGACCTTATCGGACAGCGCGCCCATGACCGGCAGCCAGACGAAGTTCGACACGCCCACACCAGCGGTCACGATCAGGCCGTCCCGGCTCGTTAGGCGCAGCACCTCTTTCCCAAAGGTCGGCGTGTAGGCGGTGATCATGTAGAACGACACGGTCGTCATCGTCACCAGCAGGACGCCGGCGAGCACCGCTCGCCAGTTGACGGCGAGGGATTGCAGGACCTCGGCAATCGTGGGACGGTGCGTCCGGATGAGGAACGCATCGGTCTCGGCGAGCGATCGGCGGATGAGGAACAGCAGCGGGACGATCAGACAGCCGACCGCCAGCGGCACGCGCCAGCCCCATTGCTCCAACTGCCGGGGCGACAGACGGGAACTCAGCGCCACGCCCAACGCCGCGGCAAACATGACCGCCACCTGCTGGCTGGCGGACTGCCAACTCACGTAAAAGCCCTTGTGGCCCGGCGTGGCGATCTCGGCCAGGTAGACCGAAACTCCGCCCAACTCGGCGCCGGCCGAAAAACCCTGGAGCAGCCGGCCGATCACGATCAGGGTCGGGGCCGCCAACCCCATCCTGGCATAGCCCGGCATGAACGCCAGGGACGCCGTGCCGATGGCCATCAGGGTCAGCGTCAACAACAAGCCGGCCCGGCGGCCATGCCGGTCGATATAGGCCCCGAGCACGATCGCTCCGATCGGCCGCATCAGGAATGCCATTCCGAACGTCATCAGCGATTTCATCAGCGAGGCGAAATGACTCCCGCCGGGAAAGAACGCCGCCCCGATGGCGCCGGCGTAGTAGCCGAAAACCATGAAGTCATACATTTCCAGGAAATTGCCGCTGGCCACACGGAAAACGGCGCGGATCTGCGACCAGCGGGATGGCGGTGAGATGAGCACGGATGGTTCGGCGGAAGGCGGCGCCATTTGTCTCCTCCTTCAAGCCGGATTGTTCAGCATGGATTGGGTCATGAGGCTGCGACACAACTTGTCAGAAAGTCACCCGATGGTCGGCCCCGCGCACCGTGGCCGCGCTGGGCCGCCGGCGGGGTCGGGTTCCCAAATGAGCGGGTCGATGAACATCCGCCGGGCCGTGCGAGCGGGGTCCCAGGCGTGGTAGACGAGGTATTCGCTCTGGCCCTCGGGGCCGAGGGCGACTGAGTTGTGGCCGGGGCCGACAACCTTGCCTTCGATGCCACGGAGGACGGAAGGGCCCTGGCGGTTCCATTCGTCGCGATAGGGGCCCAGGGGCGAGTCGGCCACGCCGTAGCCGACGCCGTAGGCGGGGGTCTGCCAGTTGCCTCCGCTATAGAAGCAATAGTAGCGGACCTTGCCGGTCGCCGGGTCAGGATGCGCCCAGACGTACGGGCCTTCGACGGTGTGCCAGGCAGCCCAGACCTTGCCGTAGAGGGGGCGGTTGCGCTGGTAGACCTGCCAGTCCGACCCGGCCCGCAGGACGGTGACCGCTTCGCCGGCGGCGCTGACCATATCGTCGGCAAGAGGGACGGCGGCAGTGCCGGTGCCGACCCGGTCGGTGAAGAAGTCGGTGGCGAAGAACAGGAAGAACTTGCCGCTGACCGGGTCGCGGAAGGGATGGGCGTCGATGCTGAACACGTCGGCCAGCTCGCCCTTGAGCGTCACCCTTCCGGCATCTTCGAACGGCCCCTCGGGCCGGTCGGCGATGGCCACGCGGAGCCGGTGAGTCTCGTCGCGGCCGCCCTGGGCGGCGGAGTAATAGAGGTAAAACTTGCCGTGGCGCTCGGCCACCTCCGGCGCCCAGTAGGCCGTGAAAGGTCCGCCCGACTCCGGCGGGAGGGCGGCCAGGGGGGGCAGCGCGCCTCCGACATAATCCCAGTGAATGAAGTCGTCGGAGCGGAGGACGGGAAACTGCCGCCCGTCGGCCTCGGCGCCGTGGCCGGTGCCGTAGGCGTAATAAACCCCGCCGCTGGTCCGGAGTACTGCCGGGTCGGCGAAATAGCCGGCGTAGACGGGGTTCACGTGGGAACGCGATGGGGGGTTGTTGGCTTCCATGCTCCGCCTATTTTCCGCGAGAAGGGACGCGAGGCAAGGGGGCAAAAGAGGCAAAGCCGATGGCCCTGGTCCTGACGCTGAGATCCTAATCGTACCCCGATCGGCGCACCGTCTTGACCCCGAGGGCTGAGGCCGCTCACCCCTATTCATCAACGATGGCCAAATGAACATTATCGAAAATTTTCCTCAACATTTCCGCGGCATGATCGTATCGTGACGAAAGCTGTACCGGTTCTTAGCTTAAGCGGTAACAACGGCCGACAGTCGACAACGCTTACCATTAAGGCGACGGACGCCACCACGCACGACCCGGTCTCGGGCGTCAACGTTCGTGAGGAACAGATCGGCAGTCGAGCCGTGTCAGGCACAAAGGGCGTGACCGGATCCGACGGCACGGCGAAGATCACCATCACAGCCGATGAGGCGCACGCAGCCGTCATGGAGGCGAAGGCGGTTCTCGGCAGCGAGTTAGAGAACACCTCAAGCAACAAGGTGGACGTGCGGGTTATTCAATAGCCCCCTGACACTCTTTGGTTTGGTCGCATTGCCGGATGCTCATCTTGGTCGAAATCAACGCGCTTTTCGGCCTATACCAACGGAGAGCCCGGCTGTAACGAACGACGACTCCGGGTATGCGTAGTGGCGCACCCTATTTAGTGTGGGCCTCGCCGCACTCGGTTTTCGGGTAGCCTATGACGAGCACGATGCCCAGTAAGATCCGCGCGCTCGGCGCCGCCGGCTGCTTGGCCGCTGTGGTCTGCCTAGGGTTGCTGTGGATGCGGAGCTACAGCGTCCACGACGGGGCTACGTTCGCCCGGCGCTCGGGGCAGCATGGACCGGTGGGAAAGGAGATTCTCGCGGGCCCTGATTCAAACCACGGAACCATCAGCTTCGGAGGGCTCAGCCGCTGGGCAGACGACCCGCGGGGTATGCCGGACGCGCCCGACGGCTGGGAGACAGGGCGCTACTCTTTTCCGGTGGTGGGACCCACCGCACCGGCAAGGCACTACCCCGGCGTTGATATAGAGTTCCTCGGGTTTTCTCTCACATGGTCACGGGAAAGGAAAACGTGGCCAATTAGAGGGCCGAATCAAGACACGGACCTAGACAACATTAAGGCCGGCGTGCTGCCGCGTGAGTACACCACGCGGCACGAGCTGATTTTCTGGATCGGCGCTCCAGACTGGTTTATGAGCGCCTCGCTGGCCCTGCCGCCGCTGTTCTGGCTGCGGCGGTTCCGGCGGGAGCGTCTGGTGCGGCAGCGTTGCCGGCTCGGGCTTTGTAGATCGTGCGGGTATAACCTGCGGGGGATCGCGGAGCGATGTCCGGAGTGTGGGGCGGACGTGTCGGAGAAATTGAAGCCCGCGACCCGATTGCTTTCCGACACCTGACGCTTCGTACGGGGTGGAAAACGGGAGAAACCCTGCGCATGGATTCCGCCCATCCCGCCAAACCGGCAGGAGAAGCGATGCCCGCTCTAAGTATAGGGTGGAAGACGCCGAAAAGGTGACAGACGCCGAAAAGGTGACATCCATCAAATTCACTTATCATCGCCTCCTCCCCTCCCAGATGCCGAAAAGGTGACATCCATGAATGGCACTTCCAACTTTTCTAACCCGTGTACGCGCCACGGGATAGACAAACGGGCTTCGGATGCGAAGATGTGTGATTCGACAAACTCATCTGGCAAGGAGGCC
>Ga0182024_10017939_pt1 | contig 13230 bp, 8 predicted proteins | sample P32metaG_FD_120480 | JGI IMG/M metagenome (GOLD analysis project Ga0182024, IMG submission 120480) | Permafrost microbial communities from Stordalen Mire, Sweden - P3-2 metaG (Illumina Assembly) | ecosystem: Environmental > Terrestrial > Soil > Wetlands > Permafrost | place: Sweden: Stordalen...
CGATTCGAAGGGCGCGTCGGCGGCGCTGTCCGCCGAAATGGCGGTCGTCAGCGTGCATCGCGCGCTGCGGGGCTTTGTCGGCCCGGCCGATATCTTTCGCAATCCCGAGGCGATCTTCTGCCTGTTCGAGCCGCCGAGCGAAAAAGGCCAAAGCCCCTTCGACTTGACGCTGACGACCAGCGGCAACGACTTTGCCATTCTCGGCATGCACTTCAAGCTGGGACTCTACGAACATCAGTCGGCCGGCGCGATCGAGGGACTGATCAATGTGCTAACCCGCGTGCCAACGCTGTTGGACGATGCCGACGCGATCGAGCGGATTCGCATCGTCACCTATCAGCCGGCCTTCGGCATTATCGGCGATCCGGCCAAGCGCGATCCGCGCACCCGGCAATCGGCCGATCATTCGATGGTTTACATCGTCGCCACGCTGTTGCGCAAGGCGTTGCAATCGCGGCGGGCCGGCTGGCGCGAATTGATGCTTGTGCCGGCCGATTACGACGACGCGGCCCTCTTCGATCCCCTCACCCGGCGACTGATCGACCGCATCGAGTTTTCGCACGGCGGATCGAGCTATGACGAAAAATATCCCGACGGCATTCCGACCACGCTTGAAATCGTTCATCGCACGTTGGGCAACGTCTCCAGCGGGCTGGTCATGTACCCCGAGGGGCACGCCCGCAACACCAGCGGCAATTTGAAGTCGCTGCTGGAAGCAAAATTCCGTTTGCTCGCCGGTCAGGGCGTGGCCGACGTCGACGACCTTTTGCGCCGCTTCACCGGCTTCGAAGCCAAAAGTGCCGCCGAGATTGCCCGGCTGTACGACTTTCAAATTCTCGGCCTGCCCGATCCGACTGATTCCAATTAGGAATAACTTGCCATGGCCACCACGCCCAATCCGTCGCAGCCCCCCAAGGGAAATCCCGCCGCGGTGCCCAAACCGGCTCCGGCTGCGCCGAAAGCGACAACCGCGCCCAAGGCGGCTGCCGCGGCGCCGGCCCCCGGTCAACGGCTCGTTTCGCTCGACGCCTATCGTGGGCTGACGATGTTCGCCATGGCCTCGGGCGGGATCGGACTCCGGCAGGTCGCCCTGCAGTTTCCCGATTCGCCCATCTGGCAGCGGATCGGCTATCAATTCGAGCATGTCCCCTGGGTCGGTTACAGCGTGTGGGACATGATCCAGCCGTCGTTCATGTTCATCGTCGGCGTGGCGATGGTTTATTCGTGCGCCAGCCGCAGTGCGCATGGCCAAACCTGGGGCCACATGGCCCTGCACGCCGCCTGGCGATCGGTGGTGCTGGTGCTGCTCGGCATTTTTCTCCGCTCGTCGCACACGCCGCAAACCAATTTCATGTTCGAAGACGTGCTGACGCAGATCGGGCTGGGCTACTTCTTTCTCTTCATGCTCTGGAATCATTCCCCCTGGGTGCAAAGCGCCGCGGCCGTCGTCCTGCTCGGAGGCGACTGGGCGATGTTCTACTTCTATCCCCTGCCGCCCGACGGCTTCGATTTTACGTCGGTCAACTTGCCGGCCGACTGGCCCCACCTGTCGGGCATGGCCGCTCATTGGGACAAAAACACCAACATCGCCGCGGCCTTCGATCGCTGGTTTATGAATCTGTTTCCCCGCGAGTCGCCCTTCGTTGCCAGCCCTGGCGGATATCAAACGCTCAACTTCATTCCGTCGCTGGCCACCATGATTTTTGGCATGCTCGCCGGCGAACTGTTGCAAAGCGCGCAAACGGCCTGGCGCAAGTTCGGCTGGCTGGTCCTGGCCGGTGTGGTCTGCGTCGGGGCCGGTTGGGCACTCGACCACTGGGGCGTCTGCCCGATCGTCAAACGGATCTGGACGCCGAGCTGGACCCTCTTCAGCACCGGCTGGGTCCTGTTGATCCTGGCCAGTTTTTATGCCGTGGTCGACACGCTCGGCTTTCGCCGCTGGACGTTCCCCTTCATCGTCGTCGGCATGAACTCGATTCTGATTTACGTCATGGCCGAACTGCTGCCCGAGTGGTTCGCGGGTCGCCTGCGCACCCACCTGGGCGTCGAGGTCTTTACGCTCTGGGGCCTGGTGCCGGCCGTCTACTCGCCGCTGGTCGCCGGCATTTTTCTGCTCACGCTCATGTGGCTGGTTTGCTACTGGTGCTACCGCCAGAAGATTTTTATTCGGATTTGAGGCGGGCTGGCCAAGGATACTTGAGAGGCTGGGCTTATCGTTGTGTGACGCTCTCCAACAGCAACGCGGCCCGCTCAGCGTCGGCCGAAGGAACTCGAACCTTATCTCCGATAAAGTTCGACCAGCTTTGATCGGCCGTATATTCATCAGCGACAAATGCGCGAATCCCGTGCTCAGCCAGGAAATTCCTGGCAGCGTGAGCCAGCACTGCCTGCGGGTAGGTCGCGATGGTGGTAGGTTCACCTTCCATGCTGCTATTCTAGCCGAGCGGCGGGGAAATCGCGCCGGGCCGACCAATTCGCCCCAAAGCGGAGTGGAAGCACGTTGCTACCGGAAATAGGTTCCGATTCTGTTCTACGCTCACCGACGTATAATTGATAGCTTCGTACCTCGTAGTGTCCGCGGCTGCCGAAACCGGTTGAAAGCCTCTGCATGTGGTTGACCGCGTCGTTGTCTTCGATTTCGATCGAGTGGATCTCGCAGATCCGGCGGCATGCCGCGCTCGGTTGGTGGACGCTTGCGCTGTCGATCTTGCTGTCGGTGGGAGGATTTTTTCTGATGCGCCGGCTGCTGATCGCCATGCCGGCCGACTATTTTGTTCGCTCGGGCCCACTCCCCTGGCAGCTCCGGCATCCCGTGGTGCGGTGGACATTGGTCGTCGGCAAGAATCTATTGGGGGCTGTCCTGCTGGTCGTTGGGCTGGTGATGCTGGCGGTTCCCGGCCCGGGAATCTTGACGATTTTGGCCGCATTCGTTTTGCTCGACGTTCCTGGCAAGCGGGCCATGGAACAGCGGTTCCTGGCTCTGCCCGCCGTTTTGCAAACCATCAACCGCATTCGACAGCGAGCGAACCGGCCACCCTTGGAAATGCCAGGACACTGACTGCCATGTGTCCCTTGAATTTGTTCTCACCATCGATCAGCAACCAACGATGAATCGTTCGCGCCCCTTCGCCCCGCTGTTCGTGCTCGTCGCCATCGCGGCGATTGCCTGGCTGGCCGCCAGCCAGTTGCCGACGCTGGTTCGCGAGTACCAGCAAGCGCGCGAGTTCAGCCCGGCCTGGGGTTATGGCTATCTGGCCATCCTGGCCACGGCCGTCCTCTCGACCGCGGTCCTCGGCGGCTGGGCATTGTGGCTGTTGGTCGGCGCGGGCCGAGCCAAGATCGCGCGTCGCGCGCAGCAGAGCCGCCCTGCCAGCCAGATGTCCTCCGCCGATCGACTGGCCGAAACCGAGGTCCACCTGGCCGACGTCGGCCGCCTGGCCGACGATCCGACCTTGCCCGTCGAAGTGCGGGCCACGCTGCGCCAATCGCTCGACGATCTGGCGGCCAAGCGGACCGGTCAGAAACTCGAGATCGTGGCCTTTGGCACCATTTCGAGCGGCAAGTCGTCCTTGCTCAACGCGCTGGCCGGCCGCGATGTTTTCCGCAGCGACGCCGCCGGCGGCACGACCATCACGCGCAGCGAGCTGGCCTGGCCCGGTGCCGATCACGTGGTGCTGGTCGACACGCCCGGTCTGGCCGAAGTGAAAGGGATCGACCGCGAGATTCCGGCCCGGCAGGCGGCCCGCGATGCCGACCTGGTCTTGTTTGTTGTCGACGGGCCCTTGAAACATTTCGAATACACGTTGCTGCGCGAGTTGGTGGCGATGGAGAAACGGGTGATCGTCTGCCTGAACAAGGAAGATTGGTACACCGATGCCGATCGGAGCCGGTTGGTCGACCAGTTGCGCGAGCAGGCCGGCTCGGTGATTCCGGCGGCCGACATCCTGACGGTTCGCGCCCGGCCGGTGGCCCGCACGCGTGTCCGCGTGTTGCCCGACGGACGCGAAGTCGAAGAAACCGTGACCGAGGAGAGCGACATTTCGGCGTTGGCCGATCGGATGCTGGCGACCGTTTCGCGCGACGGGGCCGATCTGCTGGCCGCCAATCTGCTGCTGCGCGCCCGGGGACTGGCAACCGAAGCCCGGGGACGCATCGCCTCGTCGCTCGATCGCCAGGCCGAAGAAGTCATTCAGCGCGCCATGTGGCAAGCCGGTGCCGCCGCGGCCCTCAGCCCGCTGCCGGTCATCGACATCGCGGCCGGGCTGGCCGTGACGACCGGCATGGTCGTCTCGCTCGCGCGGGTTTATCGACAAGCGATCGATTTGCAAACGGTCAGCCGGCTGGTTGCCGAGTTAGGCAAAAATCTGGTGGCGATTCTCGGCTCGAGCGCCGCGGCGCCCGCCCTCGGCTCGGCCGTGGCCTCGGTCCTCAAAACCGCCCCTGGCGTCGGCACCCTGGCCGGCGGCGCGCTGCAGGGACTGGTCCAAGCCCTCGTCACGCGCTGGATCGGCCGGGTCTTCATGGTCTACTTCCGCGGCGAAATGCAAGAACCCCCCCTCGGCTGGACGGCGCTCGCCCGCCAGCAATGGAACGAAGTCACGCGGCCGAAGGAATTGGCCCAACTGGTCAAAGCTGGTCTGGCGCGACTGGGACGAGGCCGCCAATGACCACCTTCGATACCGACGGCGCAAATGCCGATCTCAAGGCCGAGCTCAACAGGGATCTCAATACGGATCTGAATTACTCGGCCGCGCTGGCCAGTGTGCATCACGCCATCGAGCAGTTCGACGGCTGCACGCCCGAAGAGAAAGAAGCCTTGTACCGCGAGCTGCGCGAGCTCGAGGCGATGGCGACCAAGCTCCAGTCGGGCCGGATCGAAATCGTCCTGTTCGGCGAAATCGATACCGGCAAGTCGGCGTTGATCAACGCCCTGGTCGGGCAATCGATCGCCCAGGTCGACGTTCGCGGCGGCTGGACCCGCGACATCTGGCACGTTGCCTGGGAAGGCTCGGGCTATTGCCTGCCAGGGCTGGCCGATTCGCAGGTCGTGCTGATCGACACGCCCGGCATCAACGAAGTCGAGGGAGCCGCCCGCGGCGAAATGGCGCGCGACGCCGCGGCCCGGGCCGATTTGATCCTGTTCGTCACCGATTCCGATCTCAATCAGCTCGAATACTCGGCCCTGTTGGAATTGGCCGGCAGCCATAAGCCGATCCTGCTGGTTTTCAACAAGACCGATAACTACACGTCCGAGGCTCGGCGCGTCCTGCTGGAAACGTTCGCCAGCCGGCTGCACGGCGTCGTTGCGGCGGAAGACATTATCGAAACCACCGCCGATCCGCTGCCGCGCGAATACGTGATCGAAACGCCCGACGGCCGCGAGCGGAGCGAATATCGCCGGCCGGCGCCCAACGTCGGCCGGCTCAAGGAGCGGATCCTCGATATCCTCGACCGCGACGGAAAGGCGATCGTCGCCCTCAATGGCGCTCTTTATGCCGCCGACAAAAGCGATCGCATCGCCACGATCAAAATGCGGATGCGCGACGAGCGGGCAACCGCCACGATCTGGAGCTACGCCGCCATGAAGGCCATCGCCGTGGCCGTCACTCCGGTGCCGGCCCTCGACGTGCTCGGAGGCGCATCGGTCGACGTCACCATGGTCGTCACGCTGGCCCACGTCTACGGCATTCCGCTCACCTGGGTCAACGCCCGGCAGTTGATCGAATCGATCGTCAAGGCGGCCGGCTGGGTAATGGTGATGGAAGCGGCCACCCACCTCGCGTCGAACATTTTTGTCAGCCTGACGCTTGGCACGGGCAAGATCCTGACCGCTCTGCCCCAAGGAGCCGCCGCCGGCTACGGTTCGTTCATCGTCGGGCAAGCGGCCAAATATTATTTCGAGCACGGCGCGTCGTGGGGAGGCGAGGCACCCAAGACCATCGTCACCCGCATCCTGGCCGCGACCGACAAGCAGTCGGTCCTCGAACGATTGCAAGCCGAGATTCGCCGCAAGCTGTCGGGCAATCGCCACAGCGGGCAAAAGGCTTGAGACGGATTTTCTCGCGGCGCTTCGCCCGTAGTAAAATAACGGATACGTATTGATTCAGACTTCGGGGGCCGCGGTGGACCATTCGCTCGATCAGCAAATCTCGTCGGATCCGGCCCAGGCCGAATCGCCGGCGGCGCTACCTGCGCGGTCAGGCCGCAGCCAGGCGCAAGTTTGTTGGATTTGGGCCATCTGCGGCTTTCTGCTGCTGGCCGTCGGCCTCGTTTTTGGCCAGACGGTGGGCCACGAGTTCGTCGGGTTCGATGACCCGGGATTTGTGTACGAGAATCAACACGTTACCGCCGGATTGACGCTGCCCGGACTGTGGTGGGCGCTGACCGACGGCCCATTTGGCGAGTGGTGCCCGCTGTCGACCTTCTCCGACATGTTGGACTGCGAATTTTATGGCGTGGAACCGGGTGGACACCACCTGACCAACGTGCTGCTGCACGCGGCGTCATCGGTGCTCTTGTTCCTCGTCCTGCTGCGAATGACCGGCAATCTTTGGCCCAGTGCCTGGGTGGCGGCGGTCTTTGCCATCCATCCGCTGCACGTCGAATCGGTGGCCTGGGTAGCCGAGCGGCGGGACGTTTTGAGCGGGCTGTTTTTCATGCTCACGCTCGGCGCGTATACGTTCTATGTCGAGCGACCGTCGCTGGCTCGCTACCTGGCCGTGACCGGCTGCTTTGCGCTGGGCCTGATGGCCAAGTCGATGCTGGTCACGGTTCCGTTTCTGCTACTGCTGCTCGATTACTGGCCGCTCGCTCGGTTTCGGCCGTCGACCGGCGCAAGTCGGCCAGCCGCATCGGGCTGGTCGTTTGGTCGCTTGCCGCGGGGTTGGCAACTGGTGGTCGAAAAGATTCCGCTCATCGCCTTGGGGGGGGTGAGTTGCGGGATTGTCCTGTTGACCCACGCATCGACTCGGTTGTCCAATCCGGTCGAACGATTGTCGCTCGTGACCCGCCTGGCCAACGCTTTGGTTTCGTACGCGACGTACTTGGGCGAGTCTTTTTATCCGGCTCGTTTGGCCCCCTTTTACCCGCATCTCGGCACTCGCCTGCCGATGAGCTGGGTTGTTGGATCGCTCGTTCTGCTGGTAGCGATCACTGTGGTCGTCGCCTATTGCTGGCGCCGGATGCCTTATCTGCTGGTCGGCTGGCTCTGGTTTTTGGGCGTGCTGGTGCCGGTCATCGGGCTGTTGCAGATTGGTGCTCACGCCCGGGCGGATCGCTATACCTATCTGAGCCAGATTGGATTGTCGATCGCGCTGGCCTGGAGCGTGTGGAGTTTCTATCAGTGGCGGCAATCTCGCCAGCCGGCTCGATGGCGGCAATGGACGCTCGCGGCCGTGTCGGGAGCGGCGGTGCTGCTGCTGGCCGCCGTGGCGTGGCGGCAAACTTCTTACTGGCGCAATACCGATGCGCTCTGGACGCGCGCGGTCTCCGCCACCGAAAACAATGCGGTGGCTCACCACAATCTTGGCGTTCTCTACTTCGGGCAGGAAAGAACCGACGAAGCGATCGCCCATTTCCGCGAGGCCGTGGCGGTCGATTTTTTCGATCCCCAACTGATCGCCATGTCCCATTCGCTCCTGGCCGATGCTTTGATGAAGCAAGGAAAAGTCGACGAAGCGCTCACGCATTATGAACAAGCAGCGCGTATCTACCCGGAGGGCATGATTTTTCACGGCAAGTTGGCCACGGCCCTTGGTTCCGCGGGCCGGCTCGATCGAGCCGTCGCCGAGTGGCGCGAGACCGTGCGGCTTGAGCCCACCGTTTGGCAAGCACGTCTCAGCCTGGCCGATGCTCTGCTGGCCAATGGCGACAACGCCGCGGCGGCTGCCGAGTGCCGCGCGATCCTCGATCAGAAACCGAACGTGACCAGAGCGGTGGTCATTCTGGGGACGGCCTTGGCCACCGAGGGCGACGTGGACGAGGCCATTCCCGCCTTGAGGCGAGCCCTGGAACTCGACCCGCAAAACGCCGAGGCCCATTTCCGCCTGGGTCTCGTGCTTTTCGGCTTGGGCCGGTCATCGAGTGCGATCGAGCATCTCGACGAAGCCGTTCGTCTTCAGCCCGACAGCGCGGCGATGTTGTGGCAAACCGCCTGGATCCTGGCGACGAGTCCCGACTCCGCGGTCCGCAATGGAGCACGAGCGGTCGAGTTGGCGACCCGAGCGGTTCAGCTTTCCGGCCACCAAGAACCGCACGCGCTCGATGCACTGGCCGCCGCTTTGGCCGAAACCGAACAGTTTCCCGCGGCCATCGCTACCGCCGAGCGTGCCTCGGCGTTGGCCCTGGCCCAAGGGGACGAAGCATTGGCCGGCGCCGTCGATCAGCGTACGCGCCAGTACCGCCAGGACTTGCCCTATCGCCAACCCGTGCAACCGACGTCTTCGCAGCACGCGCCGTCCAAGAGCGCGCCGGCGGCGGCCGACGAATAAACGTCTTCACCCGATCCTTGTCCCGCAGAGCCGCTCTTCCCTCAGGCTGCTTGCTGGACACTCCGTGGCGCCGTGGTGATAATCGAGGCATCACTTCACACGTCTCGGCAAAACGTCTCGGCAAAACACCCGGCCCAATCATGAGCGATGCGTCGCTTCCCCCCGCGTCAGGCGCAGCCGGCGCGTCGGCTCCGTTGGATGGTCGACCGCTCGGGCGGCGCTCGTTCTACTTTTGGTTTGCCACGCTCGTTGGCGCTCTGACCGGCACACTGACGGGGCTGCCTCTCTTGCGCTATCTTTTCAACAGCAAACGGCAAACGACCGATTGGATAACACTCGGGCCGGTCGATAGTTTTACCGTCGGCGAAATGCGATTGGCGACGTTCGCCGATCCCCTGCCCCGCCCCTGTGACAACGGTGCGGCCGAGGCGAGCGTTTTCGTCCGGCGCGAAGAGCCGGGTCAGGACGGCGCGGCGCAATTCCGCGTGTTGGCGATCGCTTGCCCTCATCAGGGCTGCGATGTCGTGTGGTCTGACGAGTCCGGCCTGTTCGATTGCCCCTGCCACGGCGGCGTCTTCAATGCCGACGGCAACCGATTGTCGGGACCGCCGCCGCGGGGATTGTTTGCTTGCATCTGGCGTACGCGCCAGCAGCAGTTGGAAATTCGAGCGCCCTTTTTTTCCCCCGCGTTCCATGCCGCCGCTACCGATGAAGCGCGGTCCGAATAATTTCATGGGGCCGAACAGGCAAACGATCGATGACGATACGACCCCTGCGAGCGACTGGCGACCGGTTCATCCCCGGCGAAGGTAATCAAGGCCCGCAGCGCGGCGCGCCTCTCTCCACGGCTCAGATGTTGCTCGTGGTTCTCTCCGTCATCGGTGTGGCGGCGGTCGGCTACTTCGAATTCGTGACACGGGGGCTCGGCTACTTCGAATTCGAGGTGGGAGTGCCGTACCGGCGTCTGAAATTCACCGACTCCTTTTCCGATCGCGCGACCCTGATCGAAGCGCTCTTGGAAGGGCTGATGCAAGCCGTGCCAGTCGTGCTGCTGGCGGCCGTTGTTTGTGCCACCTATGCGGTTCTGCAACACGATCGGCCGCAGCGCCGCCACGGGCTTTGGCTGGCCTGCTGCCTGTTCTTGATCTCTATCGCGGGCATCGCCGTTCATCAAACGCTCCTCTACCAGGGGTTGATTCCCGCCATCGATCGTGGGCGATTCGAACAAGCGCAAGCGGTTGGCACGCGCACGTCGCTCGGCGATGCGGCTCCCGATATCACGGTTCCGTCGGTCGAGGGAACGACCGTTCGCCTGGCCAATCTGCGCGGACGCGTGGTCCTGTTGACCTTCTTTGCCACCTCTTCGGCTCCCTGCGGTTTGGCGTTGCCGGAATTACAGAAACTTTGGAACGAGTTTCACGGCCACGAGGCGTTCCGGATGTTGGCGATCGGCCGGGGAGAATCGATCGCAGGGCTCCAGGCCTTCGCCGCGGAACACGGCTTCACGTTTCCCCTGGCCGCCGACGCGGACCGCTCGGCATTCAACCTGTTTGCCACCGAAGGCATTCCGCGCCTCTACCTGATTTCGCGAGACGGCAAAATCATTTTCCAATGCCAAGGCTACCATCAGGAAGAGCTGGCCACGCTGACTGCCTTGCTGAAGCCAGCGCTTGCCGGTCGGGAGTGAAGAAGGCGTCGGTATCCGTGCTAGAATAGATCCTCTTTTGTCCGTTTCGCACTTCGGGGGGGGCGGTGATCCACTCGGTCGATCAAAACATTCTGGCCCAGGCTGGTCCTGGCGAATCGGCCGCCGCGCGCTCTACACGGCCAGCCGGCGGCTGGGGGCGGGCCGTTTGGATTTGGGCCATCTGCGGTTTTCTGTTGCTGGCCGTTGGCCTCGTCTTCGGCCAGACGCTGCGCCACGAATTCACGGGTTACGACGACGACGGATTCGTTTACCAGAATCCGCGTGTTACGCCCGGGTTGACCCTGCCGGGCCTCCGGTGGGCGCTGACCGATGGCCCGTTCGGCGAGTGGTATCCGCTGACGGCCCTCTCTCACATGTTGGACTGTCAGCTTTACGGCGTGAAACCAGCCGGACACTATCTGACCAATGTGCTGCTGCACGCCGCCTCGTCGGTGCTGCTGTTCCTCGTCCTGCTACGAATGACCGGTGCTCTTTGGCCCAGCGCTTGGGTGGCGGCGGTTTTTGCCATTCACCCACTGCACGTCGAATCGGTGGCCTGGATTGCCGAGCGACGGGACGTGCTGAGCGGGTTGTTTTTTATGCTCACTCTCGGTGCTTATACGCTCTACACCGAGCGGCCATCGCTGGCTCGCTATCTGGGCGTGGTCGCATGTTTCGCGCTCGGCTTGATGGCCAAACCGATGCTCGTCACGGTTCCACTGCTGCTCCTCTTGCTCGACTACTGGCCGCTCCATCGATTCTTTCGGACTGCCGCCCGTGAACATCCAAAGGCCGCGTCGAGTTCGTGGATCAGCCGCCTGCCGGTCGTTTGGCGGCTGGTGGTCGAAAAGATCCCGCTCCTGGTTCTGGCGGCAGCGAGTTGCTGGATCGTCTTTTCGACACACTCGGCGATTCGGGCCACCAATCCCGTCGAGCGATTGCCGCTCGTGACACGTTTGGCCAATGCGCTGATTTCGTACGCAGCCTACATTGGCCAGTCGTTTTATCCCGTCCGTTTGGCTCTCTTTTATCCGCATCCCGGCAACAACGTGTCGATGGCCGGGGCTGCGGGCGCGTTGGCTCTGCTGCTGGCGATTACCGCGGTCGCCACCTACTTTTGGCGCCGGCTTCCGTATCTGCTCGTTGGCTGGCTCTGGTTTTTGGGAACGCTCTTTCCGGTCATCGGGCTGGTGCAGATCGGCTCTCACGCGCGAGCCGACCGCTACACGTATCTAAGTCAGATCGGTTTGTCGATCGCGCTGGCCTGGAGCGTGTGGAGTTTCTATCAGTGGCGACAATTGCGCCAGCCGCAGCCGTGGCGGCCCTGGACGCTGGCGGCCGTGTCGGCAGCGGCGGTCCTCGTGCTCGGTGCCGTGGCCTGGCGCCAGACTTCCTTCTGGCGCAATCCGGAGACCCTCTGGGCGCATACCGTCGCTTGCACCGAGAACAATGTGCTGGCGCGCTACAGCCTTGGCTATACCTACGCCATGCAGAGAAGAATCGACGCAGCGATCGATCAACTACGCGAAGCGGTGGCCGCCGATTCGATCGATCCGTTGATGATCGCCAGATCGCATGGTCTGCTGGCCGACTGTCTGACGACGCAAGGAAAAAATGACGAGGCGCTGATGCATCTCGAAGAAGCGGTGCGGATCGTCCCAGCCGCCCCGATGTCACATGCTCGGTTGGCCCTGGCACTGGTCGGCCGGGGCCGGCTCGATCGAGCGATTGTCGAGTGGCGCGAGACCGTGCGGCAGGTTCCGACTCACGTCTCGGCACGTCTCGGCCTGGCCGATGCTCTGCTGGCTCACGGAGACGCCGCCGAAGCGACCGCCCAGTGCCGCGAAGCCCTCCAGCAGAAGCCCGACTCGACCGAGGCGATCATCACCCTCGCGGCGGCCTTGGCCGCCGAGGGGAAAGCCGACGAAGCCATTCCCCTCTTGGAGCAAGTCTTGCAGGTCGAACCGCAAAACGCCCCGGCCCGCTTCTGCTTGGGTCAGGCGCTCCACGATCGTGGGGAGTCGGACAGCGCGCTGGCTCATCTCAACGAAGCCCTGCGTCTTCAGCCCGACAACGTGCGCATGTTGTGGCAAATGGCCTGGATTTTGGCGACCGATCCGAATTCCGCGATCCGCAATGGAGGGCGCGCGGCGGGGTTGGCGAGAAATGCGATCCGGCTTTCGGGCGGCCAAGAGCCACGCGCCCTCGATGCCTTGGCCGCAGCGCTGGCCGAAATCAAGAAGTTCGACGCCGCCATCGACGCGGCCGAGCAAGCGTCGGCAGTGGCCCGGACCAACGGCGATGACACGTTGGCCGACGCCGTCGAACAGCGGCAGCGTCTCTACCGTCAAAATTTGCCCTATCGCCAACCGGCGACACCTGGACAACGTTCGCCCGCCGAACCACCGCCCCCAACGACCGCTCAATAGCTGCCGCCGGCCCGGCCCGCGCGCGTCCCGAACGCATAGTAGAATAGCTGAGACGTATCTGTGTCACGTGGCGGGGGAAGGCGGTGGGCCACTCGCTCGATTCCATCATCTCGTCGGATGCCCTCGGCGGCAAAACCTCCATGGCGCGATTTTCACGGCCAGCCGACCGCCCGGCGCGGACCTTTGCAATTTGGGCCGTTTGCGGTTTTCTCTTGCTCGCCGTCGGACTGGTCTTTGGCCAGACCGTGCATTACAAGTTCACGGGCTATGACGACGGTGGATTCGTCTACGAAAATCCGCACGTAACCGCCGGACTGACGCGTTCCGGACTTTGGTGGGCCCTGACCGATGGCCCTTATGGGGATTGGTATCCCCTGACAAGCGTCTCTCATATGTTGGACTGCCAGCTTTATGGTCTGGAGCCGGCCGGCCACCACCTGACCAATGTGCTGTTGCACGCGGCCTCGTCGGTACTGCTGTTCCTCGTCCTGCTGCGCATGACCGGCGCCCTTTGGCCCAGCGCCTGGGTAGCGGCGGTTTTTGCCGTTCATCCGCTGCACGTCGAATCGGTAGCCTGGATTGCCGAGCGGCGGGACGTGCTGAGTGGGCTGTTTTTCATGCTCAC
>Ga0182024_10017940_pt1 | contig 13229 bp, 8 predicted proteins | sample P32metaG_FD_120480 | JGI IMG/M metagenome (GOLD analysis project Ga0182024, IMG submission 120480) | Permafrost microbial communities from Stordalen Mire, Sweden - P3-2 metaG (Illumina Assembly) | ecosystem: Environmental > Terrestrial > Soil > Wetlands > Permafrost | place: Sweden: Stordalen...
CCAGTGTCAAATATTCCAGTCCCACGGCCAGCAAGAACCCGAGCCGTTGCCGCACCTCGAGCAGAATCGGCCCCGCAATCTCTTCCTGCATCGGCGAAAGCTTAAGCCCGTCGAAAAAATCCTTCGCCTGCGCAATTGTCAGCGCGCTCGCCTGACAGATATTCTTGATGCCGATGCGCACCGCCCGCGCCTCAGCCCGCAGCCGTTGCCCGCGGCAATCAGGACACTCCGCGTAGCCGCGATACTTGCTCAGCATCACGCGCACATGCAGCTTGTACTTCTTACGCTCCAACTGCGCAAAGAATCCCATCACGCCGGCGAATCCCTCTTTGCCCTCCGCAGCGGGCTTGCCGCGAAGTACTGTCTCTCGCGCCGCTTCGGGCAACTCGCGCCACGGCACATCCATCGGCACGCCCAGCTCCGCCGCACGCTTCTTCAATTCGGTAAACCACGGCCTGTACTTCGGCCGGTTCCACGGATCGATCGCTCCGCCAGTCAAAGTCAAGCTCTGGTCGGGAATCACCAGTCCCAAATCGTAATCCACCGTATTGCCAAATCCCTGGCAGCGCGGGCAAGCCCCAAACGGGTTATTGAAGCTGAACAACCGCGGCTCCGGCTCGCGCCCAGGCCGATGGCAATTCGTACATTCATAAGCCCCGGAAAATCGCAGCCGGCGACACTCCGTTCCGAGTTCACCCGCCGTCTCTTCTCGCCCCTCTTGCCGCGGCGCTTCTTCAAACATCACTTCGCCAGCCTCGCGATAAGCCGTCTCGATCGCATCCACAATTCGCGGGCGATTCTCCGCATTCACCACAATCCGATCCAAAAGAATAAACAATGGCGCTGAAAGATCCAGATCGATCAGCGACTCCGGCGTTGAAAATTCAAACAGCCTTCCCTGCTGCCACAACCGGTTAAATCCATTTGCCCGCAACTCCGCCAGTCGCGCCTTCACCGCTTCCGCGTGCAGCCCCTCGCCCGCTTTGGCTGCCGCCCCTGACTTCAATGCCAATTTCGACTTCGACGGCAACTTTGCCGCGCGCCCCGCAGCCTTCCCAACCCTGTCTTCAAACTTCGCTTCCGGCTCCGCCACGCGCTCCGCCGCACTGATCGCCGGAAACAGCACATTCAGCCGCGTTCCGTCGCCCAGCGCCAGAATCTTCTCGACAGCCTCATCCACGGAGTCGCGCTTCACCAGCCCGTCGCAAAAAATGCAGTGCACCTCGCCGCAACGCGCGTACAGCAACCGCAGGTAGTCGTAAATCTCCGTCGCCGTCGCCACCGTCGACCGCGGATTGCGCGTCGTGTTCTTCTGCTTGATGGCAATAGCCGGCGCCATTCCGTCGATCTCGTCCACGTCCGGCTTTTCAATCCGCTCCAGAAACTGCCGCGCGTACGCCGAAAGCGACTCCACATACCGCCGCTGCCCCTCGGCATAGATGGTGTCGAAGGCCAATGAGCTCTTGCCAGACCCCGACACGCCGCTGATCACCGTCAGCTTGCCGTGGGGTATCTCGCAGGAGAGATTTTTCAGGTTGTGTGTCCGCGCGTTGCGGATGATGATGGCATCGTTCAAAGAGAATGCACCGATACGGCTGATTCAGAGTTGCTGAGAATCAACCCAAAAGAATCTTCCGGCAGCGCCACAGTGCTCTCTGTGAGCCTCAGGGCGCAACCGTGCATTCTCTATTATAAATTGCGCCGCAAGCCCGTTCCGGATGGCGAGTAGCGCCCATAATCCGCGATGCTAGTCTTTCGGCGACGCATCGTCGGTCGCGTTCGAGCCTGCTTGGGATTCCAAAGCGGCTACCTTCACCAGAAGGAGTCGCTTAACTGCGAGCAGATCTGGGTCATCATGACTCAGACCCCAGGCAGGCTCGAGGGTTCTTGCAATAGTGCGGAGTCGATTCGCGAGGTCTGGGGCGGTCATAGCGCACACCATAGGTCAAAATTGCCGAGGCGATTTCGCTGCCGCCGGTTCTAGATTTCGATGCCGATTAGGAATAAGAGTCTACTCGGCAGCCTTCTAAACCGTGTCCTAATCCAAAATTCACATGGCGCACAATTTTTTCCACCAAACCGTGAGCAAAATTGATCAGACCAGCCGAATCGGAGGTAAATATCCTCGAAAAACCTCGACACATGAGAGGAGTGCAATATGCCTTTGCCGTTAAGAAAAAGTTTCCCGCATCGACGCAATATTGACGGGACTCACGACTCAACTTGCACTGTCTGTCTGGCGACCGTGGCCACGGTCAAGCATGAGTGGGAACTGACTCGCCATGAATCCGATCACGTATGCGAGCCGCTCAATCTGTATCGAGTTAGTCACGGTTTGTTGCCACTGCAAAAGACTGCCTGAGAGCAATCCTCAAAAGGCTAACCGTGATCAAGTCAGCAACCGAGTTCCCGGCTCCATCCGGAAGCCGCGTCGTGTCCGAAATCGCCCCCGGCTCGGCAGGGCTCTAATCTGATATTCACAAAGCCCACAGGTTTTTCCACCACACGGTGAGCAATATTGACCATCCGCCGTTGACTGCTTGGCGTAACTTCGTGCTAGCGCAGCCCCCAAATCCGCAAGCACTACCTCAAACCGTCCCATCCGCTTCATCTGCTTCATCCGCTCAAGCAACCTGCACCTTCAATTCCCCGCCCCCAGCCGCGCAAGAGCTGAGCGAAAGCTCGGCTCTTGTGCCCAACTTCTGGTCCGGCGAATGATGTGTTTTGAGCGCGCTCGGGACGGTGCTCCGGACCGCGCAGGCATATGAGTGAGCCGGTTCGCAAAGAGACCCATGCACAACAGAGTTGACGCCGACAGAAATCCTGCTGCAGCCATGACAGTGCTGGTGAGGACGGCCTGATTTTATCTATTTACGGCTGCGGCTCTTAAGAAACTAAGCCGACATCCCTTCTTCAACGCCTTGCTCTTCCACCCGCCACGCAGCGAGAGCGCTGGCATGCGTGCCCGCGTGTGCCGTTATAGGCGTAGGTGCTGGTATGCGGGGTACAACTGCCATGGGTCTTGCGCCCAGCAGAAACGCGCGCCGGCGCGCTGGCTTATACGTGTAATTGTATGTAGCAGCAGAATCCCGCTCTGCCTTCCGGTCGAGAACATTGGCGAGTGCCAGTAGAACAGGCGATGCACATGCCGGACATTGCTCTGCACAGTTGCCGATGCAGTTGCAATCCGGGCACAAGTAGGAAGACGCCAGAGGGATATGCTGCATATTGGTGACCTTCATCGATTCACCTCATCAGTTTTAGCGTTAGTCGTATGGTCTAAACAGTGGACAAAAAGCGCCGGTGGAAATGCCCCCAAAAGCGCTTCTGTCTTCAAAATAAGATGCCCCGCAATTGTTCCAAGTTGCATTCTCAAGGAATCCACAAAAGTGTCATCGAGCCGGTCTCCGCTCTATCTACCGCTCTTCGTTGGTGATGCAAGGCACACCGTGGGTTCGCGGCGCGAGCCTAAATTGGAAATTTCGCCCGATCCTTGTCGTACTCATGTGTCGTCTCTGTGGCTTTCCTCGCTGCCTTTTCAGCCACTTCTTGAATCTTCTGGTCCGCCGATTCCGTCGCGGCCGTCTCGTCTTCCAGCTTCGGGGCTTCCGGGTTTTCAAATTGCGTTGACATGGCCCACCTCATTCTGTGGCTTGATTCACTGACCTTCTGCCTTTTCTCTAACTTTGAATCCATTTGCGTTTACCGGTCTGATCAGTTTTGCTCACATTTCCTCGCCCGACTCCGACGACTTCCCAATTCTGTCCAGTCCCTTGTCCCGCATACGCATCCGCCCCCGTTCCGCCCCGTACTCCGATCCCGCGAGTCAAATAATCAGCCGCTCCGCTCGAGCACTCAGGCGTTCCACCCACGCCCGGCCGCCAAATTGTTCGCTAAACTGTTCTTTGAGGGATTTTGTGCCGTATTTTTTGTCCCATTTTGTGGTTCGCCTCGTGCCCCATTTCGTGATCCGCTTCGCTTCATTCGCCCTGCTCGCAGCTGTTCTCTCCTGCTCGTTGCCCGCCTTCGGCCAGAATTCCTCCTCATCCGTCGGCTCCCAATCTCCGCAGCCAGCCGCCCCGCAAGCTTCATCCGCCGCCACAGCCGCTCCGCAACCCATCGCGGCCGAAGTCGCCGCTGCCGAAGCCGCCATTGCCGGCTCCGACTGGAAGGCCGCCGAAGCCAAACTTGATCCGTACCTCGCCTCCCATCCCTCCGACGCCCGCGCCCTATTCGACGCAGGCTATGTCGCCGACGCACAGAACCGTCTCGATGATGCCGCTGCTCTCTACCGCCGCGCAATCGCCGCCGATCCCAGCTCCTTTGAAGCTCACATCTCCCTCGGCCTTCTGCTCGCGCGCCAAAACAAGCCCTCTGACGCCCGTCCCGAGCTTGTCACTGCCACCACTCTCGACCCCGGCGTTGCCGACCCCACCCTCAAGGCCCGTGCCTGGCGCGCACTGGCCCGCATTGACAGCAACTCAAATCCGGCCGATGCCTCCAACGAGCTGCTTGAGGCTCTCAAGCTCACGCCGGAAACGCCCTCCGACACGCTGCTCGCTGCCAGGCTCGCCGAGAGCACTGGCCAGTTCGACGCCTCCGCAGCCGCCTATCGCCGCGTCCTCGACGCAGATCCCAACTCCGCGCCTGCCAGCGCCGGCCTCGCGCATCTGCTCATCCAGCGCAAAGACTATCCCGGTGCCGAGACGCTGCTTCGCGCCGCGCTCACGAAAAATCCTGATGACCCCACGCTCACAGCGCAACTCGCCACCGTGCTCGCCGATCAGGACAAAGCAGAGGCCCTCCCGCTGCTACAAAAGCTGCACGCCGCCCACCCTGACGACCCGGCCATCACCCGCATGTTAGCCGCGGTCCTCGCCGATGCTGCCGACTATGCCGGCTCCGATCAGCTCTTCCTCCATCTGCTCGCTGCTGCGCCCGGCGATGCCGAACTCCTAGTCGCCCATGGCCAGAACCTGATCCACGAGGCCCAGCTCGATCAGGCCTACATCGCGTTCAACAAGGCCACCCAAATCGACCCCACCAACGCCGACGGCTGGAGCGGTCTGGCTTTTGCCGCCTCAAAAACCGGCCATCCCGACGTCACCCTGCACGCGCTCGCCATGCGCTCCCGCTACGTCCCGGAGAACGCCTCAACTCTCTTCCTCTGGGCCACCGCCTACGATTCTCTGCACCAGAAAACCCAGGCCGCCGCATACTATCACCGCTTTCTGACGGCCTCCGCTGGCAAGTATCCCAACCAGGAATGGCAGGCTCAACAGCGGCTTCTGATCCTCGAAAAGTAAATCCTGGAAATGCAATTCCTGGAAAAATAGACCTGAAAATAGCTTCCGGAAGAATTCGATTTGCGAGGCCCCAGTCCCTCCATCGGCCCCCTCTCCATTTCCGGAATCCACTCCTATCTTGGTACGTCAGTTATCCGCCCCATCAAAATCCTGCATCATACTTCTTGCGGTTCGTCGGGAAATGTGAGTACTATGGATGCAACTTGGGGGCAGAACCGCGTTACAGGAGTTTCCCCATATGCGGACTGTGGTTCCCATCGCCGCGTTCTTGATGCTCAGCCTGAATGTTGGGCTCGTGCGCGCCGCCACTGACGACAGTTCCCTTTCCGATCAGCAAACTCTTGAAGCCCTCGAGGTCCGCGCCAGTCAGGCCGAGCCGCGCGAACAGTGCTTCCTCTACTCACAACTCGTGCAGCAGATGACCGAGTTGAGCATCCGCCAATACCAGGCTGGGAATGTCTCCAAAGCCGCCGGCCTTCTCCAGCACATTCAGAGCATCGCAAAGAAGATCCACCTCTCCGTTACCACCAACGACAAGCGCCTCAAGAACGCCGAGCTCATGCTCAGCCACACCGCCTTCCGCCTGGGTGAAATGCTTCAGGCCAGCAGCGTCGATGACCGCCCGCTGTTCCAGCAAACCCTGGCTCAGGTTACCGACGCGCAAAACGCAACCATGATGCAGGTCTTCCGCAGCAAGTAAATCTGCCGGCCCGTCGCCATTCCCCTCCACCCCCTTCGCATTGCCTCTAACTGAATCCCTCCCGTTGCGTCTCACCCCAATGAGCCACGCCCGCCGCCCGGCAGCCGGAGCCTAGTTTTCCAGTTTTGCTGTCGGGTCCTCTCCTTCTCCGTCTATGCCTTAAGCGTTCTATGCTTAATTTGCACCGTCGGAGCACCGCCGTCATGCGCAATCTCGTCATCATCGCCGTCTCGCTGCTCATCTTCGCGCCGCTCCTCGCGCAAAAAGAAAAACGCGAGCCGCTCACTCCGGCCGAGCAGGATCAGATCGCCGAGGCCGGCATCGATCCCGTCGCCCGCGTCGGCCTTTACGTCAAGTTTCTCGATGAGCACTCTGACACCATTAGAGGGCTCATAACCCGCGCCCATACCACCGCGCGCGCTCAGCGCATCAACGGCGAGCTTGAAGATTTTGCCGCGCTCGCCGACGAGCTCGACGACAACCTCGACGTGAACTCCGGGCGCAAAGCCGACATCCGGAAATCGCTCAAGGGGCTCAACGAAGGCATCGCGCGCTGGCAAACCATCCTTCATGCCCTTCCCAGCGAGCCGGGCTTCGAACTGTCGCTCAAAGAGTCATTCGATGCCGTCGGCGATCTCACCGATCAGGCCAAGCAAATCGGCACCGATCAGGATGCCTACTTCAAAGCTCACCCCGACGAGAAAAACCAGGACCGCTACGAACCGAAGTAATGCAGCCAGTAGCCAATAGTCAGTGGCCAGTAGAGGCTGAAGGTTTATCCGCGCATTTTCTTCATCATCACGACAAGCATTCGTCCGATCTGATCTGAAAGACCCTCCGCGTGGAGCCTTTTTGCCTCGGAGCCAAATCCGAGCTTGCCCGCAATCAGGAGTTGAGTCTGCACTTCACAATTTGATCCTCTCGCATGACCGAGAAACTGAATATTCTCCCCTTTCGTTGGTCTGCCGTAACCCTCAGCGATGTTGCTCGCGATGGAAACGGCGGCTCGGCGCAATTGGTTCGTAAGGCCGAACTGCTCAGTCGAAGGAAATGCGCCTGTAAGTTGGTATATAGCGAGAGTCAGTTCAACTGCGCGTTGCCAAACAATTAGGTCCTTGTATGAGACAGTCATTTGTCCCCCTGGTTGCGCTCCGCTTTGCGCGGAAGATCGACGAGGGATTCTAGCAGCAGTTGACAGATTCCTGTGTGATCGCGACCACTTATGGCCTAACCCCAATTGGCTACTGGCCGCCGGCTACGGTCTATTGGCTATTGGCTATTGGCTACGGTCTATTGGCTACTGGCTACTGGCTACTGGCTATTGGCTATTGGCTGTTATTCTGCTCTCCGTGTCCCCCGACGTCGTCCCCATTTTTCAGCACGAGTACCGCGCCCTTCGCCCGCGAGCGCCCATGCCGCCCATCCATGTGCGCTTCCGGCGCTTCACTTCGCTCAACACCACCATTCGCCTTCGCGAGGGCGAAATTTTTGCCAGCCTCTCAGACTTGCTTGAAGGCGCACCCGCGTCAGTCCTCCACGCCATCGCGCACATTCTTCTTGCCAAGCTTTATCGCAAGTCCATCGATGCCGCGCAGAATCTGCGCTACAAGCGCTTCTCCTCATCGGCCGCCGTCACGCGCCAAACAGAGCTGATCCGCCATGCGCGCGGCAGCAAACGCTACTTCGGCCCCGAGGGCCGCTACTTTAATCTCGATGAAGTTTTCGACACGCTCAACGTGCGCTTCTTCAGCGGGCTGCTCGGCCGCCCCGATCTCACCTGGAGCGAGCACCACGCCAAGCGCTCCCTCGGCCATTACGACGCAGCCCACAATACCATCGTCGTCAGCCGCGTCTTCGACCGCCCCTCCAGCCCTCGCTACGCCATCGAGTACCTGCTCTACCACGAGATGCTTCACCTTAAACATCCGGTTAGAGCCCGCGGTCTGCGCCGCTGCGTTCATCCTCCGGAGTTCAAGGCCGAGGAAGCCCGCTTTCCGCAACTCGCCGAAGCCCTCGCCTTCATCAAGCGACTCTAACTGCGGTATGCGACTATAGCGCCGCACCGGCGCCTGCTCTCGAATCCGGACCGCACGACTCCGCAAATCAACATATGAGATTCATCGCGCCCCAATTCGTCACAATTGGTCGTCAGATTCGGGAACATTCGCGGAGCTAGTGGTGTCTAAACTTCCAGACAGTCCGTCCCGAGCCATCGCAACGGAACCATTGCAATCAACATTGCATCGATCTCCTGTGAGCGCACGGGGCTGCGTCTTCGTCTTCGTTACAGAACTGTTTCAATCGCTTTCCTTAACGGTCCATCGGAGGTCTAAGCGCCAGTGAATCCACTACGCCAAATAATCTCGCCTCAGAACTCCTGTCTCAAAGACCTATTGACCCGTTGAGAATCTACTGTTACCATGTGTAACATTACGTCCTGTAACGCACGATCTAATTGCGCTCTTGTCCCATTGCTTCACAAAAGGTTTGCATGAATCGCTTTGCCGCACGTTGCCTGGTTGCTGTTTCCTTGCTTCTGCCTGTTGCCGCCGCGGCGCAATCTGCCGCGCTTCACGGCCAGGTTACTGACCCTAGCGGCGCTGTGATCCCCGGCGCGGCCATCTCGCTCGCACCCGCAGGCACGCCCGGCGCCGCGCCAATTCAGACCCAATCCGGCGCTGACGGCCAATATTCTCTCCGCAGTCTTGCTCCCGGCTCCTACACCGTCTCCGTCACCGCCTCGGGTTTTGCGCCGCTCACAATTCCAAACGTCACGCTCGCTGCCGGCCAATCAAAAGAACTGAAGCTTCCCCTGGCAATCGCGGTTGAAGAGCAGCAAGTGCAAGTTCAGGGCGAAACGCAATCCGTCGGCATCAGCCCGGACCAGAACGCAAGCTCCGTCGTCATTAAAGGCAGCGCCATCGATGCCCTCTCCGACGATCCCACCGAATTGCAAAATGAATTGCAGGCACTCGCTGGCCCCGCCGCTGGTCCAAACGGTGGTCAAATCTACATTGACGGATTCGAAGGCGGCCAGATTCCGCCCAAAGAGGACATCCTCGAAATTCGCGTCAATCAAAACCCTTTTTCCGCCGAATACGATCGCATGGGCTACGGCCGTATCGAGATCATCACCAAGCCCGGCACGCAGAAACTTTCGGGCAGCATTTTCGGCTTCGGCACCGACTCGGTGTTCAACACCGCCAACCCTTTCATCGCCGGAAATCCCAGCTACGACCAATATTCGTATTCCGGCAACATCAGCGGCCCCATTAGCAAAACGGCTTCCTACTTCTTCAACGCATTTACCATCACACGGCAGAATCAATCCATCGTCGACGCGGTCGATCCCACGACCCTCTCCAACATCAACGAAGCCTATCCTAACCCGACAAATTACTTCAACCTCACCCCGCGCGTCGATTTTCAAATCTCGAAGAACAACTTCATGAGCATTCGCGACCAATATGCCCGCTACTCGGCGCATGGCAATAACGTTGGAGCATTGAATCTGCCCGAGCAAGCCACGGGCGGCGTGAACTGGAGCAATGAATTGCAGGTCGGCGACACTTGGGTCATCAATTCACACCTGCTCATGGAGCCTCGCTTCCTCTGGCGTCGCATAAGCAACAATGGAACGTCCAACTCGCCTTACCCGTCTGTCACCGTTCAGGGAGCTTTCACGACGGGCGGCAACGGCCAAGGTACGCTCCACGACCATCAAGATATTTTTATGCTGCAGAACTACGGCACCGCAACCATCGGCCGGCACACCGTGCGCTTTGGCGGGCGCGCCCGCGCTTATCGCGATGCCGATTACTCAACCGGGGGAGCCAACGGCAGCTACTATTTCGCCGACAAAGCCGACTATGAAGGGTGCCCACCGGCAAACTTCCCCGGGCAAGCGTGCAAACCCTCGCTCTACTCAGCAACCGTCATTGAAAACCCACTTGCGCGCGTTCTTCTCTTCGACGGTTCGCTCTTTGTGCAGGACGACTGGCACGTGAGCCGCAGCTTCCTTCTCGGCCTTGGGGCTCGATACGAGGCGCAAAACTACATTCACGACCACGATGACTTGGCACCGCGCATTGCCTTCGCTTGGACGCCCGGTCATCCCGGCAAAACGCCTGCAAAAACTGTTATTCGAGGAGGTTATGGCTGGTTTTTCAACCGCTTCATCATGAATACGGCCTTCAACTCCGGCGTCGAGCCGTACATCATCACGGCCGTTCACGACAATCTCATCAATCAACAGAGCTACACCATCGCCAACCCCAGCTTCTTCAACCCCACTACTGCCGAACCAGCATCGGTCCTCACCTCACAAAGCTCCTCCATTCCCACTTTCCATTCGGTCGATCCGCACTTTCACGCCGCGCTCGATATGCAGGCCGGCATTGGCGTTGACCGCCAGATCGCCAAGCACATCACCGGCAACATCACCTATCTCTACACGCAGGGCGTGCATCAATACATGAGCAACAACGTCACCGCGCCCGATTTCGATATCTCCGACTACACCATCACCGGCGCCACTCCGACGGCTTACAACTACCAGTTCCAGTCAGAAGGTTTTTACCGGCAAAATCAGCTCATCGTCTCCTCGGCGATTCAACTCAAGAAGTTCACCGTGAGCGGCAACTACGTACTCAACCAGGCCAAAAGCGATACACAGGGCGTCAACTCATTTCCATCCGTCGCACAGGATCCCGGCTTCGACTACGGCCGCGCCAGCTTCGGCATCCGCCAGAAATTCTTTGGTGTCGGCAGCTATACGGCGCCGCACGGCATTGTCATCGGCGCTCTAATGGCCGCGCAGTCCGGCACTCCGTATAACCTGACCATCGGTCAGGACCTCACGGGCAACAATCAATTCAATGCGCGCCCAGCTTATGGCTCATGCGGCGATCCCGGTGTCATGACCACGCGATACGGCTGCCTTGACACTGGCCCGGTCGGAAAAGACGAGCCGATTGTTCCTTTCGATGCAGGATTGGGACCAGCCAACGTTGTCCTTCACATCCGCATTAGCAAAAACTTCGGCATCGGGCCAAAAATCAAAACCGCCGGCGAAGGCGAGACCTTCACGCCGGGCGGCGGCAACGTCAGCAACCGCGGCATCGGTGGCGGCGGCCCCGCAATCCGCCTCGACGCAGCTGCTCCGCGCCGCTACAATCTCACCTTCGCTGTGACCGCAGGCGACGTCCTCAACATCGTCAATCTGGGCACGCCCAATGGAGTTTTGCTCTCACCGCTCTTCAACAAGACGCAAACCCTTGCCGGCGGCCAGTTCGGCAATCCCGTTCCCGGCACCCGCAACATCACATTCCAGACAAATTTTTCGTTTTAGCTTTTTCGTTCCGATCGGCCGGCAGTATGCCGGTCGGCTATTGGCTATTGGCTATTGGCTATTGGCTACTCGCTACTGGCTACTGGCTATTCCCTGTTCCCTGTCTTCAGCCCGCCCGTCAAACTCGCCACTTTCGCCACATCGTGGCTCTTGCACCACGCTTCCAGGCCCGCCGCCAATCGTTCTGTCGCGCGCGGATCGGCAAAACTTGCCGTGCCTACCTGCACCGCCGTCGCCCCAGCCAGCATAAATTCCACCGCATCTTCCGGCGTCACAATTCCGCCCATCCCCAAGATCGGAATCTTCACCGCCCGCGCCACGCCGTACACCATGCGCAGCGCGATGGGCTTGATCGCCGGCCCTGACAGGCCGCCCGATATATTGCTCAGCCGCGGCCGCCGCGTCTCCGCATCGATGGCCATTGCCAGAAACGTATTCACCACACTCACTGCGTCCGCGCCCGCTTCTTCACAGATGCGGGCCATTTGCCCAATCGATGTCACATTCGGCGAGAGCTTCACGATCAGTGGTTGAATGGCCACTCTCTTCGTCCGCTCGACCAGTTCTTCCAGTGCATACCCATCGGTGCCAAACGCCATCCCGCCCGCAAGAACATTCGGGCACGATGCGTTCAACTCATATGCCGCAATCCCCTCCGCATCGTTGAGCCGATCGATCACGGCAATATATTCGTTCACCGTGTGCCCGAACACATTCACAATCACCTTGCAACTAGGGTGCCGACTCAACGCCGGCAGCTTTCGCTCAAGAAAATCTTGCACGCCCACATTCTGCAGCCCGATCGCGTTCAGCATCCCCGCCGCCGTCTGCACCATGCGCGGCGCAGCGTGTCCCGCCATCGGCTCCACTGAAATTCCCTTGGTCACGATCGCGCCCAGCCGCTCCAGCGACACGATCTCCTCAAACTCTATGCCGTAGCCAAAGGTGCCGCTGGCCGCGATGATCGGGCTCACCAGGTCCAGCCCAGCGAACGAAACTCTCATGTCGGGCTTCACTTGTCGGCAGTCTTCCTTTCCGGCGGCATTGCGCAGCTCCGCAACGTGACCCTGACTTTTGCGGCTCTTCGATTCATCATAATTGGCGCGTGCGATTCAGCCGCGCACTTCCCCCGGACCCGCGTACCGGAAACTAGCGCTCCGAGCCGCTCATTTCCACCCAGCTCTTCCACACCCCAAAGAAGAAAGGCCCCTCGGCAACCGCCGAAGAGCCTTTGTCCTTGCATTTGCTTGTGTCAGTCCTAACCCCCGACACCTGATCCCTGTTTCTACGCCGTCACCGCTTCGCTCGCATCCACCTTCACCGGTGTCAGCCAGCCAAACCGGTCCGGCTTCAGTCCGTTGGCAATCCCCATAAACTCGTCGGAGATCTTCTTCGTAATCTCGCCCGGTTTCCCGTCGCCAATCACAATACGATCGATCGACCGGATCCCCTGCACCTCGGCCGCCGTGCCCGTAAAGAACACTTCGTCCGAAATGTAAAGCAGTTCGCGCGGAATCGGCTGCTCGGTCACCGTATAGCCCAGATGCCGCGCAATCGTCAGCACGCTGTCGCGCGTAATCCCCGACAGCGCCGAGCTACCCAGCGGCGGCGTAAACAGCACTCCGTTGCGCACAATAAAGATGTTCTCGCCCGATCCCTCGCTCACGTAGCCACTCACATCCAGAGCGATCCCCTCCTGGTAGCCGTTTGCCTCGGCCTCCATCCGGATCAGCTGCGAGTTCATGTAGTTCGCGCCCGCCTTCGCCAGCGCCGGCATCGTGTTCGGCGCCAGCCGGTTCCAGCTTGAGATGCACACGTCCGCGCCGCCGTGCGCGGCAAGATATTTGTTCCACGGAAAATTCGCGATGTACAC
>Ga0182024_10017941_pt1 | contig 13229 bp, 16 predicted proteins | sample P32metaG_FD_120480 | JGI IMG/M metagenome (GOLD analysis project Ga0182024, IMG submission 120480) | Permafrost microbial communities from Stordalen Mire, Sweden - P3-2 metaG (Illumina Assembly) | ecosystem: Environmental > Terrestrial > Soil > Wetlands > Permafrost | place: Sweden: Stordalen...
CCGCCCAGGCGGCGATGGCGGCGCGCTGGGCGTCATCGCCGCCAATGGTGAGCTGATCGCCGGCATTGCCAAGGCGGGCGAGGTTGTAGCTGTGAGCGATTGGCAGGGGTGCGGTCATGGCGGCTTACAGGCTGGGCAGCTTATAAATTGGGAAGTGGGCCAAAATCGAGTGCACCGGGCAGGCTTGCGGCAAGATGCGCGCGGGCGCTGCCAGCATAAGCGGCAAGCGTGCGCGCACGATCATCACTCTTTGCGCCGCGCCACAGATTCTTCGCCAGCGCCGCCGCCAATTCGTCTTCGGTCTTGGCGCCATCATAGGCGGCCATGCGGCCATAAAACGCCTTGGCCATGGCCTTGAGCTTGTGGCCGATGCCGATATCGCCCACGCCCTGCTCGCGCATGGCTTCGTCGAAGCCGGTGAAGAGGGTGTCGGTCAGACTTTGCGCCAATGCGCCGCCCTTCAGTTGCGCCAGCACCAGCCAGGCATGAAAGACCAGCACATCGAAACGGCCATCCATGCTGTCGGCCACGCCAAAGGCGGCAAAAAACACCGGTTCCCGCGCCCGCCTTACGAGAGCGTCATAAAGAAGCCGCGTATCCTGCTTGCGCGCGGCGAAATCCTTGAGCAGATTCAGCATTCAAAGTCCCTGTCGGCCATAAGGGCTTGCCGCCCGGCCGCTGGCACGATAGCACTCAGCGCCGCTCAAGGTCCAAATCATGAAGTTTGCCGCCATCACCCTCGCCGCCGCCGCCCTTCTGATCGCCTGCGCGCCGGTCATCACCCAGCGCGGCTATCTGCCCGATCCAGATGCGGAAGCCGCGATCAAGGCAGGCAAGGACAGCAAGACATCGGTGCAGGAACGGCTGGGCTATGCCTCCACCACCGCGACCTTCGGCAATGACAGCTGGTACTACATCTCCGCCACCGAAAAGCAGGTCGCCTTCTTCAAGCCGGTGATACTGAAGCGCGAGGTCACCGCGGTCTATTTCGACAAGGACGCCAAGGTGGTCGGCGTGCGCCATTACGGCCTGCGTGACGGCCATGTCATCGCATTCGAAACCCGCGAGACGCCGGCGCGCGGCCGCGAAACCACCTTCCTGCAGGAACTGCTCAAGGCCACGCCCGGCAGCAACGCCACCAATATCCAGGAAACCAATCCGGGTAACGGCGGCGGCCCCGTACCGTAATTATGTGCCCTAGTTCTGGCGGCGCGCCGACGCGAGGCCCCAGATGCAATCCAGGCCGCGCCACACTTCGAACGGCGCAGCGCCGGCCAGACGCGCGGCTTGCGAGATCGCGGCTTCGTCATCCAGCAGGATGCGTTGATGGACGGTGGCGGCGCTGTAGCGATCGTCCTTCAACACACAGATTTCATATGCGGGCATGGCCACCTCCGGTGCTACGCGCAATCAAGCGGGATGATCGGACTATTTGAAGGCATGCCGATGAAGCTTTTGCATCGAAGGGTCTGAAAAAGAATTCACGGGCGCAACGCAAACGCGAGCGAGAGGGTTATGCAATCTGTGGGGAACTGTTTTGGCCAGTCGCTCCTGTTCGCGGCCGCGCTTGCCGCGGTGCCGGGGTGCGCCTTTGCCGATGACGGCGACATCCTGAAGTATTTCGACGCTTCCGCCGATGCCGCGCGCGCCAGCCAGCCGGAATGGAGTTCGCCGCTGGCCACCACCACCGCGCTGATGGAACAGCGCCTCAGGCTTGATTTCTACCAGCAGCATTCCGGCAATGGCGCCGACACCACAGAACTGGATGGCGGCAAGGGCCTGGATCTGATCGTCAGTCCGACCAATGAAATCCAGATCGCGCTGCCGCCGTATGAAGTGCGCACGGCCACGCCAACATCAAAATCGCTGGCCGGTTATGGCGACTGGGCGTTCCTGCGAATGGAACAGCGGCTGTTCAGCGCCAACAAGGACGATGGCGATTATGTCGTCACTGCCTGGCTGACCTTGCAGGCGCCCACCGGGATCAAATCGCTGACCAGTTCGTCCTGGTCGCTGCAGCCGACCTTGGCCTATGGCAAGGGCTGGGGCGATTTCGACATCCAGGGCACGGTGGGCGCGGTGCTGCCCACGTCCGATACCCATGTGCTGGGCCAGCAGATCCAGAGCAACACGGCGCTGCAGTATCACCTCGACACCGTGTTCTGGCCTGAGGTGGAAGTGAACTGGACCTATTACCCCGACGGCCAGCGCGGCGGGCTCAACCAGGTCTATGTCACGCCGGGGCTTGTGATCGGCCGTTTCGACATCGGCCATGGCCTGAAATTCACCACCGGCCTGGGCTATCAGATCGCGGTGGCGCCGCCCTATCGGCCCAAGCCACTGACGCCGGCCACCGCCAACAGCCTGATCGTCACCACACGGATGAATTTCTGATTCCAGCATCAAAATGCAGTAATATCAGAGGGCTGGCAGCCATATTTACAGTGTTGGTTGAGAAGTGATGCGCGCGTCCTGCGCATCTGCTTAAATGTGGGCATGCGCAAGATGAGTTCCGCAACTGTGATCGCGGCCGCGTTGCTGACGGCCCTGCCCGCTCATGCCTACAGCGGGCGCTGGCTGGTGGTGGAGAATGTGGACACCGGGACCTGCTATCGCATGACGGCGATGCCCAGCGGCCCCAACTGGCGCAGGCTGGGCGTCTTCAACACCTTCCGCCAAGCTGGCAGTTGGACCTGGGAGCATCGCGGCGGGGAGTGCCGGAACAGTCCGGTCTTCAGTTAAAGCCTGTCGGCTGATTAACTTCACCCCCAAGTCAGAAACGTGTTACGGATCGGCCATGCGACAGACCCTTGTTCTTGCGGCCGCCTTGGCCTTCACCGTGGCGCAGCCCCTAACTGCGGCCGAAACCACGCTGCTTTCACCCGGAAAGCCCGCGGGCATCAAACCGGCCCAGGCCAGCAATATGCCGGCCATCTATGGCGGTGTGGTCGCGTTCGGCGCACTGCTGGCGATCACCATCGGCGTCAGCGGCAGCTCGGTCGCGCCCAGCACCTCCACCACCAACGGCGCCAGCTGCTGCGGTTAGGGCTTTGCTTCTTTGGGTAGCGCGGCGACTTCGGCCGGCGTCAATTCGCTCAGCGTCTTGGGAAAACACGGCTCGACAATGCCGCCCGGCAATTCGGACGCCTTCACATCCAGGTCCAGCGGCGAGCAGATCAGGCCGCCCTGGCGGTTGCGCAGCAAAAGCTGCGGGCTGATGCTTTTGAGTGTGCTGCATTCGCGCGCCAGATCCATCCGGTAATAACGGTCGGCGCCGGTGCGAAAATAGATGCTCTTGCCGTCGGGCGAGCGCCAGCCATTCATCTCCGACACGGAAAAGCAGCGCATGCGCGGCTGATCGGCCATCGCCGGGGCGGCCGTCAACAAAATTGCCAGAAACAGCGGCTTTGCGATCATGGTTTGCTCCCGTGTGTCAGCGTCATTCTACCCAAGAAAAGTCTGGTGGGCAGCTAACGGCCAGTCCATCATTTGCGTCACAAATCTCGCGGCTCATGACGAGATGCGTCATCGGGGTGGATCATGAAATTCCTGGTTCTGGCTCTTGGCCTTGTGGCGGCGGCGCCGGCTGAGGCCGTCCCCACGCTGTCGCTAGGGACCATTCTGCATCCCATGTTCAACGATCACGCGGTCTTGCAGCGCGATCAGCCCATCCGCGTCTATGGCACCGCCAAGCCGGGCGCCGATGTCGCCGTGTCGCTTGGCAATGAAAGCGCCACAGCCCATGCCGATGCGGACGGCGGCTGGAGCACCACCCTGCCCGCCTTGCCCGCCGGCGGACCCTATACGCTGACCGCAAGAAGCGGCGCCGACAGCCAGGACATTCACGACGTGCTGGTGGGCGACGTGTTCCTGTGCACCGGCCAGTCCAACATGCAGGTCAGCGTCCATTATGCCGCCAACGCCACGGCCGAGATCGCCGCAGCCAAAGACGACCAGGTGCGCGAACTGTCGGTGGACCGGGTGCCAAGCGCGGTGGCGCTGAAGACATTCACTTCGCCGGTGGCGTGGAAAGTGGAGTCGCCCCAGACCGTGGGCGATTTCTCGGCGAGCTGTTTTTATTTCGCGCGCGAATTGCGGAAAGCTGTGAAGGTGCCGGTTGGTCTGGTGACGGCCGCCTGGGGCGGCACACGGGTGCGCGGCTGGGTCAGCCAGCCGACCCTGCGGGCCTCGGGTTTCTTCATCGACGATACCGACATGCTGGCCTTGCACCAGCGAGATCCGGCGGCCGCTTCGCGCCGCTGGGACGCGGCCTGGGAAAGCTGGTGGCACGCCAATGGCAAGGGCGAGCCGTGGAAGGAAGACGCGTCGTCCTGGCCGGTGGCGCCAGCAGCGCTGGGCCCGTGGGGAGACTGGCCCGGACTTTCATCGCCGGAAGGAACGGCAGAACCGGGCGTAGGCTTTGTCGGCCAGATGTGGTTTTCGACCAAGGTGCATCTGACCAAGGCGCAAGCCGCTGAGCCCGCGACCCTGGCGCTTGGCCGCGCCGCCGAAGAAGAAAAAAGCTGGGTCAATGGCACAGGCGTTGGCGGCAGTTCGCTGGAGCCCGATGCGCGCCACGACCTGCCGCATGGGCTTCTGCATGAAGGCGACAACAGCATCACCGTGAACATCTTCTGCAGCTGGAAGAATTGCGGACTGAGCGGCCCGGCGTCGACCCGCGCCATCCGTTTCGCCGATGGGTCGAGTGTGGCTCTGGACCAGCCCTGGCACTACAAGACCGTGGACACGATCATCGCGCCGCAGATCCCGTGGGGGCCGATGCATGGCGTGAGCCTGCAATATGGCGGTATGATTTCGCCCATCGGGCCGTATGGCGTGAAGGCGGCGATCTGGTACCAGGGCGAATCCAATCTCTATTTCGCCCAGACCTATCAGGCCGAGCTGACGGACATGATGTCGGACTGGAGGAAACAGTTTGGCGCGAACCTGCCCTTCATGATCGTGCAGATCCCCGATTATGGGCCGACGCCGACGGCGCCGACGGAATCGCTGTGGTCGGATGTGCGCGAGGCCCAGCGCCACGCCGCCGAGGCCGACGCCCATGCTGCGCTGATCGTCACCATCGATATCGGCGATCCCAAGCTGCTGCATCCCACCAACAAGCAGGAGGTCGGGCGCAGGCTTTCCATCGCCGCGCGGCATCTGCTGTATGGCGAAGCGATTGCGCCATCGGGAGCGCGAGTGGCGGCGGCGAAAAAGACCGGCGATGCCGTGACGGTGTCGTTCCGCGACGTGACCGGCGCACTCGCCGCCTATAACGGCCAACCCAATGCGTTCGAGCTGTGCGACGCCAGATCGTGCCGCTCGGCGCGTGCCAGCCTCGCGGGCGATCACGTGATCCTGAGCGATGCAGGCAGCGCAACCCGGGTACGCTATTGCTGGGGCGACAGTCCCGTCTGTACCTTGAGCGATGGTTCGGCGCTTCCCGCCGGGCCGTTCGAGGTTCCGATTCAATAGCAGGCAGACATGATTACCCTTCACCCGGTCATGCTGGAGCGGGACGGCATCAGGCTGGAGCCGCTGTCGCTGGCGCACGGGCCAGAGGTCGCCGAAGCCGTGACCGATGGAGAGTTGTGGAAGCTGTGGTTCACCTCCGTGCCCGAACCCAGCGGCGTCGCCGCATGGCTTGAGACCGCGCTGGCCGGCCACGCGCGCGGGGTGATGCTGCCCTGGGCGGTGCGTGAGATTGCGAGCGGCAGGATCATCGGCAGCACGCGCTATCACGACATCCTGCCGGAACTGGACCGGGTCGAGATCGGCTATACCTGGTATGGCGCCAGCCGCCAGCGCAGCAAGGTCAACACCGTGTGCAAGCTGATGCTGCTGAGCCATGCCTTCGAGAGTGCGGGATGTGGCGTGGTGGGCCTGCGCACAGACAATTTCAATTTCCGCTCCCAGCGCGCTATAGAGGCTTTGGGTGCGAAGAAGGATGGCATCATCCGCAATTATCGCCGCCGCAAGGATGGCAGCATCGGCGACACGGTGATGTACAGCATCACCGCGCCGGAATGGCCGGATGTGAAACGCCATCTGGAGTTCAGGCTGGAACGGCACGCTGGCGAGAGTTAGTCCCGCACGGTCACGCCGGGCTGGGGAACAGGTAGCTGGTCAATCGCACCCAGAAAGGCCACGCCAATGTCACGGACGGGCGCTCCGCGTCTGCCGCTCGAACGCTTCCTTCGCGGTCGTCTGCATCGATGCAATATTCCGGTACACAGGCATAAATGTCCAAGATCGATCGGGCCTGCATGGCACCACCCTTTGTCGGCAGGGTCGATCATGAACGCGATGTCTTTATCTTGCATTGACGGCGAACAAAGATCTTCCATCTCGCAATTGCGAAACGTCCGTCCGGGAATAGACAAAGGCGCGGAATTTCTCCCGCGCCTTTGTCATTTCATGCGATCGGCCCGGCCTCACGGCGCGCGTTAAAACGCGCGCCGTTGCGGCGTTCGCCGGGCGAAAGGTCCACCGGACCTTTCGCTTATCCGGCTCACCCCAGATGCGCCAAGGTGGCGAGCAGCAGCAGCGCCACAATGTTGGTGATCTTGATCATCGGATTGACGGCCGGACCGGCGGTGTCCTTGTAGGGATCACCCACCGTGTCACCGGTCACCGCGGCCTTATGGGCATCTGAGCCCTTGCCGCCGTGATGACCGTCCTCGATGTACTTCTTGGCATTGTCCCAGGCGCCGCCGCCGCTAGTCATCGAGACCGCGACGAACAGACCGGTGACGATCACGCCCATCAGCATGGCGCCAAGCGCATTGAAGGCCTGGGTCTTGCCCGCGATCCAGTTCACCAGAATGAACAGGACGATGGGCGAGAACACCGGCAGCATCGACGGGATCACCATTTCCTTGATGGCGGCCTTGGTCAAAAGGTCGACGGCGCGGGCATAGTTGGGCTTCTGGGTGCCCTGCATGATGCCCGGCATTTCGCGGAACTGCTTGCGCACTTCCTCGACCACCGAACCCGCGGCGCGGCCCACCGCGGTCATCGCCATGCCGCCGAACAGATACGGCAACAGGCCACCGAACAGCAGACCCACCACGACCCAGGGCTCCGACAGGCTGAAGGTCGGCAGTTCCATGCCGCCAAAGAAGCCGGTGTTCTGGGCTGCGAAGTACTTGAGGTCCTGGGTGTAAGCGGCGAACAGCACCAGTGCGCCAAGGCCGGCCGAACCGATGGCATAGCCCTTGGTGACGGCCTTGGTGGTGTTGCCGACCGCATCCAGCGCGTCGGTGGTCTTGCGCACATCGCCTTCCAGGCCGGCCATTTCGGCAATGCCGCCGGCATTGTCGGTGACCGGGCCAAAGGCGTCGAGCGCCACCACCATACCCGCCAGCGACAGCATGGTGCTGACCGCGATGGCGATGCCAAAAAGACCCGCCATCATGTAGGTGGTGATAATGCCGGTGCAGATCACCAACGCCACCGGCGCGGTCGATTCCATCGAAATCGCCAGGCCCTGTATCACATTGGTGCCATGGCCGGTGACCGAGGATTTGGCGATCGACTGCACGGGCCGAAAATTGGTGCCCGTATAGTATTCGGTGATCACGATCAGCGCGCCGGTGACGGCGAGACCGACCACGCCGCACCAAAACAGCGTCATGCCCGAATAGTCCACGCCGCCGGAAGACAGCGCGGTATCCATGCCGATCAGATAGTTGGTCAGCGGCCACAGCCCGATCAGCGACAGGACCACGGTGGCGACCACACCCTTATAGAGCGCACCCATGATGTTGCCCGACTTGCCCAGGCGCACAAAGAAGGTGCCGATGATCGAGGTGATGATGCTCATGCCGGAGATCGCCAGCGGATAGAGCATGAGCTGGAGCTTGACCTCGCCCGAGAAATAGATCGAGGCCAGAACCATGGTCGCGACCGTGGTCACCGCGAAAGTCTCGAACAGGTCGGCCGCCATGCCGGCGCAGTCGCCGACATTGTCGCCCACATTGTCGGCGATGGTGGCGGGGTTGCGGGGGTCATCTTCGGGAATGCCGGCTTCCACCTTCCCCACCATGTCGCCGCCGACATCGGCACCCTTGGTGAAGATGCCGCCGCCCAGACGGGCGAAGATCGAGATCAGCGAGGCGCCGAAGCCCAGGCCGACCAGCGAGTCCACGATGATGCGGCTCTGCGCAGGATCGGCCAGATCAAGCTTCAGGCAGGTGGTGAGGAAGAAATAATAGCCGGCGACCGCCAACAGGCCCAGACCCACCACCAGCATGCCGGTGACGGCGCCGGAGCGGAACGCAACGGAAAGACCGCTGGCCATGCCCGAACGCGCGGCCTCGGTGGTGCGCACATTGGCGCGCACGCTGACATACATGCCGACATAGCCAGCCGCGCCCGAAAGCGTGGAGCCGATCAGAAAGCCCCCGGCGACCTGCCAGCCCAGGAAGAAGAAGGCGAGCAGGAAGATCACCACGCCGACCATGGCGATGGTGGTGTATTGCCGGTTCAGATAGGCGCGGGCGCCTTCCTGGATCGCGGCCGCGATTTCCTGCATCCGCGCATTGCCGGCGGGAAGCGCCAGCACCGCTTTGATGGTCCACAGGCCATAGAGCAGCGCGAGCACGCCACAGGCCAGAACGATTTCCAACTGCATGAATAGTACCCCTCGTGAAAAGACATTTGGTGGGTCGGGGAAAACCCTTGCTCGAAGAAGAGGAAGGGCTTGCGCCGATCCCCATGGCCGGGGTCTCGGCATCGGGGCCGGACTCGCCGCTTCAAGGGCGCGGGCAGCCTGCCAAAAGCCCGTTTCTTAGGCAACCCACGTCAAGCGACAGTTTGACGAAAAATCAGCTCTCGCAGCGCGATTTTACGGGGTTTTTGGGCGGTGCAGCACCCGGGACCATCTGATCGGCCGGGGTGTTGAGCGCCGGGGTCTGGCTGGGATGCAATTCGGCGATCTGGACGGTGCAGATGGTGATCAGCTTGACCTTGCCCGCTCCCATCACCTGGGCGGCATCGCCCAACAGGCGCCTTTCCAGAACGGGAATGTCCACCTTCTCGGGATCGTCGGGCGTGGCCACGGCGTCGGCATTCACGTCGCGCACCATCTTGTCCTGAATGAAGGGCAGCTTGTCGCGCACCGCCAGCGCATAGGTATCGGACATGGCGGTGAGACGGGTGGAGATATAGGCGTAGCCCAACAGCTTGCCGTCGGCATTGGAAAGCGGCGCCATCAGGAACGGCATTTCCACATTCGTACCCGGCTCGCCCTTCTTGGCGTCGTTATCGGCAGCGCGCGCCGGTACCGACACCGACAAGGCTTGGGCCGCCAACAGAAGTAGGATCGCCGCTTTTCTCATACGCCCAAGCTGGCAAAACGTGGTGAAGGAAGGGTTAACACCCTGCCCGGGCCGCTACTTCTGCTCCAGCGCCAGGAAATCCATGGCGTCGCCGATAGGAGTGAACATGTTCAGGCTCGCGGGCTTGCCGCCGTTGAAATAGATCATTTCCGAAATTCCGATCACCGATCCGTTTTCATCCAGCAGCGGGCCACCACTTGATCCCGGCGATATTGCGGTATCGCTCTGGATGTAGCGCAGACCGTCGATGGTGCGATCCGCCGAAATGACCCCGCTGCTGACCGTGCCCGCAAAACCTTTGCCATTCGGCGAGCCGATGGCATAGACGCGGTCTCCCGGCGTGACGGGGCCACGCTTGGGCGGCAGCGGGCTGCGGTCGCGCGGGTTGGCCTTGATGATGGCGACATCACGGTTCTTGATGGCGCGCTCGACCGTGGCGAGCCCTTCAAGACCGTCTGACCAGCGCACACGGACGGTCTTTTCGTCGCCCACCACATGGGCATCGGTCAGAATGTAGCCGTCACTGGAAACCAGAAAACCCGATCCGCTGCCCGAACCGGTCAGGATCGTCACCACCGCCCCTGTCGCATCAGCGATCTTGTGCGGGCCAGCCTTGAGGCTGCCGGCAAGTGCGATCGGGCTCTGTTGGCCGGGCATCTGGAACCCGGCCGTGATGGCCTTGGGCGCGCTCATGGCGGCGCGAAAATCGGCATTCTGCGCCAGCGCGCGCACATTCTGACTGAAAGCCATCAGCTGCAGTTGCTGCACGCCGCCGACGACAGCATGTTCCAGTTGCGATGTTCCGGTGGTCGAGACATGCGCGACCACCTGTTTTCTGAGCCGCGAATAGATCTGCCAATCCACCGTTATGGAGGCGGAACCACGGACCTCGCCCTTTTCCATCATACTGCCCAGAAGCCCGCTCAGCACCATCACGCAGGCATCGACATGCTCATACGTGATCACCGCGGCGGCTTCATCGTCGGCCGCGCCGGCCTCCTGGTCGAACAGATTTTCCTCACCCGGGCGTGATCACCTTGTAGCCCGCGCCTTCCAGTTCGGTCCTGAAGGGCGGGGCGAAGGGCGAAACCTCCTGCGCCTGCCGGCCACCGACCCAGGTCCGGGAAGTGCCGCCCAGGCAAAACGCCTTGCTGCTCTTTATCGTCATCCACGGCGTGCCCGCAGGCATATCCGCCAGGACCCGAACAAGCTTGATCGAATTCTGAGGTGCTGTGTCCGTCGCGGCGTCCGGCAGAGCCGGGCCCTGGGCGGCGGCTATTCCGCCAGCCAGAAACCAGGCCAACGCAACCGTCATCACCGATCTGCTCATCAAGCCCCCACGACCCAAGGTTCTACCTTTGTTCGCATGAATAGCGCGGGAAACGCCCGTTTTCAATATGGGGTTGCGCTAGAAATGCCGGTAGCCGGGCGTTGGCACCGCAAGCTCAGCGCCGGCTAGGGTCAGGCTGACGCCCTCGCCTGCTTCCACCCGGCCGATTTCGGTAAAGGGGCCGCTCAGCCCCCGGGCTGCGGTGAAAGCGGTCTGGTAGTCGTCGCCCGCGGTGACGGCGCGCAGCAGCGTGTCCTTGTCCCACAGCATCTTCAGGGAGGCAGACAGCGGCACGCGCTCGCCTTCCACCACGATGCGCACGTCCGACGCCGACGCGATGTGGCCGAGATCGGCGATCAGGCCATCGGAAACATCCACACTGGCATGGGCGATGGCGCGCAGTTTTTCTAGGGATGCGACCGGTGGCTCGGGCACGCGGTAGCGGCTGGTGAGATGGTCACGGTCGATGTCGGGCAAAGCGTGTTTTTCGCGCCTGAAGATCGCAAGCCCGCCACCGGAGTCCCCGATCGTGCCGGTGACATAGACGCTGTCGCCAAGCCTTGCACCGCTGCGCTTGATCAGTGCGCCCGATGGCACAAAGCCGAACGCGGTGACGGCGATGGTGAGCGGGCCTTCGCTTGAGCCGGTGTCGCCACCCAGAAGCGATATGCCGAACTGCGCCTGGTCCTGCATCAGGCCGGACGCGAAAGCCGCCAGCCAATCCTCGCCCACCGAATGCGGTAAGGACAGGTTCAAAAGATAGAAGGCAGGCTGCGCACCCTTGGCCACAAGATCGGAGAGATTCACCCGCAGCGCCTTTTGCGCGATGGTGCCGGGCGGATCGAAGGCGAAGAAATCTGTGCCTTCGCTGATCGCGTCGGTGGTCACGACCAGGTCATGGCCGGGACGTTGAGGCAGCACGGCCACATCGTCCTTCAGGCCGAAGCCGCCCTCGCCTGCGAGAGGCGCGAAGAAGCGGGCAATGATCTCGAACTCGTTCATCGCGCGCTTATAGCAAATACTACCTAAACCGGCATCTTTCGCTTGCTGTGTTCCCTGCCCGTGATCGAAGACGGCTCATCGTTGGATTCAAACACCATCACGCCGTCGTCGATCTGCTTGTTGACGAAGAAGGGATTGGCCGGATCGTTGCTGGGACTGATGTGCAGGAAGCGGACATTGTGCTTCTTGCACAGGGCGCGGACATTCTCGCCCAGCTTGGCCAGTTCCGGCCTTGTCGCCAGATTGGTGATGTTCCCCAGGATGGAATTGTCCTCCATGATCGAAAGCCCGTCGACCCAATAGGAATGATCGCCAGGGCCCCATTCGGCCATGGCGATGCCGGGCAGCGCGATGGTGGTTTCGGCCTGTTCGTCGGCAAAAGTGTCTTCGATCTTCACGCCGAAGATCAGCTCGCCCTTGGGATTGAGCGGCCACAGGTCGGCAATGTGATTGTATTTGAACAGCTCCACGCCCCAGCACTGCGCCGCATAGGAGGCCGAGGACCCGCGCAGGCCCCGCATCGGCAGATTGATGCCCGGACGCGGGAACGGATAGCGGCACGCCATCTGGGTTGCCACCTGCACCGCCTTGGTGTCGCGGGCGTGGCACATGTGGATGCCATGAACGCCGCAATCCAGCAGCTGCTGGATCACCCAGCTGTTGGCGCGCATATAAGCCTCGTCCAGGCCGATGATGCAGGTCTCCACAAACACCGCAGGCGTACGATGGCCCGACGGCGTGGGCCCGCCGTCGACCAGACCGCGCATGAATTCGCGCAGGGCGCTGAAATCCAGCGCGCCATGCTCATATTCGATATTGATGGCGTCGAGATAGGTCTTGGCCATGCGCACGCCCTGGGCATAGGGGTCCACGCCAGGCCCCATGCCGGAAAAGCCGTAATAGATCGGCTGGCCGTCCTCCCACAGCTCGATCGCCTTGTTGATGCGGCGCGGCTTGTAGTTGCGGTCCACTGACGATGGCTGGACATGCGCATTCACCAGATTGGGATCGCCGACATGGATCGGACCCGGATGATAGGCCCTGGCCTGCGCGCCCTGGGCCTCGGCCTTGTTTGCGGCAAGTGCCGCGCCACCTAGCGCCGCCCCGGCCAACAGAAAGTCACGTTTCTTGATGTCCATTTTCCGCTGCCCCGTTTTTGTTGTTCTTGCCACGAAAAAGGCGGCGGCATCTTTCGACACCGCCGCCCGATTCATATCACGCCTGCGCGTGCATTAGTCACCAGTCGCCTCGAAGTTATGGAGGATCGGGGGCCGCGGATTGAACGGCACGCGGGTCGACCACGGCGCACTCGGGTCATCGCCGGCGCGGTGCCAGCGGCCCTGGGCGGCGATCATCACGTCACCCGGATCGCACACGAAATACTTCTCGCCTTCGACCTTCATGCCGATGTGGCCTTCCATGATGAACCAGAATTCGGTCCAGCCGACATGGAAGTGGCCCTTGCCGCCCTTGCCATTGTCATCGGGAACCGGTGCGCCCTTGCCGCGCAGGATGTTGGACGTGAAGTGGTCGTCCCATACGAACTTGCCGCC
>Ga0182024_10017942_pt1 | contig 13229 bp, 11 predicted proteins | sample P32metaG_FD_120480 | JGI IMG/M metagenome (GOLD analysis project Ga0182024, IMG submission 120480) | Permafrost microbial communities from Stordalen Mire, Sweden - P3-2 metaG (Illumina Assembly) | ecosystem: Environmental > Terrestrial > Soil > Wetlands > Permafrost | place: Sweden: Stordalen...
TCTTCATTGAGCACGGCAAAATCATCGCCGCGCTGATTTTCAAACATGCGCGCCTTGGCGTTTGCGTAGACTTCAAACGTCCGGTGCCGGTCGAGATGATCGGGCGTAACGTTCAACACCACCGCGACCTTCGGACGAAAAGTCTGAATGGTTTCGAGCTGGAAACTAGAAACCTCCAGAACGATCACGGTCTCCGGTTTAGCCTGCTCTGCCAGCGAAATCGCTGGAGTACCAATGTTCCCGCCGACGAGTGCGGAAAGTCCGCCCGCCGTTAGAATCTCGCCTGTGAGCGTGGTGGTTGTAGTCTTTCCGTTCGATCCCGTGATGGCCACAATCGGTCCCGGGAGAAACTGCGCCGCGAGTTCGATCTCGCCGATCACCGCCTCGCCCATGGCGCGGGCCTGCACCAGCATCGGCGCATCCACCGGAACACCGGGGCTCACCACAATCAGATCCTGCCCGCGAAAGGTGCGCTCGCCGTGCCCGCCGGTCTCGACCGTAATTCCGTGATCGAGCAGCGCGGGAATCTCGTTGCGCAGTTCATCCCCGCTCTTGGTGTCGGAAACGGTAACCCTCGCTCCGTGCGCCTTCAAGAACAGTGCCGACGCCACCCCGGACTTGCCGAGCCCCACCACCAGCACGCGTTTATCTTTGAGTTCCATCGAAATTCATTTCACCACGGAGTCACGGAGACACGGAGAAAACCAATTATTGTTTTTCTTCTCTATGTCTCTGTAACTCTGTGGTAGACCGTTCTTATCTTAATTTCAGCGTCGTCAGCGCGAACAGCGCAAACACCAGCGACGCGATCCAGAAGCGCACAATAATCTTGGACTCCGACCATCCCATCAGTTCGAAATGATGGTGGATGGGCGCCATCTTGAAAATTCGCTTCTTCCGCAGCTTAAACGATCCGACCTGCAGAATCACCGACAGCGCTTCGATTACAAACACTCCGCCAATAAATGGCAGCAGCAATTCCTGTTTGATGATAACCGCCACGGTGCCAATCGCTCCGCCCAGCGCCAGCGAGCCCACATCGCCCATAAACACTTCCGCCGGATGCGCGTTGTACCACAAGAATCCGATTGACGACCCGACCATCGCCCCGCAGAAAATCGTCAACTCGCCCACCTGCGGCATCTTCGGAATCTCCAGGTAGGTCGCAAACGTCGCGTGCCCGCTCACATAAGTGAGCACGGTCAGCGCACCCGCCGCAATCACGGTGCAGCCGATGGCCAGCCCGTCCAATCCGTCAGTAAGATTTACCGCGTTGCTCGACCCCACTATCACCAGCGCCACGAATGCGATAAACGGCACAAATGCAAGAGGCCAGAGATGTGGAAACCGTTCCAGATTCTGCACTACCAGGTCAGGATGAAACTGTTTGATGAACGGCACAATCAGTTTGGTCGAATACATTCCGTAGGTCTGCATGGCGATCAGCATTACGGCGATCACAATGCTGGCGGCAATCTGCAATCCCAACTTCGCGCGCCCGGTGAGGCCCAGATTCCGGCGGTGCACCACTTTGGTGTAATCATCGGTAAACCCAATCGCCGCAAACGCGCACGTGGCAAACACCGCAATCCACACAAAACGATTGCTAAGATCGGCCCAGAGCAGTGTCGGCACAACAATCGCGATGGCAATCAGCAAACCGCCCATGGTCGGCGTTCCAGCTTTTTTCTGGTGAGCCTTTGGACCTTCTTCGCGAATGTATTGTCCAATCTGGAACTCCCGCAGCCGGTTGATGACCAGCGGACCTACGATCATGGCGGTAAACAGCGCAGTAAGGCTGGCGAATGCAGTGCGGAACGTCAGATAACGGAAGATGCGGAACGGCGGAAAATAATGCTGCAGCTTCAGGAACAACAGCCAGTAGAGCAATCAGCCTCCGTCCAGGAATTAAGTCATTGAGCGAACTGAGCGATTGGGTCATCGAAAATGGCAACCAATCCGTACTCAATCACTCAGTGGCTCAATCTCTCAATGACTCAATCTCTTCCACACTTCCAACGCTTTTTCCAATTTCACACCACGCGAAGCTTTCATCAGGATCGCGTCCCCATCCCGCGCCTCGCGCGCCAGCCATTCACCAGCTTCTTCGGGCGTAGCCACGAACTCGGCTCGCATCCCCGCCTGCCGCGCCGCTTCCACCATCGCCTCTGCCGGGCCGTTCACGCCCAACAGCACATCGATCGTCTTCTCCGCGATATGACGTCCCACCTGCCGGTGCAACTCTTCGCCCGCCGGACCAAGCTCAAGCATCGCGCCCGCCACGACAATGCGGCGCTGCGCCGGCATTGCCGCCAATGCATCCACCATCGCATTCAGCGCTTTCGGATTGCAATTGTAGCAATCGTTGATCACGGTGACGTTGCCCAGTCGTAGTACCTCTCCGCGTTTATCCGCCGGAGCCAAATCAGCCAGCGCCGCGACCGCTTCCGAAGGCTTCAATCCGCGCTCGAGCCCGACCGCGACAGCCGCCAGCGCATTCGAAATGTTGTGTTCCCCTACTAGCGGCAACGTTGCATGCTCGCGAACGCTTCCGATCACGACATCGAACTCCGACCCATCGGCTCCGCGATTCCGAACATTCTCGGCGCGCACATCCGCCGTGGCCCGCGTTCCATACATCACGACCTTGCCGTTGAAGTCGCGCCCGAACTGCGAGACGTATTCATCGTCGGCATTCAGCACAGCCGTTCCACCCGCCGGCAGCGACTCGACGAGCTCATATTTCGCTCGAGCAATCCCAGCGACCGAATCAAAAAACTCAAGATGCACTGGAGCGACGTTGGTGACCACGCCAATCTCAGGCTGAGCGATCTTTGCCAGCGCGCGTATTTCTCCCGCGTGCGACATTCCCATCTCGATGACGGCCACGTCATGCTCGGGCTCAACCTTCAGCAGCATCAGCGGCAAACCAAAATGATTATTGAAGTTCCCTTCCGACTTCAGCACCCGAAATCGCGCGCTCAGCACATGCGCAATCGCTTCTTTCGTGGTCGTCTTTCCCATGGAGCCCGTCACGCCGATCAGGGGCTTGCCCCATAGCTTGCGCACTGCCATGGCCAGAGTCTGCAGCGCGACCAGCGTATCTTCGACGGCCAGCAAACGCGCTTGCTTGGGATACCGTTTCAATTGATCTCTGCGCACGACCGCCGCGATGGCTCCGCGCTCCAGCGCTGACTCCACAAAATCGTGCCCGTCCAGCCGCTCACCTTTCACCGCGAAGAAAAGCTGGCCCGGCCCCAGCGTTCGCGAGTCGATCGAGTAACCTTGCGCCACGTCTTCAGGTGCGAACTCGCCGGCGGCGGAAACGAACTCGGCAATCCTGGAAAGCGTGAGTTTCATCCCTTCGCTCCCGCTGAAACGGTTTCGCACTCAAAGCCGACTGCTCGCAGCGCTTCGCGCGCTACTTCCAAATCGTCAAACGGAGTCGCGCCCTCCCGCGTCACCTGCACCTTCTCATGACCTTTCCCCGCGAGCAATACGATGTCTCCCGGACGCGCCTCGCTGATAGCGAGAGAAATAGCCTTGCGCCGGTCGGGCTCCACGCTGTACTTCACACCAGTTTTTTGCAGACCCACCACCGCATCATTAATAATCGCCAGCGGGTCTTCGCTCCGAGGATTATCCGAGGTCAGCACCACGAAATCGCTGCCCCGCCCCGCGGCTTCACCCATCATTGGACGCTTCTTGCGGTCGCGATCCCCGCCGCATCCAAACACGGTTAACACTCTTCCCTTCGAGCCTGAAACTAACTCGCGCGCTAATGCCGTCAAATTTCGCAACGCATCGTCGGTGTGGGCATAGTCGACTACGACAGTGAATGGTTGGCCGCAGTCCACGCGCTCAAATCTTCCTGGGACGCATGCGAGTTTGTCGATCCCCGCGGCAATCGCCGACGCGGGACAGCCACGCGCAAATGCTGCTCCCGCTGCTGCTAGGATGTTGTATACATTCACGCGCCCGATCAGCGGCGAGAAAACTGCAATCTTCCCTTCCGGCGTCACCAGATCGAAGCGCGTGCCTCGCGTGGTGATGTCCACTTTCTCCGCATGCAAGTCGCCGCGCTGCCATCCATATTTCAGAACAACAGAACTGCGCTTCCGGCTGAACTCCGCCAGCTTCGCGCCCGCTTCATCATCTGCATTCGTCACCACCGCGCGCGGAGCGTCCGTGCCGCAGCCTTCGAACAGCACCCTCTTGGCCGCGAAGTACTCTTCCATTGTCTTGTGATAATCGAGATGGTCACGCGTTAGATTCGTAAACACGGCCACATCAAAGGGCACGCCAAAGACGCGCTCCTGCGCCAAGGCATGCGACGAAACCTCCATTACCGCGTCGGTCGCCCCGTTTCCCAGAGCCTCGCTGAGGATGCGATTCAGTTCCAAAGATTCTGGCGTGGTATGCGGCGCCGGCAAAATCTTTCCGGCCACGTGATATTCGATCGTCCCCATCAGCGCGCTCTTTCGCCCCGCCGCAGTCAGAATCGATTCCAGCAGAAATGCAGTCGTGCTCTTCCCGTTCGTCCCGGTAATTCCTGTGATCGCGATGCGCTCTGCCGGCTTTTTGTAAAAGTTTGCGCTAACCCGCGCCAGCGCGCGCCGACCGTTCGGCACGACAGCCCATGCGACACCCGGACGCGGCTTCTCCGCCGCCGAATCCGTCACTACGCCCACTGCCCCAGCCGAGATCGCCTGATCGATGAACCGGTTGCCATCGCTCGATTCGCCGCGCATCGCCACGAACAAACACCCTGGCTTCACGCGACGCGAGTCGTATTCGACACTGGTCACCGCCGGATCCCCGCTCTGCGCGAGGACTTCCGCTCCATCCAGCACCTGTTGGAAGGTCATTGCTAAGAATTATATGGTACGGGCATTGCGCGGTAGGAATTGCTGAGTGTTGACTAACCAATGAGACGCACGCGCAAAAGTTTTTAATCAACGATCGTCAATCAAAATCACCAACGAAGTTACCAACGGCACGTTCCCCACCCATCGGGTCGGCGCTAAATTAGTTCCATGTCCTCCGGAACTACTCACGTCAAATTTCGCTGCGGCCAGTGCGAGATGATGGAAGATCAATGCGAGTGCGACAAGTTCTGCGTCCTGTGCCAGTCGCAACTCGATATCCGAATTTGCAAAGACGGGCTGATGTACTGCGAACCCTGCCGCTCCGCCTGCGACTACAAAACCTCAGATGGCGATTCCAGAGGGTTCTAACAAGCGACCAAACAACCAACGGCCACGCTCAGATCACCACTGCTTCCCGATACTCCCCAAACACCCTTCGCATCGCGTCTGAAATCTCGCCCACCGTGGCGTAAGCCTCAACCGCCGCCACGATTCGGGGCATAACGTTCTCGCCTGATCGCGCAGCAGTCTCTACCGCAGCCAATGCGCTCTTCCACACAGCCGAATCCCGCCGGGCCCGCAACGCGCGCACCCGCTCGATCTGCTTCGGCTCCAGCGCCGGATCGATCTTCTGCGTCGGAATCGGCTTTTCTTCGTCGATGCCAAACCGGTTCACCCCAACCACTACCGCATCGCCGCGATCTACCGCCTGCTGATACTCGTAAGCCGCGTTCTGAATCTCCTGCTGTACAAACCCGCGCTCAATCGCCTTCAGCATCCCGCCCATCACTTCAATCTTCCCGAGATACTCTGCCGCGCGCTTCTCAATTTCATTGGTCAATGACTCGATGTAATACGACCCGGCCAACGGATCGACTGTCTGCGGCGCGCCCGACTCATACGCGATCACCTGCTGCGTGCGCAAAGCAATCCGCGCCGCCGCCTCTGTCGGCAGCGCTAAAGCCTCGTCATAAGAATTTGTGTGCAGCGACTGCGTTCCGCCGAGCACTGCCGCCAGTCCTTGGATCGCAGTCCGCACAATGTTGTTCTCCGGTTGCTGCGCCGTCAACGTCGACCCGGCTGTCTGCGTATGGAAGCGCAACATCCACGACTTCGGATTCTTCGCCTTGAAATGCTCCCGCATAATACGCGCCCACATCCGCCGCGCCGCGCGGTATTTCGCCACTTCTTCCAGAAAATTGCTGTGTGCGTTGAAGAAGAACGACAACCGCGGCGCGAACTTATCCACATCCATCCCGGCGTTGATCGCCGCTTCCACATACGCCATGCCATTACCCAGCGTGAACGCGACCTCCTGCACCGCGGTCGATCCAGCCTCACGCATGTGGTAGCCGGAAATCGAAATCGTATTCCAATCAGGCACGTTGTCCTTCGCCCAGGCAAACATGTCGGTAATCACGTGCATCGCCTGCTGCGGCGGATAAATATAAGTTCCGCGCGCGATGTACTCCTTCAGCACATCGTTCTGCACCGTCCCAGAAAGTTTGCGGATGTCCGCGCCCTGCCGCCGCGCCACCGCCACATACAGCGCCAGCAGAACCGATGCCGTTGCATTGATGGTCATCGATGTAGAGATTTTTGTCAGCTCGATGCCCGCAAACAACCGCTCCATATCTTCGATGGAGTCAATCGCCACTCCCACTTTTCCCACTTCGCCCGCAGCCAGCGCGTGGTCCGAATCCATCCCAATCTGCGTCGGCAAGTCGAACGCCACGGAAAGCCCGGTGGTCCCGTTCGCAAGCAAATATTTGTATCGCTTGTTCGACTCCTCGGCGTCGCCCATGCCCGCGTACTGCCGCATGGTCCAGAGCCGCCCGCGGTACATCGTCGCCTGCACGCCCCGCGTAAACGGGTACTCGCCGGGATATCCAACTTCACTCTCATAGTCGGATCCCTTGAGATCCGCCGGAGTGTAAAGCGCCTTCACTTCAATATGCGATTCAGTCTCGACGTCCGCCGGCGCACTGTGATCCGCTACTTTTGTTGCATCTGCCATAATCAGCACTCTTTCTTGAGCTCCTGGCCGCTCCGACAAAATTGATTTGTCATTCCGAAGCGCGCAGCGCAGAGGAAGCTGCTGTCGCATGCAGCGCCGCCGAGCCTGCCGTCACCGGCGCCCCTTCGACTTCACCCTCACGAACGAGCTAATCCCAAACCACGCAAACGTCACGGTGAAGCAAATTGCAACTACCATGCCCCTGGCTCCCGCGCGCCCTGCCTGATATTTCGAATATTCTTTCACCGATTCAATCCCTCCGGCGCCCGCCATTGCCAGGAAAACAAGCCCCGTCACTTCGAGCCACAACTGATGAGCCGCCCGCCCGAAAGCCCGGCCCGTGGTCGCGACGGCGCCGGTCACGGCCCGCGCGGTCCGGCTGCGCTTGACCTGCTGCCCCGCCACGCGCGCCACCACCCCTAACTTTCGTACAGTAGAAACCTTGCTCACAGTTAGATTTTAGCAGCCTCCCGCTTTACAAAGGCGCTACAATGACGCAAACCTGCGCGCGCGCGAAACGCTTCGCCGCCCGTTGGCATCTAAGGTAGCAGTGCAAGGTTCCGAGCAGTCGGCGATCGGGGGAGACGTGGACCAACAACTCAAGCAGCTCATGAAGGAACTCGGAGAAGCCATCAACGAATCTCTTTCGGACTCCGAACAGATCGCCGAAGTCGTCTCCCGTATTAAAGAGGGCGGCTACGACATCTTCCTGGTCCTCGAAGCCACCATTGGCGTAAGCAAGCAGGGGGAAAAATCCTCCGACAAGACTTCCCTTGTCACCACTCTCTCGACCAACCCCGAATTTAAAATCAACGATCAGGATATGAGGTTCCTGAAGTCGTTACGTATCAAGATCGAAGAAGAGAAGTAAAACATGTGGAGGCAGCTCGGCTGTCCCCGCAGGGTCGAAGCTCCGCCGGAGCCCCAAGTCTTTGCCATTCCGAATCGCGCTGAAGGCGCGGTGAGGAACCTGCTTTTCTGCCGCCGTGAGGTGCAAGACCGGTGGCGAACTGCCCTAGCCGAAACTTCCTTAACGGACAGGGGTTAGCTCCGACCATGCGGCGACGAGTTCTCGCTCCCAAGCCTGCTTCGTTTGCGCTAGCGATGCTCTTCGCCTGCTCGCTCGCATCCGCCACAACTCCCGCCGGCCCACTCATCGTCGGCAATAACAGTCACGTCGTCGTCATGGAGTACGAAGCCTGGTTCGGTCCAAACGCCATCACCTTTCAGGGCACTGCGGCCATGCCCTTGCTCCAGTCGGCCGACATGCAATCCCTGGGCGGTGGTTATGACAGCGCCGACCCTCACGTGATCCGCCAGCACGTCGCGTGGATGGAATATATGGGCATCGACGCCGCCATCAACGACCTCACCAACAATGTAAGCTGCATCTTCAACACCCCCTGGTTCGCCAAAAAATATCTCCCGTATTGCACATCCGCTTTCCGCTCGTCCATGCAAACTATCCGCGACAATACCGGCAATCTTTATCCTGCGTGGACCAAGCTCGGCACCAACCTCAAGCTCATCCCGTTACTCGGCGGTGCTGACGAGACTGAATTGTATAAAGACCTCGACGGCAAGACCGCATTCGAAAAGGAAGTGTATTATTTTGGCGCGCTCATGCAGCAGGATCCCGACCGCCAGGTGATCTACGAAGGCAAGCCGCTGATGCTGATTTTCCTAGGCGCTGCGCAGGATCCATCCCGCAGTGATAACCCTCTCTGGCTACAAATCAGAAAGTTTCTGACCAGCCATCCTGAGATCGGCGAGAAATATACTTTTAGAATGATGGCGGGTTATCTCGACAGCCAGCCGTATCTATGGCTCAATCCAGGCAAGGCCGACGCGCCGGAGAAGATCAATCCCGGATACGACTTCTGGAGTTGGGTCGACCGCCTGAAAACATCTTGCGCGCAACCGTACTGCCCGTACTATCCGACCTTCAACGAGATCAGCAGTGACGGCTCGCGCGTGGAGAACATGACCGCTTCGATCGCGACGGCCGGGGCGTACAGCTGGGGATGCCCGAATGAGAATGCACTTCCCTACTGTCCGGATGATGCCTTGCGCTTCGGGGAGAACGGAGCGAATGGATCGTACGAGACTTTCAGTTCTTTCATGACATACGCGAGTGAAGTTGAACCGATCTTTCTTATGGTCCACCAGTTCAATGAGTTCGTTCCCCCCGACGAAGGCTTCGATGCCAACACCGACGACGATGTCGAACCGGCAAACCTGTGGGGCTTCGGCGCGCTCGATTCGGTAAAGCAGCAGATCGCGATCTATCGCGAAGGGCAAGAATAAATTATGTGGAGACAGCCGCCTCGGCTGTCCCGGCGGGTGCGAAGCTCCGCCCGCCCCTCCCCGAACTTGGCTTCCGTCATGCTGGACTCGGTCCAGCGTGTCGCTGGGGGTTCTTGATAAAAATGTGGGCATTCCGGCACAATGCTGTGGAGCGTAGAAGACTTGGTAGCCCTCTGTGAAGCCTACGAGCAGTGGAGCGCGGAAGGAGCGGCGTGATGCTTGAGGGTCTGTTTCAACCGATACACCTGCTGTTGATTATTGTCGTGGTTGTGCCTTTCCTGATAGTCACTCCATTTTGGCGGATTTTCCAAAAAGCTGGCTTCAACCCTTGGCTGTCCATCTTGATGGTCATTCCTTTAGCCAACCTTGCCACACTTTGGTATGTCGCTTTTGCACGCGGATCAACTGGAAGCTCAAAGTAGCGCACTACACACGACCTCTCAAACACACGGCAACGTTCCGGCCTGTGCTACCATCTACTGTTTCTCTGGAGTGAATCGATGTCCATGAAAGACACTCTCGGAGTGCTGCTTGCCGGGGGCGCTGGCGAGCGGCTTTATCCGCTCACTCGCGACCGCGCCAAGCCTGCCGTCACGTTCGGCGGAATGTATCGCATCATCGACATCACTTTATCGAATTGCCTCAACTCTGACCTGCGCCGCGTTTACATTCTCACGCAATACAAGGCGCTCTCGCTCAATCGCCACATCCGCGAAGGCTGGAACATTCTGGGACGCGAGGTGGGCGAGTTCATCGAAGTTCTGCCACCGATGAAGCGGGTCAGCGATCAGTGGTATCAGGGCACAGCCGACGCTGTGTATCAGAACATTTATTCGATCGGCTCCGAGCAGCCCAAGCACGTCCTCATTCTTTCCGGCGATCACATTTACAAGATGGATTACGGCAAGATGATGAAGCAGCACCAGGATTCCGCCGCCGACATCACTCTCGCCACCATCCAGATTGATCTCGACGAGACGACGCGCTTCGGCGTGGTCGACGTCGACAAAGACGGACGCATCAATGGCTTCGAGGAGAAGCCGAAAGAGACCAAGCTGCGCTCTCCGTGGAACCCGCAGAAAGTCGCGGGGTCGATGGGCGTTTACCTATTCAATGCCGACGTGCTCATTCCAGTCCTGCTGAAAGACGCCGAGGATCAGTCCTCCAGCCATGACTTTGGCAAAGACATTCTGCCCAAGATGGTCGACGACTATCGCGTCTTCGCCTACGACTTTATCGACGAAAATAAAAAAGAGGCGCTCTACTGGCGCGATGTGGGCACGCTCGAAGCCTACTACGAAGCCAACATGGATATCGTCTCGGTCTCGCCAATCTTCAACCTTTACGATCACGATTGGCCGATCCGCACACATCAGCGGCAATATCCCCCGGCGAAATTTGTCTTCGCGGAAAAAGACCGCATGGGCTCCGCGCTCGATTCCATCGTGTCGAACGGCTGCATCGTCTCGGGAGGCATGGTCAAGAACTCCATCTTGTCGCCCGACGTGCGCGTGAACTCCTACTCCGAAGTCGATCAAAGCATTCTGTTCTCCCACGTCGCTGTGGGACGCCATTGCCGCGTACGGCGCTGCATCATCGACCGCAATGTCCACCTGCCCGAAGGCACGACGATCGGTTACGACACTGAAGCCGACCGCTCGCGCTACTTCGTCACCGATAGCGGCATCACCGTCGTCACCCGCGACTATTCGCTCTTCGAGAATCCCGTCACGGTCGACTACTTCACCTCAGAATAATTTTCATAAACTACGGTTTCAACGCCGCATTCTTAGGGGCAACTCCGCATTGCCCTGGCCGCGACCCTTCCGTAACTTACAGATGGAAACCTGCGTTCCCTGACCGTGCGGATTGCTCGGCATGACCGCTCCAGCCGGACTTCTTCTCACTTGGAGATACCACATGAAGTACTTCTGGTCCGCCTGCCTGGCCTTGCTGCTGGCCTCGACCGCCATGGCACAGAGTCAATTCGTCTACACCAACAACAACGAGAGTACCGGTGAGCCTAACGAGCCGCCGAACACCGTTTCAGCATTTGCGGTGGGGACAAATGGCGCCTTGACAGCAGTCGCAGGCTCTCCTTACAAAACTGGAGGTACGGGCGGTGGAAACAGTATCGATCCCGAAGAGATCGCCATTGCGTCCGCGCACAACGCTAGCTTCCTGTACGCTGCAAACGACGGCAGCGGCACGATTAGCGCATTCAAAATCAATTCGACGACCGGCGCTCTCACCCACGTTCAAGGATCGCCGTTTCTTGCCGATGGCGCTCCCGGCGGCGACTATGCGCTAGCCACGAGCCCGGACAACAAGTTTCTCTTTGCCACTTGCGACTGCACAACCAATATTCACGTCTATGCGATCGGAAACGCAGGCGCGCTGAGTGAAGTTGAGGGCTCTCCTTTTCAAACGGGCGCCAATTCTGACGGATTGAAGGTTTCTTCGAACAGCCAATTCCTTGTGGTTGCCGAAGGCTCGCTCACTGCCGTGGGCGTCTACAGCATCAGTTCGACTGGAACGCTCGCCGCCGTCTCTGGCTCGCCGTTCACCTCGAGCGCCACCCCATTCAACGTCGCCGTCAACTGCGCGGGAAATTTGGTTTTCGTAACGGATAACGGATCGTATAACGGCTCGTATGCGGCCATCGATGTGTTTTCGATGTCGAGTGCCGGCAGACTGTCGCTGGTATCGGGAGGCCCGTTCTTCAATGGCACGACCGAAACCAGTGGCGGCGAGGTGCTGAGTCCGAACGGCAAATACCTGTTCGTCACCGACACTTTCTCAAGCGATGTTTCAACACTTGCAGTCAGCTCTGACGGAGCGCTGACTCAGGTTGCGGGTTCGCCCTTCACCACGTCAGGCTGGACCGGCGGGGTCGCCGTGACGCACTCCGGAACTTATTTATACTCGGCGTTCTTCACCTCTGGCCAGGTCGACGGCCGCTCGATCAACGCAGACGGCGCGCTCTCATCAGTTCCCGGAACACCATTCAGCACCGGACAAGCCCAGGAAGGCGTGCTGACTGTAATCACCTTTCCGCCGCCCACGTGTTCCGCGCAGTAAGGCACACGCTAAGACACACTAAACGCAGCAGACTATTTGGTCGTGTGGGCACCCGACGCAAGTCGGGTGCTCACATTCGTCTGCGGTTGACTCTTGCAGATGGCCTCCACTTTGGCATGTCACGTCCGCTAATCCCCACTGCTACAATGCCCTGTTTCCGATAAGTTGCGGATGCGGCTTCGAACCTGCGAACTTGCGGGAGCCCATCCGCGTACTGTCTTGTAGGGCTTGGGGTTCTTGCCGTCTCAATCTTCCTCCAGCTCTACGGCGCAGATTGAATCCGCGCCCTTTCAAAGCAGAGTCGTAAAGTAAGATCGCTAAGCTTTCCGGGGAGCTTCGGTTTGGAAGACGTTCAGGTAGTTGCGATGCTGGTGCGCCGCTGTGTTGCCGGCGATGCCGCTGCCTGGGAGGAAATCGTCCAGACCTACAACCGGCGCATCTATAACATCTGCTATCGCTTCGCAGGGTCGGCCGACGACGCCGAAGACCTTGCCCAGGAAGTTTTCATCAAAATGTATCGCACCCTCGCAAGCTACGACAGCTCCAAGGGAGCCTTCGTCACCTGGGTCACGACCATTACCCGCAACCTGCTGGTCGACCACTTCCGCAAGACCAAGCAGGACCGGATTACCGACTCGCTCGACGCTGCAACGTCGGCGCACGAAGACGCACTACCCCTGAGTGAGCAGATTCAGGACCAATCGGCCCCGCCGGACGCCCGCGTGCGCAGCCGCGAGGTGGGAGAAACCGTTCACGCGGCCCTGGCCAGGCTCTCGCCGGAGCTGCGTGAGGCAGTGATTCTAAGGGATTTACAAGATCTTAACTATCGTGAAATCGCAACCGTTTTGAAGGTGCCGGAGGGAACTGTGAAATCTCGAATAAATCGGGGCCGGGCGGAACTTGCGCGGCTACTTCAACGTACCTATAGGCAGGTGATGTGATGCCAGACACAACCA
>Ga0182024_10017943_pt1 | contig 13229 bp, 12 predicted proteins | sample P32metaG_FD_120480 | JGI IMG/M metagenome (GOLD analysis project Ga0182024, IMG submission 120480) | Permafrost microbial communities from Stordalen Mire, Sweden - P3-2 metaG (Illumina Assembly) | ecosystem: Environmental > Terrestrial > Soil > Wetlands > Permafrost | place: Sweden: Stordalen...
CCCTATGTCTAACGGGATGGCCTGCATCCTCGATCTCGCCGATAATACCCAAGGTTGTGGCGCTTGAAAAGGTGGGTTCGGCGCGCCGCTACCGTGCTATTTTACCGTCGGCTCGGCGTTGCGCGCGTCGCCGCGGGTTTCAATAGACCGCCGGCACATGCATCGCCTCCGGCACCGGGTGACGGACGTAATCGGGCTGGTGCGCGCGCTCCGGCAGCACGATCGGCTCGTGGAGCACGTCGCGATAGGGAATCTGCTGCAGCAGGTGGTGGATGCAGTTGAGCCGCGCCCGCTTCTTGTCGACGCCGTCGACCACCCACCACCGGGCTTCGGGGATGTGGGTGTGGGCCAGCATGTCCTCTTTGGCCTTGGTGTAGTTCTCCCAGCGGCGGCGCGATTCCAGGTCCATCGGGCTCAGCTTCCACTGTTTGAGCGGATCATGAATGCGCATCAGGAAGCGCAGGTCTTGCTCTTCGTCGGTGATCGAGAACCAATATTTGATCAGCACGATGCCCGACCGCACCAGCATGCGCTCGAATTCCGGAACGGTACGAATAAATTCCTGGTAATCGTCTTCCGTGCAGAACCCCATGACCCGTTCGACGCCGGCGCGGTTGTACCAGCTGCGGTCGAACAGCACGATTTCGCCGGCCGCCGGCAGGTGGGCGATATAGCGCTGGAAATACCATTGGGTGCGCTCGCGCTCGGTCGGCGCCGACAGCGCCACGACCTTGCAGGTGCGCGGGTTGAGCCGCTGCGTCACCCGCTTGATGACGCCGCCCTTGCCGGCGGCGTCGCGGCCCTCGAACAGCACCACGATCTTGAGGTTCTGATGCACCACCCAGTCCTGCAGCCTGATCAGCTCGCGCTGCAGCTTCAACAGCTCCTTGAAATAGATGGCCCGATCGAGCACGTCCGGACGCGGATGAGTGGTAACGTGCTCCAACAGGTCGGCGAGCCGGTCGTCGTCGATCTCCATTTCAAGCTCTTCGTCGACCGTGTCGATCAGCTCGTCATGGATGCGCTCGTGCCGCGCGGGGGTGCCTTTGCCAGGCGAATTCATCGATCTTCTCCGCTTCTCAGGTTTTGCGTCCGCTTACAGGCGGCGACCGGCACTGGGCCAGCATTGTGGATTGTTCGTTGCGCTGCTTGACGGTTGTGTGACGGCTCATTGCTTTCACGCGCCGGCGGACGGCGGCAGATCGGCCGCGACCGGCGCGAACGCCTGGGCGGCCGGGTCGTAGATCTTCAACGCGCCGGTCGCGACATTGAAATACGCGCCGACCAGCTGCAGGCGGCCATCGTCGACGCGGTCGCGCACCCACGGAAAAGTCCTCAAATTGTTCATTGTCGCGACGATCGAGGCCTGTTCGAGCCGGGTGATATAGTCGGGCGCGGTCGTGCCGCCGTTCTGTTCCACCGATTTGGCCGCCGGCCCGATCAGGGCCATCCAGTTGCCGATGAAATCGTGCCCGGTCGTGCCGCCGCGATGCTCGACAAACGCACGAATTCCGCCGCAGCGGGAATGTCCCAGCACGATGACATGCTTCACATTGAGCGACAGCACGGCAAATTCGATCGCGGCCGAAACGCCATGGGTAGAGCCGGTCGGCGAATACGGCGGCACCAGGTTGGCGACATTGCGCACCACGAACAGTTCGCCCGGATGGGCATCGAAAATCACTTCCGGCGAGACTCGGGAATCGCAACAGCCGATGACCATGACTTCGGGCTGCTGGCCGCTCTCGGCCAGCCGCTCGAAACGACTTCGCTCGACCGGAAGCCGCGTCGCAACGAAGGCGCGATAGCCTTCGATCAGTCGGGCGGGAAATTCCATGCTGCACCTGATTCGCGACCGCTGCTTAGAGCCCGGTCGGTCAATCCAACAGGCAAGCGTCGGGCCAACCGGGCCACGACCGCTTCAACATTGGTGGGCAAGCGCCGCAAGGGTGACCGGCGCCGTCAGATCGCCGGCAGCACGGCGCGCGACATGTAGAGAAACAACGCGACGCCCAGCAAGCCGAGCAACACCGCAAGCGCAAGGTCCAAGCGGTCGCCGGGGCTCGGCACCTCATTGTCGCTCTCGATGTCCTTGGCGGTTTTGACGAAGCGAAAGCCGGCGAGGCCGATCATCGCGACGCCGAGCACGATGAAGGCGAGCCCGGCGGCATTGGCAAAAGCCTGGCCGTGCGGCGCGAACTGTTGCTGGGCCAGCTGCGGCGTGGCGAATTTGATGAACAGATCGAACCGCTCGATCAGGAAGCCGAAGGCCATGACCGCAATGGCGGTGCGGACCCAGGCGAGGAAGGTGCGCTCGTTGGCGGCGTGGTCGCTGTAACGTTTGATCATCGGCCTGCCCGGGTTTGCCTATCGCAAAGTATAGCCCATGCCGGAGAGTTCATCCGCGGCAATGCGTTCCCTTGCCCACAGCCGGATAAATAGGCAGGTTGGGGCGTCCAAGCCCGCGCCATGGAACAGCGGGCACGGCAACGGGAGTGAGACCCATGGCGGAGCCTGAAGGGCATCCGAGCCGCGGCCGATGGTACATCCTGCTGCTGATCAGCGTGATGTACATCATCACCTATCTCGACCGCGTCAACATTTCGACGGCGGCGCCGCAGATCAGCCAGGAATTCGGCTTCGACAAAGTCACCATGGGCTTCATTTTCAGTGCCTTCGTGTGGGCCTATGCGCTGTTCCAGGTTCCCGGCGGCTGGCTGAGCGATCGCTTTGGCGCCCGCGGCGTGCTGGCTGGCGTGGTGACGTACTGGTCGATCATGACGGCTGCCACCGCGGCGGCTTTCAGCGGCGGCTCGTTCATGATCGTTCGCTTCCTGTTTGGCGTCGGCGAGGCCGGCGCGTTTCCGGGCGCCACGCGCGCCATGCAGTTGTGGTACCCGCGGCGCGAACGCGGCCTGGTCCAGGGCATCACCCACAGCGCCAGCCGGCTTGGCGCGGCGATCGCTCCGCCGATCGTGGTCCTGCTCATGACCGAGTTCGGCTGGCGATCGGTGTTCTACATTTGCGGCTCGGTCGGGCTGCTGTGGTCGGCGTGGTGGGCGTTGACCTACCGTAACCTGCCGGAAGAGCATGCCTTGGTGAACAAGGCCGAGCTGGAAACCATTCGCGGCCGCGGCCCAGACGGCGCCATCAATCCGCCGCCGATGGACAAGCAGACCAAGGTGCCGTGGGCCACGCTGGTGCGATCCCCCAATATGTGGGCGATCATGCTGGCTTATTTCACCTACGTGTACTGCCTGTGGATTTTCCTGAGCTGGCTGCCGTCCTATCTGATCGAAGTTCGGCATTTCACGCTGATCAAGGTCGGGTTGTTCGCTTCGCTGCCGCTGTGGGCCGGGGTCGTCGGCGATACGGTCGGCGGGCTTTCGACCGATTGGCTGTTGCGGGTCACGGGCAGCGCCAAGATCGGCCGCCGCGTGGTGGCCATCGTCGGCTTGCTGGGCTGTGCCATATGCATCGTGCCGGCCGCGCTGACCGAAGACGCCTATGTGGCCGTCTATGGCCTGACCGCCTCGATGTTCTTTCTCGAACTCACCATCGGGCCGTCATGGGCGGTGCCGATGGATACCGGCGGCAAATATTCCGGAACCGTGTCGGGAATGATGAACATGGCCGGCAATTTCGGCGGCGCGATTTCGCCGATCGTGTTCGGCTACTTGGCCCAGGGCGGCAACTGGCAGGCGCCGTTCATCGTCGCCGCCGGTCTCCTGGTCATCGGTTCAGCCGTGTGGGCATTCTGGCTCGATCCCGACAAGCCCATCCTGTTGGCGTAGCCAAGCCGCCCGATTTGGACTGCGGCTCCCTCTTGATTAACGTCGCGTAAATGGATGTTGACTACGTATTGGCGCCGGTGACTGCCTAAGAAAGCAGCCGGCGCGAGGCACGATGTTCCGAGTCCTCACCTGTTTGACGACCCAGCACGACTGGCGCCTGGTGATCGTCGCGGGCGTCGTCTGCTTCCTGTCCAGCCTGACCGCCATCATGCTGTTCAATCGCGCGCGGGCGACGACCGGCCGCGTCCGCGTGATCTGGATAACTGCCGCCGGAACGGCAACCGGCTGCGGCATCTGGGCGACGCACTTCCTGGCGATGCTGGCCTACCAACCGGGAGTGCCGGTCGCCTACAACATCACCCTGACGACGTTGTCGCTGCTGACCGCGGCGGCGATCACGACGGGCGGCCTGGCTGTCGCAGTCTCGATGCCGCGCCCATGGGGCGCACTGATCGGCGGCACCATCATCGGCGGCGGCGTTGCCTGCATGCATTATCTCGGCATGTTTGCGCTCGAGCTTGCCGGCCGGGTGACGTGGGATCTGCCGCTGGTCCTGGCATCGGTGGTCTTGGGAATGGCGCTGGCCGTGGCCGCGCTGGCCGTCGCCACGCGTTGGCCGGGATCGCGCGGGCTGTGGACATCGGCGCTCCTTCTGACGCTCGCGATCGTGTCGCATCATTTCACCGCCATGGGCGCGGTAGGCGTCGTTCCCGATCCGGCGCGCACCATCACGGCACTGTCGCTGTCGCCGGCATCGCTTGCCATCGCCGTCGCCAGCGTGGCGGTCGCAATCCTGGGCATCAGTCTGATAAGCGCGCTGGTCGATCGCCGGCTGGACGATAAGGGACACCTCCTGGATATCGCCCTCAACAACATGAGCCACGGCGTCGTGATGTTCGACGCCCAGGGCCGGTTGATCGTCTGCAACGAGCGCTACGTGAAAATTTACGACCTGCCTCCCGAACTCGTAAGGCCGGGCGCCAAATTTGTCGACATCGTTCGCTTTCGCTCCAAATCAGGCACGCTGTCGCGCGATCCCGACGCGTATTGCGCCGAGCTCATGCAGATCATGGCTTCCGGAAAGGAGGTCAGTTTCGTCTCCGAACTGGCCGACGGCCGGGCCATTGCGGTGGTCAATCGCGCCGATCCCGACGGCGCCTATTGGCTCGGCACGCATCATGACATTACCGAGCGCCGCCATGCGGAACGGGCGAGCGCGCTGCTTAATGAGCAGGAAGCGCGCCGCGCCGTGATCGAAGAGGCCATCGCGTGGTTTCGCCGCAGCGTCGAAGGCGTCTTGAGCACGGTCGCCGACAGCGTCACGGCGATGAAGACGACCGCCACCGCGCTGGCGGCGTCCGCCAACCAAACCTCCAGCCATACGGTCGGCGCGGTGAACACCTCCAACGCCGCGTTCGCCGGCGTCGAGGTCGCCTCGACCGCGGCCGAGGAAATGTCCAAGTCGATCGCCGAAATCAATCATCAGCTGGGCCGCGCCACCGACGTGGTGCGTGCCGCGACGGCGGAAGCGCAGTCGACCAACGCCGACATTGCCGGCCTGGCGCAGGCCGCGCAGAAGATCGACGATGTCATCAAGCTCATTCACAGCGTCGCCGGCCAAACCAACCTGCTGGCGCTCAACGCAACCATCGAAGCGGCCCGCGCCGGCGCAGCCGGCAAGGGTTTTGCCGTGGTCGCTTCCGAGGTCAAGGCGCTCGCCGTGCAGACCGCCAAGGCCACCGACGTGATCGCCGGCCAGATCGCCGCCGTGCAGTCCTCCACGCATAATGCGGTGCGCGCCATCGGCAGCATCAGCGGTCGCGTCCAGGACATTTCGCAGTTCACCGCGGCGATCGCCTCGGCGGTCGAGGAGCAGCACGCCTCGATGAGCCAGATTTCAAGCAATGTGGCGTCAGCGGCCTCGGGCACCAAATCGGTGGTCGCGGTGCTGCAGCAGGTGGCCACCGCCATTTCCGACATGCGCAGCTCCGCCGACACCGTCCTGGCGGCGTCGCAAGCCGTCGAGCAGGCCGCCGACAAGCTACGCGGCAGCGTCGACGGATTCCTGCACAAGGTGGCGATTTAGCCGCGTCTTGTCAGTTCGTCTTGTGGGTAGCGTTGGCGCAGCCGCGCTGCCGAGCCGAACCGAACCACGGTGTTCTCGCTCTCACATCGTCTCGCGTCCGAACGAGGTGCTTTCGACCGCATGGGGCGGCAGCACCAACCGTTCGGCCAGGCCGATCACCGCGAAAAACGCCACGCCGAGAACCGTCAGTCCGACGATGCCTGCGAACAGCAACGCCGTGTCCATGTTGCCGTTGGCGATCAGCAGCAGATAGCCGAGGCCGCCCTGGCCGCCGACGAATTCCCCGACGACAGCACCGACCACCGCGAACGTGATGGAAATCTTCAAGCCGGCGAAGATCGAAGGCAGCGCATTCGGCAACTGAATTTTCCGGAACGTCGCAAAGGCGCTGAGCCCCATCGATTGCGCGAGGTAGATCTTCTCGCGCTCGACCATGGCGAGGCCCATGGCGGTATTGATGACAATCGGGAAAAACGCGATGAGGAACGCGATCAGCACTTTCGGCAGCAGACCGAAACCGAACCAGACCAGAAACAGCGGCGCCACGGCCACCTTCGGCACGGCTTGCGAGGCGATCAGCACGGGATAGACGGCGCGGGCGAACGGCTTCCACAAGAAGATTCCGAGCGCCAGCGGTACGCCGACCGCAACGCTCAAGGCGAAACCGAGGAGAATTTCAATCGTCGTCGTCAGGCTTTGCTTGATTAAGAGGACCGCATTCACGGCGATCGCCTGCGCGATCGCACTGGGTGCCGGCAGCAAATACGAAGGAATGGAGAACAACGCCGCGGCGGCCTGCCAAAGCACGATCAGCACCGCGATCATCCCGACCGGATAGATCAATGCCGCCACCCGGTCGCGCCGGGCGCGGCTGCGGCGGCGGCGTTGGATGGCCGCCTCGACAGCCTCGATGCTCGTCGCGGCGCTGGACGCCACGACGCTCGCTGAATTGCCGGCTTCCGTCATGGTCGCGTTCCTCCTCCGGCCGCCTCAATGCTCCCGCAACACGCCGCGCGCCAGGAACATGTCCAATATCTGCCGGCTGTACGCCGCGAATTCCGGCGTCTCGCGCATCGCCAAGGTGCGCGGCCGCGGCAGGTCGATATCGATGATGCGATCGATGCAACCGGGCCGCGGCGTCATCACGACGACGCGGTCCGACAGAAACACGGCTTCGGCGATGCTGTGGGTGATGAACAGCACCGTCATCCGTCGTTCGCTGACCAAGGCCTGCAGATCGAGGACCAGCTGGTCCCGCGTCAAGGCGTCGAGCGCGCCGAACGGCTCGTCCATCAGCAGATGATCGGGGTTGTGAATAAGAGCGCGGCAGATCGAGACCCGCTGGCGCATGCCGCCCGACAGCTCATGCGGATATTTGTCCTCAAATCCGCCAAGCCCGACCGAGCCGAGCAGCTCGCGGGCGCGGCCTTCCGACTCCTTGCGATCGAATCCGCGCGCTTCGGCCTGCAGCATGACATTGCCAAGCGCGGTGCGCCATTCGAGCAGGACCGGGCTCTGAAATGCGATCCCGATGTCGGTTCGCGGCTTGTCCACTTTGCGCCCGCTCACCCGCACCACGCCGCTCGACGGCGAGACCAGGCCGGCGGCAATCATCAGCAGCGTGCTCTTGCCGCAGCCGCTCGGGCCGACATGGGACAAGAATTCGCCGCGCCGCTGCGTCAGCGAAATCTCATTGAGCGCTCGGACTTCGCCGTCGCGCGTCGTATAAACCTTCGACAGGTTCTCGACGCGCAGATAGGCGTCGTCGGCGGCGCCGATGTTGTTCACGCCCGTCCGCTCAAGCCTCTTGGGGCGGAATGTATTCGGCGCCGGTCGGGACGAATTCGTTGGTGTAGAGTTGACTCGTCTCGAGCGGAGCGGTGACGCCGCCATAGTCCTTGAGCACTTTGACGGTGGCGGCCCAATCGAGATCCGATCCCCAGCCGAGCGGCTTGCCCATGGTGTTGGGTGTGAGCCAACTTTTCCACGACAGTTCCAGTTCGCGCCGCGTGACGACGGGATCGACGGTCTCCAGGTATTTCTTAGTGGCGGCGACGGCCTCGTCCGGATTTTTCCGGCCATGGAGGAATCCCTTGACGGCCGCGGTGACAAAGGCGCGCACCAGGTTGGGATCGCTCTTGAGCAGGTCCTCGTGAACGATGATGCCGTTGCTGACGACGGTTACGCCGTAATCGGCAAACCAGAACAGGCGCACGTCCTTTTTGCCGCGGACTTCAATTCCCGGCACGTGGCCCTGGGCGAAACCGGCCACCGCCGGGACCCGGCCGGCAAGCAGCGCCGCACCGACGCCGGACGGATCGATATTCACGACCTCGACCTTGGAGGCATCGATACCGGCGCCTTTGCAGAACGGGGCCCATTGCTGGAACTGGGCGCTGCCGGCGGTGATGCCGATGCTTTTGCCTTCGAGATCCTTCGGGCCCTGAATGGGGGAATCGGCCAGCACGATCATCGCCGTCGGATTGCGCCGGTAAATACTGCCGACGGTCTTGATGTTCATGCCTTTGGCGACGCCGTTGCCGACGACGTAGCCGTCGGCAAAGCCGATCTGGGTGGCCTTGCTGGCGACCAATTGTGCGGTGCTGCCGGAACCTTTGCCGGGACCGATCGTCACGTCGAGCCCGGCGTCGCGATAAAATCCCTTCTCCAGCGCCATCACAAAGCCGACGTTCGGACCTTGATAAATCCAATCGAGCGTCATGCTGACCGGCGTGAGCGGACCCGCGGCGGATGCCCGGCGCGCGCCAAGCGGCAACGCGAGCGCGCCCGCGGCCAGCGCTGCAGTTTTCAGAAAGCGGCGGCGCGACGATAGCGCGCGCGTTGCCGGACGATGGCTCATGATCCAACCTCAATGATTGTTAACCGGCTGATCAAGCATACAGGCAAGTCGTCGGGCTTGTCATGGCCTGTCGTGGCTCGGTCATGGCCCGGTCATGGCCCGGTCATGGCGTCGCGATGGGCGGAATTTATGGTCGACGGCGGCCGACCGGCTCGACGGCGATTCGCACGAAGGTCGAGATGATCTTCACTCCCGCCTTGATCGAACCGCGCAAGCTGCCGGCGACCTTGGATTCCCCGCCGAGGCGGCGGCGATAACCGACCGGCAGTTCGAGCACGCGCAGGCCGTCGCGCGCCGCGCGCATCTGCATTTCGAGATTCCACCCATAGGTCATTTCGCGCATGCCGAGCTCGAGCAGGGTGCCGCGGCGGATGGCGCGGAGCGCCGCCATGTCGGTGTAGCGCACGCCGTAGAGCAGCCGCGTGAGGAATCCCGCGACATAGCCGGCGAGCAGCTGGTGCCAGGCCATGCTGCCCGGCTCGCGATTGCCCCGCGCCCGCGAGGCGATGACGAAATCGCAACTGCCGGAGCGGATCGGCGCCACCAACGCCGCCACCGCGGCCGGATCGTCGGCACCGTCGCCGTCCATGAACACGACGATGTCGCCGTCGCCGGCGGCCTGCGCGCCGGCAAGACACGCCAGGCCGTAACCGCGGCCGACCGCGATCACCTCGGCGCCGGCTTGGCGCGCCTGCTCCGGGGTGCCGTCGCGACTGCCGCCATCGACCACGATCACGCGATCGACGACGTGGCGCGGCAGCGCGGTGACGACCGCGGCAATGGATTCGGCTTCGTTGAAAGTAGGGATAACGACGGTGACGCAGCCCGCCCGTGACGCGCCCGCGGCGACGCCGCCGGGCGAGGCTAGAGACTCCATCGCAGCCCGCAACTTGCGCAAGCGTCCGGCGGCGTGTTCGACAACAGCGCCTTGCGGAAGTCGGCGTAGGCGGCGCCGGTCCAGATTTCGCGCAGCGTCTGCTGGGTGGCGTCGCCGAGCGTGTAATTCTCGTAGCCGCGCTGCGAGAACGGCGCGATGCAGCACGGCAACGCCCGGCCGTTGGCGGTGAAGTACATGACGGTCCACGGCCGCCGGCACAGCGACCATGGCGAGCCGTTGTCGCGGCGCTTGAGACTCAAGCCCGGCTCGGCGGCGGCGCCGGACGCATTGAAGGTGACGCCGAGCGATTTGGCGAGCGCCGCGGCGCGTTCGATATGGACCGCCTCCACGCTCGACAATTGCTCGTAAAGGGCCTGGTCCGGCCGCGCCATGCCGATCGCGTTGTCGGTGAAGAACACCATGCGCTGCAGATGGACTTCCTTGACGCCGGTCTCGGCGGCGACGCGCACGAAGTCCGGCAGCTCTTCGATGGTCTCCCGCAAGCCGGTCAGCCAGGCCGAGACCCGCGGCTTGGCATGGCCTTCGCGTTCCTGCAGCTCGCGGAAGGCGCGCACGTTCTTGAGGATACGGTTGAAATAATTCTTGCCGCGAACGCGGCGATAGGATTCGGCGTTGGCGGCGTCGAAGGAGACGCGGAGCTCGTCGAGTTCGGCCGCGATCAGGGCGCGGCCGTTTTTCTCGTTGAGCACCGTGCCGTTGGTGTTGAACAGCACATAGGTGCCGCGATCCTTCAGATAGCGCACCATGCGCGGCAAATTCCGCACCAGCATGGGTTCGCCGACGCCGTGCAGCACCGCGCGATGCAGCCGCGGTATCTGGTCGACGATCGAGGTGAACAGCTCCCAGCTCATATCGGCCGGCGGCTCGAGCTCCTCGTAGGTGCGCGGGCAGGTGGTACAGAGCAGATTGCAACGGTTGGTGGTCTCAAGGTAGAGGCATACCGGCTCGTGCTCGGGCCGCTCGCTGGTCACCTCGACGCTCTCGAAATAGCGCTTCGGATCGACCGCCGGTTTCGTCGCCATGATTGCCATTACGACTTCATCCCAATCTCGGCGCGCCGCCGGCCGGTACAGGCTTTCATGGCGCGGCTCATGCGCGCAACTGCTCGACATGCGTCAAGGCGTCGACGCGGCGGCCCAGGTCGTGCTTGCGCCAAAAGCCATCCAGCAGGGCCGCGGTGTGGCCGGCGCGATGCGGACGGTGCCGGTCGGGCGGGCGCCGCGGCAAGTCGGGCTCGCACAACTCGGCGCGCAGGCGGCGCAGGCTCTCGACGTCGTCGACGTCGTACCACACCGGCAGCCGATAGATTTCCAGACCGATATCGCGGGCCCGGTCCATCGTCTGCGCGGCGACCTGCTCGGTGCTCCAGGCGATGTCTTCGAACATGCGGCGGTGCGCGGCCTTGAGCCCGAGCAGATAGTAGCCGCCGTCGCTCGACGGGCCGAGGACGGCGCGGTCGCCCGGCAAGGCCAGCGCCTCGGCGGTCTCGATCAGTAACGCCGTCGGCAGCGTCGGACTGTCGGAATTGAGCACCACGGCCGAACTGTGCCCACGCGCCAGAATTTCACGGATCGCATGCAGCAGGCAGTCGCCGAAATTCGGCAGCCAGGCATCGATCAAGCCGATCGCCTGCGGCAACACGCCGTGGAAAAACTCCTCGGATCCGGGCGGGCCGAAGGCGGCGTAGCCGGCGATGCCGGCGTGCGGCGCGGCTTGACGGGCGGCAAGCATCACATTGGCGGCGACGTCCTGCAGGAATGCGGTGTTGAGCGCGGCAGCCTCTTCGAAAGTCAGCGGCGGCACCAGCCGGGTTTTGGCGCGCCCGGGCGCCGAAGCCTTGGCCATGAAGGCGATGCCGCAGGCCGCGACCGCCGCGACGACGTTCGCTGAATCGGAGACGTCGATGGATGGCGCGTTGGCGCTCAATTCGTCTGCACGATCCATGCAGCCCTTCCCAGGAGAATCACTGGCAATAAAACGCAACGATCGCCTGCCGCCCGGCCATTGACCAATCACTTCCACCTCACCCGGGACAAGTCGGCAAACACCGGAAAGTTATCGGCTTCACAAGGTCGTGAACGCTTAATTGCGGGCCAGAGCGATGCGGATGGTCGCATCGTCCGGCAGTGCGCTGGCGTCCTGTCCCTGCCAGGTCGGCGCGACCGCGTACTCGGCGGGCGCCATGTCGAGCGACACCAATTGGCGTCCCTCGATGCCGACGACTTCGATCGGCACCGCCACAGGCCGCCCGAACCAGCCGAGCCATCGCGAGTAGGAGACGATAAGCTCGATCCTGTCCGGCGCCGCTCGCACCACGCGTTGCACGTAGCCGAGCGTGGCGGCATTGTTGTCGAGCACCGGCAGACCGATGAGGTCGCCGACCCGCGCCGGCTGCGGGAAGCGCATCTGCATGCGGGTTTGCATCGGCATCGGTTTGGCCGCGTCGTCCATGCCGGTCGGCGGGATCATCGCCTGCGCCGTCACCACCGGCGGCGCCGCCGCGCTCGGCGCGGCGATATCCGGCATCGCCGCGTGCCGCGGCGCGATCAAAACGATCATCAACCCGATCGCGCTTGCATGAAGGGTCATGTCACAATCCTCCCGATCAAAAACGCCACGCGAATTTGTGAAGCAGGCGTGCTTGCGTCGCCAAATACCCAACCGTACTGTCTGACCGCGGGTGCGGTTGAATGTCTGGGGAAGACGACTCGCGCATTCAGGCCGCCGTCGCCGTCTCACGCAACTGTCATTTTAGCCGACCCACGTCTGCTTAGCCGACCAACGTCTGCGGAATATCCTCGATGTCCACGGTGGCCGTCAAATCAGTTGCACCCGTCGCGCATCGCCTGCATCCGCTTGCGTTGCGGATCATGCACTGGATCAACGCCGTCGCCATCTTCATCATGATCGGCAGCGGATGGAAAATCTATAACGATGATGTGATCCTCGGCTGGCTGCATTTCCCCGACGCCGTCGTGATCGGCAAATGGGCGCAATACGGCTTGCAGTGGCACTTCTTCGGCATGTGGATCTTCGTCATCAATGGCCTCTGTTATCTGACCTACGGCCTCGTCACCGGGCGGTTCCGGCACAAGCTGTTTCCCATCTCGGTCGGCGAGATTGTCGCCACGGTGGGGGAAGCGCTGCGCTTTCAGCTCAAGCACGACGACCTGACGAGGTACAACGCGGTCCAGAAGATGCTGTATCTCGGCATCATGGCGATCGGCATTCTGATCGTGCTGTCCGGTCTCGCGTTGTGGAAGCCGGTGCAGTTCTCCGAGCTCGCGGCGCTGTTCGGCAGCTTTCAGACCATTCGGATCGTGCATTTCCTCTGCATGGCGGCGATCGTCGGATTCCTCGTCGTCCACGTCTCGCTGGCGTTGCTGGTGCCGCAAAGCCTTGTCGCCATGTTGACCGGCGGCCCCTTGGTGGATGACCGGCCGGCGACCCCGGTGAGCGCCCCGCCGGTGCCGCAGGCCGCGGCGCCTGTGGTGATAGAGGCGGCAGCGACCACCGCGGCCGCCGCCCAGCCCGAAGTGGAGAGCGAGCCCGCGGCGGACGCGAAAACCGATATGCCGCCTGAGATCAAAG
>Ga0182024_10017944_pt1 | contig 13229 bp, 11 predicted proteins | sample P32metaG_FD_120480 | JGI IMG/M metagenome (GOLD analysis project Ga0182024, IMG submission 120480) | Permafrost microbial communities from Stordalen Mire, Sweden - P3-2 metaG (Illumina Assembly) | ecosystem: Environmental > Terrestrial > Soil > Wetlands > Permafrost | place: Sweden: Stordalen...
CCTTGTAGAGCTGATCAGTGCTGGACCAGACGTACATTTCTCGCTCTGGCGACCCTGGTGGCGCCTGACGTGCGGCTTTGAACCACGGATGCTGATCGCTGGTGTGGTTGATGACCAGCTCGATCATCACCTGCATGTTGCGCTGGTGTGCGGCGTCCAGAAACGACTTGAAGTCGTTCAGGGTCCCGTAGGAGGGGTTGACATCAACGTAATTGGCGATGTCATAGCCGTCGTCGCGCAAGGGCGAGGGAAAGAAAGGCAGCAGCCAGATGCAAGTGATGCCGAGGTCCTGGAGGTAGTCGAGCCGCGAGATCAGTCCGGGGAAATCCCCAATTCCGTCGCCGTTCGAGTCGGCGAAGGCTCGAACATGGAGTTCGTAGATGATCGCGTCTTTGTACCACAGGGGATCGGTTGCGCTTGCCGGCTTCTTCACTCTTCGGTTCTCCGCGGTGCCTGGATGCGCGTTTTGCGGCTATTTGCTTCCGGCGCACTGCACATAGGATTCTAGCCCGTGATACTTCAGGATACCGCTCCGCCAGGAGCGATAGCCTGTCACAGCCGATCGAAGCCGCAAAACCCCGCAGTGCTCGCGAACGGCGCAGCGTCCGCAGAACAATCCCGAAACTGCGAATCAGGCCGGGAACGGCCTGATTCGCAGTCTGATGCTGTTATTTGATTTTTAGTGAATTAGCCCTGGCAGCTAAATCCAGATTCCCTCCGGTCCAAAGGGTTGGTCCGGCAGCCGATCACGCAAACTCTGCGTAGGCCGCTGTGGTCAGGAAATCCTGAAACTCGCTGGTAGAAAAAGATGTAAGCAATTCGGCCGCGCGCTCGAACTTTTGCGATGCAAACTGCTCGCCGCCGAGGTCACGCTTCTTCGAATTCAAGATTTCCGTCAGCGCATTTGTGAACATCGGACGATCAATGGTTCGACCGTCATCGAGTTTAGCCCCGTAGCGAATCCATTGCCAAAGTTGCGCCCGCGAAATCTCGGCCGTGGCAGCGTCTTCCATCAAGTTATAGATGGGCACGCACCCGTTGCCGCGCAGCCACGACTCTATGTACTGCAATGCAACATCCACGTTGCGCACAAACCCGGCTTCGGTGAGTTGGCCTCGCGGAATCTCCACAAGATCCTGCTCGGTAATAGCCGCTCCCTTTGTAGCCGGCAGTTGAATCTGATTTGAGTCCTTCATGTGTTCGTCGAACACCGCTTTTGCGACTGGGACCAGCCCGGGATGAGCGACCCAGGTTCCGTCGTGGCCGGCGCGCACCTCACGCAACTTGTCCTGGCGGACGCGTTGCATCGCCTCTTCGTTGGCCTGTGGGTTGTCGCGGATAGGAATCTGGGCCGCCATTCCTCCCATCGCGTGGATGCCCCGCTTGTGGCAGGTATAAATCAGCAACTCCACATAGGAACGAAGAAACGGCTGTTCCATGGTGATGCAACCGCGTTCTGGCAGAACGTACAGCGGATTATTTCTGAATTTCTTGATGAAGCTGAAGATGTAATCCCAGCGGCCACAGTTCAGGCCGGCCGAGTGATCGCGCAACTCGTATAGAATTTCGTCCATCTCAAACGCTGCAGCAATGGTCTCGATCAGCACGGTGGCGCGGATGGTTCCCTTCGGCAGACCAACATATTCCTGGGCAAAGAGGAAGACGTCGTTCCACAGGCGCGCTTCGTGGTAACTCTCCATCTTCGGCAGATAGAAATACGGAGCGGTGTTACGGTTGAGCAGAGTCTGAAAATTGTGAAAAAAGTATAGCCCAAAGTCGAACAGCGATGCCGAAATCGGCGCTCCGCCGATGGAGAAATGCTTCTCCACCATGTGCCATCCGCGCGGCCTTACAAACAGCACCGCGGGCTTCGCTCCCAACTGGTACAGCTTGCCCTCTGGAGAACGATACTCAATGATCCGCAGGTTGGCATCGCGCAGGTTTCGCTGGCCTTCGAGACAATTGCTCCAGGTGGGCGCATTGGAGTCTTCAAAGTCTGCCATGAAGACATTTGCCCCGGAGTTCAGGGCATTAATGACCATCTTTCTTTCCGCTGGCCCAGTGATCTCAACCCGCCGATCGAGCAAATCCTGCGGGATCGGAGCAACGGTCCACTGCGCTTCGCGAATGTGAGCTGTTTCTGCGGGAAACCGTGGCAACTTGCCCTGGTCATACTCCCGCTGGCGCTCTGTGCGTTTGCGCAGGAGATCGATTCTGCGGGATTCGAATTGCCGGTCCAGCGAATGCAGGAATTCCACCGCACCTGGCGTCAATATGTCGCTCTCGGGGCTGTGGCTCGATTCGATTTCCTTGTCCACCTGTACTGATGCGTTCATTGCGTGACTTTCCTACTTTCCTTTCGATATGCCTCTTGTTCTATTTGTAACAGAAAGCCTTTGTTCAATCGCCCGAAACCGGAATCACGCAATCCATACTGAACGCGTCCTCCTCTGTTGCCCCGCCAAACTGCTCCTCCTCAGTGGAGCCGGGGAGTGCGCGGATCGATGTCTGGCCTGAAGTAATTGTGTTCGCGACCTCGTCGAAATAGCCGGTGCCAACGAATTTCTGGTGTTTCACGGCCCCATATCCGTGCGTCTCAGCCAACTCGAATTCGCGCTGCTGCAACTGGGAATAGGCTGTCATGCCCGAACGCGCGTATTCATGGGCAAGTTCAAAGGTCGAGAGGTTCAATGCATGAAATCCTGCCAGCGTGACAAACTGGAAGCGATAGCCCATGGTGGCAAGTTCGTCTTGAAACTGAGATATCTCCCACTGATTCAGCTTTGCCCTCCAATGGAATGAAGGAGAGCAATTGTAGGCCAGGAGCTTGCCCGGAAATTGAGTATGAATGGCCTTGGCGAATTTCCTTGCTTCGGCGAGATTCGGCTCCGATGTTTCGCACCACAGCATATCGGCATATGGCGCGTATGCAAGACCGCGAGCAATCGCAGCATCGATTCCGCCGCGCATGGTAAAGAATCCCTCAATGGTCCGCTCGCCCGTCAGGAATGGCTTATCCTCCTCGTCGCAGTCACTGGTGATCAGTTGAGCGCCGTTCGCATCTGTTCTGGCGATCAGGACGGTCGGAACATCCAAAATGTCGGCGGCCAGCCGCGCGGCGATGAGTTTGTGTATCGCTTCCCGCGTAGGCACCAGCACTTTGCCGCCCATGTGCCCGCATTTCTTCGCGGACGACAATTGATCTTCAAAATGGATAGCGGCCGCACCGGCTTCAATCATGCTTTTCGTCAGCTCGAAGGCATTCAGAACTCCTCCAAAGCCGGCTTCGGCGTCCGCCACAATCGGTAACATCCAGTCAATCGAATCCTGTCCGTCGGCATGGGCAATCTGGTCGGCGCGCATGAGTGCGTTATTGATGGAACGCACCACACTTGGAACGCTGTTGACGGGATAAAGGCTCTGGTCCGGATACATTTGACCGGCGAGGTTCGCATCGGCCGCGACTTGCCAGCCGCTCAGGTAAATCACCTTCAGGCCCGCTTTGGCCATTTCTACCGCTTGGTTGCCTGTCAGAGCGCCCAAAGCTCGGATATATCCCTCTTCGCGAAGAAGGTGCCAGAGCTTCTCTGCCCCCGCACGGGCGAGCGAATACTCCACCCGTGTGGTTCCCCGCAGACGCGCAACGTCTGCTGCCTTGTATACGCGGGTTATTCCATTCCAGCGGGGCGAGTCCCAACCGGTTCCTGATGAGGCGCTCTTGCACATTGTCGTTCTCCCTGGCCGCGGGCTGCTGAAGCCACTCACGCGACATAATGTGAGTAGACCGCAGCAATTCCTGCAGCACAAGGGCCACTAGTCCGATTCGGACGAGTGGACAAGGACGCCCAGGCTGGACGATAATCGGGGCCGTCATGGAGGGGTAAACCCTCTGGAAATTCAACTTGATCAAGTGACGCGGCAGCGGGCAGACCGGGATCGCTCTTCGGATGTACCTTCCCTCCGCCGAATGTCGACCGAATTGGATTGCCGCAAGGAAGCGGGCACGGTATGACTATCGGAACGCAAATCGTCAAAGACCTGAATCGCGCCCTCAATCTGCGCCGCGTATCCGAGGGTATAGGCATGCTCGATAAAGGGGAAGAAACCTGGGCCACGCTGCTTCCGAGCCAAGCTCACGCTACCGAGTTACTGCTGCTGCTTGCGCAATGGGTTGACGTTGGATACCGGGACTATCAACTGCTCGACTCAATTCTCAAAAGATTTCCAGCCGAGCGGCGGCGCAGGCTGCCGCTGGACGACTACGTTCGCCTACGCATGGTGGAGGCATTCCGGGCATTCTCTGCCGAGCAGGTCGACACCGCAATTGAGACGCTCGATTTTGTTTTGCGCGCAGAGCGCGGCGCGGAAGATGAGCACCTGATGACGCTTGCTCATTTCTGGAAAGGGAGAGCGCACAGAAAGAAAGGCGAATACGAGATCGCACTCAGAGAGATTGTGTCGGCGAGAGAACTTGCGCATGGTTCACGCAAGAATGCCATGTTTACCTCCGTGATTCAGATTCACGAGGCATGGCTTCTTTTCCAGAAGGGCTTGAAGAAAGAAGCTCTGCGGATGCTCGCTCATGCCGAGGCCGTTCTTAAAGGCAGTGATGACTCTCTGTCATTGGGCAACATCGAATCGGCCCGCGGTAGAATCGTGCGCCGTGCCGGAGAATACGCCAAGGCGCTCGATCATTTTGATCGCGCCATCGCGATTTACTCCGAGGGAAATCCCAATCATCGGAACCTAGCCCGGGCCCTGGTGAATGCCGCGCACGTAAAGCGCCTTCTAGCCCTGCAACTCCGAAAGAAGATCGATGCGCGATCGCGCAGACCAAATCAGGTCCGTGGGGCGAGCCTTACCGCAGCAACGCCAATTGGTCCGGCGAGCCTGCGTGCCCGTTACCAGGAGCTCTACCAGGAGGCAATGCTCCAATTACAGCGAGCACGACAGATTTACATGCTCCACGGCCACTCCGGCGGGCTTGGGGCGGTCATTGTCAACTCAGGATACCTGCATCTGGACGGAGGCGACATCGACCGAGCAGCCCGCGAAGCGCTGGAGGCCTATCGAATTGGACATGAGAAGAATGACCAGATTCTCATGGCGCGGGCGCGCGTTTTACAGACAGCTACGGAAAACGCCAGGATTGAGGAACAACTTGGCGAAGACGTGGATATCGCGCTGCATGCAAACCACGCAAAAGAGTTCAGCGAAGAAGCTCTTGAATTGGCCAAGCATACTCAAAACCGGCGGCTGCTTGCGGCGGCGTACATTGCACGAGGCATGTCGGCCGGCAACGAGTTCTTCCAGGAGTGGGATCTGGCCAAGCGCTGCGCAAGCGAAGCGACCGACCTTATCGGAGCGGGCGAAAACGATCACCTGCTTGACGACCTGGCTGCGCTGAAGTCGCACATCATGCAGGCGTCGGGCATCAACGACACGCTGCGCGGATGGTCCGAGGGCATGGTGGGAGACAAGACCTTCCAGCAGGTCACTGAGGAATTCGCGGAAATCGTTATCCCGAAAGTGTGGCTGCGCGAAGACAGGAAGATATCCAGGGTGGCCCAGTGCCTATCAATTTCCCCCAAGAAGGTGCGCCGCATCCTTCGCAATGCCGGCTTCCTCGACACATTCGATGCAGCATCCGGCCATTGATCAGGACTTGAAAAGGCCTCCGCTGAATGACAGAACTCGCCCGAGGGTTGCGAAGCCTACCGGGGAGGATGCTGGGAAAAGGAATGTTCGGAATGCCGGAATGGTTCCGCTTCCCACAAAGGACTGTATCTGCCATCACAGTCCGGGGTTTTCGGGGATGTTGTGATGGGGTCCTCGGAACTTTATGAGTCCCGGGAAGTCCGACACCCATTGGAGGCTACCGTGGAGAACGCCCCCGTAGTAAACCCAATTACTCGTCCTCAGCCGCAGAATGCGTCGCGCCTGACATCGTTTGACTCCAGCCAGAAGTCCTTTTCGGACCACTGGCTGGAGCCTTGCACGCTCGTGGAGAAGAAGGATCACGATCTAGACCGCTATTTGTTCGATGATTCCTGTCTTTTCGTCTCCTACTAGCGAAACCGAAGGGGGCTTCACTAAAAGTGAAATCCCCCTCCGCATATCAGCGTTTCTCCAGTCACGTAGTCTGACAGCGGGCTGCAAAAGAAGAGCACAGCCCCAGCAGCTTCTTCCGGCGTCCCGAGGCGGCCCAGCGGGCAGGCGCTCTTCACCGAATCCAGTATGCTGGGCTGGACACCAAGGCGAATCTCGTGGCCGTGCATCTCCATCTTCGAGTTTCCATCGGTGATGGGCTGTATCAGCCGCGTCTCGATCAGGCCGAAGCCGACCGCGTTCACGTTGACGTTATACCTGCCCCATTCTTTGGCCAGCGTTTTGGTCAATCCGATGATCCCCGCTTTTCCTGCGGAATAGCCGGCTTGGCCTGCGTTGCCATCTGTGCCGGCAATGGAAGTGATGTTCACCACTTTGCGCATGACGCGCTGGTTGGCGGCAATCTCCTTCTTCGCCGATTCGCGAATGTAAGTAGAGGCGGCACGAAGAATGCGGAACGGAGTTACCAGGTGAATGTCCAACATCGCCTGAAACTGTTCATCCGTGGTCTTCTGGATGACGCTGTCCCAACTGTATCCAGCGTTGTTCACGATGATATCGATGGCGCCGAACTCGGTAAGCGTGGCGTGCACGACCATTTCGGGTATCGCCGAGTCAGTCAGGTCTCCGGTAACGTGGCTCACCTTTCCCGGGTGCCCCAACTCGGCTTCCGACTCCAGAAGGAGCTTTTCATCGAGGTCGTTGACCATCACGTTCGCTCCGGCTCCAACCAGTCGCTTGGCAATCGCTCTTCCGATTCCGCGGCCGGCCCCGGTGACGAGCGCCGTTTTCCCTTTCAAGGTAAATGGCATCGTAGTTGTGCTTTCAACTTCAGTTTCGAATCTTGCGGTTCCCATTTTCGTCACCTCCCAAGTGATAACTTCGCTGCAGTGCAGTATAATAAATGCTGCAACGCACAATTGTCCAGATCCGCGCGCAAATTATTTTTCTGCCTGTGCCCGAAGATCCAGGCACTGCGCCGCAACGGATTAGAACACCAGGCTGTCCCTGGGCGCAAGGAACTCGGCGCAGGGCAGTACAAGAGTCCAGCGTGAGAACTCAACAGAAATGTCCGGCAGCCGTTTTTGGCTGATTGTTTACACGATTCAGAAATCAACGATCCAGGAAAGAAAGGACTCACGTTTTGACCAATCGAGAAGTTGTAGTTCTAAGCGCAGTACGCACGCCGATAGGGAAGTTCGGCGGCGCTCTGAAGGACATCCCCCCAACAGAACTTGCGGCCAAAGTTGTCTCTGAAAGTCTGAAGCGCTCGGGACTGTCCGCTGCGGAAATAGGCGACATTGTATTCGGAAACGTGATTCACACTGAAGGGAAGGACATGTATCTGGCGCGCGTGGCGGCCCTGCACGGCGGATTACCGGTGGAAACGCCGGCGCTCACGCTGAATCGTATGTGCGGCAGCGGCCTTCAGGCGATTGTTACGGCCGCGCAGAACATTATCCATGGAGACACCAATGCGGCAATCGGAGGCGGCGCCGAGTCGATGAGCCGGGCTCCCTACTGGCTGCAATCGATGCGGTGGGGCGCAAAGATGAATAACGTGACTGCGGTCGACGTGCTTGTAGCCGCGCTGACCGACCCCTTCGACGAGGTTCACATGGGGATCACGGCGGAAAATGTTGCACGGAGATTCGGAGTCACGCGAAAGGACCAGGACGAACTCGCGGTCGAGAGCCATCGCCGAGCAGTGGACGCAATCAAGACGGGGAAATTCAAGGGCCAGATCGTCCCGATTGAAATCAAGACAAAAGGTGGAACAACGCTATTTGAAACCGACGAATCGCCGCGATCCGATGCGACGATCGAGAACCTCGCCAAACTCAAGCCAGTGTTCGACAAGGAAGGCACAGTGACAGCCGGCAATGCGTCGAGCGTCAATGACGGAGCTGCCGCCGTGGTGTTGATGGAGCGCCACGCGGCCGAAGAGCGCGGGCTCAAGCCGATAGCTAAATTGATCGACTACGCGGTGACGGGCGTGGAACCTGGCGTGATGGGAATCGGGCCGGTATCCGCTGTGAAGCGACTCTGTGAGCGCACCGGGCTGAGCACCAGCCAGATCGACGTATTTGAGGTCAACGAAGCGTTCGCAGCCCAGGCAATTGCCGTTCGTCGCGAGTTGGAACTTCCGTCGGAAAAAACCAACCCCAATGGCAGCGGCATCTCTCTGGGTCATCCGCTCGGAGCCACTGGTGCGATTGTGACAGTCAAGGCGATTTACGAATTGCACCGGATCGGCGGTCGCTATGCCCTGGTCACGATGTGCATTGGCGGCGGACAAGGGATCGCTGCAATCTTTGAATCCATGAATTGAAGAAAGGATCACTCCATCGGGAGAATATCGTTTTCGTAATTTCCGCCCTCATCGCCTGAAGCGCACGCCCGCAGATTGAGGAGCAGAATCTGGCGCATCGTCAGCAAGGCATTCGCCGTTCAGCAGGCGGCCAATTCTGGTCGGGTTATAGCGCAACCGGAGTAGATGTATCTCGAAAGCACGCCCTCAAAGTGGCTTTTTTCCCCAAGAAAAAGCCGCCCTGGGTACATTCTCAGTGGCTGCAGTTACTCCGGTTCCGTCCTAACGATGCAGCCAGTTAACTGGAACGGGTACCAAGCCAGGTGTCGATGTGCGGCCAAGTCTGTTTGTGCGCGGCGCTCCCAGCCATGATGCCAATATGTCCTCCAGGCACGCGATACACCTCGGTATCCTTGCTTGAGGTCCTTGACGCGATCGGCTCCGACTGGCAGGGCGGTGTAATGTGATCGGCCTCGGCAATGACCGTGAGCAGATTGGCCCGCAGCCGTTTCACGTCCACCAGTTCGCCGCGAATCATCAACTCGCCCTTCATCAGGCGATCGTTCCGGTAGAGATCAACAATGAGCTGCCGGTACGCACCGCCGGCCATGGGAAGGATATCAGTGACCCACGTGTTCATGGCGTGCCACGACTCCACGGCGCGCGGATTGTCCAGATTGTCCCACAACTTGCAATAGCTCGTGATGTAGTTCTCTACGGGCTTGAGTGCCCGGGCCCCGTAGTCGATCATCTCGCCGGGAATATTTCCCATGCTGGCGATGACTTTTTCGACATCGAAATATTTCTCGTCCGTCCACTGAGCAAATGTGAGTTCCTTCCGCTTCGAAAAATCCAGCGGAGCAGTGAGCAGGAGCAGATTACGCAGGCCATCGTCGGGCCGCAATGCAGCGTAGAGGGTGGTCAGAATGGCCCCGATGCACCAGCCCAGCATACTGAATTCTTCTGACTTGGAGAGTGTCTTCAGTTTGCGAATCGCTCTCGGCAAATAGTCGAGCACGTAATCGTCCAACTTCAGATCTTTATCTTCCAGGCCGGGGACGCCCCAATCCATAAGATAAACATCGTAGCCGCGGCCAATCATGTATTCCACAAAGCTGTGACCGGGGCGAAGGTCGAGAATCGTGGGACGATTCATCAATGCAAAGACAAGAAGCAGCGGCACCGGATGTCGCTTCTCGGCAGGAACCACTGGAATGTAGCGATAGAGCTTGGCTTTGTTGAGCGTCCAGACGACCTCTTTAGGCGTCTGGCCGATCGCTGCCTTGGTCGTCATTACTCTGTTGAATGTTTGCAACCGTTGATCCAGACCGAACAAGAATTCGGACGATACCTCAGCTTGTGCCATATCGACTTTCAGCCTTTCCTGGTGTTCCCTCGATGCGCAGCCTTCGTTTTGGTTTCAGCAGGCCGTTTCACCTCCGTGACAGTGCGGCCGGTCGGCGGGCAAGCCACCGCGGATAACTCGACGATTCGATCCAGCTTGGCATCGATATCGTCCAGTCGCATTTCCATGTTGGCGAAGCGCTGCGCCAGGGCGGCAACCTCTTGCCGCGAAGGCAGTGACAGTTGCTGCAGCGCCATGACCATTGATTTATCGAGTACTTCGCGGAATGGCGCGGTCAGCGTCAAGGCGTTGTTCAGCATGGCGCCCGAAGCCTGCGCATACTCCTCGGTGTTCACAGCATTGATCATCGCCTTGGACATTGCGTCAAGGTATGCATCCCGCATTCCGCGGAATGCTTCGAACGAATCGGCTGGCTTGGTACTTCCATTTTCTGCAGGCATTTCCAACTCCTGACTTTCACTGCACACAAAGCATATACCTGGCCGGGGCGGGGGTTCTGTGATGCCTGTCAACTATCTCAGGACCACAAACGCCTTTTACCGCCCCGATCCAGGTACGGGATGCACCGTGCCGCGCTAGGTTTCTGGCCGCTGATTGTCGCACCAAAGCTGGATGCTCCAGTTCTTCCGCCGTGGCGGACCGCGGCAGAAGACCTGAGAGTCAACCGGCTCGCACGGTCAGAGACTCAGTGAAGGATCTGAATCGGTCCCTTGACCGCATCCAGAAGATCCTTCTGCGCTTCGACTACAACCTCGAGTCCGCGTTGCACCGAGTCGGCTGCCACACCCACGGGGGTGCCGGCATAGCCAAATTGCTGCTTGGCGGTTTCAAAGGCCGTCTTGGTCTGCTTGGCGGAATAATCGAGCGCCGTCTTCTGCGCCGCGACCGCATGCTCGACTGCCTCCTGCGCCTTTGCGGTACCTTCGTCCACGGTTTCCGTTGCCTTGACCTTGTTCTCCTTTACGATGCCGGCAAGGGTGTGCGTCTGCTTGACCACCAGGTCAATGGTACTTTTCCGGATATCTGCATAGTGCTCAAAGGCATTGGCAGCCATTTCAAGGACGGGAAGTCCCGGCGCGGCTACGGAATGTTTCTTCCAGGTATTCACCACCTCGGCATTGTGCTGAACGGCGAGATCCAACCCTTTCTTTTGGAATTCGGCCACACGCTCAACACCGCTGGTATAGAGCTTGGTCATGGTTTCGATCACATCAGGCTTCTCGGCTGCGGCAGTCGTAACCGGTGTATCTGGTCCCTTTTCGTTCGCGCTCATAACTTCCTCCTTGCCCAACTTCTACGCTGCATACTTTGCTGCAGTGCAGCATATTCATAATCTAGCCCCAGTTCGGCCCCTTGTCAAGGGGGTAAAATTAAAAAACTATGGCGCAGAAGACAGTTGTCATCAAGAAATACGAGAACCGGCGCCTTTACGACACCACAAACAGCCGCTACGTGAACCTTGAAGAGGTGGCGCAGATGCTGCAGCAAGGCAATGACGTGCAGGTAATCGATGCCGCCTCCGGCGAGGACATTACGAGGCTTATTCTGACGCAGATCATTGTTGAAGACGCCAAGACACCGGACTCCAGTTTTCCGCTCGATTTGCTGCGCCAGATGGTCATCGCATCCGACCGGGTCAGCCAGGAAAGCACCCTGAAGTACATGAAGGCAATGCTTGACATTTACCAGAACACGTACCGGGTGATGGCTCCGCAATTGAACCCGTTCGAATTCGTGCAGAATCTCCGGACCGATCCCGATATGGCCGAGAGCGGAAAACCCCGTGCCGTGGCTGAAGACGTTTCGCAGGCGGCAGGGAAAGAAGCCCGGCAACCGGAAACCGAAAGCGTTGAGGAATTGAAGAGCCGGTTGGCTGAGCTCGAAAAGCTCGTTTCTACCTTGGTCCCGAAGAAGTCCAGGAAATGAATAAAACAGAACCAAACGAGGGCGGGACCAGATCGCGAATTGATTCGGGCCGAGCCGGGGCCTGGGAGAGCCCATAGTCGCACTTATGAATCTCTCCAGTGCCAGCGTCCCAACTTCGATCCGAAACCCTAACTCAGAGCTATCAAGCCCATAACACCTGATCTAACATCCCGCATAACTCTCGAGCGCTGTTCTATTCGGAATGATGGCCGTGGAGCCCTTGAAGGTGACCAGCCGGCGCATCTTGAAGATGCTCAGCGTGCGGGTAACGGTCTCCCGCGAGGTGCCGATGAATTCGCCAATTTCCTCATGCGTAAGCGAGAAACGGAAGCGCATTCCGGACTCGGTTTCCTGCCCGCCGTCACTCCAGTCCAGCAGCAGCCTGGCTAGTTTTTCGGGAGCCGAGTTCGACAGTCCAACCATGCGCAACTGCTCGCAGGCCATCGAGTACTGGCGGCTCAGTTCCAGCGTTACCGCCTGGTAAACGTCTGGATGGGCGGTAAGGAAGTTGAGAAACTCGCGGCGCGCAATGAAAGCAATCTTCGAGGGATAGATCGTCTCCGCGGTCATTTCGTAGGGACTCCCGGTGAGCGCGGAAGCAAGCCCAATCATCTCGCCCTTCTTCGCGATGCGCAGAATCAACCGCTTGCCTTCACCCGAATTGATTGACAGTTTCACTTCCCCATCGAGCACCAGGTAAACTCCTTGCGCCGAGTCCCTTTCTGAGAAGACAAATCCGTTGGCCGGGTAGCTGTGCTCACGCTGCAGCCCCGCCAGTTCTGTAACCATTTCGGTCGATAGCTTGTTGAATAACTCACCAGCAAATTGAGCCTGGCCCGAGTAATGAGCGGATGAATTGCACATGGTTTGCATTTCCGGCCTCCCCCTTAAAACTGATTGTTACTACCACCGGCGATTTCCCGGGCAAGATATTTCGTCCAAGGTGTGCTGGCAACAAGTTCGGCCTGAGTCTGTGAGTAAATATCTCTCAACAGCCTCTTGCCCTCGTCGTCCGCATAGATCACATTGCACAAGTCAATCGAAAGCTTCTTCAAAACCGGCTGCGGAGCCCTTCCCACCCAGACGCGGCCAAGTTCAGCCGCCCAGGGCCCGGCAACTCGCCCTTCCAGCCTCAGCAGCGTGGCCAACTCAGTTTCTTGAAAAGTGATTCGCAACATCGGCTGGCCCTTCCTGTGCCACGCAATGACTAAGGCAATGCGTGTGCCAAACTCCGCGGTGCGTAAGCCATCCACGCTGTCTGTTGATAAGAAAGGAGTTAACGGTGCGGTGTCGATCAGGCGAACCGGTGACGAAGCCGCAAGTGACGATGGGCCGATGACGAAATGCCGTCAGCGGGACTGCATATAGTCACTTCGTTCGATCCCCAGCTTCTTCAATTTGGAGTTCAGCGTGGTCCGTTTCAGGCCCAGGCGCGCCGCAGCTCCGTCTTCGCCGCCAATCTGGCCCCTGGTCTCGCGTAGAACGCGCAGAACGTGCTCCCGCTCGGCAGTGTGCAGC
>Ga0182024_10017945_pt1 | contig 13228 bp, 11 predicted proteins | sample P32metaG_FD_120480 | JGI IMG/M metagenome (GOLD analysis project Ga0182024, IMG submission 120480) | Permafrost microbial communities from Stordalen Mire, Sweden - P3-2 metaG (Illumina Assembly) | ecosystem: Environmental > Terrestrial > Soil > Wetlands > Permafrost | place: Sweden: Stordalen...
CAGAGCTACTTTCTCTTCTCCTTGCGCCAGGAGCAGCTCCTCCATGCCCTCATGCCCCTGGGCGCCATGTCAAAACCCGAGATTCGCGACATCGCCCGCCGCATCGGCCTCAAGGTCGCCGACAAGCAAGACAGCCAGGAAATCTGCTTCGTCCCAGGCCAGGATTACAAAGCCTTCCTCCGCGGACATCTCGGCGAAAAACAATTCCACTCCGGCGGCATCTACGACAAGCAAGGCAACTTCCTCGCCCCGCACGACGGGATCGAAATGTTCACCATCGGCCAGCGCAAAGGTCTCCCCGGCGGCTCTCCCTCTCCCCGCTACGTCATCGACATCGATCCCGTCACCTCAAGCGTCATCGTAGGCGAAGCCGAAGACCTCATCGTCGACTCCTTCGAGGTAGATCGTGCCATCTGGCACGGCCTCCCCTCGTCTCCACTCGATCTAACCGTAAAAATCCGCTACGGCCACCCCGGCGCCCTCGCCACGGTAACTCCGTTGGATAACGACCGCGCCCAAATAAAACTCCATACTCCCCAGCGCGCCGTAACCCCAGGCCAGGCCGCCGTCTTCTACGACGACGACCGCGTGGCCGGCGGCGGCTGGATCTGCCGCACGGTTAAAAAACCCGAAGCTCAAATTTCGAATTTCGAAAGCAGCGTCGCGGAGATGCCAGCTTGATTATCTTCAGCGCTTCGTGCTGCTCCAATCTGGAAATTAGCAATTTCAGATTATCAATTATCAATTCGCGATGCCCGAAGAAGCCATCATCGTCCTCTCCACCTTCCCCGACGCCGATACCGCCCGCCGGATCGCCAGGATCCTCGTCGAAGAAAAACTTGCGGCCTGCGTAAACATCGGCCCGTCCGTCGAATCCATTTACCGCTGGAAAGGCGCCATCGAGTCCGCCACCGAAACCCCCGTCCTCATCAAAAGCACCACCTGGAGATACCAGCTTCTCGAAGCCAGAATCCTCGAACTTCATCCTTACGAAGTCCCGGAGATCATCTCCATCCGCGCGGATTCCGGCCACGTCGCATATCTCCAATGGATCGAGCAATCCGTCACCGATAACCCCGCCTAGTATTACTCGCCCTCCACCTCCGCCAAATCCACACCCCCCCAAAACCGGCCGCCGCGACCAAAGCCCACTGCCACGTCCACCGCCTTCCCGGCTGCGCCGTCCACACTCCGCTCGCCGCCGTCCTCTCGATCACCGCTCCATTCCCGTCAAGCCCGACCAGCCGCATCACATACATCTGGCCCGGCGCCAGATGTTGAACCTGCGCGCTCGCACTCTGCCCATTCACAGTCATCGTCGCATCCGGATAGGGCGTCCACTGCGCCACCGGCATCCCCTGCGCATCCAGCGCCACCGTTTGAAACTCAACCCGGTACGACCGCGCCGCCGGCGCCCCTTTGAAATTCGCGCTCACCTCGGCCTCATTCTGCGACACATTCCCCACACCCAGCGCCATGATCATATCCCCCGTCTGCATCCCCTCCTCACTCTCCTCTCCCGGCGGCGGCAACCCCGGCGCCGATGACTCCGCTCCGCCCGCCCCATTCCCAGCCTCCTCCGTCCGCGTCGGGGTCGCGCTCGGCGTCGCCGATGGCGTGCTTGCCGCCTCCGCTGTCGCAATCACTAGCGCCGGCGCGTGTACCGTTACATCGGCCATCATTCCGGCGCCCTCAACCGTCACGCGATCCTGAAACTCCCCGTCGTCCCCTGTGGCGCGCACCACGATATCCACCGCCCCCTTCGCCGGCGCCTCCGCCGTGCCATCCGTCTCCACGTGCGCTCCCGCGGTCAGTTTCAACTCCTGCGTCGTCCCGGTCCGGTTCTCGACATGGATCGTCCCCAACCGCCCTCCCCCCGCCTGCCCCAATTCCACAGTCCCCTCCGGCAATCCCAGCGGCGCAACCTCCCGTCCGTTCAAATCCGTCGCCCGCTCCGGATTTCCCGTGTAAGCGATGTCCCCGGTAAATGTCCCCTCCTTCGTCGGCGTGAACGTGATATTGAAATTCTGCGTCTGCCCGCGCGTCAGATGGTAACTTGCATCCCCCTCCACGGACCATCCCACCGGCACTTGCACCGTTCCCTCCGCCAGCCCGCCTCCGATGTTTTGCAGTTGCAATGCCTTCGTCGCGCTTTGCCCAGCCAGCACATCTCCAAACTCAATATCGCTCGGCGCCAGGAACACAGGGTCCGTGTCCGTGACCTTGATATGCACATCCGCCGGCGCCGATACCCCCGCGTCCGATTGCACCGTGTATGAAAAATCATCCTCGCCCGGGCCATACCCCGCCGGCGGCTCATACCTGACCAGCCCCGAGTCCGGCGGCACGAATTGCGGCGTCCCAAGCTTCCCTCCCTTCGGCGGACGCTTGATCCGAAACCGTCCAATCGGCGACGTCAGCGAATAGGCACTCAGCTTTATCCACACCGCTTGCCCCCGCGCCACTTCTACATTCACCGGGTAGGGCTCCGGTGGTGGCGGCGGCTGATTCGGGTACGCAAACTTCGCCTGCCCCATGCCCGGCGCCGGCAAAATCGCCACCAGCAGGCACACCAGAAGCCATTTGCCCCATTTACCGCTTATCTTGCTGGTCCCCGGGAACATCTTTTTCTCTAATGCGCTGGAAGCGCGGAAGGTGATTGCCGCCTGCTTTGGCTTTGATACACTGCCCCGCTTTCGATGAGTATGCGTGGCGCATTTAGGAACCCCGGGCAATCCAGCGATGGGTCGCGGCTACCCCTGCCTGCCCGCATAGTTTGCCGCCTTCGCCATCAAGCGGTGCCGGCCATTGGCCAAAACTCGGTAATTCCTCGGTCACAGACTCGTCACGGTATGCTCCTTCTCCGCCCCTTGCAAAACCCAAAATCCGCTCGCCCCCTCTCTTCGCATCCCGCTCTCAAATTCCTCGCCTTCTCCCTTGCCCTCGCCTCCATCCCCCATCCTGCCCACGCCCAGCTTTTCCATCAAAAGATGAAGCCCGCCAACGAGCTCATCAACAAACAAGACCCGCCAAAAGTCACCCCCCGCGTCCTCGACACGATGACCGAGGACAACTCCCACGTCGTCGTCTCCATCTCCCATCAGCGGGTCTATCTCATGGTCGGCGATCAAATCGGCATCGACAGCCCCATCTCAAGCGGCAAGGCCGGCCACGAAACTCCCATCGGCAGCTTCACGGTTATCGAGAAAGACCCCAACCACCGCTCCAGCATCTACGGCGCCTTTTGCGATAGCAAAAACCGCATCGTCCGCGCCGGTGTCAGCCTTGAGATCGACTCCGCCCCCAGCGGCACACACTTCATCGGCGCCCCCATGCTTTGGTTCTGCCGTTTCGACGAAGGCGTCGGCATGCACATCGGCATCCTTCCCGGCTATCCCGCATCCCACGGCTGCGTCCGTCTCCCGGCTAATATCGCCCCGCTCATCTACCAAAAGGTCAAGGTCGGCACCCCCGTGGACGTCCAGCCATAGGGCCTGTTAACACTATGGGAGCCCATTGCGCTCGCCTATATATAATATAAGTCCCATCAGACCTATAGGCCCCATTCTCCCCGTATTGCCCCTCTGCCTCCCAAGAGAAAATCTCCGCAAAACTGCGTAAATCCCCGGTCCCATTCCCCCCGTTCCCCGCATCTTAGACCACTTTATGCTTGTAAACATTTGCGGCTTCGCTTCTTTGCGCGAGGTTCCGACTCCCCTCTTCCTCCTTTATGGGCAAAACCCTCGTCATCGCAGAAAAACCCTCCGTCGCGGCAGATATCGCCCGCGCCCTGGGCGGCTTTAAGAAAACCGGCGATTTTTTCGAAAGCGATAAATTCGTCGTCTCCTCCGCCATCGGCCACCTTGTCGAACTCGCTGCCCCCGAGGGTGTTGAGCCAAAGCGCGGTAAATGGAACCTCGAAAACCTCCCCGTCCTGCCGGAGGCCTTCGATCTCCGCCCCATTGAGAAAACCGAAGCCCGCTTCAAGAGCCTCAAGAAACTCCTCAAACGCCCGGACATCGACGCCCTCATCAACGCCTGCGACGCCGGTCGCGAGGGCGAACTCATCTTCCGCAACCTCGTCAAACTCGCCGGCTCGCGCAAACCGCTGCGCCGCCTCTGGCTCCAGTCGATGACCCCACAGGCCATCCGCACAGCCTTCGAGCACCTCCGCTCCGACGAGGAGCTACGCCCACTCGCCGATGCCGCCGTCTCCCGCTCGGAGAGCGATTGGCTCGTCGGCATCAACAGCACGCGCGCCCTCACCGCCTTCAATTCCCGCCTCGTCGGCGGCTTCCAGAAGACCACCGCCGGCCGCGTCCAGACCCCCACCCTCGCCATCCTCGTTGAGCGCGAGGAAAAAATCCGCGCCTTCAAGAGCCGCATCTACTGGGAAGTCTTCGGCGATTTCGGTGTCGCCGCCGGCTCATATCGCGGCCGCTGGTTCGACGAAAATTTCAAAAAAGGCGCCGAGGAAGACACCCGCCCCGAGCGCATCTGGGAGCGCGCACAGGCCGACGCCATCGAGCAAAAATGCCGCGGCAAGACCGGCGCCGTCGCCGAAGAGAAAAAACCGCAAACCCAGATCCCACCCCTCCTCTACGATCTGACCACACTCCAGCGCGAAGCCAACTCCCGGTTCGGCCTGCCCGCCAATCGCACCCTCCAGATCGCCCAGGCCCTCTACGAGCGCCACAAGGTCCTCACCTATCCCCGCACAGATTCCCGCTACCTCCCCGAGGACTATCTCGGCACCACGCGCAACGTCCTCGCCGGCCTCACCGACCCCGGCCTCGCTCGTCACGCCGCCAAGGCCCTTGAGAACGGCTGGGTCCACCCAAACAAACGCATCTTCAACGATGCCAAAGTCTCCGACCATTTTGCCATTGTTCCCACCGGTGTCCCGCCAAGGGAACTCGATGATATGCAGGCCAAAATCTACGACATGGTCACCCGCCGCTTCGTAGCCGTCTTCTTCCCCCAGGCCGAGTTCGAACTCACCACCCGCATCACCACGGTCGAGTCCGAAAAATTCAAAACCGAAGGCAAGATCATCGTCAAACCCGGCTGGCTCGAGGTTTACGGCCGCCAGATGGAAGGCGAAAACCAATCCCTCGTCCCCATCGCACACGGCGAGACCGCCCGCGTCGATACCATCGAGATCAAGGAAAGCGAAACCAAACCCCCCGCCCGTTTCAACGAAGCCACTCTCCTCTCCGCCATGGAAGGCGCCGGCAAGATGGTCGATGACGAGGAGCTCCGCGAAGCCATGCGCGAGAAAGGCCTCGGCACTCCCGCCACTCGCGCCGCCATCATCGAGGGCCTCATCTTCGAGGGCTATGTCGAGCGCAAGGTCCGCGACCTCATCGCCACCTCCAAGGGCATCTCCCTCATCACCCTCTTAAGGAATGTCCGCGCCGAGACTCTCTGCAAACCCGAGATGACCGGCGAGTGGGAATTCAAGCTCAAGCAAATGGAGCGCGGCCAGCTCTCCCGCGACACCTTCATGCTCCAGATTCGCGATCTCACCCGCGAGATCGTGGACAAGGTCAAAGGCTTCGGCGAGAAACCGATCGAAGGCGAATTTCTCACCCTCGAAATCACCTGCCCGCAGTGCGGCGGCGGCCCTTACAAGGAAGACTACCGCACCTACACCTGCGCCACCTGCGGCCTTCGCGTCTGGAAAAGCATGGCCGGCCGCGAATTTGAACCGGACGAAGTGAAGGAACTTCTCACCCACGGCCGCGTCGGTCCCCTCGATGGATTCCGCAGCAAGATCGGCCGCGCCTTCTCCGCCGTCGTCAAGCTCGGCGAGGAGAACAAACCCCAATTCGAATTCGAAAACAACGGCTCCTCCGCCACCGACGACGCCGTGGACCTCTCAACGCTGGCCCCCGTCGCCCCCTGCCCCGTCTGCAATGCCGGCCAGGTTTACGAACTCGAAAGAGCCTACGTCTGCGAAAACCACCTCCGCCCCAAACCCGGCGGCAAAACCTGCGACCTCCGCATAGGCAAAGTCATCCTGCAAAAAGCCATCTCCACGGACCAGATGCGCAAACTCCTCACCGAAGGCAAAACCGGCCTCATCGCCGGCTTCGTCTCGAAAAAAGGCAAAGCCCGCCCCTTCTCCGCCTTCCTCAAGCTCGACGCCAAAGGCAAAATCTCCTGGGAGTTCCCCCCGCGCGAACCCAAGCCCAAACGCCCCGCTCCCGCGAAGGCGCCCTAGGATATGTTGCCCCAAAAGTTAGGCTGGGCTATCCTCCAGCCGTGAGCATCTTTAAGGTCAGCGTAATTGCGCGCAACACAAAGGACGAAAGCCTTATCAGCCCGCCAACTGAAGCGTTGGTTGACACCGGTTCCCAGCTAACGTGGCTCCCTCGAGACCTGCTGGCCGCCACAAATATTACACCCCTGCGCAAACGCAGCTTCTCAACCGCCACCCAGCAAATCGTTACACGCGATACCGGTTACGCAATCGTTGGAGCCCAAGGTTTCGAAACCGTTGACGAAGTTGTTTTCGCCGAGCCCGGAGACATGACTTTGCTAGGCGTCCGCACCTTGGAAGGGTTCGGCGTAATGGTCGACAATATAGCCCACCGCTTCGTTGCCACCACAACCTTGGTCGCCCCAACCCACCCGATCTGAACCGGCGGCCAGGCCTCAACTTCAACCCCTCCCCCTTTTGCGCCTTTGCCCCTTTGCGCCTTGGCGTGATCCCTCCTTCCTCCTGCTTGCACGCTCAAACGCAGGCCCAAGCCCCTCCCCTTCCCTTCGCGCGAGTCCCCCATGTGACACAACGTTAATTTGACATCCAGCCCACCCCGGAAAACTATGGCCGCCATGATGCGGCCAATCTCGACGGCGCACGTCGATCTCGACGGGGCGTGGTCGCACGACATCATCTCCCACCACCTCGACGTCCGCGAGTGGGGCCCCCGCCTCCGCTACAGCTCCACCCCTCCCCTCCTCGACGCATTCCTCGATACCGTCCGCCCATACCTCGGCGCATTTACCCTCTTCGGCTCCGGCGATTTCCATCACCTCACCGCCCTCTGGCTCCGCACCCTCTCCGTCCCGGTCGCCCTCGTCTCCTTCGATAATCACCCGGATTGGGATGTCCGCCCCCCGGACTGGGGTTGCGGCGGCTGGATCAATCGCGCCCTCGAGCTCCCCCAGGTCACACGCGCCGCCGTCTGGGGCTGCGGCAATTTCGAACTCAACTGGCCCCATCGCCTCTTTGCCAATCAGGATGCCCTCGCCTCCGGCCGCCTCGCAGTCTTCCCCTGGCACGAGCGCATCAGCCACTCCGCCCGCAAGCGTTTCCCCTCCCTCCCCTACTCAAACTGGCGCCCCGCTTTCTCCCGCTTCGCGCAATCGTTGGCTGGCCAGCGCGTTTACGTCACCGTCGATCTCGATTCCCTCCGCGCCGGCGAAGCCGTCACCAATTGGGAGCACGGCCTCTTCACCGCCGATGACATCGCCTGGGCTCTTGATGAATTGCACTCCGTCGCCGACATCTGCGGCGGCGACCTCTGCGGCGCATGGTCCATACCCCGTCACGCCCGCTTCACCCAATGGCTCAGCAGCCGCCTCGATCATCCCCGCCAGCGCCCCGTCGATCCCACCCATGCCACGCGCACCAATGACCGCGCCTTCCGGGTCATCTGGACCGCCCTAACTGCGGGACACGAGCAATACTCCCGCGCAGATCAACCCTACGCCCATCCATAGGTTCAGCGTCATCTTCTCCTTCAGGAATATCGACGCCCCTATCATCAACAGGATTCGGTTCAGCCCGTCAAACGGGTAGAGGTAGCTCAGTTCGAACTTCGACATCAGACCCACCCACAGAAAAAATCCCACCGTCATCACAGCCACTCCGCCCGCGATCTTCGCCCCTCTCGGCCCCTTCCCTCCCATCGCGTGCTTGAAGAATATCTGCCCCGCCACGCTACAAGTCTCCGACACCAGCACCAGCAGGAAATCCAGCGGCGTCACAGCTTCTCCTCCACACTCATCAGCGGGCGCGCCACCATAAACACCCCCGCGCACACCAGCAGAATCCCGCACAACCGCGTCGGCCCTATCCTCTCCCCCAGCAGCAGCCAACTCCCCAGCGGAACCAGCACCTGCACAAGGCCCGCAAGGTTGTACGCAACATTCAGCGGCACAAACCGCAGGCTATAAAGCCACGAGAACAGGCTCGTCACCATCGCCACAATCCCCACCCACACCCAGCCCGATTTAAGTCCCTCCACCCCCAGCCACACCTCAGTCACAGCCTTGCCCGCCCCTTTTTTCAGGCATATCTGCGCCACGGCCGCGACCACGATGCTCAGCAGTATCTGCGTGTATGGATTGAAAAACCACCCCCGTCGCGGCCTCGTCTCATCAATACCTTCACTGCTCGGGGTTTCAGCCACAGACCCGCAAACCTATGCTCCCCCCAAGCGCCTTGCACAGCCCAAAAGATGCATCCCCCAGACACCACTAAAAGTCCGCGGAGCCGTGAAAACGGTATTCCGAAAAGTCATTGCATCCTACGCAACCTGGAAAAATTTGAATCCGTCGCAATCCGCAAGGATTGCGAATCAGGGATTGCAAAGGGCCGGATCGCCCTTTGCTGGGGTCTCGGGGCAAAGCCCCGGTCATCACCCCCTCTGGCAAGCCGGCCCTGAAAAACGAAATCATCTGGCCCCTCCAAGCCCGAGGCCAATCCCCGCTGCTATCAGCCGGCTTGCCCTGATCGAACCAGCGCAGCGAAGTTCGATCACCATCATACACCAGATTAAAACCCGCTGCCTGTAGCTCCGCCTTGGCCATGACTACCCTCCAGCAATAACTCGCATTCTCCACAATACCCAGATACCAAATCCCTTATGAACCCTCCACCCTCCAGGCACAGATTCCCCAGCCGCTACAGCTTTTCCTCCCTCTGCGTCGCCGCATTCACCCTCGCCGCCCTTTCCTTCACAGCCGCCGCCACCACCATCACCTTTTCCGGCTATACAAATCCCATCGGCACCATCCCCGCCAACACCCCTTTCACCGGTACATTCACTTACAATCCCGCCGCCACCGGAGTCACCACATCCTACAATGGCGGCACCGAGACCCTCTACTCAAACGCTTACACCGGCCTCACCCTCACCATCGGCGGCAGCACCGTCCGCGAGACAGTCCCCGGCTCCATCGCCCTCTTCAATAACGTCACCACCGCCGGCGGCGTCTCCACCGGCGACACCCTTCTTTCCTTCAATCCCTTCGGTCCCCTCGGCGCCGCCCTGAACCCCTCCACCGGCACATTCACCAGCTACAGCCTCACCCCCGACTACATTTACCTTGCCCTCGACGACACCACCGGCGCCGCATTCTCCGGCACCCAGCTTCCATCCATCCTCACCCTCGCCGAATTCAACTCCGCCCTCGTCGGCATCGACTACGGCCCGCTCGGCGCCGGCAACACCGACGTCATCTCAAATCTCTCCTCACTCAACACAGTTCCAGACCGCTCCAGCACCACCTGGCTCCTCCTCACTGCCACCGCCGCCCTCGCCGCATTCAGCACACGCTTGGGAGTAAAGCACCTCTCTCGTCCCTAAGAAGGGCAACAATATACAACGGTGCACAACCTTTTAATTGCCTGAGTCATTGTGGTGCCAGTGTAAATGACCATCTAAACCCGTTAATCCGATGAATTTAAAATCTCGTTTCACGTATGCTTTAAACCAAGTTCTGTAAGATATACTTATGGTGACCATAGCTTGTGCTGCCTCCTCCGTGCGTGTATCCACTGCCATCATATCTGGAAATGGCAAAAACACTGAATCCTGTGCCTTGATTTCCGGTATTATATCCACATTCGATTCGCCTCCATCTACCACAGAAGTGGACTTTGAATGAAAATTTATGGAGTTAAAAGCATGAGACACGTTATAGATGGGAAAAAGATTTCCGGTATTCTTAATTTCAAATGAATGGGGAGGATGGGGTCAACTCTTGACACTTGACGCAATTCGGGTCATTTGGCTTTTTCCTGTTCCGCAAATTCCGCCGGAATTTCCGTGATGGGTTGCACTTCCACGTTGCGGAAATAGCATTCCCCCCCTTCCGTCTGAAGACTGATCTTCCCGGACGTGAGCGGCTCGGGTGCGCCATTATCGAGCCTCTGCACATTGTACAGGCGCATCACCACCTTCCCGTTGACTACGTGAATACTATTCCCGTTGAAGGTGATCAGGTCGATCGTGTTCCACTCCCCCTTCGGCCTTTCGGCATCGATCAGGTGCACGCAATGATTGCCGATCGGCGCTTTTTGAACAAACAGCGTGCGGGCGCCGCCCGGGTCGTAGCGCCATAATGTCTTGTCCACAAATTGCGTCGCACTCCACGTCTTGCAGCTCGCCTGGCTCGCCGGCACGGTCACTTGCGAGCCAAGCGCATAAAGATCGCCGGTCTCGTTCTGGCATATCTGAAATTCCAAGGAGCGCGGCCATGTTTTCAGTTTGTCCGTAGGCGCAACGCCCGCATCAGTGTGGCAGTAATAGAGAAGCCCGGTATCGTATGGCTGGCCGATTTTCTTACTCCATTTTTTGTCTCCCCATTTGAATTGCAGCCGGACGTGGACATTGGCGTATGTCCCGGTCGTCATCATCACGCCAAAGCCCTGTCCCGAGACATGTATGACCGGAGTGCCATCCATCCTGGTGACGGTGAAGACGTGGAGCGGGTCGTTGTTTTTGCCAACCGGTTGCGTGTAATTCCCAGTCGCGTCGCGAGTCAGACCCGGCACATCCCACGTCGGATCCGGCAGAATCATCATTTCGGTATCCCAGCCGGTGAGATCCTTGCCATTGAAGAGCGGCTGCCACGGTTCGTCTGCCGCCGCTGCGATTCGAGCCCATAACAACACTGCCGCTAGTAAAGGGAGCAGAAAACGCATGGGAGTAGAACAGGGTTGATTTGACATATTGATTTTGGCAATCTAACTAGTGGTTTCGGCGAAGCCCGGCATTGTAGTTACTCAGTTAAACCAAGCTCCTCCGCCTTTCTCCTCCCGGAAAGCGAATTTGCAAGCACACTCTCGCAAAAACGAAGCACTGGAGCAAACACCGATTTCGCCCATACCGGTCGTGTAAGACTTGTCAGAGCGCTGCCTATTATTTGATAATCATGTTCATGAGCATTCGCCCATTCGCAGCCGTTTGTTGTTTCGTGGCGCTTGCCGCGGGAAATAGTTTTGCCCAGACCACTCCCGCAGCCGCCGGCCAGCAGGACCAAATCGAAGGTTTCACCAATACCCCCATGCTTCCCGGTGGCAAATGGCACCAGCATGACCCGAACCGCCCGCAACCGCCGGTCGTCACGCCGGGTGCGACATTCAGCCAGGGTGCGCCCCCGCCCTCGGATGCGGAAATGCTCTTTGACGGCAAAGACCTCTCCAAATGGCAGGGCGGACTGGAAAAAGACCCTCATTGGACAGACAAGCCTGCTGCCTGGAAAGTCCATGATGGCTATACCGAAGTTACCCCTCCGGATGGCACCGACATACGCACCCGTGGCAAATGGACTGACTTTCAGTTGCACATAGAATGGGCCACGCCTAATCCGCCTGCCGGTCACGGGCAAGCCCGGGGTAACAGCGGCGTTCTGATCAATGACATGTATGAGGTGCAGGTCGTCGATTCCTACCAGGACAAGACCTATCCCGATGGCCAGGCAGGGGCGCTTTATGGACAGAGCCCCCCTCTTGTCAATCCTGCCAGGCCCCCGGGCGAATGGCAGACTTATGACATCATCTGGGAATCACCGCGCTGGAATGATAAAGGCGAACTTATCCAGAAAGCCTGTGTCACTGTGATTTACAATGGGGTGGTAGTGCAGCACCGGACGGAGTTTATCGGCCGCACGGAGGGCATTGGAGACGGAGTCGCTTACAAGGCGAAGCCCTTTTACCAGCAGCATGACCCGGCGGTTTTCATCCAATTACAAAACCACCACAGCAATCCGGTCCGTTTCCGAAATATTTGGATACGTGATTTGAACCTTGCCGAGCGGGAGTAAGCTAGCGACTTATGGCACTGCCTTCTATGTAGCCGCAGCCTCGCGCGATGTCGATGCCGCGTTCGCCGCCAATGTGTACGCGAACCGAAACCTGCCAGGGGCTTCCTTGCTGCTGCGCCACGAGAGGCCGGCGGTTTGCTTGACGCTCCCCATGCCCAAATCGCTCGGAAGCCACATCTCTTCCGGCGGGCAATAACGCGCCGCCCCGGGGCATGCGGCCCGGGTAGCCGCCTCTTGCCGCGCATCAATGCGATTCGTATGTTGCCGGCATGCGCGCGCTACGTTTCGAGAAAACCGGATCGCTGGATGAGTTGAAGCTTGACGAAATTGCGCGGCCTGTCCGCGGGCCGGGCGAGGTGCTCGTGCAGGTGAAGGCGGCGGCGGTCAATCCTAGCGACATCAAGAATGTGCTGGGGAAAATGCACGAGACCACCACCCCGCGGACCCCGGGCCGGGATTTTGCCGGCGTGATCATCGAGGGTCCCGCGAAGATACTTGGGTCGGCCGTTTTTGGGACCGGTGGCAATCTGGGATTTGGTCGCGATGGAAGTCACGCGGAGTACCTGGCGACGCCGGCGGCTGTGGCCGCGCCGCTTCCAAAGGGAGTCAGTTTCGAGCAGGCCGCGGTCCTGGGACTGCCATTCATTACCGCATACTCGGCCATCGTTTCGGCGGCGGCCTTGCAGCCGGGGGAGACAGTGCTGATAACAGGCACGACGGGCGCGGTGGGGACTGCGGCGGCGGCGATCGCGGTTGCCATGGGCGCGCGGGTGCTCGGGACGGTTCGGGTTGCCGGGAAGGTTCCCGCCGATGCGGCGATCGGGGTTTCCGGATGGGTTAGCCTCGATGCAGACGATTGGCCCGCGAAGGTACGCGCGCTAACCGACGGGCGCGGCGCGGATGTGGTGTTCGATGTGATTGGCGGGGCGATGTTCGAGAAGTGCCTCGCGAGCCTCGCACATCGCGGGCGCCAGGTGGCGATTGCCTCGGGGCCGGAGCGGAAAGTGTCGTTCGATCTAATTGACTTCTATCATAACGAGTCGCGGCTCTTTGGGGTTGATTCGTTGAAACTTAATTTCGAGGAGACGGGGGTGATCTTATCGAAGTTATCAGCCGGCCTGGATACCGGCACTTATCCGGCGCCGGCCGGAGATTCCATTCTGCG
>Ga0182024_10017946_pt1 | contig 13228 bp, 11 predicted proteins | sample P32metaG_FD_120480 | JGI IMG/M metagenome (GOLD analysis project Ga0182024, IMG submission 120480) | Permafrost microbial communities from Stordalen Mire, Sweden - P3-2 metaG (Illumina Assembly) | ecosystem: Environmental > Terrestrial > Soil > Wetlands > Permafrost | place: Sweden: Stordalen...
GGGGTAAAACTCTCGACGTTCACACCCTGGAGGCTGCTGTCTGAGTTTGACTTGTCGACGCTGGCGCGTTGCTCGTTAGAAGGATACTCGCCCAGCGTGATCGCGACGTCCGCGCTTCCGCCGTTGCGCAGAACCTTGAGCGTGACGGTCTGGTTAGGATCCATCATGCCGATCTTCGTGCGTAACTGGCTTGCGTCCGTGATGGGCTGGCCGTTCACCGCGACAATGATGTCGCCCTGCTTCAGGCTGCTGTGCGCGGCGGGGCTGTCAGGTGTAATCTGCCCTACCAGCGCTCCGTTGGCTTCCGCATGGAAAGCCCTGGCCAGCGCCGGCGTCACATCCTGAGGAAGGATACCGAGGTAGCCGTGCTCCACCTTTCCATGGGCCACAATTTCGTCCATGTCATGGCGCGCCATGTTGATCGGAACTGCGAATCCGATCCCCTGGTTGCCGCCGGAATTGCCGGCCAAAATCGCCGTATTGATGCCGATCAAATGACCTTCGTCATCGACCAGCGCGCCGCCCGAATTGCCCGGATTAATGGGGGCATCGGTCTGAATGAAGTCTTCGACCTGCTCAATTCCCAGGTTTCCGCGCCCTGTCGCGCTCACGATTCCGGCGGTTACCGTCTGGCCGACTCCGAACGGATTGCCGATGGCCAGAACGATATCGCCGACCTCGACTTTGCTCGAATCGGCGAGCGTCAGCGTCGGGAAGTTCGAGCCCTCGATCTTAAGCACCGCGACGTCAGTACGCGGATCGGTGCCCACCACACGGGCCTTAAATTCCCTCTTGTCATGCAGCGTCACGGTAACTTCCGTAGCGCCATCCACGACGTGATTATTCGTCAGCACATAGCCCTGCGGGCTGACAATAACGCCCGATCCCAGAGCTTTTTCGCTTCTCTGGCGTGGCCCATTTTGCGGCCCGCCGTTGTCGCCAAAGAACTGCCGGAAGCGCGGATCGACGCCCTCGGGCATTTCCATTGCTGTTTGCTTCACCATTTTCGATGATGAAATGTTGACCACGGCCGGTACGACGCGCTTCACAACGGCTGAGTACCCGCGCCCGGCAGCAGCCTCGGAACGTAGAGCCGTTTTAACGGTCGGCGCCTGATTCTCTGCCGCGCGCAACCCATAGAAACCGGTGACTGCCATGGCGGCCACCATTGCGACCATCGCGATTGAGCGGCGGCCTCGAAAGAATTCGCTTTTCATGTCCACTTACCTCCAGTTCCAGGTTGCCTCATAAGGTGATCGAGTCCCATAGCCCCGATTGGGTAGATTGCCGCCCGAACATCGGCTACATGGGCTAAAGCCCCAATTTTCCCGAGTTATCTCACGGGCCTCCGGTCGATTCTCCCGATCAAGTAAAATTTACCGCTCCAGTACCACCTTTAAAATCAATGCGCTGCGAATTGGAACTGGATTTGCATTTCCCCCTACCGGAGACTTTATGAATCAAGATCAACCGAATATCACGCAGAAGGTAAGCGGGAATAACCACACCGGAGCTATCGCCGCCCTGGCAGCCGGGCTTATTCTGGCACTTGGCGGAGATGCCTATTTGATCAATCGTTCGAATAACTTGAACGATCAGGTCGCGCAAGCGAAGCAGGACGCGCAGGCGCAAATTGCGAAGCTTGGCGACACGACCACCAGCTTACTGGAGCAGGAACGGCAGCAACTGCAATCGATGAACGATGAAATCAGCGGGAAGTACGATACCGCGAACACGGCTCTGCGTCGGGCACGCATGGACGCCCAGAAGGCCAGCGCCCAGTTGTCGGCACAGCTCGAAGAACAGCAGAAGGCCGTCGGTGAAGAAATCGGGCAGTTAAAAGATGCCACGACCACCGCCACAACCAAGCTGAACGAGGATGTCAGCGGCGTGAAGACCGACGTCGGATCGGTGCGCACGGATTTGTCGAGCACGCGCAGCGATCTGGATAAGACCGGAGCCGAACTGAAGCGGGCGGTCGGCGATCTGGGCGTGATGAGCGGCCTGATCGCGACGAATCACAAGGACCTGCAAGCGCTTCGCGACCTGGGCGAACGCAACTACTTTGAGTTCGACCTGGAGAAGGGCGCGATGACCAAGAAGGTCGGCAACGTGACGCTGACACTGAAAAAGTCCGATCCGAAGCACAATCGTTACACCATCGCAGTCTTGGCCGACGATAAGTTAGTCGAGAAGAGCAACAAGACGGTCAATGAGCCAGTGCAGCTTTACACGGAAAACAGCAAGCAGCCGTATGAGATTGTGGTGAACCAAGTGAAAAAGGATGGAGTGGTCGGTTACCTCGCAACGCCCAAGGTAACTACGGCCAGCCGATAGGAAGCAAGCGCGCGCATACCTATCGGAGGTTGCGCATGCTTGCCCGCAATGGGCGCAAAGCTCGCCAAGACGGATTTAAAATCTTCGTGAGCTTTGCGCCTTTGCGTGAAAATAATTTTGGGAATTCAAGCCGTACGGTCTTTCAGGTAAGATCTCATGCAAAGGCGCGGAGCTCGCAAAGAAACGCATAAAAAATCTTGGCGAGCTTCGCGCCTTTGCGTGAAAATTATTTTGGGAACTTCGGCGGCCGAATCCCCTGACTTACGCCAGGGGTTATAACCCCGTCCCGTGAGGGCGGGGATTCTAGCTGATGCGTAAACGTACAACCTCAACCTCACCGTCGTCATACAGAACCTCGCCCTTCTCGACAATACCCTTGAGGCAGCGAATGAAATCGAGCGTCCTCATCGAATCCCTCCTCTCACCCGCTCCGGCATTCAACGCGGTTTTCTCGTAAAACTCCTCGTCCTCCGTCGCAAAACCCGCATAGTCCCAGATCAGATACTGCGCCCGAGGCAGCACGGCCCACGGTACTCCAATCCCCGCAGTGTCGATGTCGATGATGCGATTCCGCACGTAGTCGAAATAAAACGGCGTGGTGGTCCAAACTAGAATCGGCTCCCCGGCAGGAACCCGTTCTTGCAGAGCCTTCACGTCCTGACGCTCCGGTCCCCTGAGAACTCTTTGGTTGTATTCGAGATATTCCGGATCCTTCGTCAACCATGCGTACGAGGCCGCGGAATGGGTAGTGAACTCCGTAACGACGCGGGAGAGTAAAGATGGTCCGAACGCCGCCAGCGGAACGATCGCGACGATTAAAGGCAGCCACCGCAGGCGATGGGTGGTGGCCCCGAAGATCGCAGGCGCAAGGCCGATCGCGACGGGAGTGAAATAGCGCAGCCCGTGCTCATACCCGTACTGCATCGGGCCGAGCATGTAAACAAAAACCAGCAGTGTCGCGACAGCAGTTATGCAGCAGGCGACTGTTTTGAGGGATTTGGATCGCCAGCAGATCACTCCGCAGACGGCAAACGCGAACGCGAGCGCAGTATAGTTCGCCGCGGTTGACCCGTAGGGGAGCGGCTCGAAGGAAAAAAGATTGAGCGGGTCTGAGTCAATATCGCCGGCCACCGGTGTCGGCGCAGAGCGATGAGCGCGAAGACCGGCCAGATAGTTAGGGACATGGATCAGCGCCCAAGGCAAGAGAAAAAGGGCGGCTGCCAATCCTGTGCGCACGGCCCAGCGGACGCCGCTTACTGACACCATGGTTAACAGATGAATCGCTACGAATACCGCGTAGATCGGTTTCATCGCGATTAATGCGGCGTAAAGTAATCCCAACGATGCGGCGTCTCCCACCGAGGCCATCGCCATAATCAAGGCGCTTCCGCAGAATAGCGTCGAAATGTTCACATACTGCGGATTGATAAAAACGACGCTAAGGACGCAAACAATGCTCATAACGCGGTTTTTCGTGACTTGCGAGGCAAGAAGCAGGCATAGAAAAAGGCCGAAGACCGCATCGACTCCGTTGATATAAATAATCGGAAAAAACGCAACGGCAAAGCCGTCGAGAAACGCCTGCGCTCCCAGTGTTTGCAAGCCCATCGCGCTTAAAGGACTGCCGAAAACCGTGCCGGTTTCGATCATCCGCACCGGATAGGCGAAGTACTTCTGATAATCGTCATGGAAGTTGTAAATGCTCGGCGGCAACTGCGTGGCGATGGTGAAGGTCACCACCGTTGCGATGATGATCGCGACGATCAGCGGCGGCCGGTCGAGACCGCGCAATGCGAGGATCGCCAGTACGACGCCGATCCCGGCAACCGCGGCCAACGAAACGGGATAGGCGAGCCTCGCGAGGTTTAAAATGCCCCCGATGAATACCGTGGCTGCCATTCCCAGAGCGACCGTCGTGGGCCAGTTCTTCGGTTCGATGCGAAGCAGCTTGAGGAATGCCCAGCCCCATCCTAAAAACATGAGGGTCGCCACGGCAATTAAAAAGATCGACGCGGCGAATACCATCACGCAATTCTAAACGATAATCGACATATGAAATATCTGTTGCTGTTGTTGGCGGCAAGTTTCTTAAGCGGGCAACCGGCGGATCCTTGGACCTCCCTCCAGTTCCTGACGGGCGAGTGGGTTGGAGAAACCGCTGCAAGCTCGGGGGCTTGCTCCTTCACGTTTGACCTGCAACGCAAAGTTTTGATTAGAAAGAGTTATGCGGAGTCATCCAGCTCCCGGCACGAAGACATGATGGTGATTTATTTCGAAAAAGGTCTGAAGGCGATCTATTTCGATAATGAAGACCACGTTATCCATTACACGGTGGAATCGAGCCCGGATTCGGTGCGATTCCTCAACGAACAGTACCGGCTGACCTATCGAAAAAACGGTGAAAAGCTCGCGATGGATTTCGATATCGCGCCTCCGGGAAAACCGTTTTCTAATTACCTCCACGCGATGCTGCGGAAGAAATAGCGAGGATCACTTCGGTCGCCGGATCGGCGAAAATGGTTTGCAGATTCGTCTCCTTGGCGCGGTCCACATCGCCCCAGCTTAAGAGGTAGAAGTCGAATCCAGTCAAGGGAGTAGGGTCGAATCGCTCGACGGGTTTCAGCGCCGTGATGTGCAAGTATTGGCGATAGAATTCGAGCGTCGGCTGATGCATCCAGGAAGAGCTGAGGGTCATTGAGTTTTCCGGCTTGCCTTTCGCAGCCCGCTGAATCAGGCCTGCAATTAGCCGGTCATCCGTCTCGACGCGCCAGAACTGGAAGTACTGCATTTGCAGTTGCGTACAGAACTGAATCCCGAGCAGAATCGCCGGCACCAGCCAGACTGCCTGGATAATCCGGTTCCTGAAAACATCCCCCGCAAAGGCCCACGAAACTGCAGCCAGGATTATAAAATAAAGGCACGTTCGATCGGAGGGGTAATTCACATCGAACAGCCAGTGAGCCAGAATCAGTCCGAGGATCGTGATTGCAAGCGTAAGGAACGGAAGCAGTTGTCGAGCAAACAACGCCGCAGCGCCAACTGCCAGAACGAAGATCGGAAGGGCGATGATCCCGATGCGTTCCGCAGTCTTCCGATCACCCAAAATGCCGTCGCGATCCGCCCTGGCGTGGAGGGATGTTGCGGACAGGCTCTCGACCGCGGTGCGAAAGCCGGGATAGCCGGTATAAAAATCGTCTTTATGGGCTCGGCGAAGGGAAGGGCCGGCGATCAGCGCGGCCAGCAGCAGGGCGGGAAGTGCAAGATTTAGCACGGGTTTAATCCGCCGTTCGAGCATCGCAACAGCGACGATCAGGGCCAGGACGGGAAACAGGATCGCCAGGTTCGAGGCGATCGACAAACCCAAAAGAACGCCTGCCAGCAGGTAGCGCCGTTCCATCGAGAAATAGAGCCCCCAGACGAAGAATGCCAGGCTGAGGCTGTATCCGCGGGCGGCGATAGAAAAATCGAGGAGCAGAGGGTGCAGGCAGACCAGCGCGAATGCGGCCCAGCGAAGCGGCCACGAATCCACTCTCTTCAGCAGCCAAAAAACGCCGAGAGTGAGGAAGAAACCGGCGATTAAGCTCGGTAATCGGAGCTTAAAAGGGCTTAAACCGCCTAAAGTGACGCTCAACTTGACCATAATCGAGCTTAAAATGTGGTTGTTCGCATCGTAGCGGCCGAACAGTTTCCGCCACGGTCCGCTGACGAATTTATTATAAGTTGTCGCTTCGTCGACGACGATCGATTGATGCGCCGCCCGATAGCAGCACACGGCAAACCGCGCGAGCGCACAGGCAATCGCAAAAATCCGTTCAAGTCTATACCTTGTGGACACTATCAGAGAATACGCTTCCCTGCGCTAAACTGATACCTGCAACCCTATTTTTGGAGAGATGGCCGAGTGGTTGAAGGCGCACGCCTGGAAAGCGTGTATAGGGGAAACTCTATCGAGGGTTCGAATCCCTCTCTCTCCGCCACTGTTACCATATGGTTTTCAATTACTTGCAAGCATAATATCTGACTGGTAGCAGATAACGACTGAGAGACGTTCCGACCCCCGGCAATCGGGGTGAAACGTGGAATAACCTGGGGCGTCACCCATTCGATACTTCGCCCGCCGAGTGCCCCGCCGTGGCGGCGCGAACTCTAATGCAGCGGAATCGGGTAGTAAAGAGGACCCGAAAATGGATCGCGAGGGAACGTTGAGTAGTCTGACCCCCAACGGGCAAAGCTCGCAGGCCCCGATTCAGGTTGGTTGCGAGTGCGGTTGGGCTGGATACCTTGTATGGAGCCGGATCCGGTGCGGGCGTCATGACCGATTCCAACTTCAAGGTTCTCGGACTCACGAACTCTGCCCATAGAAACCGCCGGGGACAGACGGCTGGGTACCTGATGGCGGGCGGCCTTCCGCACCCTTTTGCATGGAGATTGTTCGGCGCTGGCGCACTGGTGGGCGTCGCGACTTTCCTCCATGCGTTTGAGGCGTCGAAAGCCTGAGAGGAAACCCGCTGCCGGGGCATGAGATTTTCATTCCCTCCAACACGGCTATTCCCAATTGTCGGCCAGGCGCGTCAAAAATTCTTCTTACGCCCTGATGATTTTCCCGCGTGCTACAGCCAGCGAAATTCCCCGCATCCACACTCCGCGGTTCCCTGCCAATACTCCCAACATTGGCGTGCGAGTGCCCTTCGTGGCGCTGGCGAAGGACGCCTGTGTTGCCGTCTGCGCTAGGCTCCGTTGTGCGGAGTGCCGATGCGACACATCCGCTCCCACGGCGTTGCAAGTCGGTTGAGAGCCGCCAAGTGGGATGGAACGATTCGGCTGCCTTCCACGTCTTTAGTACGTCACCTGGATCGGAGTGACGCGAAGCGATGCGTCGGAGAATTCTCGCCTGGGCTGCTCCCGGATTCGTAATCGCGGCCTTGGTCTTCCCGGCGGACGCGACCGAGGCGAATGCGCTCGCCATTTCGGCAAACATCCAGGCGACCCATGTTCCTTACGGAACCGTTCTCGATCCGATCTTTGCCGGACCTGCGAGCAGCCAAATCGTCGGCTATACTCGCTGCGGCGATTCGGCCATCTGGACCGGACACTATCTTGCGGCCGAGGCGTTCCGTTATCAGGTCACGCAATCCCCTGCCGCGCTGGCTAATGTAAAGCAAGCCATCGTGGGAATAAAATCGCTGCTCGATGTGACCGGGACGAACCTTCTGGCGCGTTGTCTGGTTCCACTGAGTTCACCATACGCCGCCGGGATTCAGAGCGAAGAAGCCGCCAATGGGATTTATACAAACAGCTCGGCGGGGTATTTCTGGGTCGGCAACACGTCCCGCGATCAATACATGGGCGTGATCTTCGGCCTTAGTGTCGCGTACGACATGGTGAACGATGCCGGCGTGCAGACCTCGATCAGTCAGATCACGGCGCGACTGGTCCAGTTTCTAGAAGGCCACGCGTGGACGATCGTGATGCCGGACGGAAGCGTAAGCACGACGTTTGTAATTCGTCCCGATGAGATTCTGACGCTGTTGCAGGTCGGCCAGCACGTGAACCCCGGTGCGTTTTCGATCGACTACGATATCAACAGAATTTTGCTCGCGGCGGGGGTTCTGGCACCCATCGCCGTGGATGTTGCCAGTGACAGTTCGTATTTCAAATTCAATCTCGATTACATTTCCTTCCACAATCTGATCCGGCTGGAATCGGGTTCCTCAAAATCCGTCTATCAAGCGGCTTACCAAGTGCTTCGCGGTGCCACTGCCAGTCATCAGAACGCGATGTTCGATCTTATCGATCGCGGGCTGAACGGGCCCAATGCAACCCGGGATGCCGAAGCCGCGGCGTTGCTGAACGAATGGCTCCAAAGACCGAGCCGCGACAGACCGGTGAATCTCAACGGCGTAGTTCCGGTCTGCGGCAGCCAAGCTTGCCAGCCGATCCCAGTCGCTTTGCGCCCACCGGACGAATATTTGTGGGAGGAAAGCCCGTTTCAACTCGCGGGTGGTGGGAGTGGGATCATCGAGACGGCCGGCGTCGATTACATCCTGCCGTACTGGATGGCGCGCTATTACGGTGTTGTTCTACGGATCGCCGTTCAGTCGGCGGCGGCACCGAACACGGCCGTAACGCCGGAATCGATTGCCTCAATTTATGGCTCGACTCTAGCGACGACGACGCAGCAGTCGAATAGTCAGCCGCCGCCGCAGTCTCTGGGCGGAGCCACGCTCACCGTGACGGATTCGGCCGGGACCGCGCGCGCCGCGCCGTTGATGTACGTGTCTCCATCGCAGATCAATTTCGTCGTCCCCTCTGGGTCGGCGCCGGGTCCGGCGACCTTTACGATCGCGAATGGCAACGCGTCTTCTCCTACCATGGGGACGATTCAGTCCGTGGCTCCCACGCTATTCAGCATGAGCGGAGATGGCCGGGGAGTCGCCGCCGCCAACGCGATCGAGGTTTCGGCCGCCAACCCACAACTTCAATCACCGGTTTCGGTTTTTCAATGCGCGGCATCGGGCTGCGTCCCGACGCCGATTCAACTGAGCGCGAGCGCCACGGTGTACTTGATCCTGTACGGGACGGGAATCCGCAACCGAAGCTTGCTTGCCAACGTGACGGCGAACATCGGAGGAACGAATGTGCCGGTGCTCTACGCCGGAGTCCAACCGAGCTTCGATGGACTGGACCAGGTGAACCTCACGCTGCCGCTGAGCCTGAGTGGGAGTGGCGAAGTAAACATCGTCTTAACCGTAGATGGGCAGACCGCGAACGTAGTGGCGATCAACATCCAATAGTGCTCGCCTCGCTAATCGAGCTAAAGCTGTCTGCGGCCTTATTCTTTCATGTCGGGTTCCTTGCCTCACTAGACTAGAAAGTGGTGCCATCGCAAGACTCCAACGCGCGGTTCATCGAGCCGATGCTCTTGCTGCCCGCGGAGACGCTCCCGGAAGGCGCAGGATGGATCTACGAGTTAAAGCTCGACGGGTACCGCGCTGGCCGTCAAGACCAACGGGAAGGTTGAGCGCCGATCTCGGAATGACAAGGATTTCAACCGGAAGTATCTGGGATTGCGAGGCGCTCGCGGCATTACCGGACGAGACGGTGATCGATGGCGAAGTGGTTGCACTCGATGGCGCCGGGAGGCCCTCGTTCAACGCCCTCCAGAACGGCGCGGCCCACGCGACGAATCGTTTACTACGTGTTCGACGTTTTGGTACTCGGGGGGCGGAATCTGATGGCGGAAGCTCTAACGGCCCGGCGTGAACTGCTCACGCGTGACGTGCTGCCCAATCTCGCCGATCCCGTCCTGGAGGCTCCGAGGTTCGACGCCACCCTCGCGGATCTGATCGCGGCCGTGCGAGCCCCGAAGGTTTGGTTGCAAAGCGCCTCGACAGCGTTTATGAGCCCGCGCGCGCTCGGGGGCATGGCGCAAGATGCGGATCAACCGCTCGCGTGAGTTCGTGATCGGCGGATACACGAAGGGCGGACGGACATTCGATTCGATCGTGTTCGGCTACTTCGAGGGCGAGCGGCTGATCTATGTATCGCGGACCCGGAACGGATTCACGCCGGGAGTGGGAGCGGCTAATGGAGCTGCTCCAACCGCTGAAGATCGCCGAGTGTCCATTCGCGAACCTGCCCGAGGCACGCGGGGGCCGGTGGGGCGAGGGCCTCACGGAGGAGAAGATGAAGGAGTGCGTCTGGCTGCTATGCCGAATGCGGCATAGCACCCACAATGTCGAATGCCGGACTATGCCACATAGAGTGTTGCGAGTGTTGTCATTACTGCGTCCAGCGTCATTTTTTCGGCATAATAAGACTGAGTATGCGTCACCGCAATCGTGCCCGCTCGCGTCAGTAAACGCTACGCGACCAGGCCAGGATATATGTTCCGAGCGGCGGTTGAACCTGTCGGGCACCATCCGAGAGACATGCTCTCGGCGAGTGAGAGTGACTCCGGTCCTGGATTCCCGCCTTGATCTCGGCCGCTTGACAACAGACCGCCTGGGATTTCATCATTGGAAAGTACACAGTAGGGCGCACCGGTGAGTGCATCGCCGAAAGGGCAAAGCCCGCCTACAGCAATCCACTGGAGGTGTGTATGGCGAACTTCGACAATCTTAGGAAACAGGCTAAGCTGCTGGTCCGTTGGCACCGTGCAGGCAATTATTCCGTCGGCGGACGGATCAGAAGCCTGCCTCGCTACCGGACCTTGACCGATGTAGAGGCGCTGGCGTTGAAGTTCCCACTCAGCGATGCACAGGAGATCATCGCGCTGGAATCGGGGTATGAGAGCTGGGCGGCACTCAAATCCGGACTTCCCACGATGCCGAGGCAAGCTCAGCCTGTGCTTGCGGGCCCGGTGCTGAAGGGAGCACAGCCTGTGGTGTTCGTCTCGAATGTGCAAACCTCGGCTGCTTTCTTCCGCGACAAGCTCGGCTTTTCGATTGCTTTCCTGCACGGTCATCCGCCGTTCTACGCCTCGGTTAGCCGGGACGCCGCTCGTCTACACCTCCGCTTCGTCCACGAGCCAGTCATCACTCCTGGAGTCCGCGAACGAGAGGAGGGGCTATTGTCGGCCTTTCTCGACGTCGACAACATCCAGGGTCTGTTCGCAGAATACAAAGCTGCGGGTGTAGATTTTGCCCACCCCCTCAGAAAGGAACCCTGGGGAATGTCTGCGTTTACAGTGCTCGATCCGGATGGAAACTGTATCTGCTTCGCAGGCTGACGGAGACCGTTAAGTCCGACTGCCGGATAAGGAAGTTAGGGCCGGGACTGCGCCGCTGTCCACAAGGCCGAGAGCGGACTCGGGGAAACCGCAATTGAAGGCGAGGGAGCTATCTGAGATTCCAGTTGTACCGGCAATCGGTAAACTCACACTTTCCGACTTCGCGGGATGGGTGTCGTTTCTCTTACGTCTCGCCCCCGAGTCATAGAAGACACGAATGAGGTTGCCATCAAGATCGGCGGCCATAAACTCGCGTAGCTTCCACGGCTTGTCCTCGGGCTCGGAAACGATCTTCGCTTGCGCGGCCTTCCACTGTGCGAAGAGTTCGTCCACCTCGGCCTTACTGTCGAGATTGAGCCAGAAAAGGATAGGGCCTATGTTGCCGTGGGACTCTCGGAAGGAGCGATTGGTGATAAACAGTCTGCAATTCCCCCTTGAGATGCCTGCAATGCCGCCTTGGTCGTCTCCCCAATCGAAGGTGAAGCCCAGCGTGTTGACATAGTAGGCCACGGCTTTGTCGACGTTGGCCGTGGGGATCTCCGGGACAGCAGCGGGGAACGTCATAAAGTTTGTGGGGTTCATCGTAACACGACCGCGCGGCTTGGGGCCCAGGGAATATGAGGAGTTGAGTTCGGGCCAATAAGTTGCCGTTTATCGCTCGCGACTGACGCCGTAGCGTTTAGGCATCCGTAATGCTGCCCCCACTGGAATGCCCACCAGAGTCTCCTCAGCGATCCTGAATCTGGAGGAGATGACTTGGTACAGACATTTTTTAAGTGTTCGTGCACGATAGATCGTCAACGACAGGGACCTTTGGCGGGACACATCGATCTGCTCACAGCCCGGCTGGCAACCGACGGCTATTCTCGGGTCCACAGCCGGATTCAGCTTCGGCTGGTCGGGCATTTCAATAGTTGGCTTGTGCAGAAGCGTCTCACCGCAGAACAACTCGACGAGGACGTAATCGAGCGTTATCAGCACTACCTGAAGCGCCGGAAGCGAGTTCGTTCTGAAGATGTGTGCACATTGATCCGGCTATCTGCGCGAGGAGCGCGGCGTTGGCGAGGCATCACTCCGCAACATGCTGATGTTCGCGAATCGTTTTCTGGCAGAGAAGTATCCGGGAGACCATTTCGACTTTGCAGCGCTAAAGGTTGGCGACATCACAATCTTCGTTCGACGGCAGGCGGCGAAACTGAGTTCGGTACAGGCTAAACACATGGTTACAGCGCTCCGCGGCTTCTTCCGATACCTACGGCACCGCGGCGAGATCGATACGGATCTCGCCGGCTGTGTTCCTCGAGTCCCGGATTATTCGTTCTCCACAATTCCAAAATTTCTGCCGGATGGCAGCGTTGAGAAAATCCTACGGTGCGCCGACCGGAGCACTCCGCGCGGACGGCGCGATTGCGCCATTCTGATGCTGCTCGCCAGATTTGGACTCCGCACCTCCGAAATCGTCCGGTTGGATCTTGAAGATGTCTATTGGGAAGTGGGACAAATCACAGTTCGGGGTAAGGGCGGACGATGGTCCAAACTACCGTTGCCGCCCGATGTTGGGCAGTCCCTTGCCGCCTATTTGCAGCACGACCGCCCGCGCTGCTCAACTCGGCGCTTCTTAGTCATCCAACGCGCTTGTCCACCGGGTGCGCAATCGTCAAAACCGTTACCCGTGCCCGGAGCAGGGCTGGCATCGTTTCTGAGCGGAAAGGCGGCCACCTATTCCGCCATACGTTGGCAACCGAGATGCTCGGCCGCGGAGCATCTTTGCGTGAAATCGGTGAAGTGTTGCGTCACCGGAAGGCAGATACAACACGGATCTACGCCAACGTGGACTTTGGTGCGTTGCGAAACCTCGCTCAGCCGTGGCCAGGAGGTGCGCGATGAGAGATCTGCGAAAAGATCTGCGGGAATACATCGGCCTTCGCCAGGTCTTGGATATAGACTGCGCAAACACGACCGGCGGCTGAGCGAGTTCATCACATTTCTCGAAGCGAGGCGCACCGACCATATCACCACCAAACTCGCCATTGCCTTTTTCAAACGGCCATACAGCGGAGCGAGCAGTTCGGCCGACTGCCGCATCCAGCCGCACATGGTCTGGTCCGCAATCTCCACGCCGAACCGCTGGAGGATCCTCGCCTGCCGGTGCACTGGCAA
>Ga0182024_10017947_pt1 | contig 13226 bp, 9 predicted proteins | sample P32metaG_FD_120480 | JGI IMG/M metagenome (GOLD analysis project Ga0182024, IMG submission 120480) | Permafrost microbial communities from Stordalen Mire, Sweden - P3-2 metaG (Illumina Assembly) | ecosystem: Environmental > Terrestrial > Soil > Wetlands > Permafrost | place: Sweden: Stordalen...
AATCCCATGTTTCCGCGCCAGCCGGAACGCGAGGTCAGGCTCCAGCGTCCCTTCGATGTGAACGTGCAGTTCCGCTTTGGGTAGTCCTCTGACGAACTCTTCGACGGGGAGAAATTGATCGCTCACGACCATCCAGGGAAATTCCGATTGACGTGCTTGTTACTGTATACGAGTTCCGAGGGCGATGCGTTCGGCGCCTGGGCCGCGCGGCTACCGTCATGCCTGGAAATCGCATACACTCGATGGAAATCAGAATCCGCGACAGGTTATTGGGGCGAAATCAGGGGCGACTGGCCGCCCTGCATTTAGGATAAAGGTATGGGCCAGTTGACGACTCACGTGCTCGATACCACCGCCGGATTGCCGGCAGCCGGCGTGCGGATCGAGGTTCACGAGTTGACGCCGCAGGCGCCCAAGCTCCTTACCTCCGTAATCACCGGCAACGATGGGCGATGCCCCGCGCCGCTCATCGCCGGCGATGCATTTCATGCCGGGCGCTATGCGCTGACCGTCTATGTGGCGGAATATTTTCGCAAGAGGGGCATGAGTCTGCCGGATCCTGCGTTCATCGAGGACGCCGTGATTCGGATTGGCATCGCCCATGCGGATCAGCACTACCACGTGCCGCTATTGGTCTCGCCGTGGAGTTACTCGGTATATCGGGGAGGGTAGTTGGGCGTGCCGGAAGGGAACCTCAAGAGCGCATCTGGTGCGGTTCGCTTCGTCCTCGACGGGCAACTCGTGACCGCCGCCGATCTGCCGCCGACCATGACGGTGCTCGAGTACCTGCGCGACGTCGCATATCGCACGGGCACCAAGGAAGGGTGCGCGGAGGGCGATTGCGGTGCGTGCACCGTTGCGCTCGGCAGGCTAGCCCCGGACGGCAGCCACGTAAGCTATCGAGCGGTCAATTCCTGCATCCGATTCCTGCCCACGATCGATGGGCATGAACTGGTCACCGTGGAGAGTCTGCAGGCCGAGGACGGCAGCTTGCATCCGGTCCAGCAAGCGATGGTCGATCATCATGCATCGCAGTGCGGCTTTTGTACGCCGGGTTTCGTGATGTCGTTGTTCGCATTGTATTTGCAAACCGCCGCTCCGTCGCGCGAACAAGTCCTGGAAACGTTGTCCGGCAATCTATGCCGCTGCACGGGCTACCGCCCCATCATTGAAGCGGGCTGCCGCATGGGGAGCTATGCGGCGCCGGCGCATTGGAGCCGGGACGCGGCGAACTCTCCCGTCCGCCGAGAGGCGCTGCGTGCGATCCGGCGCGACCAAGCCCTGGTGCTGGAGGACTTTTATGCGCCGCGCAGCATCGATGAACTCGCCGCGGCACTGCAGAGCGTTCCCGGCGCGCTGATCCTGGCCGGCGGCACGGATGTCGGTCTCTGGGTGACGAAGCAGTTGCGCGATCTGCCGCCAATCGTTTACGTGGGCGAGGTCGCGGAACTCCAGCACGTGCGAAGCGATGCGGCCGGTCTCGTGATTGGCGCCGCCGTCTCGCTGACCGACGCCTGGGGTGCAATCGTTGGCGCGTTTCCGCAATTGGCAGAATTAGCGCAGCGTTTTGGCTCGCCGCCGGTGCGCAATTCCGGCACCCTATGCGGCAATCTCGCCAACGGCTCGCCGATCGGAGATTCCATGCCGGTATTGATCGCGCTCGACGCCGAACTTGAGTTGCGCCGCGGCACGCGCACGCGCCGGGTGCCGCTCGAACGCTTCTACCTCGGATATCAGCGCAACGCGCTCGAATCCGGCGAATTCGTGGTGTCGGCGCGCGTGCCTCGCCCGAGCCCGGGTTGTTGGCTCTCGAGCTATAAGGTGTCGAAGCGATTCGATCAGGATATCTCCGCGGTTTGCGCCGCGTTTGCGCTGCAGGTGGAGGGTGGACGCGTCCGCGCCGCGCGCATCGTGTACGGCGGCATGGCCGCCATACCCGCCCGTGCGCGAGCGGCCGAGAGCGCCTTGATCGGCGCGGGCTGGACCCGCGACGGTATTGAAAACGCGGCGGCTGCGCTCGCCGCTGATTTCCAGCCGCTGACCGACCTGCGCGCGAGCAGCGCGTACCGCTTGCAATGCGCGGGCAATTTATTGCGCCGGTTCTATTTGGAGCACGGCGGCGCGAGCGGGCCGCTGCGAACCGCGGACCTCACTGCGGCGACGGCCTAAATGGTTACCGAGGATTCTGCAGTTCAGAAATTGACGCGCACTGCCGCGCGCCACGACAGCGCACACCTGCATGTCAGCGGCCGAGCGCTGTATGCCGATGACATCCCGCTGCCGGCGAACGCGCTGCATGCTGCCTTCGGCCTCAGCAGCGTCGCGCACGCGCGGATCCGCGAAATGGATCTCTCGCCGCTGCAACGGATGCCGGGCGTGGTGGCCGTCGCCGCGGCCGGCGACGTCCCCGGCGACAACAACTACAGCACGCATCACGATGATCCGATATTCGCGCAAGGCGTGGTGCAATACGCCGGCCAGCCCTTGTTCGCGGTGGCGGCGAATTCCTATGCAGCGGCGCGTAAAGCGGCGCGGTGTGGCCGAATCGAGTACGAGCCGCTGCCGGCGATTCTTGATATTCGAGCGGCGCTCGCGGCGCATAGCTATGTGCTGCCATCCGCGCATCTGGTGCGAGGCCGTCCGCACGAAATGCTGTCGCAGGCCGCACATCGACTGCGCGGTTCTGTCTGCATCGGCGGCCAAGATCATTTTTATCTCGAAGGCCAGATTGCCATCGCCGTGCCGCAGGAAGACGGCACCATCCTGGTGCACAGCTCGACGCAGCATCCGACGGAAGTTCAGCAGATCGTGGCGCGTGCCTTGGGCAAGCGATCGAACGATGTGACCGTGCAATGCCGGCGCATGGGGGGCGGTTTCGGCGGCAAGGAAACCCAGCCCGCCTTGATCGCCGCGGCAGCGGCGGTGCTCGGGCTTAACACGGGGCGGCCGGTCAAACTGCGTGTCGACCGCGACGCCGATATGCTCATGACCGGCAAACGGCACGACTTTGTCGCCGACTACGAAGTCGGTTTCGCCGCCGACGGCCGCATATCGGCGCTTACCATCATGCTGGCCTCGCGCTGCGGCTATTCGGCCGATCTATCGGGGCCCGTCAACGATCGGGCGTTGATGCATATCGACAACGCCTATTATCTGGAGCACGTGGAGGTCGTCTCGCATCGCTGCAAGACCCACACGGTCTCCAATACGGCCTTTCGCGGTTTCGGCGGCCCGCAAGGAATGATGGTGATCGAGCAGATTCTCGATGAGATCGCGAGGACGTTGCGTCTGGATCCGCTCGATGTCCGTGCTGCGAATTTTTACGGCGTCGACAGCCGCAACGTGACGCATTACGGACAAATTGTCGAAGACAATGTCATCCATAGGATCGTGGATGAGCTGGCTGACAGCAGCCGCTACCGCGAGCGGCGTTCAGCGCTGGCGGCGTGGAATGCCGAAAATTCAGTCATCAAACGCGGTCTGGCGCTCACGCCGGTCAAGTTCGGCATTTCCTTCACCGCGACGATGTTCAACCAGGCCGGCGCGCTGCTGCACGTTTACAGCGACGGTACCGTGTTGCTCAATCATGGCGGCACCGAGATGGGACAGGGATTGTTCACCAAGGTGGCGCAGGTGGTCGCGGCCGAATTGGGTCTGCCGTTGTCGGCGATTCGGGTGTCGGCGACCGATACCTCCAAGGTGCCCAACACGTCGGCGAGCGCGGCGTCGGCCAGCACGGATTTGAACGGCAAGGCGGCGCAGGTTGCGGCACAGAGCATTCGGCAACGCCTGGTTCGATATGCCTGCGAAGCCTACGATGTGGAGGCGCACGAGGTGTGTTTTCGCGATGGACTGGTTGCCATGCCCACGCGCGAGATCACTTTCGCCGAACTTGTGGGGCGCGCCTATCAGGCCCGAGTCGGGCTGTCCGCGACGGGTTTCTACAAGACGCCGAAGATCGAATGGAACAAGGAAACCATGCGCGGGCGGCCCTTCTTTTATTTCGCGTACGGTGCGGCGGTCAGCGAAGTTGCGATCGACACGTTAACGGGCGAGGCGCAGCTGTTGCGCGTCGATATCCTGCACGACGTGGGTGCCTCGCTCAATACCGCGATTGATCTTGGGCAAATCGAGGGCGGATTTTTGCAAGGCGTCGGCTGGCTCACTTCGGAGGAACTGTGGTGGGACGCGCGGGGCGAGTTGCAGACGCATGCGCCGTCGACGTACAAGATCCCCACGGCACGCGACTGGCCGGAGCAGGCCACCGTGCGGTTGCTCGAAGGGGAGCCGAATCGGCAAGATACGATTTATCGTTCCAAAGCGGTGGGCGAGCCGCCATTGATGTTGGCCCTGTCGGTATTTCATGCGATCCGTGACGCCATCGCGAGCTTGGGTCCCGAGGGCACGCTGCCGAATTTGGCCGCTCCCGCAACACCCGAATCGGTTTTGCGCGCGATGGGCGGGCTTAGCCCCGCGACGCCGGCATGAGTGTGCCGCCGCACACTCCGAGGGCGTCGGGCGTTGGTGCGCAGTGGCTGGAGCCGCTGAGGTATTGGGTGCAGGCATTGATGCGAGCCCTGCAACACGACCCCGCCGTGGTGCGCATCGCGCTGGCTTCGGTGCGCGGTTCGGCGCCGCGTGAACCCGGCGCCGGCATGCTGGTGGCCGCGAGCGGCATCCAAGGCACCATCGGCGGCGGCCAACTCGAGTGGGAGGCGCTGGCTGCGGCGCGCGCTTTGCTCGAGGAGCGGGCGGTGCCGGCCCTGACGCAGCGGATCGTGCTCGGCGCCGACCGCGGACAATGTTGCGGGGGCGTCGTCGAAGTGTGGCTGGAACGCTATACACGTGCGAACTTGGGCCTGCTCGAGGCGGCGAATCTTGCCGCCGAGCGCGGCGCTGCCGTACTTCTGAGCACGATTGGCCGCACTGGAGTCGAGCGCCGCATCCTATGCGATGGCGGAGCGGACACGGAGACGGATCAATTGTTGCGCGCGCCTTATGCGCGGGCAATACCGCGCATCAGGCGCAACGCGGCCGGTGAGGCCACCTTGCTCGAGCGTTTGGACAATGTGTTGCCGCCGCTGTGGCTGTACGGCGCCGGACACGTCGGACAGGCGCTGGCGCGAATTTTGACGCAGCTGCCGCTACGGTTGACGTGGATCGACTCCCGTGCCGAGCAATTCCCGGCGCAGATTCCCGCTGCGGTCCAGGTTCTGCACAGCGCCGATCCCGTCACGAGCGTTGCGGCCGCGCCGGCGGGTGCACGCTTTCTCGTGATGACCCACAGCCACCCCCTGGACTATGCCCTATGCCGCGCCATTCTCACGCGCGGAGATTTTGCCTGGGCGGGATTGATCGGGTCGAAGAGCAAAGCGGCGCGCTTTCGTTCGCGCTTGGCACGCGACGGTCTGGCCGGTGAGGCTGTCGCGCGGCTGATCTGTCCCATCGGCATCGGCGGGATTGCCAGCAAGTGGCCGGCGGCGATTGCGGTCGGGGTGGCAGCGCAGGTAATGCAAGACATCGGTGCGGCTGACGAGGACACGGCCTGCGCGGCTGTCGATTGTGCGACGGCGTGCGCGACCTGCGGGGCTGCGCGCGCGTGCTGACCTACTTGCTGGATTGGACCGGTTTGCTGGTGCGTTGGCTGCACATCATCGCGGGTATTGCTTGGATCGGCGCGTCCTTTTATTTCGTCTGGCTGGATAACCATTTGCAATCGCTCACCGACGACGAGCGCACCGATGCGAACGTGGCGGGGGAGTTGTGGGCGGTGCATGGCGGCGGCTTTTATCGCTCGCGGAAATACCGAGTCGCGCCGGCGTTATTACCGCCGACGCTGCACTGGTTCTATTGGGAGGCCTACACCACCTGGTTGTCCGGGTTCGCACTCCTCTGCCTGCTGTATTTTTTACGCGCGGAGGCCTACCTCATCGATCCGGCCGTCGCTCCTTTGACGAAGCCGGCGGCCATCACGATTGCCTTGGCGGCGCTCATCGCCAGCTGGCTGATCTACGACGGCCTGTGCCGCTCGCGGCTCGGCCGCAACGCGTGGGCGCTCACCGTCGTTCTCGGAGCGTTGCTCGCTGCCGGGGCCTGGGGCCTGTGCCAGTTGTTCAGCGGCCGCGGCGCCTTCATGCTGTTCGGCTCCGCACTCGGCACCATCATGGTGGCCAACGTGTTGTTCGTGATCATCCCCGGTCAGCGCGAGCTCGTGCACGCGAAACGGCAGGGCCGCGATCCCGATGCGGCGCCGGGCCTGCGGGGCAAGCAGCGCTCCGTTCATAACACCTATTTCACGCTGCCGGTGTTGTTCGTCATGATCAGCAATCACTATGCCATGACGTACGGCGCGCGCTACAACTGGCTCGTGCTCATTGCCGTGAGCTTCGCCGGCGCCTGCATCCGGGCCTGGTTCGTGGTTCTGCACAAGCCGGCGCAACGCAACCGCTATGCCGCAGCCCTGCCGGCGGTGCTGGGCATTCTGGCACTCGCCGCGGTCGTCGTCGCGCTGGCGCCGCCATTCGCACCGGGGCCCGCGAATGCACGCAGGGCGGCACCGACTGTCGACCGTGCGCGTGTGCAGATGATCGTGGAGCAGCGTTGCGTGCCGTGCCATGCCTTGAGCCCGACGCAGCCAGGCTTCAGTGCAGCCCCCAATGGCGTGATCCTGCAAGGCATCGATCAAGTGCTGCTGCACCTGCCGCAGGTGCAGCAGCAACTCGCGCTGCGCACGATGCCGCTCGGCAACCTGACCGGCATGACGGAAGACGAACGGGCGACGGTGCTGATGTGGATCGGGCACGGTGCACGGCCATGAACGCCGATTATCCGCGCGATCTGGTGGGATACGGCAGACAGTCGCCGCACCCGCGGTGGCCCGGCGGCGCCCGGATTGCATTGCAGTTCGTGTTGAACTTCGAGGAGGGCGCGGAGAATTGCGTGCTCGACGGCGATCCGGCGTCCGAGGTGTTCCTGTCGGAGATCGTCAACGCACAAGCGTTCCCAATGCGCCATATGAGCATGGAATCGCTGTACGAATACGGCTCGCGCGCGGGGCTTTGGCGAGTGCTGCGAACGTTCGAACGTCACCATCTGCCGCTGACCGTCTTTGCGGTCGCTGCGGCAGTACGCCGTCACGCCGAAGCGGCGGCGGCATTCAAGGAACTGGGGCATGAGATCGCATGTCACGGACTGCGCTGGATCAGCTACCAGCAGGTCGATGTTGCGACCGAGCGCGCGCATATGGCAGAGGCAATCGAAATCCTACGCGATACGTTTGGCGCTGCGCCGCTCGGTTGGTACACCGGGCGGGACAGCCCACAGACGCGGCGTCTGGTCGTCGAGCACGGAGGCTTGGTCTATGACTCGGATTCCTATGCCGATGACTTGCCGTACTGGACCGAAGTCGCGGTCGACGCGGCAAGCAATCAGCCCGGTGCAGCGCATCTAGTTTCGCATTTGGTGGTCCCGTATGCGCTCGATACGAACGACATGCGCTTTGCCACCGCCCAGGGCTTTAATTCCGGCGCCCAGTTCTATGACTATCTCACGGCGGCCTTTGACACGCTGTACCGCGAAGGCGATCCGAATGGGCTCGATCAGCCCAAGATGCTGTCGATAGGGCTGCACTGCCGCTTGGCCGGACGGCCCGGGCGAATCGCCGCGCTGGAGCATTTCCTCGAGTATGTACTGCAACGCCAGGATGTGTGGATCTGCCGCCGGATCGACATCGCCCGGCATTGGATAGCGACGCATCCGTACCGGCGGCCCTCGTGATCGCTCTCGCGGATTTGAACTCGGTGCCGGCGGATGAATTCGTCGCGAGACTCGCAGGGATCTTCGAGCATTCCCCGTGGGTGGCGCAGCGCGTCGCCGCGGCTCGACCGTTCACCTCGCGCCGACAATTGCTCGATGCGATGCGAGCGGCCGTCGATGAGGCGACGCCGGAGGAGCAACTGACGCTCATCCGTGCGCATCCAAAGCTTGGGCTTCGAGGCCGGGGTCGTGCGGTGCTCACCGAGTCATCGGCGCGGGAACAGCATGGCGCCGGTCTCGAGGCCTGCACGCCGGAGGATTCTGCGCGCCTGGATGCGCTCAATGCGGCCTACTCCGAAAAATTCGCAATTCCATTTATTCTGGCGGTGCGCGGTCACGATCCGGCGTCCATCATCGCGGCTTGCGAACGGCGCTTGAGGAATGACTGGCCGCAGGAACAGCGGGCGGCATTGCGCGAAATTGGATTGATCGCGGGGTACCGCTTGGCCGAGGTGGTTCATGGTTGACCAACACAGATACGCTGATCTCATAAACCGTCACATCAATTTGGCGGACGAGCGGCTGGGCGCTCGGGCGCTGTTCGCCACGGACGACTTCTTCGCGCCGGTGGCCCGCATGCTGAGTCCGGGCGAACCGGAATGGCGCGCCGGCGTCTACGATGATCACGGCAAATGGATGGATGGCTGGGAGTCGCGCCGGCGCCGTGATCAAGGCCACGATTATTGCATCGTACAATTGGCGGCCCCGTGCACGCTCGCGTTGCTGGAAATCGATACGCGGTACTTTACCGGCAACTACCCGCCATTTGTCTCTGTTCAGGCATGCCTCGCTACGCCTCAGCCGGATGAACGGACGCAGTGGGCCGAGCTTCTGCCTTACGCGACGCTGACAGGCGATCAGCGCAATTTCTTCGAACTCACGTCGACCAGGGTATGGAGTCATCTGAAGCTCAACATTTTTCCCGACGGAGGCGTTGCGCGGTTCCGGGCCTACGGATCGATCCATCGAGATTGGACGCTGCCCGAAGGCACCGAGGCCATTGATCTGGCAGCCGCCTTGAATGGCGGACGGGCTGTGGCATGCAGCGACGAGCACTACGGCTCGATGCGTAATCTCCTGCTGCCAGGCCGCGGCGCCAGCATGGCGGATGGCTGGGAAACCCGGCGGCGGCGCGAACCGGGCTACGACTGGGTCATTTTGCGCTTGGGGCATGCCGGCCGCATCCAATACATCGAAGTCGATACGGCACACTTCAAAGGCAACTATCCGCATCGGATATCGATCAATGCTGCCTTGCTGAGCCAGGATGAGGACGCGGATTTGACCAGCCAATGTCTCTATTGGCCCTTGCTCCTCGAGCCGCAGCTGCTCAAAGCGGACAACGTGGTGCAGTTTCGCGCGGAGTTGCGCGATCTCGGTTCCATTTCGCACATGCGCGTGAACATGCATCCGGATGGCGGCTTGAGCCGCGTCAGGTTTTTCGGACAGCCCGACCGCGCCGGAGGTTAGTCGTGACCGACATCGTTTTACAAGCGACAACGCTGACCGCCGAAGCGTTCGCTCCGTTCGGCGAGGTGATTGAGATCGAGGATCGACAATCGCGCTGGATCAACGAGAACACAAGCCGGCGCTTCGATGATCTAGCGTGCGTCGATGTCCTGGAGGCCGGTGGTCGGCCACTGATCAGCGTCTTCGAGGCGTTACCGCGGCGATTGCCTTTGCAAGTCCGGGTACTCGAGCGCCACCCGCTGTCAAGTCAAGCCTTCTTTCCGCTGGAAGCACGGCCATTCCTCGTGGTCGTCGCCGAGGGCGGCCCACGGCCTGTCGCGAGCGGCATCCGCGTGTACTTTAGCTCAGGCCGCCAAGGCGTCAAGTATCGCCGCAATACGTGGCATCACTCGCTGATCGCGCTCGAACAGACATCTCGTTTCCTCGTCGTCGATCGCGGCGGTCCGACCGAGAATTGCGAGGAGGTTGCAGTCGGTGACGTGGTATTCGTGACCACGCCCGCCGTGCCCGCCCCCCTTGCGTCGCTATTTGAAGGTTAGAACTTGCCGCTGAGAGTCAAGTCGTAGCTGCGCGGCGGTTGTCGCGTCAGAAAATCATTGGCGTAAAACGGGATGTCGTTGGTGAGATTAAGCTGGTCGGTCAGATTGTATATCGTGAACTTGACCGTGTAGTTCTGGAAGCTATAGAACCCCGCGGCGTTTAATGTGTACTGCCACGGAATCTTGGGCGACTGGTAGTATCCGCCGCTGGCCGTGTAGGCTGCGACCAGGGACGGCGGAAGGCCTGGGTAACCCGACTCGATTGCCGGCAAATTGAGATAACCGGACTGGGTGGTTTCGACGGGTCCCGTTACCTGAATGTTCGCTTGAGCACCGAAGCCGGACTCATGCTTGTAGTTCGCGAGCACGTTGAACAGGTGCTGCGGCACGCCCGGATCCTGGAACGTCTGGTTCGGCAGGAACGGATTTGCCGTCGACACGCCGGCACCATCATTGTTGATCCCCGGCTGCGCCGGAAAATTGTAGAAGGTCGATGCTGAATCCAGCGTCGTGTGCAGATAGGAGTAGCTGGCGGTCGCAAAGAAATGCGGGTCGGGTTGGTAGTTGAGCTCGATCTCGGCGCCCTTGATGTGAGCCAAGGTACGCGCGAGGCCGCCCACTCCGGTGGTGATGGTGCGCTCCTGTTTGAAAATCGCGCTCGAGATGAATAGCGCCTTGTCGAGAAGGTCGAGTTTCACGCCCAATTCTTCCAACAGGGTGTTCTGCCGCAACTGCCAGGTCGGATCCTCCCCCCATGTGGCGATCGCGCCGTCATTGGCAGTGGGGAGGGTGTATTGCGCCTTGTTGTAGGTCAAGTACGTGGAGACATGCGAGGACGGGTTATACACCACACTGATGTTGCCGTTGTACAGACCATACCAGTTGGTCGACGCGCTCTGGGGCAATGTGGCCAGGCCAATGGGCGCGCCGTAATCCGGGCCGCCGAGCGGGTCGGAATAGTTCAACTGCACCACATCCCCGCGCAGGCCGTAGAGCACGCTCCACTGCGGCGAGAACTGCATCCGATGTTCGAGGAAAATAGCGGCGTCCTGCAGATTCGAATCGACGGTACCGTTCAGGAATCCAGAGACAGCAAATCCACCCGGGGGCCCCTGAAAACGCCCCGGCAGCCCCCACTGCTGGTGATTGAAAGCCGCATTGTAGAGAAACGCCCCGGCCCCGGCCTGCAGCGACGCGGGGAATATCCATGTGTTGGGGCTCTGGGACAGATCGAAGATGCTCACCGGCTCGTTCACGAAGTTCTGGATATCCAGCACATGGGCGTAGCGGTACGTGAAGCCGCCATCGATGTCGTGGTTCACTGAGCCCAAGGGGAACTTGATCTTGAAGTCGGTCTTGTTCTCGAGGGTATAGCTGCCTTTGGCGGTATCGGCGTAGTAATCCTGCGTCTGGTTGTAGCGGTCCATGTAATCGTAGAACGTATTGTTGACGATCGTGAAATTGTCCGAAGCCTTGAAGGTCTGGATGATCTGCAATTTGGCGTGCAGCGAGTGCGCTCCGGTGCCCGGCGGCTCGTCGATGATGACTCTGTCGTTGAGCTGCACGGATCCGGTCAGGTCGATTTGCGACCCGAAGCCCGAGATATTCGCGGGCCCACCCACCACGCCGCCGGTGAGATACGTGCCATTGTCGATGAGTCCCTGGTTGACCCGGTTGACGCCGTCGTTTTCGCGGTAGCGGGTATCCTCGAAGCCGCCGGTGACCAGGACGGAGTACTTGGGCGTGAACTCAGTGAGCACCGACGCGAAAAGCGACTGCTGATGGAAGTACATGTCGTAGTAATAGCTGCCGCTATCATCGCTGGTGAAGCTCACGCGCGCCGCCACGTTCGAGGTCAGCGGGGCGCCGACATCGAAGGAGGCGCGCCGCTTTTGCTGGGTATCGACTTCCACATCGTATGTGCCTACGAACTTGGTGAACGTGGGCATCTTGGTGGTGATGTCGATCGCACCGCCCACCCCCGCCCCGGGCCCCGCCTGGACGCTCGCCGGACCCTTGATGATGTCGATGGAATCGACGCTGTTGAAGCTGATCGGGGCGCCGTAACCATTCAAGGTAAAGCTGTCGCGCATCCCGTTGAAGAACATGTCGGCGTACTGGCCGCGGATGCGCGGGATGTTCGGCTCACCGAACGACGCGTCCGAATAGCTGCTCGATGTCAGAAAGGAGAAGCCGCCCGGATTCTGGATGTTCAGGGCGTCGAGTTGAGCCTTCGACAGCAGCGTGTTGTTGCGCGGCGTGTCCATCACGCCCAAGTCCAGACCGTAAGCGGACGTGGACGTCACCTGAGTCGGGAGAATGAGTTCGCCGCGCCTGATGCCGTTCACCACGATCTCGTCGAGGTCGCCGGCGGATGTCGGCGGAGTCGCCGAAGTGCTCTGCTGCGCACGCGCGGTGTGGTAGGCGGTGAGTATCGAGAACGACGCAATGACTGATACACGGATCCAATGTGTCAAAGGTCACCTCATCCCTATTTAGTAATTTGTTTTCGATCCTAGCAGGCACCTCGATCGTGTCAAGCTGCATACGCGCGCATCAAGGCATGACGGCCGCATTAGCGCAAGATCTTCCATTGTGGTGCACGGATCAATCCGTCACGCACCATTTTAGCCAATTGCGCCGCAAGACCTCGGCCTTCAGGCCGAGGATATAAGGCGCACTCTGTGCCCGACCGGCAACGCCGCGAAGAACATCCTCGCGGCGGGACGTCGCCGTCTTGCAGAAGGAATCCCCGCCCTTTAAGGGCACGGGAGGACGTCAATGCAGCGATTTCCTTTTTAGGTTCCATGGCACGACCTAATGATCGAGAATGGACCCATGAGACCGACTGCGTTGTTTCTCTTGTCGATGACTCTGCTTAGCGCTGCTGCTGCGGCGACGCCCGCCATGGTGCAAGAGCGCATGGTACTCATCGATCAAGACGGGTCGGGACCGGGCGGCTCGAACCAAATGGCGATGATGGTCCTGCTGCAGTCGCCGCAGGTCAAGGTTCTCGGCATCACGATGGTCACCGGCAACGCGTGGCGGGATGACGAGGCGCGGCACACACTGCGCATGTTGGAGTTGATCGGACGCGCGGACGTTCCGGTGGCGCTTGGCGCCGTCTTTCCGCTCATTCGGACGCAGCAGGAGACGCATCTCAATGCGCCCTTGGTCGGCCAGGTTGCGTGGCTGGGTGCGTGGGGACAGAAGCTCGACACGCTGAACGATAAGGGCGCCGCGCCTGCGCATCCCTCGCTCCCCGGTTCGTGGGAGACACCACCGCTGGAAGAGGGCGAGCCGCACACCAAGCCAATTTCCGAAGACGCGGTGCATTTTTTGATTCGCGAGGTGCATGCGCATCCGCACCAGGTGACGGTCTATGCCGCGGGGCCACTGACC
>Ga0182024_10017948_pt1 | contig 13226 bp, 13 predicted proteins | sample P32metaG_FD_120480 | JGI IMG/M metagenome (GOLD analysis project Ga0182024, IMG submission 120480) | Permafrost microbial communities from Stordalen Mire, Sweden - P3-2 metaG (Illumina Assembly) | ecosystem: Environmental > Terrestrial > Soil > Wetlands > Permafrost | place: Sweden: Stordalen...
GGATCAGCACGGCCGGTGCGGCGAGGCGCATGATCCACCTGAGCACGATGGCGGACAGCTGATCGACGGCGCGAAAGAATTCCAGGAGCACGCGGCGGCGGTCCGCCTCCACGAGCGTCGCGGCCGCGCCGAAGATACACACGGCGACGAGGATGGGCAACAAGTCGTCGCCGCGAGTGGCGGCGGCGATCACGTTATCCGGCACGAGGCCGACGAGCGTGGCGACGAGACCGGGTGGCGACGGGAGCTGACCAGGGGGTGCCCCGGTCACCGCCGCGAGACCCAGGAAAGTCGGGTCACCGCCGCGGCCGACGCCCAGAGCCATCGCCACGGCGACCCCAACGATCGCCGCCATCAGGGTCGTCGTGAGGAAGTAGGCGAGCGTCGCCCCGCCGAGACGCCCCAAGCGTCGCACGGTGTCGAGCGACGCGACGGCGACGAACAAGCTCGATACGACGAGGGGCACGACCACCATCGTCACGAGCTTGATAAAGACGGTGCCAATCGGCTCGAGGCGACCCAGCGCCGCGGCGAGCCCGCGGGCCCATGGCAGACGGGCGACCGCACCGATTGCAGCGCCGACGATCAACGCGGCGAGAATCGATCGAGATCGGCTCATCACCCTCGAGGTGTCCGCGCCACCGCGCGATCGGCCAGCACCACGCCCAAGGCCTCGAACGTGCGCTCGAGATCCGGCAGTCGGATGTCGCCCATATGGCCGATGCGGAACGCCGATGCCGCGAAGGGTCCCAGCGCTTCGGCCACGAGCACGCCATGCGCTTCCAGTGCATCTCGCACGTCCTCGGGGACCATGCCCCCCGGCGTCGCAATGGCGGTCAGGGTCGGCGCGAACCGCTGGAACCCCTGGCACTGAAGGGTGAGGCCGACATCCGACACGTGTGCCCTGGCCCACCGCCCCATCGCGTCGTGCCGCGCGTAGACCCGGTCGAGGCCCTCTTCGTGCATCGCCCGCAGGGCTTCGACCACTTGCAACATCACGTGCACGGGCGGCGTGCCGGCGGTGTCGGGCCGGGCCTTTGCCGCATGTTCGCGAATCTCCCGGAAGTCCCAGTAACTGCGAGGCAGCGTCGCGCTTCGCGCTGCCGCGATCGCGCGCGCGCTCAGGACCACAAACGCGAGTCCGGGCGCCGACATCAGGCACTTTTGGGAGGCGGTGAGGGCCGCATCGACGTCCCACTCATCGAACAAGAACGGCATGCCTCCAATCGCTGACACGCCGTCGACGAGCGTCAAGGCCCCGCGCATCCTCGCGATGCGACAAATCCCTGCCACGTCATTGGCGACCCCCGTCGACGTATCCGTGTACGTCATCGCCACCACACGTGACCCGGGATACCGGTCGAGCGCGGCCTCGACCTCCCCGGGCTCGATGTCGCGCGCCCAGTCGGTCGCCACGCGATGAACGACGAGCCCATACGTCTCCGCGATTCGCGCCCACAACTCGCCGAAGCGGCCGTTCGCACAGACCACGATCTCGTCGCGCGGCGAGCACAGGTTGCAGATCGTGGCTTCCATCGCGCCGCGCCCGGTCGTATGCACGGGTAGCACCACCTCGCGCGAGCCGAACACGGGGCCAATGAGTTGCAGCAACTCGGCGAACTCGGCGAGGAACTCCCGCGATCGATGGTGCACCATGGGCCGCGCGCCCGCGCGAAGCACGCGCGCCGGCACGCGGGTCGGCCCCGGCGTCATCAGCAACGTCGGGGGCGCCCCGGTCATTCGATGACGCCCTTCCGCCGCAGCAGCTCGTCGACGTCCGGGCGAAAGACCTGCCCGCCCCGGATCTCGGCAACGCGGCGCTCCTCGCGTGCCAACAACTCGTCGACGGCCCGCAGCACCGTGTCCGCCTGCTCGTACGGCACGACGGCAAGACCGTCGCCATCGCCGACGACCACGTCGCCCGGCTTGACGACGACGCCACCGCAGGCGACTGGCACGTTGATCTCGCCGGGCCCGTCCTTGTCGCACCCACCCGGGCAGACGCTGCGACTGAACACGGCGAAGCCTTTCGCCGCGATCGCCTCGACGTCACGGACCGCACCGTCGACGACGAGCGCCGCGAGCCTGGCGGCCACCGCGCTCTCGCACATCAGCTCCCCGAACACGGCACTCGTAACGTTGCCCCCGGTGGTGACGACGACGACATCGCCTGGCGAGGCGAGCGCCAGGGCTTTGTGCACCATGAGGTTGTCGCCGGGCCGGCAGACGACGGTCAGGGCCGGCCCGGCCGCCCTCTGGCGGGTCCGGGCCCGGATGCCAGGGTCCATAAAATTGAAGCGGCCCATCGCGTCTGCGACGCTGGCGCTTGCTAAACGGTTGAAGCGTGCGATCGTGCCGGCCGGCAGCCGCGGACCGGCCGGCAGCACGCGGAATCCCATTCGTCCAACGGCCGTCATGTCGCCCTCGCGTCGCTCGGGATCATATCCGGCAAAGGGGTGCCCGCCATTCGCGCCGCGCGAACGGCGAGGTCCGGCCGATCGCTGATGAGGCCGGTCACCCCCATCGCGATGAGGCGCGACATGTCGTCGGGGTCGTCGATCACCCAAGCGTGGACTGGGATCCCCAGACTCCTGACCGTTCGGACGAACCGCCGTCCGAGGAGTTCCCGCCCCTTGACCCGAAAGGGCACCTGAAAGACCCGGGCCGGCGTGCGGGCCGCGGGGAGCCAGAAGTGCGATCTGGTGAAGACGGACTGGGCTTCGGGGCGCGACGCGCTCGTCGCCAATTCTGGCGCCATGCGCCTCACCTCGTCCAGCACGGGTTGGCTGAAGCCGGCGAGGATCACCCGATCCTCGGCCTGCAGCGCCCGGACGATGGCCACGGTCCGACGCGCCACGTCGACGTCGTCGCCCTTGATCTCGACAATCACGGGCACCCGCGCGCACCGCTCGAGCACGTCAGCGAGCCTCGGCACGCCAATGTGCTGGCCGGGGATCGGCCACGCCTCGCGCTCACGGAAGTGACACCCCGCATCGACCCGCGCCAGCTCGTCAGCCGTTCGCGCCGACACCGGCCCGGCCGCGTCCGTCGTTCGATCCAACGTCTCGTCGTGAATGACCACGACCTCCCTGTCGCACGAGAGGCGGACGTCGCATTCGAGCCCGTCCACGCCCAGCGTCATGGCATGGTCGAACGCGACAATAGTGTTCTCAGGCCGCAGGCGGGAGCCGCCGCGGTGCGCGATCGCGACGACGCGATCGAGCGTGAGCAAGGCTCTCGCGTTACTATGAGGCATGAGTCATCCGTCCACCCTCGGCGGCTTGCGGGAAGCCGTGGCGGCCGGCCGCGTTCCGCACCGGACCGTCAAGGAGGAGCTGCGCGCGAATGCGATGGGGCGCCTCCGCGCCGGCCAGCCCCTCTTCCGCGGCATCGTCGGCTACGACGACAGCGTCACGCCGCAGATCGCCAACGCGCTGCTGTCCAAGCACAACTTCATTCTCCTCGGTCTTCGCGGCCAGGCCAAAACGCGCCTGCTGCGGGCCCTGACGGACCTGTTGGACGAGACCATCCCGGTCGTGCCGGGCTGCGAGCTTCACGATGACCCGCTCGCGCCGGTGTGCGCCGCCTGCCGAGCGCGGGTGGCCGCCGAAGGCGACGCCCTCCCGGTGGCCTGGTTGCCGCGGGAGCGGCGCTACGTCGAGAAGCTCGCGACGCCAGACGTCACGATCGCCGACATGATCGGCGACGTCGATCCGATCAAGGCGGCGCGATCCGGCCTGCCGCTCGGCGACGAGTTGACGATGCACTACGGCCTGCTGCCGCGGGCGAATCGCGGCATCTTCGCCGTGAACGAACTGCCCGACCTCGCGAGCAAGATCCAGGTCGGACTGTTCAACATCCTTCAGGAAGGCGACGTCCAGTTACGCGGCTACCCCGTGCGGCTCCGCCTCGACGTCCTGCTCGTGTTCAGCGCGAACCCGGAGGACTACACGGCGCGCGGCAAGATCATCACGCCGCTCAAAGACCGCATCGGCTCGGAGATCCGCACGCACTACCCCCGGACGCGGCAGGACGGCATGACCATCACCGCTCAGGAAGCCTGGGTCGACCGCGACGGCGACCACGCCCTGCGGGTGGTCGTTCCGCCGTATGTGCGCGAGATCGTCGAGGCGGTCGCCTTCGCCGCCCGTGCCGATCCCAAGGTCGACCGCCGGTCCGGTGTCAGCCAGCGCCTGCCGATTACGACGCTTGAAAACGTCGTGTCGAACGCCGAACGACGGGCCCTGACCCACGGCGAACCGCTCGTCGTCCCTCGGGTGAGCGACGTGTATGCGTCGCTGCCGTCCCTGACCGGGAAGATCGAACTCGAGTACGAGGGCGAACTGCGCGGAGCCGAAGACGTCGGGCGCGAGTTGGTGCGGTCGGCGATTGCGACGGTCTTCGACGGCTACGCTGCGCGGGCCGACACACGGCCGGTCATCACCTGGTTCGAAGGCGGCGGCACGATCGAGCTGACCGACTCCACCGGGTCGACGACGCTCTTGCAGGCGGTCCAGGGAGTCGACGGTCTGGCCCGGGCGGTGGCCGCGTTGGACCTGAATCTGAAGGACGGCGAGCCGGCGCGGGCGTCGGCCACGGACTTCGTCCTCGAGGGGCTGTGCGCGCTCCGCAAGATCAGCCGGACGGAAGAGGGCACGCTGCTCGCCACGCCGAGCGAGCGGAAGGCGCGCGACCCACGGCAGGAGCGGGCAGCCGAGACCCTGATGGACGAGGACGACGAGGCGCCAGTCAAAGGCAAGAAGAAGTTCTACAACTGATGAAGTACCGCTACTCGAAACGCGTCGCCGACCTGCTGGACGGCTTCGATCTGCCGTCCCTGGTCTCGCGACTGTCGGATCTGCTGCTCGCGAGCGGCTTCGGCAATCCCCAGGACCCGCAGAGCGAAGACGATCAGACCCTCCAAGCCTTGCACGACGCCATCCTCGACGCGCTTCTGAACGGCGGCGTGCTGTCGGATGAGATGCTCGATCAACTCACCGCGCAACAGTCGCAGCGGTCCGGCTCCGACGCCGAGGAGACCCGCGACCTCCTCGAGGCGCTGATCCAGCGTCTGATCGAGCAGCTGACCGAGCACGGCTACATCACGATGGGGGGCGCCCCCGGCCAGCAGCGGATGCAGGGTCCCGGCGACACGGGTCCTGCCGGCGCCGCGCGATTTCAGGTGACCGACAAGGCCATCGATTTCCTGGGCTACCGCGCGTTACGGGATTTGCTGGGCTCGATGGGCCGATCGAGCGCCGGGCGGCACGACACGCACCATCAGGCGCCGGGCGTCGAGACCGGCGGCGCGCCGCGGCCGTACGAGTTCGGCGACCCGTTGACGATCGACGCGTCGTCGACGATCTTGAACGCGATCCGACGCCGGTCGGACCCCGCCGACATCGACTACGAAGACCTCATGGTGGCGCAGGGCGACTATCAGAGTTCGTGCGCGACGGTGCTCATGCTCGATTGCAGCCACAGCATGGTGCTCTACGGCGAGGACCGGTTCACGCCGGCGAAGCGCGTCGCGCTCGCGCTCGCGAACCTGATTCGGCACCAGTATCCCGGCGACGCGCTGAACGTCGTGCTCTTTCACGACTCGGCGGAGGAGGTGCCGCTGAGTCAGCTCGGTCGGGTTCGCGTCGGGCCGTACTACACGAACACGCGCGAGGGCCTGCGTCTCGCCCGCCGCGTGCTCGAACGCGACCGGAAGGACATGAAGCAGATCATCATGATCACGGACGGCAAACCGTCGGCCGTCACGCGGCCCGACGGCCGCATCTATCGCAATGCTTTTGGCCTCGATCCGTTCGTGCTCCGCGAGACCTTCGCGGAAGTCGCGGCGTGCCGCCGCTCCGGCATTCTGATCAACACCTTCATGCTCGCGCGCAACCACGACCTCGTGGCGTTCGTACGTCGCGTCGCGCGCATCTGTCACGGCAAGGCGTACTTCACGACGCCCTATACGCTGGGGCGATACGTTCTCATGGACTACTTGACGCGGAAAACACGGGTCGTTCACTGATCAGTGGCAAGTTGGCGCCCCTGTTGAATGGAGCAATGGGTGAATGAGGGGCCTCAGTCCCCTTTGAGCCGCCTCGCGATTTCCTTGATCACGACCTCCCCGTGAAAGCGCCCGTTCTCGATGAAGATGCGTCCGCTCTGTCTGCCGGCCACGACGGCGCCGGCGAGAAACAGATTGGGCACGGTGGTCTCGAACGTCTCGGGGTCGTGGATGGGCGCGCCGGCTGACGCGTTGATCTGGGCCCCCGCCATCGCGGCGAGCCTCGTGTCCGATCGATAGCCGGTCATCAGCAGCACGGCGTCGGCCGCCTCCCGGCGGGGGCCGTCTGGTCCGTCGACCGCCACGTCGGAAGCGGTGATCTCGGTCACCCGCGTGTTGAAGTACGCGCGCACGGACCCTTCGGCGATTCGATTCTCGATGTCCGGCTTAACCCAGTACTTGATCGACTCGCCCAGCGCGGCGTGCCGGTGGACGATCGTCACGGCGGCGCCGGCGCGGTGCAGTTCGAGCGCGGCCTCGGCCGCGGAGTTCTTGCCGCCGACGATGACGACCCGCTGTCGATAATACGGGTGCGCCTCGTGATAATAGTGCGACACGTGCGGCAGGTGTTCCCCTGGAATGCCGGCCTCATTCGGCACGTCGTACGCTCCGGTCGCTACGACGACGGCCCGCGCGAGCCGCTCGCGAGGGTCGGCCTCGTACTTCGGTGTCGACGTCACCGCGAAGAGACCATCCGGGTGAGCGATGAGGCCAGTCACCGGTTCACCGAGCTCTATCGGCAGGTCGAACGTGTCCGTGACCCGCCGGTAGTACCGGAGCGCCTCGAGCCTCGTCGGCTTCTCGTACGGCGTGACAAACGGCAGCCCGCCTATCTCCAGCAGTTCTGGCGTTGTGAAGAACACCATGAACGTCGGATAGTGCTGCAGAGAGTTCACCAGCAGGCCCTTTTCGATCACGAGGGCATCCAGGCCGCATCGTTTCGCGGCAATGGCAGCGGCGAGGCCGGCCGGGCCGGCACCGACGATCACCACATCGAGCGGGGTCGAAGATCCGTTGTTCACCGGCGTCACTTCGGCGTGTACTCCACTTTGAAATTGCTCGCAATCGCGACGGGACGCCCCGGAGAGTCAAAGACATCCGTGCCCCGGCTCGTCGTGACGGTCAGCTTCACGCCGACGATGCCGACGGCGGAGAGGGCGGCGGGAATGGCGACGCGGATCGGCTCGGCGGGACCCGGTCCGATCGCCTTCGCCCCGCCTGGGCCCGATCCCCCGCCAATGCGGTCGAACAGGTTGGCCGCGCTCCGAAACTCTCCCTCGACCACGAGTCGGGCCACGACCGATCCCCCGGGCGCGATGACCGCCACGACCGCCAGATGACGCGCGTAGGCGCGCTCTGGGGGCGTGCCCGCTTCGGGCATGCCGAAGCGATTGTGAAGGTCGAAGGTCAAGGACGCGGCGCCCTTGTGCGGTGGCAGCGTGATGCTGATGCTATCGGTCCGGTCCTTGCCGACGATGACGTCGCAGAATTGCCGCTTCGTCCGGAGGCCCTGGCCCAGGTCCCCCGCGCAAGCGACGGCGGGCCCGGCCTTCGAGGCGGCGACTGTCGTCTGGCCATCGGCCGCCAGCGTCGCGACCCCACCGACGCACGCGATGCTCACCAGCACGAGGGCGCGCACACTCTCCGTCACCGTCATCTCTCGCAGTATATTGTCGATTTCATGTCTGCTTATCCCCAGCGTATCGTGTGTCTCACTGAGGAGACGACCGAGACGCTGTACCGACTCGGCGCCGGCGATCGCGTGGTCGGGGTGTCCGGCTATACGGCCCGACCGCCCGAGGCGCGAGCGAAGCCGAAGGTCTCCGCGTTCCTGAGCGCCCGGATCGACAAGATCGAGGCGCTCCGACCGGATCTGATCCTCGCGTTCTCCGACCTGCAAGCGGACATCGTGTCCGATCTCGTGCGCCGAGGGTTCACCGTCGTGGCCTTCAATCAGCGGCGAATCGCGGACATCCTCCAGATGATCCGGCTGGTCGGCGGCCTTGTGGGCCTTCAGCCTCGCGCCGAAGAGCTCGCCGGGTCCCTCGAGACCGGTCTCGACGCCGTTCGCGCCTCGGCTGCCGCGTGGCCATGGCGACCTCGCGTCTTCTTCGAAGAGTGGGACGATCCGCTCATCTCGGGGATCGCGTGGGTCGACGAACTCGTCGAAGTCGCCGGCGGTACGCCTCTTTTTTCACACCTGCGTTCGGCGGCTCTGGCGAAGGACCGCATCCTCACGCCGGAGGCGGTGCACGAGGCGCGACCCGACGTCATTCTCGCGTCATGGTGCGGGAAAAAGGTCCGGAAGGCCACGATTGTGGGCCGGCCTGGCTGGTCCACCCTCCCGGCGGTCCGAGAGCACCGAATCTACGAAATCAAGTCGACGTACATCCTGCAGCCGGGCCCGGCGGCGCTCACGGAAGGCGTGCGCCAGATTCACGCGTTGCTGGCCCACGTCGTCGGCGCCCCGGTTGCGCCCGAGCTGGCACCCGAGGAACGCGTCGATCCGGACGCGACGTAGTGTCCCGGAACCGTGGTCGCGAAGTCGTCGCGAAGAAGAAGGCGTTTGGGGTCGTCTACTCGGCGTCGCAGACGACACCGCCGGCAAACGACGGTTCACGCGAGTCGGGCGCTGACGGATGCCGAATCAGCTCGAGGAATTCATGACGGGTGCGCGCGTCGGTGTGGAACACACCCAGCATAGCGCTCGTCACGGTGACCGAATTCTGCTTCGCGACGCCGCGCATCGCCATGCAGAGATGCGTCGCCTCCATGACTACGGCCACCCCATGGGGATGCACCTTGTCGCGGATAGTCTCAGCCACCTGCGACGTCAGGCGTTCCTGCACCTGGAGGCGGCGGGCGAAGACATCGACCACGCGGGGAATCTTACTCAAGCCGATCACGCGCCGATCCGGCAAATAGGCCACGTGGCACCTGCCGAAAAACGGGAGCATGTGGTGCTCGCATAGGCTGTAAAAATCGATGTTTCGTACGATCACCATCTCGTTATACTCGACAGTGAACAACGCGTTGTTCAGGAGGGAGTCGATGTCGGTCTCGTACCCGCTCGTGAGGAACCGCAGAGATTTCTCGACCCGACGCGGCGTGTCGCGCAGACCCTCGCGGCTGGGATCTTCGCCGAGTTCGGCGAGCATGGCCCGGATCGTGTCCTGCATGCTGGCATTCTATCTCGCGCTAACGACGTCGACCCTTGCCGCGGCACCGGGAGTCCTGGCGGCGCCCAGCCCCCAGGCCTCAGACCCGTGGGCGACGGCCGATCCAGACGCGCTGTACAGTCAACGTGCGGACATCGTCAAGGCAAAACAGGCCGCGGAGGTCTGGGCGAGACGATCGGCCGACGGCAAGAACTACGACGCCGCGTGGAAGCTCGCGCGAGCCTGCTATTACCTCGGCACGCTCGGCCCCAAAGACGAGCAGGACTATCAACTCGATCGTGGCGTGACGGCGGGTCAGCAGGCGGCCACCCTTGGCCCGAAAACGCCCGAAGGGCATTTTTGGTACGCCGCGAACATGGGGGAGAAGGCTCAGCGCGGCAGCATGTTCACGGGCTTGAAGTTCAAGGGCACCATCAAGGCCGAACTGGAGAGCGTCATCGCCATCCAAGCCGGCTGGCAGGACGGCTCAGCCGAGAGCGCCCTCGGCGAGTGGTACTTGAAGGTGCCAGGCTTTGCGGGCGGCGACCACGACAAGGGTGTTGCCCTTCTCCGCAAGGCACTCACCTACAACCCCGAGAGTTCCCACGTGCGGTACTCGCTGGCCGAGGCGCTCGGCGACGATAGCAAGACCCGCCCCGAGGCCAAGGCGCTCCTGCAGCAGGTCATCGACGCGCCCATCGATCCCAACTGGGCTGTCGAAGATCAGAGCTATAAGCAAAAGTCGAAGGACCTGCTCGCGCAGCTCAACAAGAAGTAGGGAACGTTCAGTACTTATAGAACCCCTCGCCGCTCTTGCGGCCGAGCTTGCCGGCGAGGACCATGCGCTTGAGCAGCGGCGGGGCCGCGAACATCGCGTCCTTGTACTCGTCGAACATGATGTTCGCGATGTAGTAGGTCGTATCGAGCCCGACGAAATCGAGCAGCGTGAGCGGCCCCATTGGATAGCCGCAGCCGAGCTGCAGGCCCTTGTCGATGTCCTGAATCGTCCCGAGACCCCGCTCGTAACATCGAATCGCGTCGAGCAGATATGGCACGAGGAGGCGATTGACAATGAAGCCCGGCTTGTCGGGCGCCGTGATCGGCTCCTTCCCCACGGCCTTCGAGAAGACGACGAGCGCCTCGTACGTTGACTCGCTCGTCGTGAGCCCGCGCACGACCTCGACGAGCTTCATCAGCGGCACCGGGTTGAAAAAATGGAGGCCGGCGAACCGATCAGGCCGTTTCGTTCGGGCCGCCAGCTCCGTGATGCACAGCGACGACGTGTTCGACACGATAATCGTCTGGGGTCCGACGACGGCCTCCACCGAGGCGTAGGCCGCCGCCTTGTCATCGATGTGCTCGATGATGGCCTCGATGACGAGGTCACAATCCTTCAGTGCGGCGAAGTCCGTGACGCCGGTGAGGTTCCCCAGCGTGGTCTCCCGCTGCGCCGGCGTCACCTTGCCCTTGGTCACGCCATCGTCCAAGAACTTCTTGATGCGGCCCATGCCGCGATCGAGCAGGGCCTGATTCACTTCGCGGACAACAGTCTTGTAGCCGGCGGCCGCCGACACCTGCGCGATCCCGGCCCCCATCAGGCCACAGCCGAGAACACCTACTGTCGTTATCTGCATGGTTTACACTCTCTCGATAATTGCGGTGATGCCCTGGCCGCCGCCGATGCACGCCGTGGCGAGGCCGTATTTCTTGCCGCGCCGACCGAGCTCGAGGGTCAGCGTCAGCAACAGGCGCGTGCCGGTCATGCCGAGCGGATGGCCGAGGGCGATGGCTCCGCCATTGACGTTGGTCCGGTCGCGATCGAGGCCAAGCTCCTTCTCGACCGCGAGGTACTGGCCGGCAAAGGCCTCGTTCACCTCGATGAGGTCGATTTGGTCGAGGCGCAAGCCTGCGCGATCGAGTGCCTTCCGCGTGGCGGGCGCGGGCCCCATCCCCATATAGGAAGGATCGACGCCGACCGCCGCCCAGGCGACAAGCCTTGCGAGCGGCGCCAGTCCCCGATCTTTCACGGCTTTCGTCGACGCCAGCATCAACGCGGCGCCGCCGTCGACAATCCCGCTGGCGTTACCGGCCGTCACCATGCCGTCCTTCGAGAACGCCGCCGGCAGCTTCGCCAATCCCTCGAGCGTCGTGTCAGGTCGCAAATGGTCGTCGGCATCGACAACCGTCACGCCCTTGCGCGATTTGAGTTCGACCGGCGTGATCTCCTCTTTGAACCGGCCCTCGGCGCTGGCCCTGGCTGCGGCCTGCTGCGAGCGAAGGGCGTAGGCGTCCTGCTCGTCACGCGAGATGCCGTATTTCGTGGCGCACTTCTCCGCTGTCTGTGCCATGAACAGACCGCAGAACGGATCGAGTAGGGCCTCGTAGAGGGAATCCTCGAGCTTGCCCTGGTTCAGCTTCAGGCCCGATCGCAGTCCGCGGATCACGTGCGGCGCCTGGCTCATGCTCTCGATGCCGCCCGTGAGGACGACGTCGGCCTCGCCGAGCAGGAGCAGTTGGGCGCCGCTGACGGCGGCTTGAATGCCGGAGCCGCAGAGCCGATTAACCGTCAAGGCCGGCACTTCGATCGGCACGCCGGCCCTCAGCGCAACGTGCCGCGCGCCGTAGATCGCGTCGCTGCTCGTCTGCATCACGTTGCCGACGACGACGTGATCGATCCACTCAGGCTTCACGCCGGTCCGAGTGAAGGTCGCCCGGGCCGCGATCGCGCCAAGTTCCAGCGCCGAGACATCCCTCAGCGCGCCCGCATAGTCCGTCATCGGGGTCCGCGCCCCGCCCACGATAAAGACATCAGTCATAGTCTTTGTACTTCCCTCGCCAGCCAGTCGCCGACTTCGCGTGTTCCCAACGTGCCGCCGATGTCCGTAGTGCCGACGCCCGCGTGCACCGCGGCCTCGACGGCGTCCTCGATCCGCCTCGCCTCGGCGCGCCACCCGACCGTCTCGAGCATCAGCGCCGCCGAGAGCACTGCGCCCATCGGGTTCGCCACGTTCTTGCCGGCGAGGGGCGGCGCCGAACCGTGAACGGGCTCGAAGAGCGAGGTGCGGCCGGGGTGGATGTTGCCCGATGCGGCCATGCCGAGTCCGCCCTGCAACGCCCCGCCGATGTCCGTGACGATGTCGCCGAAGAGATTGTTCGTGACGATGACTTCGTACTGCCCGGGATCCTTGACGAGGAACATCGCCAAGGCGTCGATGTACTGATGGGTCGCCTTGATGGCTGGGAATTCGGCGCTCAGCTCCTTGAACACCCGCTGCCACAGCGCGTGCCCTTGGGCCATGGCGTTGCTCTTGTCCGCCATGCAGACCTTGGTCAGCCCGTGGGCAACCGCGTACTCGAACGCGTGCCGGATGATCCGGTGCACGCCCTTGTACGTGTTGATCTCTTCCTGGATCGCGATTTCGTCGGGCGTCCCGGCCTTGAAGCGGCCGCCGACGCTGACGTACACGCCCTCCGTGTTCTCCCTGAACACGACGAAGTTGACATCCTTCCGGCCGCGATTCTTCAGCGGGCAGAGCCTGTCATCGAGCAGCTTGACCGGCCGGTAATTGACGTACAAATCGAGCGAGAAGCGGGCACCGAGCAGGATATCGCGCGCATGGCGACCATCGGGCACGCGCGGGTCGCCCAAGGCGCCGAGCAGAATGGCATCGTAGTCCGACCGAAGCCGCTCGAACCCGTCAGGCGGAATGGTGACGCCGGTCGCCAGATAGTGATCGGCGCCCCACGGCAGCGTGTCGAGCCCGAGCCGCCGGTCGCTCGCCGCCGAGATCGCGCCGAGCACCTTGACAGCTTCCGCCGTCACGTCCTTGCCGATGCCGTCCCCTGGAATGACCGCGATGCGCATCCGATCCTGACGATCCTACCTTGATCGGCGGGGACCCCTGCACCCCGCCTGGCGCGCCTCGCTCGTGCGGCCCCACCGCCCCACACCGCTCGGCCGCGCTCCACCCGTTGATCGGCGGGGACCCCTGCACCCCGCC
>Ga0182024_10017949_pt1 | contig 13226 bp, 16 predicted proteins | sample P32metaG_FD_120480 | JGI IMG/M metagenome (GOLD analysis project Ga0182024, IMG submission 120480) | Permafrost microbial communities from Stordalen Mire, Sweden - P3-2 metaG (Illumina Assembly) | ecosystem: Environmental > Terrestrial > Soil > Wetlands > Permafrost | place: Sweden: Stordalen...
ACTAGGCAACAAAGGGAGGTATTTATGGACAAAGTATGGTTGGTAACCGGCAGCGCCAGTGGTTTGGGCCGGAACATTGCGGAGGCTGTGCTCGAATCGGGCGGTCGACTAGTCGCCACAGCGCGGGACCCGAGACGACTGGATGACTTGGCAAATAAATTCGGCGAGCGCGTCCGCCCGGGTTCTCTTGACGTCGCGAATGAAGCGCGGCTCAGTCCGCCGTGCAGAAACAGATGGAAATCAACAGCGTCCGCGCGGGAGTCCTGCGAGGCTGCTTCAACTTGCGCTCGTAAGGAGCCTCTTTACCTTCGTGTCAAGATCTCGCGCGATCATCAGCGCTTCAGCATTTCCATAGGGGGCGAGAAAGCTTTCCATTTCGTCGTAGCTCAGTTGCACACCGTTCGGCCGCTCATCAATCAGAACAGTCACTGGCGCATACGATCCTGCATCCGGGACCAGCCGGGCCATTGATTGCATGATGAGCGGATTGCCCATGATTAGGCGGATGCTCTTCGGATCACCGCTTACTCCGGCTTTCGCGAGAACTGCGCCATGATCCAAGCCGCATGAATTCCATGAGACCGATGTCACTCATGCTGTCATGAACGACGTTGCACATTTCCTCGTAGCTCGTTGCGGCGGTCATCTTTGCAACGAATTCGATCAGGTTGGGGTGGCCGATTCCTTCGTCCACCGCGGCCATAACGGCGTCAAAGGGCTTCTGTGAGGTGATGCTCCATCGCTGCATGTCGACTTGTAGAGTTTCCATCTGATCACTGCTTTCAAATTGTACTTTACTTGAATTTTGCTTCACTTCCGGTCTCGAGTCTTTTTCGGAAGCGAATCCCATGTTTTTGCATTTTGTACATCAAGGTCGTCCGCGGCATACCGAGACGAGCCGCGGCTCCGAATGGGCCACTGACAACCCAATTGGTCGACTCCAGTGCTTTCAAAAGATGATGCCGCTCCGATTCCCTCAGCGTTACAGGTACGCTATTCGTCACCAAAACGGAAGGCTGAGGAGGCAGTTCGAGGACGTCGCCCTTCGTCAGAACTAGCGCTCGTTCAATGAAATTCTGCAACTCGCGAATGTTGCCAGGCCATGGACACCTCTCGAGAGCGTCCATCGAATCGTCCGAAATCCTCGATATCTGCTTCGACATCCGTGCGCCGTACTTCTCAACAAAGTGCCTGACGAGCAGCGGGATGTCCGACACACGCTCGCGGAGGGGCGGAAGGATGATGGGAAATACGTTCAAACGGTAGTACAGATCCGGCCGGAATTGCTGATCGGCGATCAATGCGCCAAGGTCCTGATTTGTCGCCGCAACTATCCGGACATCGGTATGCCGCGTGGTCGTGCTGCCCAGGCGTTCGAACTCCTGTTCCTGCAATACGCGCATTAGCTTCGCCTGCGATGTGAGGGGTAAATCGCCAATTTCATCCAAAAACAGGGTGCCAGTGTTGGCCGCCTCGAAGCGACCCAATTTCTGTGCTACCGCGCCTGTGAACGCCCCTCGCTCATGACCAAACAGTTCGCTTTCGAGCAGCTCCGCTGGGATGGCAGCGCAGTTGAGCTTGACGAACGGGCGCCCGGAGCGGCCGCTGATACTGTGGATCGCGCCTGCAATCAGCTCTTTGCCAGTGCCCGTTTCCCCCAAGATCAATACGGTCGAATCCGTCGGACCGACCATCTGGACCTGTTCGAGCACCGATTTCAGGGCTGGGCTGTTCCCGACGATGCGCTGGGACCGCGTACTTTCATCGGGCCGTTGCGCACAGCGGATTGCTGCCAGTGCTGCCATATAAACCTCCGGGGCGAATCTTTAAGTAATCGCGGTACTTCAGACCATTTGAAAACGTAAGGAGTGCCGGGCATCGTATTGCTAAATGCCTGCGGACGTGGAAACAGTGGGAGCGCCTACGACCAGTGGAAGTCTTAGGGCGAGATCCCGATCATTTAGTTCACAGGCACTTTTCGCAGAATCGACTTCCATCGGAAATGGGATCACGCGCAACAAATCACGATTGTCCTCACAATCATTGCTCGCGTCATCGCGGAGGCTGAATATCAATAGACTGCGGGGCGAGATGCTTAGACCGAGAGTAGATGGAGCATACTTCTCCATTGGCAGCCGCACCAATACGGCGTCATTCTCGATCGAACACGGAATGTCGCAAATCGTTAGCTCCCGTTCCGCGTGGAACCAGTGCTCCTGGTCATTCTCATCTTTGAAACCGTCGCTCTCGTACACTGCGTAGGCCTTTCGCTCAATAGCTTTCCTCACCGCATTGTTGTGTTCTTCCATCGTCGCGAACTCCGTCTTTACTTCTGTCATTACAGTTCTCCTCGTCGGTTGGCCGTTCCACCCCCGATTGGCGATGCGCCAGCGTTGCGCTTCCCATGTCGATGAAATTCAAAAACACGTCGGCATACCAGTGACGGTGTTCGGCAACAAACTCCCTGACAACACGACTCGCTGAGTAGTGATCACGAACATAACGCATCCATGCTCCTTGCGATGCAACTGGTAAACTCGGCCTCTGGAGAAAACTGTGCTCGAGAAAATTAGCCATAATTTCTGCACAGCAGAGGACCTTCGTGCGTACGGGTGGTCCAACTACAAGCGGCTTGTTCTCGTAGAAATACCCGTAGAGTCCCGGATCATCGGCGATGTACTTCAGAATCTCAATGCTCTGCGACGCCAGCCGCTCACTGACGCTTGCCTGATTTGCGAGTGACATCTCCTTCAAGGTGCGCCAAATCGAATAGGCGCTGATGCAGCCCAATAGAATGACGATGCCCTGAAGTTCGAGACCGACAATCACGGGACTGTTCGATGTCACTGTTACCTTTACCTTATAGCTGCCTCCGAAGTGTCCGGCAGTTATCGTAATTGGCGATTGAGAAAGGCGTATGTCCGCTCGTGGGCGAGTGCTGCTGCCTCAGCGTTGTAATGCGCCCCACCATGCCGGGAGAAAGCGTGACGCTGCCCCGGGTAGCTGTATACCGTCGCGTTTGGTTTGCCGGAAAGCACCGTCTTGATCTGGGCTTGCGCAGGCTTGGAAATGAACTCGTCCTCCTCGCCCAGGTGCATTAGCAGTGGCGTGTTAAGCCCGTCGACCTCGCCCAGATACTTCTCGGTGTCACCACCGTGATAAGCGACCGCGGCGTCGACCCCACTGGAGCGTGTGGCCGTAAGGAAGACCATTAGCGCGCCGAGGCAATAGCCGAGGACGGCAACCTTACCCGTGCACTCAGGTAGTTTGGCCACAGCGTCCAGGGTGTCCTTGATATCTCTGACGCCGGCGTCGCGATCGTACGCCTGATAAAGGCGAAGGCCGTGCTGCCAGTCAGCCTCCGACGTGACGCCAAGGTCAACGCCTGGCTCCTGGCGCCAGAATAGATCGGGCGCAACCGCGACAAAACGTTGCTGTGCGATTTCGTCACAGGTCTTGCGGATGTCGGCGTTGACCCCGAACAGTTCCTGCAGAACTACGACGGCTGGGGCGGCCAAAGCCTTCGGCCGCGCAATGTACGCGTCAAACGCGCCATCCCGTCCCGGTATCGTGATGTAGTTGTTCATTTTGTTCTCCTCAGACGATCTACACTTGGGCCTCAACCGATCTCGTCGGGATCGGCGGAGGCCCTACGCTAGCTGCCCGATTTCAGCCATGGCTGACCATGCGACGGGCTGACGGAATCCCGAAGCACGACGGCGGGCTAGTGATCGACTTGCACGGAGGTCGCGGCCTCTTGGATGAGTTTGACCGCTTCTTTTGAACAAGACATATAGGCGACATGGCTCGATTTCACTTCGACCGTCTTGGCCTTGGCGCGCTTTGCCATCATGCGCTCCTGATCCGGATTGATCGATCGGTCTTCGCTAGCCACCATGTAAAAGGTCGGCTTATGCTTCCAGGCGGGATTCGTAACCTTGTGGGTGAACGCGTCGGTAGAGATCGGCACCTGCGATATTGCCATGAACTCAGCTTCATCCCGCGGGATGTCTGCTGCAAAGTCGGCGACGAAATGCGCCGGATCAATCCACCAGAGCCCGTTGCTGTCCGGCATGAACGCCTTGGAGGCTTGCGGCACGGCCTGTTCGATATCCGCGCAGCTTTCACCCTCATCGAGGGCAAACGCGGCAATGTAGACGAGCGCTTTAACGCTTGGATGATTGCCGGCCTCGGTTATTACGGAGCCGCCGTAGCTGTGTCCGACCAGAACGACCGGACCGCCCATCGCTTCGATGGCAGCTTTCGTATACTTTTGATCATCGGCGTAGCATGTTTCGGGGTGTTGTACCACCGAGACCTTATAGCCATCACTTTTGAGGATATCAGCGACCCTCTTCCAGCCGGAGCCATCTGCGAAAGCTCCATGTACGAGGACGATGTTCTTAATGTGTTGCGTCATGCTTGTTATCCCTTTCAGTTAGAAATCGATTTTGGATCGGTTGATTCACGTTACTGCTTGGCACCTGCAGCAGCCTCTTCAATGAGCTTGGCTGCTTCTTTCGGATGAGACATATAAGCCACATGGCTGGCGTTCACTTCAACCGTCTTGGCATTGGCGCGCTTCGCCATCATGCGCTCCTGCTGCGGATTGATTGATCGGTCCGCGCCGGCGACCATGTACCATGTGGGCTTGCTCTTCCATGCGGGATTCGTAACCTTATGCGTGAACGCGTCCGTGGAAATCGGCACCTGCGATATCGCCATGTAATGGGCCTCGGCTGAAGGAATATCTGCCGCGAAGTCGGCTGCGAAGTGTTGCTGTTCGATCCACCAGTTGCCGCTATTGTCCGGTTTGAACGCCTTGGAGGTTTGCGGCAGGGCTTGCTCGATTGACGCACAGCTCTCCCCTTCATCGAGCGCAAAGGCGGCGATGTATACCAGTGCCGCGACGTTTGGATTGTTGCCGGCTTCGGTGATGATGGATCCGCCGTAGCTGTGACCAACCAGCACGACCGGCCCGCCCATGGCGTCGATCGCGGCTTTTGTATACTTTTGGTCGTCTGCGTAGGAGGTCTCGGGAGGCTGCGCCACCGACACTGCGTAGCCATCCTTCTCAAGAATCTTGGCGACGGCTTCCCAGCCGGATCCATCCGCGAATGCACCGTGCACAAGGACCACGTTCTTGATGCCAACAGGCTCGGCCGCCGCGGCAACGCCAACAGTTCGCTCCATCAGCAGCACCGTGCCAAGCAATGTGGCACCCAGCGCAACGATTCCGTAAATGTCTTTCATGACTTTCTCCTTCAGTGTTAGGTTTGATGAACCATCCAAGGTCGACGTCTGTTGCCGCCGGATATTCGGTCGGTTGAGCAACATCTTCTATGAAAAGAATAAGGGCTGTGTGTGTTTACGGTCTTGTGCAATCGCGCTTCGCTTGTCGATTCTCCTCAAAAAATAGAAACGCGTCAGTCGGCAAGGACGATTTCATATTCCCCAAAGCAGGGCCTAAAAGCAGGCACTTTTACGGACTTGTTAAAAGTTCTTTTGCCATCTGTCTCGACACGGCATAGGCAAGATGATCGTTACGTACAAAAACAGACCGATGGCTAAGCGATACGAGGCCGTGACTTGATCCGTACCCAGGCAGGATAGCGGCTAGCTCGTGAACACGTTCTTGACGCGTGGCGATCCGCACGGATTCGTTTGGTCTCTGTTCACCCGTCGCCAGTTCGACGGCGTGTTGCGCTCCATGCGGCGAAAGGCACGCGCAAAGGCCGGCTGATCGCAGAAGCCCGCGAGTAAAGCGATTTCGGAAAGGGATTTGTCAGTTTTCGAAAGAAGTTCTTTGGCGCGTTCGATACGGAGCTTGATTAGACGTTGATGGACCGAGGTCCCAAAGCTCAGTCTGAAACAGCGGGCAAAATGACTCGGTGAGAGGGTGCAGGCGCCAGCCAATTCCTTGACGGTTATATTTCCCTCTAAATGTGCGCGCAACATTTCTTCGGTGCGAAGCTTTTGCCACGCTTCTAATCCGCGTTTCGGGACATTGGCAAATTTGTCGACGCCGCAACGTGTTTGTAGCGTGTGGGCACCCAACATCATGGCGACGTGATCAAGGGCGAGGCGATCGAGCGGCTCGTTATAGGTAACAGGAGTGAGAATGCTTTTCGTCATTTCTGCTACGACCAGATCCTCGATAAAGAAGGCTTCGCAAAGCCGAAACGACGGGGCGATCCTATTTTCGACGGAAATTCGGTTGAGAAGACTCGCAGAAAGATAATAGTGAAGATAATCGAAAGGGCCGCGCGACCACATTTCCATGCGACAGTTGAGGTCAATAAAGGTGGTAGCGAAAGGTATGGTCTGACTCACACCGACCCTGCGACCATCGTACACGGCATGCCACTGATTGAGCCTCGCGGGGATTAATGAGACGCAAATCAGGATCGCGTTGTCGCGTGGGTATTCAGGAGCTTTTTCTTCCATCGTCGATGAGGACCGGATTCGGGTTACTGCAAATTCCGGCTTCTCGTCGGGCCCGATCACCCTACAGTCGTAATCAGGCGCTTTGAATGTTTCGGCCAGGGACCTTCCGTACAACGGCGGAGCCGGTCTGGCGTGCGATCCCACCTGACTTCCCGCTGGACGTTTGAAGGAAATCGTGCTCATTACCCTGCTCCGGTCTTGCTAACCTTACCTTAGTGCAATTCTCCTGAGGCGAGGCATAGCCGTCAAATCTCCAATGCAGTATGCAGGATCGGGTATCGTCAGACATCGGCCTATCGAGCTTCGTTTTTGTAGTCCCAAAGGGGGAATTGAAGATACGACTTTAGAGCCATGAGCTGGAGTTTTGGCATACAAGGGTCACACCTTTTCCGTTTTAAAGCCACCTCAACGATCGACGCCCCGCGAGAAGACGATGACACGCCTGCCGAAGAGTCGAGCATCGAGCGAGTATGCGCCTGGTCCCAGCATAGCCAGCGCGACTCCAATAGCAAGGGACATCAGTAATACCCCATCGTCAAATCCACGGTCCGTCAACTTATATCCAAATTCGGCCGCACAGAAGAGAACACATGCAAGCCAGGTTGCGCCGCCGAGCGCAAAAGCGGCTGCGACCAATAGAATTGCCGGCACAGTCCAGCCCCAAGACATGATCGGCCCATACCGGCACAAATGAAGCAAGAGCGTACCAAGCAGACAGAGCCTGATGATGACGAGCGCTACGCCTGCGCGGCCCGAACGATACATCGGCAGGTCTCCCAATGGGATTTTACCGAAGAGACATCCAGATCCGTCTGCCCCATTTGGGGGAGGCGCCGCGATCCTCTGTTGCCTACAATATATAATTGCGAGTGGTCGCGGCTTTAGACGAGATCAGAGTTTGTCCGGAATTAAGAACGAGCAATGACGCAAGCTGTTCAGAGCCGAATCACCGTTCTCATCGCAGACGATCATCCGCTGCTGCGTGAGGGAATCGCCGCGATTTTGGTGCACGAGCCAGACATCGTGCTAATCGCGGAAGCGTCGAACGGGCGCGAGGCTATCGACCTTTTTCGCGCTCATCGCCCCGACGTGACGCTGATGGACCTCCAAATGCCCGGCGTCAAGGGAGATGATGCGATCAAGTTAATTCGGAAGGAATTCCCCGACGCGCGAATTCTGGTAGTAACGACCTATCAAGGGGATGTCAGAGCGCTCCGCGCGATGAAGGCTGGCGCCTGTGGTTACCTGCTGAAAAACAAATTGAGAAAGGACCTCCCGAGTGCGATTCGTGGTGCGCATACCGGCCGGACATGCATTCCGAACGAAATTGCGAGGGAGCTCGCCGAGCATTCTGCTGACGATCACCTTACGCAACGCGAGGTGGAAATCTTGACGCAGATTGCGGACGGCAATGCAAACAAGGAGATTGCGGCGAAGCTCTTGATCGCAGAAGAGACCGTCAAAACCCACATTGGCAATATTCTGTCGAAGCTCGCTGCGAAAGACAGGACCCACGCTGTAATGATAGGGATCAGACGCGGTATCATCGATTCGTGAAAAAATCCAGGTTTCGACCTGAGCGCCATCGCCTCGTGACTATGTGCCCATCGGCTTCGGGAGGGCGGTTGGAACCCGGTGGGACGCTGAGACTGGTGCTGCCGTAGAACAAGCGGGTGAACGCGACCGGGATACGCTCCTGGATCGTCTTCGCGGTGCGTCAGAAGGTCATGATTTCATCGGTTCGATCAACTTTCGAGAGCTTGCGTACCTGCGGGTTGGTGATGGCACTGACTTGCCTGGGGAGTTTTCGAGCCAGCGGACTCGATTCGAACAAGAGAATCAGTCAGTTCAACCACACGTCGTGGACTGCAAAGGATGGCATACCCGGGCCTGTTCACGCGATCGCGCAAACGCCGGACGGGTTTTTGTGGCTTGGAACGCAAGCTGGCCTTTACCGATTCGATGGTCAACATTTTATACGTTGGGAGCCGATGCCAGGCAAGACCGATCTGTCTCGAGGCTCAGTCGAGACACTTTTCGTGTCTCGTGACGGAAGCCTCTGGATTGGATATTCATCGAACGCTATCAGTCGGCTAAGTGGCGGCGATCTCAAGACGTTCACGCCGCAGGAAGGGTTTTATAGAAGCGGGGTCCTATCGATCGCCGAAGACCAGCATGGCGTGATTTGGGCCGGTGGAGAATCAGGATTTAGCCGCCTCGTTGACGGGAAATGGAGCCGGGTTGGGGGTGACATGGGGTACCCAGCCCCAGGTGCTCGTCAGCTTCTGGTGGATCGTCAAGGCACACTGTGGGCAGCAACCGATGGGATGGATTTCCGATTAGGCAAGGACTCCATCCGCGTCAACACGATCCTGAAACTACCGGCAAACCGGACACGGTTCGAACCTACCGGTCAACCCGTTGGGTGTGTCGCGCAGCTTGCTGAATCGCCGGCTGGCCAAGTATGGATGGCCGAAGGCAGCGGTCCTGGCCCGACGGTAAGGCCTGTCGAAGGTCACTCAGGACCAAGTATCGAGCGTGCATCTCGCGCGCTCCCATTGTGTATGCTCTTCGATGGGGACGCCAGCCTGTGGATCGGGACGTTTTACGGAGGTCTCCGGCGCACCAGGAATTTCAGGGAAATGGGGCACGTCGTTTGATGATTACGAGGTCAGGGACGGCCTGTCAGGCGAGCACACTTTAGCCCTCTTCAAGGACCGCGAAGGCGATGTGTGGCTCGGAACCACACGAGGTGTAGATCGGTTTCGTGAGAACAAGGTTACACCCTACTCAGCGGCCCAAGGCTTGGAACCTGGTGCGCTTCTTGCATTGGCCGCGACGAAGGACGGCAATGTGTGGATGACCAGCTACCCGGAAGATCTCATCCAACGTTTCGTTGGCACGAACATCGTCGGAGTAAGATTGCCATCCTATTCAGCGAAGGACACCACCCGCATTCTGAGCGTCCATGCGCATGGCAATAGTCTCTGGCTGGGCGGCAGCTTCGGGCTCGCAGAAGGAAAGAACGGTTGGTTTTCCTTCTTATCCATTCCCGGTATGTCCGCGGGGAATACAGTCGAGGCTGTCACTTCGGATTCGGCGGGTAACTTATGGATCGTCGTTTGGCAAGGCTATAAGTCTCGAATCAAACGGCGCTGGAACGGCGTTTGGGCGGATGTTCCAAGTCAATCTGTCCTCCCTAATACCCACTGTCGAGTGTTATTCGGCGACTCCGAGGGGCGCGTTTGGCTCGGCTATGAGACGGGAGAAGTGGTTGCGTATCAGAACGACCGTTTTGTCAGATATTTCGGCTCCGACGGGTTGCCAGACGGAAAAATACTTTCGATCACTGAATTGTGGGGCCGCATTTGGGTTACAGGGGCGGGAGGGTTAAGCTGCTTCGACGGTAAAGGCTTTGTGACTTTGACGAAGGCCAACGGGCTCCCAGGACACTCTGTTTCGGCGCTCCTGGAGGATGATGAAGCCTCGCTATGGATAGCCGGTGAGCTTGGAATCGCTCGCGTCCGTCCTGAGGAACTGCGAGAAGCATTAAAATCGCCTTCATACAAGATGAAAAGGCTGTTCTTGGATTCAACGGATGGCCTTCCGGGGCTGCCCCGACAGGCGCAGCCCTTTCCTTGCGCGATCAAGTCGGCTGATGGACGTTTGTGGTTTGCGACATCGGACGGTGTCGCTACCGTTGATCCGCGAAACATCCCCTTCAACGCGGTACCTCCTCCGATTGCGATTGAGTCTGCGATGGTCAACAACCAGAGCCTTGACTACTCTGCTCCCCTACACCTGCGGCCGCGTGATATTGAAATCAACTTCGCAGTCCTCAGCCTGCCCGTGCCGGAGCGGGTTCTTTGTCGTTACAAGCTCGAAGACTACGAAAACGACTGGCATGGGCCGGTTGCAACGCGATCCGCGACGTACACAAATTTGCCACCACGAAAGTACAAGTTTCGCGTCATCGCGTGTAACGACGACGGAGTTTGGAACGAAAACGGTACTACGCTCGCTTTCGACATCATCCCAAGATTCTACGAGACAAACTGGTTCTTGGTGCTGTGTAGCCTCGCCGGCAGCGTATCACTCTGGTTCGTTTACCGGTGGCGTGTGCGATTCGTCACCGCGCGTTTGAACTTGCAATATACCGAGCGGCTTTCCGAGCGTGAACGAATCGCTCGCGATTTGCACGATACACTCCTTCAGAGCGTTCAGGGCGTGATGCTATCTTTTCAAGCCGTCGCTAGGGAAATACCCGATCATCAACAGGCAAGAGTGACCCTCGAAAGGGTGCTCGATCGCGCCGATGAGGTTATAGCGGAAGGACGCGACGCAATCGCCGGGCTGCGGAGCATTCAATGTAACTCTGATCTGTCGGAGGATCTCGCAAATGCAGCCCGTGCATTCGAAGGCGAGTCGCAGCCTCGACTTCGTATTGTTGTCGAAGGAACTGTTCGGCCGCTCCATCCGATGGTTCGCGACGAAGCCTATAGGATAGGTCGAGAAGCGATCGCCAACGCCTTTCGGCACTCGGGGAGCCGCAATATCGACGTTGAGGTCAGTTATCTGACGAACGATCTCCGCCTACGCATCCAGGATGACGGTTGTGGCATTCCTTCAGAGGTCCGTGAATCTGACAGTAGGCCTTCGCATTGGGGGCTGCGCGGCATGAAGGAGCGTGCGAGGGGCATTCGAAGTCGTCTTTGGATCCGGAGCCGGATAGATGGTGGAACCGAGATTGAACTGCGAGTTCCGGCTTCCGTGGCATACGACGGCTTCGGCATTAAGTCTTCCGGAGCGAAACTCAAATCTGTGGAGTTGGACGAAAACGGCGATGCTCTCGACTGAAGCAAGACGCCGCCGCGCGCGATTCTGTTGCCCTTTTAAAAAGGGACCCATTCGACATCATCACTATCACTGCGCGGCGCAGCTTGACGATCGCCACACCGCTAGCGAACCTGGGCGTGACGGCAACGAGTGGAGGCTCGCACGCTTCGGGTAGGGCGTCCTGCAAGATGCTCTGCTGCGCTGCGGCTGAACGCTATGTACACTCACGATGTGGCCCATTTTTGGACGAGAAGGCGAACTCGGTTAAGAGGGAGCGCATCTTTTTGGCAAAGTTCGAGTTCAATATCAGCCTTGCTGCGGTAGCAGCCTTGTCGCCGCCGCTCTTCTGGCGGCAGTACATAGGCATCGAGCTTGAGCAGGATTATGGCGACCACGCCCTGCGGCGTCTGGCGGGCGTGAAACTTCGCCGTATTTTTGAATCTATGGTGCTCGATCCTGCAGAACGCGAAAAATACGCCGACGTCATCGCAATTATGGCAATCTGAACGAAGCAGCCGAGAAGGGGGGCGGAGAAAAATCGCCTGATTCGAAAGCTTCTCAGGTTGTCCTTCGACGGCAGAGAAGCTCCGACCTTCAAGCTGAACAGCGTTTGAACAGCTTTCGACTTCGGCGGGAAACCAGACTTCAAAACTGCTTTATCTTTGATCGCGGAAACGCGACGAGAAAAACGCTATGTCCTTCATTTACAATCGACAGCCTCACTTCCCAAGCTGGAAGTCATCTGTTTCGCGCTCCAACAACCCTTGCGTTTGGCAACCGAAATCAACCCTTCTTTTCGCGAGTCTTAGGCGCAATCGATCCTCGCTCTGGTTGTTCCGCTGAGTTCTAAAGACTACACTCATCTTCTATCTTCGGGCCTACGTCGGCGCTGCATTGAATGAGGACCGACTACAGCCAAAGCCCTAGTGACGAACAAGTTGTATCGCCCGAAATCGCTTCCCGCGCTGACAGCTCTGCCCGACAAGCGGGGTGTTACACTGGGCTGAGGAGTCCTTATGGCTTATCCGGTCTCTCCCTACATCGAAGAGCGGAATGGCGGCCTGTATGTGGCGAGTACCGGTGTGTCCCTTGACTCCGTGATAATTCGCTTCCAGGAAGGCGCGTCACCGGACAAAATTGCCCAGTCGTTTCCGACTCTCAAACTATCGCAGGTATATGGCGCGATCGCCTACTATCTGGAGAATGAGAATACGATCAACGACTACATCGTGGAAGGCGAGCGTGAAATCGAGTCCGCGATTCCCCTAAGCCAGACGAATCCTGAACTTTTTGCCCGCCTGGAGGCCGCCCGCCGCCAAATTGGCTCCAAGCGATTGTGAGTGTCCGCTTCCTGGCGGATGAAGATCTCGACTCCGACATCATCAACGCCCTGCGGTCGCGTGAACCGACAATCGACATTCTGGACGCCAAGAGGGCTGGTCTGCGGGGAACCAAAGATCCAGTCTTGCTCGACTTGGCGCAGCAGCAAGAGAGGATAGTGATCTCTCACGATCGTCGGACGATGACGCGCTATTTTCGAGAGCGCTTGGCGGCGGGAAAATCGAATCCTGGTCTGTTCATTGTGCCCCAGCGAAGAGCGATTGCAGAGGTCATCGAGTCGCTTCTGCTGGTCTGGACCGCATCGCGAGCGGAGGAGTGGCGCGATGCCATTGTCTACCTTCCGTTCCGTTGAGAGTTTCTACCACTTCGATTCAACTCGCGACGCCAAGTAGGAGAGCGGAGAGGACAGCAGGGGAGAGGCAATTCCGACCGGCCAAAATCTTGTCCCATTATTGTCCCAATAAATGGGCGGTTTTTGGGACATTGAGGCGGCTTTTGTCCTTTTGTTTTAATATGATAGCCCTCGACGAATCCAGCCCTGAAAAGGCTGGCGCCGGCGGTTCGATTCCGTCCCTGGCCACTCCTATTTTTCATACACTTAC
>Ga0182024_10017950_pt1 | contig 13226 bp, 15 predicted proteins | sample P32metaG_FD_120480 | JGI IMG/M metagenome (GOLD analysis project Ga0182024, IMG submission 120480) | Permafrost microbial communities from Stordalen Mire, Sweden - P3-2 metaG (Illumina Assembly) | ecosystem: Environmental > Terrestrial > Soil > Wetlands > Permafrost | place: Sweden: Stordalen...
CAGGCGATAACTACATCGCTCGGTCTCAACATTCCAGAACAAATGATGGAGAGGCGACTGAACGCAGCCGGTTCCGTCGTCGGTCACAAAATTTCAATGCTGCAAGATCTCGAACGAGGCCGACCCCTAGAGATCGACGCACTCGTCACCGCCGTCCAGGAAATGGGCCACCTCGTCAAGGTCGCAACACCAACGATCGACACGGTGCTTGCGTTGGTACAGGAACGTGGCCGGCAGGCTGGACTCTACGGCAATGATATCCAGCGCTAAACCTGGGCTTTCCTGCGCCAAACAGGACAGGCCGCTACCGTCAGGTGTTTGGCGCCGGAAACTGAGTCAAACTGCAGGCGTCCGCACACTTAGGGCAGAGTTACGGGATCGTTAGGCTTTCCTCGCAACGTCCTGAGGGGCCACGGAAATCTCATCGTCCAACTCTATGTTGGCTTTGAGCAAGTGTCGCGGCAAAAAGAACGCATTCGCGATCAGGGTAGGCACGACCGCGCTCGCCACCACGGCCGCGACCAAATAAGAGTACTGCGCCCGCGTGATGACACCGTGCGACAACCCAAACAGCGCGGAAATGGTGCCGAAGGTCAATCCAGTGGACATCAGTAAAGTCGTATAAATGGCCTCCCGAGTCGGCGCTCGAAAGACCTTCGTGGCCGGATACACGCCGATGCATTTGCTGATCATCTTGCCGAGCAATAGAGCCACAAAGCCTAAGGGCGCGGCCACCAAAGCGGGCAGCGAAACCAACGAGCCGGCGCGAATGAAATAAAACGGCGTGAGCAGCCCAAAGGTTAGCGTGCGCAACCGGCGGATGAGTGAGTGGTCCTTTCCCACCGTGCCGGCGAGCACCATCCCGACCAGATACGCGGGCAACACGGCTTCGCTGCCCGACCACGTAGCCAGGCCCCCCAGTCCAAAGAGCGTCAACAGCAAAAATTTCGTCTCGAGCTCCGACGGTCGGCCGCCAAAGTGCTTGAAGAACCGCGGCGTGATGAACGGCAGAACGACGCACACGACAGTGGCCCCGCCAAAAAAAACACCGGTTTTCCAAGTGAAGGGACTGAAAATGAACCCTAATGCAAGCACGGTGAGCAGATCATTGATAAAACAAGCCGCCAGTACCGTCTTGCCGTAGATGGTGACGTTCAGTCCGAACTCGAGCATGACCGCGTAGACCACCGCGACCGATGTGGTGGACATAGCCACGCCTGCCAGCCAGCTCGCTCTGACATCCCAATGCAGTAAATAATAGGCTACGGCTGTGCATCCGAAAAACGGTGCGACAAATCCCACTAAACCGATGAGACATGCCTCTTTCCATTTGGTGCGGAAGACGACCGGATCCAATTCCGCGCCCGCAAGAAACGTGAGAACAATGGCACCTGTGCCAGAGAGAAATTTGATCCAGGAGTCATCGGTGTGAAGAAGCGCGACGCCCAAGGTCGCGCCGATAATCAGTTGCGCGACGGTGCCGACCACAATCTCTGACAACGCCGTCGCCACGCGCAACCAGATCGACAACAGGGTTGCGACGAGGGCGAGACCCAGCCACAGGGCCGCGAGGAGCCAGGTCTCAGTCATGATATTAACTCCGAGCGCCCTTTCCGAAGCACTGCCGTCTTGCGGACCTGCCTCATGACTGCTTCCACCTATGTTCATCAGACGCCACCGCTGCGGTATCGTCGGCGTCAGGATTTATCACGCCGAAGCGCGCTGGGATATGGGCGTAGAAAAGCCGAATTTTCTCTTTTTCAATCAGCGCCAGCAGCTGCTGTGCTTCTGTGTCGGTGACGATGAACTCGATCTCCACCGCAAGCGTGCCGGCCAATTCAAAAAAGGTGGCCTCGTGCAGTATGTGATGTCGTCCGAATCCTGCCATGGCCTTAAACGCTGAGCCGCCGCGGATGCCGAGCTTATTCGCCTGTTGCATCAACCATTCCCATACGAGGTGATGGTGATGGCGATGACCCTCGTGCACATAAAATCTTAGAAATGAACCGTTCATAGTAGTGCCATCCTCTTTGATTCATGCGTTCGGAGTTTCTATTGCTGCTTTGCCGGTATTGCGCGGCGCATGCGCCGACGGATTGATTCTGCTCCAACAGCGCGACAATCTCGGACGACAGACGCAGCACCTCGGTATGCCAGGGCGACTTAATTTCCGAAACGCCACACTTTATTGTTTCTTGGCTGGAGTAGCGGCGGAAGCAGGTGTCGCCGTAGCCGTCCTCTTGGCTGCTGTGGCCACCTCGTCAGCACGGGCGCCGGCGAGCATGTCTTCAAGTGCATAGTTGCCCTCGTGACAGGCGTACTCGAAGATTCGCCCCTTGGAAGCGCTGAATTCGTATTCGCCGCCCCACGACGTATCCCATACACTCGGGTCCTGAACTTTGAATTGATACAGAATCCGATGCGGTCCCACGCGCGTAAATCGTTCGGTGACTTTCAATTCTTTCCAAGCGCCGTGCAACGCCGTCGCTTGCGGGAAATTGGTCGTCTCGACCACTAGGGTTGCGCCCTCGTACCAACCTATGGAGTCACCCATCCATGGGCGCAGTCCGTCAGTGCGATGCTTGGCGCCTATTTGAATCATGCGCACGTCGTGCACCATTTCAACGACAATGGCCACCGTGCCCTTGGTCTGTGCGATCTCGTAATTATTATTGTAAAGCAAGGGCAACATCACCGGTCCGGCACTGTAGCCGAACGAGCTTAAGCAGCGTTCAGATAAGGCCATATTCTCAGGGTTTTCGCCGCGGTGCGCATACTGCTCCATTCCGGGAGCCGTGACACCGACCTTGTAGGGCGGCAGACGTCCATCGGCCGGGTCAGTAATAAAGGAACTCCGCGGCTCGCCGTTTACCCGCATCACCGTCGTGCCCGGGTCAATCCACGCGGCGTTGTAACCGCATCCCGCGCCGCTGAACCCGAGGCCGCACTCGTGAGGTAAGTCGGTGGTCTTCACCTTCGGATCCCTAGGTGCGTTGTCCGCGGCGAACAATTGCGCGCTACTGCCCTCGATCTTAGCGACCTCTTCAGCGGTCATGACCTTGCGGGTGCCGTACTCTTTGGGCCGTTCGAGCACAGTCAACGTTGCGTTCGTCCAGGTGCCCTCGAGATCGGGCTGACCATACGCGTTCATCGGCGCTTTGTAAGTGCCGGCTATCGGCGTGGCCGCGGCCAAGACAGCAGGCGCTGCTAGAGCCGACATGGCCGCGCCGGCCAGCAATGCAGTAAGTGTCTTTGCGTTCATTTCACAGGCTCCTTAAGTCGCCAAACAGTGATTCAACCATCCCGAGAATGCGAGCGAAGAGCGCGTCGTTGTAGACGCGAATATCGCGAGGACGGTTGCCATAGATCCTTACATCACACTCCCGAAGGAGTTTGCTCCACAGTCCTCTGAGTCGTGTCGATTCAAGCCATTGCAATTTAGTGGTTGTGCGCACAGCAATCTCCTCACGGCGAGCCTAACGTTCACCGGCGAGAGTTGGCGAGGTCGTGTGGAGAGATTGGGTCCACGCCATACTCGCCGATGCGCGTCGGTGCAATGTATAGGCGTCATCAGCCAAAGGGCAGTTATTAAAGGGAGGATGCCATCTCCGTGAAAATCATCCTAACCCTCGCATGAATGCCGCGCAATACCACTCGCTGGGTCGCTCGAAGTGTCGCGTGTTCAGTAATTCTCGAAGAATGATGCCGCGGCTACGAGACAAAACGGGGGCACGAGGTCGGCGTGATAGACCTGCAGAACGGCAGCGGCGCCATCGTCAGTGGCCCCGCCGGCGACTGCAGCGGCGGCGACTGCCGACTTGGCCGCGGCAAACGCCTTCTTTACATTCGCATATGCATCGCCACTGGACACGGCCGAATCGACATCCAGAACCGTTACCTGGCTGCCCGGCGCATTCATTGCCCACAGTTCCTGCATCAGACGCGTGTTGAGATAGAACACTGACGGATCCGAGTTGCCGGCGCAGAGCAGAATGGGCGCAGTAGGCGACCAGTTCCTAAGATCATTCGTCTTCAAGTCCTGCCGCAGCGCGTTTGACGGACCCGCGGGCGGCGCGCCTGTTGTCCTGTTCGGGAATCCGCCGTCGGGCGCAGCCTGGGCATCGCGAAGGTAGCTCAGACGATAAGCGTTGGTCACCAGATTGCCCGTGCCGAATCCCGCTGCGAACACCCCGGCCAGCTGTGCCGGCGCGGTCGCAGGGGTTATGGACGCGAACTCGGGGGCCGGCGGCGTGCTGCTGAACAGGGCGCTTTGGGGCAATCTTCCCTGCGAGATGAGGGTACCGATGTCGGTCGTACTGGGGAGGAGGGAATCGATTCCGGATGCATACGCAGGTTCGAAGACTTCGGTCGGATTGGAATAAAGATTGCCGTACGCGTGCTGGTAGCTAGTTGCCACCATGATGAAGTCTTCAGTGGCACCGTCATCAACCTGGCCCATGAAGAGTGCGTCCCCGAAGGCGGACAGAGCATAGGGGCCCGACATCGGCGCAGAGGCCGTCACCGTGATACCGGCTGCTTGCAACGCGCGGTGAGTGGCCATGGCGACATAACCGCCTTGCGAGTAGCCAGTCACGAACAGTTTGTGATTGTCCGCCACGTTTATGGCGGACAATGCGCTATGTGCTGCAGTCAGCGAATCGATCATGTCGCCGGATTGTTGATCCGCATTCAGATATGGATGGTAGCTCAGATTTGAAATGTCATATCCGGCGTAGTTCGGAGCGACCATGATATAACCACGAGCGGCACAGACCGCGGCGAGCGCCAGCCCTTCCCATTTCTGGTCTGACAGATCGGCAATGTTGAACGCTTTGTTCACCCGCTTTCCGTGTGCGTAGATCACGATCGGGTGCGGCGCCTGACATATAGGGTCCGAGCCCGTGGGGATCATCAATGCCGCGGAAGCCGTGGTGGCCTCACCCTGGGCCCCGACGGTTTGGTACTCCAGATGATATGTATCAACGGAGCATACCGGCGCGAGACCGAACTGCAACACCACTTGGCCTTGCGTGCTGCTGCTCAGCGTGGAGAGCAGCTCAGAGGCTGAGAGCGAGCTCAGCATGTTCGGCGGACTCATGATGAGCACCCCGCGTCCGGATGATGCTTGTGGTGGCGGTGATGGCGCATTTCCGCCGGCTCCACTTCCACCTCCGCCGCCGCACGCGGCTGCCAACGATACAGCGATTGTGAGCGGGAGCAGACGCTTTAATCGAAACATTACCATGTACCTTTCGAGGTTCGACGCCGAACCGGGGCTCCCACGAAACTGCCGCCGAATACCAAGTGTCTTCCAGTTTACTACGCCAGGTGGCGGATCGCCTGGATCAGGCATGTGCATCTAAGGAGGCTTGTATCGACCTGTCCCCGGTAGCAACGATATTCCCGGCATCGAGGACTTCCGCTTCCACGACTTGAGGCACACTGGGGCCTCGTGGCACGTGCAGAGCGGCACTTCGTTGGCGGAGCTGATGGAACTGGGCGGATGGAAATCGTACGAGATGGTGCTGCGCTATGCGCACCTGGCTCCGGAGAAACTAATCTCTGTCGCCGGAAGCATTGAACGGCAGGCATCGAGGCTCATCGAGGAGGCGCCGCACGTGAAAAACGTAGCAAAAAACGCTACCTTTTCGCTACGGTCGGTACATTGAGGCTCGGTAACTTCTTGATTGAAAAGCGCGCCCGGACGGATTACTTCGGGGCCTTCGGCCCCTCACTGCAGCGCAACGTTCGCATAAATATAGATTATGTTGAACGACCGTTCAATAACTTCGATCGTGGCGAAGGACAACAGATTATTTGATCTTTTGGTTCTCTCCAATCACCCCGGCGGGCGTTCCAGTGATAGCGGCGGTCACTACGGCGACGATATAAGAGGTTCGTCCCGGTGCAATCCAATATTCTGCGTGCTTGATTTGGACGCGCAGCAAGGCGAGGCGTTCGTCTTCTGGGCCATTCGGATAATAGGCCCGCTGCTCCATGCTCCACAGCTGTTTTGCTTTTTGGATATCCCGCAACAAGCGACCTAAACCGCTCACGGCACAATACACATTTTTGGCTGGATCGGCGTATCCCAGACTCACCCTAACGTCGTGATTCAGCTCGTCCACCTTGGAACTACTCCAATCGGTGAAAAACCAAAGCGCCTGATCGCCTTCAACTTGCAGCGTTTGCACTGGTCGAGTGTGGAAGTGGCCATCGCGATCCATCGTAGTTAGGAGTGCGACTCGAATATCGCGAATCAGCTGTCCCAACTTCGCAAAGTCACCGGGCCCCCGGGGAGACATGTTTTCACGCATAGTCAGATATTGCCCCCGCATTCGTGAACGAACAAGCGGCCAGTGAATCTGTTCAGAGAGGAGTTCGGCAACCCTCGCCAACCATAACAATTTTCTTCAAGGCGCGCTGAGCGCTAGGTATGAAGTATGAAAAGCCGAATAAGCCCTCCTAGCGGCTCGGCCGCCAAGAAATATCGTCCGGCTGTCGCCGCATCAGCCACGCCAAGAGAGAGAGAACCGCACTCCCGATCAACATGGGGAGAAGGAACTTAAATCTCGGGCGGTCGATGACGATGTACCCAGGGAGATGAAACAAATGGATCTTCTCGAGCCATGGAAAGCCGGCGATAATGAGCCCGGTGCCGAGTATGACGCCGGTGGGCATCAATTAAGGGGGCGTGAATGATTTACTTTCTAGCGCTGATTCCGGCGACGGCGCTAACTATCGCTGGCTATTTCGTACTTTTTCTGTCCAATCGTTCAGAAGGCGCGTTCCGGACCTTTAGCAAATACCTCGGCTTTTGGGCCTTTGCGTTGGCCGCACTGGTTGTCCTAGGGGCCATATTTGCTGCAGCTCACGGTGGCCATCATTGCCCCATGATCGGTGAGCGAGGGATGTACGGCCGTATGCACGCTCGTGGGAACGAATCCGGCGACACCCAGAGCGGAGCCAATCCACAAGCTCCGGCTGGCGCTCCAAATCCCGCAGCTCCGCCGGGTCCCGCATCACCTTCGCCGCAGAAACCATAGTCAAGCGCCGACCTGTTCGTCGGCGGAAGCGAATTGGCAGTCGTTCGCGATGGTCAACTTAGGGTCCGATAGCTCGCACTCATCGAACCGCCGGTGTCGGGCCAAAAGCGGTCCTAGGCCACTCTAGATTGCCTGCCCAATAGGAGACGTTGGTCAGCGGCCGAATATCCGAAAATGGGGTATGGTCGCTTTACCGAATCCGCAACAATGGCCAATCAAGAGACGCCGCACACAGATTGAGGAAAATCCCTCTGGCAAGGAATTCTTCACTAACCGAGTTGCCCGCCGCCTTGCGTGCACGTGCAACTCGCGCTTCGTATAAAGCTGGAGCACTTATCTTCAGAGTGGGCAGTGCCAGTCATGCCGTGTTTTTCATCGAAGCCGGGGCAGTTCGTCTAATGAGGCGGGGTCGCGATGGCGAGGAGATCGTACTTCATCAAGCGCGCGCGGGCGAGTTCTTCGCCGAAGCATCGATCGATAGTGCTCGATATCACTGTGATGCCGTCGCTATGGAAAAGACCAACGTATTGAAGGTGTCCGCTGCCAGCCTTACTGATCTAATAAAAGCGGACCCGGATTTTGCTCGGCAATGGGTCTCTTTACTCGCGCGGCAGCTGCGGACGGTTAGGAGCCGCGTCGAACGGCTCAGCTTGAAGAGCGCGAAAGAGAGAATCCGTCATCTGCTCATTTCGGATGGCCTTGGTCCACACTGCGAGGTGAAAATCAACGGCACACTGAAGGATCTTGCGCGCGACTTAGGGCTCAATCATGAGACTCTGTACCGAACTCTCGCGACAATGGAACGCGCCGGACAAATCGAACGGCGGCGCGGCGCCCTAAGGCTCGTGCGATGAAGTTTGCGTATATGATCTGAATCATACGGCTAGAGAAGCATATTGGCTCAGCATGTGCCCGATGGCCTGCGCGAGTTCTCCCTGGGCGGCACTCGTCCGAGCCCCGTCCATCGGAAAGCGAGGGAATATCACATGAATAGCTGTCTGCTTTGCTCGACTACCTTATTGCTTTTTGTTCTCCAGTTTTCGTTCACAACTCACGCTGACGATATTGACCGACAAGCCGAAGTGGCGAAACGTGGCGCAGACGTAATGCCGTTTAACCACACAGCGACTATGCATGTTTTCACTAAGACTAGTGACGGCGGTACGTTGAGCGTCATCACGAAGGATGCGGCGGATGAGCGGCAAATTCGTATGGTGCGAGCGCATCTTCAAGATATGCGGGGCCGATTCCAGAGGGGCGACTATTCGGGACCATCGCATATTCACGGCGACGATATGCCAGGGCTTGCGCAACTCAAAGCAGCAAAGCTGGGCGAAATCAAAGTGTCGTATCGCGAAGTGCCTGCAGGCGCCGAACTACAATATCGAACAGCCGATGCAAGGCTTATCACCGCGTTGCACGAGTGGATCGACGCTCAGCTCTCAGATCACGGCAAGGACGCCATGTCGGGACACCAGCGGCAGGCGGCAGACACGCCAAAGCAATAGATTCTTGCGGATTCCTGTCGATCAATGTAAAGCGATCCGGCGGTGAACATCGTATTCAGAATTCGATCAAAGAGCTTCCATCGTTCAAGGATCGCTATCAGTTGCAATGCGAATCGGTGATCTGATTCCAATTGTGGTTTTCATGCTGCCATGGTAAGTCTTAGCGCTACTGAGAGAGGAATTCGGATGCCTTCTGCAACTGCGGGCGATGCGACACTTCATCTGGAGCGAAGAGCACGGAAGAACGCCATTTCGAGCCCAAGTCGACCCAAGTAGGCTCATTTATACGGCGATTTGGAGCACGGCTGACACGTAAGTCACCCAAGCTGCACAGCAGATCTCGGTTCGTCGCAGTTATCCGACCGTTTCTGTGGGTGCACCTCGAAGGTTCGTCCGAGCGATGCGCGCGCCGCGTTGCCGACCATGGTAGGTAATGACTCGCGGAGGCACTCCGAACTCTTAGCTGAATTGGTGTGCGCTTGAGAGCTCGATACTAACAATTGGGAGAAGGGAAATGATTCAGGGAATCACTCGATCATGTTGGATCGTCCGGGCGGCGGTGGTCGCCTTTATTGCGACCAGCGCCGCCAGCGCGCAACAGAGCGAACCAACTGCCGAGCAGCCGGCTGCCCAGCTCGAGGAGATCGTTGTCACGGCGGAAAAGCGCGAGACGACGGCCGATAAGACACCCATCAGCATCACGGCGGTCAGTGGCCGCGATCTGCAGGAGCGGGGCATCACGGAATTCAGCGCCCTCGCTGCCGAGACGCCGGGCGTCTCGATGAAGACCGAGGGTCCGGGGCAGACCGAATTCGAGATGCGAGGCATGACTTCCAGCGGCGGCAACTCCCCGACGGTCGGTTTCTACTTGGATGATGTGCCGCTGACGGCGCCGGCGGCAGCGCAAAACGGCAAGGTCGTCATCGATCCGAGCCTGTATGACCTGAACCGCGTGGAAGTGCTGCGTGGACCTCAGGGGACTCTCTATGGTTCATCGTCCATGGGTGGCACGATAAGGCTCGTCACCAACCAGCCGAACCTGACTGAGTACCAGGGTAGCGTTCAAACCATACTGTCCGGTACGGACGGTGGCGGGTTCAACCATGGCGAGAACGCGATGGTCAACCTGCCTTTGATTGATGACGTGCTGGCACTGCGGATCGTTGGATCCCAGGCATCAACGAGTGGCTGGATCGACCGTGTCGTCGTGGGCGACTTCCCGCCCGCGACGACCACGGTTAATACCGGTGATACGCGCGGCAACGTGCTGACCGCTCCGGTACTTGCCGATTACAAGGGCAGCAACTCTGAGACTATGAAGGGGGGTCGGGTCGCGCTCACCTGGAAACCCACGGATCGGTTGACCATCACACCGTCCGTCTTCTACCAGCTCATCAACCAGGACGGGCCCAGCGACTACGACAGCGTTCCGGGCACGTTGGCGCATTATCAGCCTTTCGATATTGCCGAGCCCTATTCGGACACGGTCACCGTCGATGCGCTCAACGTGAATTACCGCTTCGACGGATTCGATCTCACCTCCGCGACCTCTTACTGGCACCGGCTATCGAACATGATCCAAGACAACAGCGAGAACACAGCAGGCTGCCCCGGCGGGTTCTGCGTCACGACAACCTCGAGTTCCTACTACGGGCCGACCGGCACGGGGCCGATCTACGCGTTCGAGGTGGATCCTTCCGATCAGTACAGCGAGGAGCTACGCGCCGCGTCGACCGGCGATGGTCCCTGGCGGTGGGTCGGCGGGGCGTACTACAGCAGATTCGAATCCTCGTGGAGGCTGTCCGAGAACATTACGAACCCCGCGTCATTTGGTTCCCCGACGACCAACATATTCGATATCGATCAGCCGACGGTGATCAAGCAAGAGGCGGTGTTCGGAAACCTCACCTATGCGGTCACCGAACAATTGCACGTCACCGGTGGCCTGCGTTACTACCACTACGACAGCCAGCTGGACATGATTTTTTCCGGCTTCGGTTCGCCCACCGGCAATGATACCGCCGTCACGCAGCACGTCGTGCAGACAAACTCCGGCGTCAACCCGGCGGCCAATATCTCGTTCGACATCGACGAGAACACGATGGTTTATGCTTCGGCAGCCAAGGGGTTCCGGCCCGGCGGCGGCAATCAGCCGTTACCGTCGAGCGGACCGAGCCCGATTGCGCCGTCGATGCATGCGGCGCTCATCGCGCTCGGCTACGCGAACGGCGTCGCACCGAGCAGCTATGGACCGGATAGTGTCTGGAGCTATGAAATCGGTGAGAAGGCGAAGTTTCTCGACAATCGGTTGCGCGTGAATTCCAGCGTCTACTTCGAAGACTGGAAGAATATCCAGCTGGAGCAGCTGCCGGACGGCTACCCGCTGTTCGACAACGTGAATACCGCACACATCTACGGTGGCGAGGTGGAAGTCCAGACGGTGGTGACTCGGGCCCTTATATTCGCGACGGGTGCCGGGTATACGCACGCAAGGCTGGCCGAAACCGAACACGGCTTCGTCGCCGGGCAGCGCCTCCCCGACGTACCGGAGGTCACGGCATCCGCGAGCCTCGCCTATCACGTGGCCATTACGCCGACGTACGAATTCAATTCTCGCCTCGAGGACTCGTATACAGGCAATCGCGTCGGTTCGGGGAGTGCCTTTGGGCTCATCAATCAGACCGAAGCGCCCCTGCCGGCGTATAACCTCGCGAATTTTCGTGCCGGGATTAGTTCGACACTCGGCTGGAGCGCGACGTTCTTCGTCAACAACCTGACTGACAAGCACGCATACCTGGAAAACGTCGCCGAGCTCGGTTTGCCGAATGCAGCATACAATCGGGTAGCCACCAACCAGCCGCGCACGATCGGGGCGGATCTGGATTACCGGTTCTGAGCGCTCTCCTGTACATCCCAACACAGTTCAAGAGCGATGACGTTGCCGCCGCCGTCGAGCTGATGCGCAAGCATTCCTTCGCGACCCTGATCTGCAACGACGATATTGGGCAGCCCTTCGTGACGTATCTGCCGTTGCATGTGGACCTGCGCGAGCGCGACGGCCAGCCCTGGCCGGTCTTGCTGGGGCACGTGGCGCGAGCCAATCCCCACTGGAAATATCTGCGAGACCGAGGAACGGCTCTCGTGAGTTATCTGGGACCGCATGCGTACATGTCGCCCACGGTCTATCCGGACACGATGCGGGTGCCGACTTGGAACTATCTGGCCGTGCAATGCCGGGTGCGCGTGCGGCTGCTGAACGAGCGTGTCGAGATGGATCAGATGCTGGACAAGCTGATCGACGACAACGAACCCTCCTATCTTGCGCAGTGGCGCTCGCTGAGCGAGGACTATCACTCAATGATGATGGCGATGATTGTGGGATTCGAGCTGGAGATTACCGAGTTGCAATGCAAGTTGAAGTTGAACCAGCATCGGCCCGAGTCGCACGCCGCGTTGCGCCGGACCTTCGCCGCCGGGAGCGAGGCCGAGCGCGAGCTGTTGGGCTGGATGGATCGGTTGAAGATGTAATTTTGCTGTCGAGGCGGTCTCGAATATTAGATGGCGCCGGATCCGCGACCGCAGTTAAGTTCTTGATTCGATTGCGCGCCCGGACGGATTACTTCGGGGCCTTCTCGCTACGGTGCCGATCTTCTGGTTTGACGATGCACGCATGTCTCCTATACTGGAGCGGCCATGCCGACCAACGCCATAAAATTGCCAGCCGCCCTTGAGAAATTCGTAGCCTCTCAAGTACGCGAGGGGACGTATCGCAGTCGCGAAGCCGCCATCGTCGCGGCAGTCTCGCATCAAAAGCGTCGCAGCGAGCAGTTCGCCTGGTTGCAGTCAGAGGTCCAGAAAGGCCTCGACTCCGGACCAGCGGTTGAATTCGATATTGAAAAGATTATCCGTCGCGGTCGCCGCCGACTTGCCGCTCGCGCCCGTCGGGCTCGGAGCTGATCTGGTTTTCTATCGCGAGCGTCCCGGCGTCATCGAGATCGTCCGCGTAATTCACGGTCGCCGAAATATCCCTGACATTCTTGATGAGTTGTGATCGCCCTCCAACGAGTCTTTGTCCTCCGCGACAGCGCAGGTTCGCCGGCACTAACGCAACCCGGTTTAAGCTAAGGGGAAGCCGATGGCGATATCACTCTACGACCTGAGCGTGCCGACTTTCCTGCAGACCGTGAAGGCCGTCGGGGGTTTCCTCGACCGCGCAGTCAGGCACTGCTCCGAGACCCGGGCAGATCCAGACGACTTCGTGCACGCCCGGCTCTTTGACGATATGGCACCCTTCCATTTTCAGATCGAAGCGGCCTGGCATCATTCAGTGTGGGGGCTGGAGGCCGTAAAGACCGGCGTGTTCGCCCCGCCCGCACTGGTCGGACCGGTTCCTTTCGCCGACCTGCAGGCCATGATCGGCAAGGCGGAAACGGCGTTGAAGGCGTTCACCCCCGACGAGGTCAACAGCTGGGCGGGCAAGGACCTCGACCTTCAGATCGGCCCGCGGAGGCTAGCCTTCACGTCGGAGACCCTCATCCTTTCGTTTTCGCTGCCCAACTTCTATTTCCACGCCGTCACCGCATACGACATCCTGCGCACGCGGGGTGTGCCGCTCGGAAAGCGCGATTACGAGGGGCGGCTGCGCACTCGGACTGCCTAGACCAGTACCCTG
>Ga0182024_10017951_pt1 | contig 13225 bp, 8 predicted proteins | sample P32metaG_FD_120480 | JGI IMG/M metagenome (GOLD analysis project Ga0182024, IMG submission 120480) | Permafrost microbial communities from Stordalen Mire, Sweden - P3-2 metaG (Illumina Assembly) | ecosystem: Environmental > Terrestrial > Soil > Wetlands > Permafrost | place: Sweden: Stordalen...
GAAGGCAATCAGTACGCCTACCGTGACACGCTGGCATTCGATATGCTGCCAGAGGGCTGGGAACCCGTGAAGTGATCGGAGACGGAGGGACTCGAACCCCGGCACAGGTGTTAGCCCGTACAATGGTCTAGCAAATTCAGCTTGTCCTCTGCCGGCATCAGATCACTTCCGGTTAGCCGACCACCCGCCAGCGATCAGCCCTTTGCCGGCGCCCGTGCTTTCCTTGGCAGGAGCAAGACGAGCGTCGCAGATAGAAATAACGGCACCCCAGCAAGGGCCAGGCCTGCGTGGAGGTTCCCTGTTCTCATGGCGATCGCCCCGATTATGTACGGTCCGACAAACCCACCGAGGTTTCCGACGGAATTAATTAAGGCGATGCCGGCAGCCGCCGAGAATCCCGTCAGAAACTCGCTGGGCAATGTCCAGAAAGGACCGAAGGAGCTGTAAACGCCCACAGCTAATAAACATAAAAGCGCCAAGGAAAAGAATGGAGAACGAGTTGTACCCAGCAGCGCGAGAGCTGTCCCCGCCGCGACGGCCGGAATTGCCACATGGTATCGCCGCTCGAGCGTGCGGTCGGAGCTGCGGGAAACAAAGATCATCGCTGCCAGCCCCACTAGGTTGGGAATCGTGACCAGGAGTCCGACCATGCTATTGGAATAGAGCCTGGAGAGTGATTTCACCAGCTGTGGCAACCAGGATTGCAGCGTATAATGGCCGATCATCATTCCAAAATAAATCGAGACGAGATGCCACACGCGGCCGCTTGCCAGAGCCTGGAGCGCTGAGTATCGGCGCCGCTCCAATTTTTGTTGCTCTTCGCGTCCCAATTCCGCTCGAATCCACTCCTTCTCATCTGCCGACAGAAACTTGGCTTCCTGGGGCCGGCTTGGCAACTGAAAGTAAGCGAGTACACCACCGACTATGGCAGGCGTTCCCTCCAAAATCAGGAGCCACCGCCAACTGCTGACGCCGAACCAGTGCACGTCATCAAGGATGAAACCCGAAATCGGAGCTCCAAGGATCGTGGTAACAGGGTTAGCCGCTAACAAAAGCGCAAGCGCCCGCGCCTGTTCGCGTTGGGGAAACCAGTAGGTCAGGTACAGGGCGATTCCAGGGAAATAACCTGCTTCAGCCAGCCCCAGTAGAAAGCGCACAATGTACAGCTGATGGACAGTGTGGACGAAGCCGGTCAGCATCGCCACGATTCCCCAGCTAATCAGGATTCGGGCGATCCAGACCCGCGCTCCGATCTTGTGAAGCAGCAGATTGCTGGGGATTTCAAAGAGGAAGTAGCCGAAAAAGAAAATCCCGAAGATCAATCCGAACTGCTGGCTGGTGATGGCCAGCTCTTTGTTCATCGTCAATGCCGCAAACCCAATGTTGTTGCGATCGAGAACGGCAACGACGAAAAGCAGGAAGACAAAGGGAATAATCCTGATCCGCAGTTTCCGAATGGTTCTGGCCTCGATAGACATGACTTCGACGTCTATTTCGTTGCCCATGATCACCTTAGTGTCGGTCTGCCCTGAATCGAATACGTGTGAAGGTTTCGGGAACTCTAGTGTCTCGAAATGCATCCGTCAAGCCACTCGCTGGATTCTTCTTCCGGCTCACATCCCACCGGCTGGGGTAGTCATCGAAGTACGTTAAAATGGCCTTGTAGTTGCCATACACAGTGGAGATGGCCTCCTTCGCAGGCGATCAGGAACACGGGATTCTCGAAGCGAAGCCAGCTCAGGGATGAGCCCAAGTTGTTCCGAACGTTGGACAGTTTTGTTTGGGATGACATCAATACAGCGTTGTTCCCGCCACGTGCGGAGGTCCGCATGTGCACCGACCCCAAAATCGCAAAACGTTGTTTTCGACGATTCCCAAATCGCTAGTGCCACCCATTGAGTGTGGTGAAGGGTTCCAAATTTCCGGTTGTTGGTGCGTGACGGGCAACCCTTCCCTAATCTTGTAAAGGAAGGGTTGCCGACTAACTTGAAGCGATTCTACACACATCGCCGCCGGAACGAAGCGCAGCGGTTATGCGCGGTAATATTTGCGGTCCTCAGGGTAAACTACTCACCTTCAACGGTTCGACGGCGGTCGTACTTAACGAGGATTCTCGGCATTATCGCCTATCCTTCCCGCAACCTGTTAACGGCGTTTGCTAAGTACACCAGCGGTCGGAGCACGGAGAATATTGAGGTCGGTTAGCCCAACAGCTCGTTTACTGGCTTTTAAGAGTCGCAAACGCTACGAAAAATTGCCGCAATTTCGCGGCAACATTGCGCTTCTGGCAATGAATTATCTTTGGCAGAGAAAATCTCAGACTAGATGGCGGAGGAGGCAGTCACGAGCGAACTGCTCTCTGCTCCGCGAACAGGGAAAAATACAGGGATTATTTGATTGCTGAGAGTTTTTGAGAACCATGTTCATCCGCAAACATCCATTTTGATGTGCGTTACGCCTGGGACTTCGATTCTCAGCCGCCGTCAGAACAGGGAATAACAAGGAATTGCGAGTCGGTGAGAACTCCTACCCCCATTGCCGTCAATTAGCCCATCCTCCCTCATAGGCCTAGGAGACCGGATAAGTACCTCCGCAAAGGACATAAGGATTTCGACTTGGAACGCGTACGCTCAGCCGCGAAGGCATTGGTTAAAGAATGGCCTGAACTGCAGGGCTCCAAACAATGCGAATTTGTGAGCTCGGTGGTACAACGGGTGATCGTCGCGGATCGCCGGATGCATATCGAAGTCGCAATGAGCGCCTTAATATCTTTGCTACTGGGGCAAAAAACTAAAGCTGAATCAATTTCGACGGGTGACCGCAAGGTTTTAACTTTGTCTGCCGACCTGCAGATCTTTAAGCGCGGCTGCGAAACTCGTATCGTCACTCCAGACTCCGCCCCTGAACACGCTCCTGTCCAATCGATCGTTAAGGCGATAGCGCAGTCACGCGACTGGTATCAGAAAATCGTCAGCGGCCAGATTACGAGCATCACTCAATTGGTCCAGACGTCCGGGCTTAGCGAAGCCTATGTGCGGCGGATTCTAAAATGCGCAAATATAGCGCCAACCATCGTCGAACGCATATTCAAAGGTCGCCACACTCCTAATCTAACTTTGCGAGCAGTTGTCCGACAGATCCCGGTGCAGTGGGCTGAACAGGAATTGATGCTCGGGTTGTCACAAGCTAACTAACGATTGGCGCTGCAACAGTATTTCGCACATTGATGAGTGCATAGCCTTCGTCGATGGAGCCGAGCGCGCTCCTGCGCCCTCGCACTGACTTAGGTTCTTCAATGCTCCAGCCGCGCTGCGCGGCCATCACGAACCAGAAAAAATCCGCAATGCCGCGACTCCGGCCGCCACCCTCTTTTGCTGGTAACCGCGGAATCGATCGTCTTCCTTCGGCTGATACAGCGTGAGCGGTCTTTGGACATCCCAAAAATTCGTCGCAGTCACCTGGAAGAACGCTTTTCGCACGGAATCCGCAAAATAGAGTTTATTTGTAATGATGATTATTTTATTATCCTGCTGAATGATCGAGTGGCGGAAATTCTCGCCGGTTTGAGTTTTTTTCTACGGCTAGCACTGAACTATCCGAGTCTGCGCACGCCTCGCACCCGTTGATACTTCCATCACGCATTGGCGAAGGCGCGATTTAGCGCCGTTGTCCACGATTCTGTAAATCGCCGCGACGCCGCTGCATCGGGGGCAAGCAGATCGTATCCGTGATAAGCGCCGGGGGTCACGTGAAGTTCCGTGGGCACTTCCGCGTTGATGAGACGCCGCGCATATTCCACATCTTCGTCAACGAACAGATCGATAGCGCCGACGCTTATGAAAGCTGGCGGCAAGCCGGCAAGATTTTCAACGCGCGAAGGCACGGCACCCGCAGGCACGTCGGCCGATCCAGCCGGCACCCCCAACAAGGAAGTCCAGCCAAAACGGTTGGACTCGGCAATCCAAATGAATTGTCCGATATGTGCGGGCACCGGCCGCGTACTGCCGGTGCGGTCGTCCAACATCGGATAAATCAGAAGCTGAAAGAGGACGGGAATTTCTCTGCGGTCGCGCGCCGCAATTGCGAGCTGTGCGGAATGGCCTCCACCGGCGCTTTCTCCACCGATAGCGATGCGCTTACGGTCTACGCCCAGTTCATCCGCGCTGTGATAGAGCCAGCGCAGTGCCGTGTAGTTGTCTTCCAGCGAGCCGGGAAAATGAGTCTCGGGCGCGAGACGATAATCAACGGAAACGACCAAGCACTTGCAATTCTGCGCGACAGTTTGCAGAAAGACAGGGTCGTGCCCTGCGAAGCCTGCAATATAACCACCGCCATGGAAATGCAGAAACGCAGGGCGCCCTTTTGCGCCGGGCTCGGGATCGACCATCACCAGACGCAACTTGGGTGCGCCTGTCGGCCCGGGAATACGCCGCTCGAAAGGCTGCGGCGCAGGTGCCGGTCGAGCGGGCCAAGCAGGTTCTTTTCGCGCAGCCGGGAGCATTTGTGCACTGAAGGTCAGCGTTGGAAATGCGTTGAGCGCAGGGCGTAGCTTCAACGAGTGCATAGGGGTCGGTGATGGCCGATGAGGAATCCAGAGGCATGGCGGCACGCAAATTTTCTGGCACAACACTAGCAGCAATTCCGGCGGTGAGTCCGCTGAAAACGAAATCGCGCCGGGTAATTCCTGAAATCATGCTCGTGCCCCCGCTATGGATTTGAACGCCTAAGGACCGATTCCGATGATCGTTACAACCGGCGAAGCGACGAGCTTAGTCGATTTCCACAACTTTGCCCGGATTCATGCGATTTTCAGGATCCAAAGCTTTCTTGATGGTGCGCATGACTTCGAGAGCTTCGCCATGTTCGGCAGCGAGAAATTTCATTTTTCCGCTGCCGATACCATGCTCGCCAGTGCACGTACCGGACATACGTAAAGCGCGTGCCACGATGCGTTCTGAAAATTGTGCAACCTCTTCGAGTTCCGACGGATTTTTCGGATCGATTACGCATAGAACGTGAAAATTCCCATCGCCCACATGGCCGACAATGGTCGCGGGAAAGGAAAAGTTCGCGAGATCGTTTTTGGTTTCGGTAATGCATTCCGCGAGGCGAGAAATTGGAACGCAAGCATCGGTGGACAGCACTTCTGAACCGGACCGCAAGGCGCGCGACGCAAAATAGGCGTTGTGACGGGCGCTCCACAGCTCTTCCATGTCTTCCAATTTCGTTTTCCACCGGAAGCCCTGGCCGCCGTGCTCGGCAGCGAGAGATTCGACGAGCTCGGCTTGTTCCTTTACGTCACGGCTGTTGATCCCGTGAAATTCGAAAAACAGGGTGGGCAAGATGGCGAGGTCGATTTTCGAATACTTGTTGATGGCTTCAACTTGCTTGTCATCCAGAAATTCGACCCGCGCAGGGCCGGCACCCAGTTGAATTCCTGCGATCACTGTTTCCACCGCGCCGCGCACGGTCTCGAAAGAGCACACGGCCACGGATACAGCCTCAGGCAATGGATGCAAGCGAAGCGTGACTTCGGTAAGGATCCCGAGTGTTCCTTCGGAGCCCACGAAAAGATGCGTGAGATCGTAACCGGCCGAAGATTTGCGGGCACGCGAGCCGGTTTGAATGACGCGACCATCGGCAAGCACCACGGTCAACCCGAGCACGTTTTCGCTCATGGTGCCATAACGCACAGAAGTGGTGCCGGAAGCTCGGGTGCTGGCCATGCCGCCAATAGTGGCGTCGGCGCCAGGGTCCACAAAGAACGTCAGCCCGGTGTTGTTCAAGGATTTAATGAGCTGCATGCGGGTGACGCCGGCTTCGACGGTGGCGTCACAATCTTCCGCGTTAATGCGCAACACCTTGTTCATCTCGCGCAGGTCGATGGTAATTCCTCCACGCAAGGCATTCACGTGGCCCTCGACCGAAGTGCCGGCGCCAAAAGGCACCACCGGAATCTGGTGGCGCGCGCTGATTTTCATAATTTCGCTGACTTCGCCGGTAGTTTGCGGGAAACAAACAATGTCAGGAAGCGCCGGAAGATGGTAGGACTCGCCGTGGCTATGATGTTCGCGCTCCACGGCGTTGGTAGTTACGCGAGAACCTAACAGCGGTTGAAGATCCGCGAGCGCGGCTTCCACGGCATTCAGACGAGAAGAAGAGAGTGAGCCAGGCACCATTTTTGTCGCCGATTCTACAGAATTACCCTACAGCGGCACCGTATTCTATCTGGCGGAGTGGGACGCGTGCTGTTTTACCCACTCAGGCAGTCTTTTTGCAAAAACTCTAGAACGTAAACTTTGCGCTGAGCTGCAGTTGCCGCGACGTCGTGGAAGTGCTGGTGATCAAACCCGCCGCCGGGTTCGGTATACCATTGCCGCTGGCATCCACGCCGGTATACAACATGGCGTTGGGAAAACCGAAATTGGTGTGATTCAGAACGTTAAAAACATCCAGCCGCAATTGCAGATTCGTGCGTTCAGAGATGCGTGTATTTTTCGAAACGCCCATGTCCACATCGCGAACTCCTGAAGAGGTCAAGGTGTTTCGTCCCAAGTTTCCAAAAATACCGGACGGTTGCAGAGTAAAAGCCGAAGCATTAAAACCAATGATGTTGCCATTCGCTTGTCTCCGTATACCCGTGGGATTCGAATTTGTGCCAACCAGGTCAGGCCGTTCCGCATTTTCGGCCGCACTGCCAGCACCGACATTGGCTTGATCAATTCCATCAAAAACACTGTACGGCGTGCCCGAATGCACCGACGCGATGGCGGTCAACTGCCAGCCCTCTTTCAGGCGATTCCCCGAGAAAGGCAAATCGAATACCACGTTGCTGGTCCAATTGTGGCGCAAATCAAAATCGCAAGGGCCGTAATCGACGTTGTATTTGGTATTAGCCAGATTGCCGGCCTGGAGGCCTGCGGTTTGGCCGTTGGGCCCGATGGAGTCGTTGCCGGTGTAATACGACCCGTAATCTAGGCACTTTGAATAAGTGTAAGCGGTCCGGAACTGCATGTATCTGCCGAGACTTTTATCAAGGGCGATCTGGGCAGAATTGTAGTTCGAAGTGCCCACGGGGACACGATCGACCACGCTACTCAGCGCGGGGTTAACTGGAGTGCAGGCCGCGGGATTGGCATCGCGAACGATGGTGCCGTTCGGCAGGACGGAAGTAGGCAAACATGGATTGGTTTCCTGTCCGATGTATAGATGATTCGCGCGAGAGCCAATATAACCGAATGTCAGGATAGTACCGTGGAACAGCTCCTGTTGAACGTTGAGGTTGTATTCCATGATGTAGTCGTTGACTTTGGAATTGTAGTCGGTCAACTGCGGACCGCTGGGTAGGCCCACATTTACGCCTCCTCCGCCAAATGGATTCGGAATGGTGGGAAAAAGAATTTCGGTGATGTCATAGATCGGCGGGTTGAACAAATACGAAATTTGAACTTGCATCTCCAGCGGAAGATCCGCAAAAGCTCCAAATCCGCCGCGGATGGCGGTTTTCTGATTCCCGAAAACGTCGTAAGCGAACCCGACGCGAGGTTCGAAATTCCATTTCGTAATGTTATGAGCGAACGCGTGCGGCACCTGGGTAAAGCCGGTGTCCGTAGCCGGGTTGATAAGAGCATAGAGATTGTTAGTCGTCGAGGTGGGATTGGTCTCGAAGTCATAGCGGAGTCCCAGGCTCAGCGTAAGACGCCTGCTGACCTGAAATCGATCCTGGATGTATGGCGATAAATTGGTATGGCGTAGTTTGTGAGCGGAATCATTGGCCGTCAGAGGGACGCCCTCAAACAGAAAAGGAGTATTCGTCAGGAAGGCTTGAAAGGATGATTCCGGTCCGACCGGCGTATAGGCGACTACTCCACCATTAATGATGGGAATACTCGCGTCGACATAGTGCCTGACTACCTCCAGGCCAATGTCAACGGAGTGGCGACCTTTGGTATAACTCAACTGATCACGAAATGTGAAGCGGTTGACCAGCTCCAAGGAATCGTCATTCCCGCCGATCTGACTTAGTCCGGTCACGGCTGCTTCGCCGTTAATGCCTGAACCGGGCACAATCAGAAGGTCGGGATTGAAGAGGGTAAACACATCAATGTTCGAACGAACATAGCCGAAGTGAAAGACGTTGAGCACGGTGGGCGAAATGACTTTCTTTTCTTCCACGCTCAAATACTGGTTGCGCTGGGTATCTGTATCGGTCAGTACCGGCTGGGGATGCGCGATCAAACTGGCATTGTCGATCACAAAGCTGGCAAACAAAGAATCGGAAGCCGAAAAGGTGTGATCCACGCGTACCGTTCCGTAATTCTCGAGCACCGGCGAATTTATGCTGGAGACATTTAGAGCACTGCCATTTCCGAGGTTCGCGCCGTTGGGCAATGGAAAGACATTTATGAAATTCTGGACATTCGGGTTAACGCCCACATAGGCCAAACCCGTCGTGGGATTACAGACGGCTCCGAGCGTCTGGCTGCAAGGCAGATAACCTTTTCTGAAGTTTGCGTCGGGCACGATAGTGGTGACCGGCAAGGTTAAATCCTGCTTGAGTCCCTCATAATTGAAGAAATAGAAAGTTTTGTTCTTGATGATAGGACCGCCTAACGTTCCGCCAAACTGGTTGCGATTGAAAGGTAGGGGGCCAGGACCGGGATCGAAGAAATTTTTGGCGTCGAGCGCGCTGTTGCGGGCGAACTCATACACTGAGCCGTGAAGGTCATTAGTTCCGGAGCGGATGGCGGCATTCAAGGCCGCACCGTTTCCGCCATAGTCCGCGGTATACGTGTTAGTCAAAACCTGAAATTCGGCAATGCCGTCCACACCCAACGTCGTTCCCACCAAATTTGCCCCGGTACCGTTGCCCCACACGCCCGCGGTGTCGGTGCCGTCAATCAAAAACAATTCCCCTTGCGGCCGGCCTCCCGCCACGGAAAATCTCTGAGGGGATCCAAATCCAAAGGGCACCAGAGTGGAGGCACCCTCGGTGTTTTCCTGTGGAACGGGCTGGACGCCGGGCGCGAGCAGTGTCAGCTGGACATAATTGCGGCCATTCAGGGGCAACTCGCGAATCTGCTTTTGCCCCACGAGCCAACCGAGAGAACTGGTCGCGGTATCCACCGTGGTAGCGGTACCCTCAACCTCCACGCTCTGAGAGACATCTCCAATGGCCAGGACGAAATCCTCTACATCATTTTTTCCGACGCTGAGCACCACGGGGCTGCGCACGCTCTTCTTGAATCCGTCACGCTCCACTTCGACCCGGTAATTGCCGAAGGGAATGCTCGACACGGAGTAAACACCGTTGGCGTCGCTTTCCGCGGAGGTGGAAATCCCGGTATCAATATTTGTGACCGTGATTTTGGCGCCCTGAACTCGAGCCCCCTGCGTGTCGGAGGCCACACCCGAGATGGTGGCGGTAGAAATCTGCGCATGCAGTCTCGCAGGCCAGCCGGCATAGCCCAAAACAACCAGGAGAGTGGAGAGGATCAAAGATCTGAAATCGTTTTTTTTCATGCGCTCCATCCAAAACTTTTGCGAGGCAGGTGGGTAAAATCGCATCTCTGGGTGAAGGCGTCAACGAGGCGCTCAATTAGTTGCGTTGTTTGCCAGGAAAGGCCCGAGCTTCCAGCGCAGGTGGGCTGTGTTGCTCAACCTATTGAGCAAGAATTTGACACGCCTGGGTTTCCGGCCGACTATATCGGAGTTATTTCGGCCTGACTGCGGTTCTCCCCGGCCGCGCGCTGGAAACATGAAATCGACTCCGACGATGACCAGGCCGGGCATAGCGACGATGAATGGGGGCACTACTCTCTTGGCTTCGGAAAATTCGACGAATTCCCTCGAACGCGCGCTGGCCATCCTGGAATTTGTGGCCCACAAATCGGGTGGCCTCACCAATGCGGAGATCAGCGAGCACTTCAAAATTCCCACGAGTTCCTCGTCGTATATCCTGCGGCGGCTGGAGCGTGAAGGCTATCTGCGCCGGGCCCCCGAAAATGGACGTTATGAAATGGGTCTCAAGATTGTCGCGCTCAGCCACGGCGCCTTGCGGGACATGGGTTTGCGGCGCACCGCCGAACCGATTCTGCACCGCCTGTCGGCGCAAACTCGCGTTTCGGCGTTGATCGGCGTGCTGGAACGCGGCAGGGTCATGATCGTAGACAAGGTCGAAAAACCTGACTTAGCCCGCATCGATATCGACATCGGAGTGCGCTATCCGGCGCACTCCACGGCGCTCGGTAAGGTGTTACTGGCGCACCTGCCACAAGACCAACTAATGGGTTTTTATGATCATCCGGGGCTGGCGAAAATTTCGCCGAAGACCATCGATTCGAAAGACCGGCTGCTCGCCGAACTCGAATGCGTGCGCAAGCAGGGATATGCTACGAGTGACGGCGAACTTTTTCTCGGCATTCGTGCCGTGGCTGCGCCGATTTTCGATGAGAGTGGCCAGGTGGCAGCAGCAGTCAGCATTACAGGGGTGAGCGTTTACGTGGAAGATGAAAACAATATCAACACCGTGAAGTTGGCGGCGCGTGAAATTTCGCGACGCTTCGGGGCCGCGGAAGCAGCCCAATCGCCTGAGACTTAGAATGCGCGGTTTCTGAGATTTCCACTTCTGCTCACGAAGGAGCCTTATGAATCAGCGGCTTATCCCTGCCATGGCTTTGCTGGTGTGTTCGACGACGGTTGGTGTGTCTGCGACTTTCGCGCAGGGGACGTGTGAAAAGTTAAAAGAGCTGCAGTTGCCGAACACCGCGATCACCGCTGCGGAAACCGTGGTGGCCGGACCGTTCAAGTTGCCGCCCGGGCTCGTACCCTCCGTCGACTTGCCGGCTTTTTGCCGAGTTCGCGCGGAACTGAAACCGTCGAACGATTCCTTGATCAAGATCGAAGTGTGGATGCCTGCGGAGGGCTGGAACGGAAAGTTTGAACAGATGGGCAATGGCGGACTGGGCGGCTCCATCAATTTATATACCTTGGCTAGTGAAATGAAAAAAGGATTCGCGACGGCCGGAACGGACGACGGTCACGAAGGGCAGGGTACCGACGGCTCATGGGCGCTAGGACATCCAGAAAAAGTGAAAGATTTCGGATATCGCGCCGTACATGAGACCAATGTTGCGGCGAAAAAAATCATCGTAGCATTCTATCAGAAGCCCTTCAAGTTTGCGTATTTCAACGGCTGCTCGGAGGGCGGCCGTGAAGCGATGATGGAGGCGCAACGCTATCCGGACGACTTCAACGGCATCCTGGCGGGGGCTCCGGCGCACTACTGGACGCCGCTGATGGCAGCGTTCGCCTGGAACGCGCAGGCGCTGAGTGATACAGGAAGTTTTCTGCCGCCGCCCAAACGGCTCATCATTGAAAATGCCGCGCTAGCCTCCTGCGGCACGCAGGAGGGCGTCACCGATAAATTTATCAAAGACCCGCTGCGCTGCCACTTCGATCCGTCCGTCCTGCTCTGCAAAGCGGCCGACTCGGATACTTGCCTGACGCAGCCACAACTCGATGCGATCAAGAAAATTTATGGCGGACCGACAAATCCAGCTAATGACAAAAAGATTGGTCCCGGCTACGAACCGGGCGTAGAAGCCGAGGCGGGGATACCCGGCATCAGTTTCGCCAGCTACATCTTCGGAGCGGGTCCGGGAGCAAGCCTGGATGCGCTGTTTTCCACTTCGTTTTATGGCAGCTTTGTGTTTGAAAACGCAGCGTGGAAATTCACGCAATTGAACTTCGATAAGGACATGGCCACGACGGACGCAAAAGTCGGAGCCATTTTAAATGCCGCCGATCCCGATCTGAAAGCCTTCCAGGCGCATGGCGGAAAGCTGGTGCAATACCACGGCTGGAATGATGGCTCGCCGTCGCCCTTACACTCTGTGAATTATTATGAGAGTGTCACAGCAAAAATGGGCGGCGTTCAGAAAACGCAAGAGTTTTACAGACTCTTCATGGTTCCGGGAATGATGCATTGCGGCTCCGGTCCCGGCCCAAACGATTTCGGAAATTTCCTGGACCTGATTCCCGCGCAGGATCCCGACCACAATATTTTTGTCGCGCTGGAGAACTGGGTGGAAAAAGGCACGCCGCCCGACCGCATCGTCGCAACCAAATATAACGAGGACAATCCTGGCAAAGGAGCCGCGATCACCAGGCCGCTTTGCCCTTATCCGCAAATTGCAAAATGGAACGGCAAAGGCGAGACGTCTGACGCGGCCAATTGGACCTGCTCCGCGCCAACTCCTAGAGCTGACCAAAAAACGAAGCCGTAACGCTGCTAATCCTTACAAATTGCTGCGTACACAACTTTTGAGAGGCCGCGCGCCTGTTAAACTTCTTGCGGCCCTTCCGGGGCCGTCTGATCGGTAGGACTTCAGACTTTGAAGCGGTTACATGCACGCCCTTACGCAGTGTTAGCAGTAAACGGTTGCAACTTCATGAATGATAAAGGACGTTATCATTCACAATAACGGCTATGTACCGACCCCTGTCATCGTTCGTTCCAAACGCAGCTGACCTTCTCGCCCTCGAAGTGGAAGAACTTGCCGGTGTATTGCTGATCCATTTGAAGAGCTACGAGGGCGTATCGGGTAACTCGGTCCACCAGAATGGTTTGATCAGCGAGAAGAACTTCCTCGATGCCCAGGAGCAACGAGGACACGGACAACAGCCCGAATACGGAAACCGTCAGCCTCAGGTTAACTCCGCATTGATGGAAGCATGGTCCTGGCTCGAAAGAGAAGGATTTCTAATTCGTGATCCCAGGCAGCCTGCTCCGTGGTTCGTGATTTCCAGGCGTGGACAACGTGTGGCGTCTCGGGGAGATTTTGAGGCATACCAGAAAGCGAACCTCCTACCTAAGGAGCAACTGCACCCTCTGATAGCTGCCAAGGTCTACCCGGCATTTTTGCGCGGCGAATACGACACGGCGATTTTTCAGGCATTCCGCGAAGTCGAGGTGAGTGTACGTGCGGTAGGCGGGTTCCCCGACGATCTAGTAGGGGTGAATCTGATGCGGGATGCATTCAGGCCGATCAAGAACAGTACACCGGGGCCACTGACTGACACTCAACTGCCCGTCGCAGAGCATCTCTAACAATGTCGGCCCTGTCAAACTGTTTTTGCGCGCACTTCTCCGTCCGCTCCTGTCAGTGGGCTCGTTCGACAATCTTTTTCGGACTTCAGCGTTGATGACCACGGCTCGCCTGTA
>Ga0182024_10017952_pt1 | contig 13225 bp, 17 predicted proteins | sample P32metaG_FD_120480 | JGI IMG/M metagenome (GOLD analysis project Ga0182024, IMG submission 120480) | Permafrost microbial communities from Stordalen Mire, Sweden - P3-2 metaG (Illumina Assembly) | ecosystem: Environmental > Terrestrial > Soil > Wetlands > Permafrost | place: Sweden: Stordalen...
AAACATCGCAAAGCATGCCAGTGCAACAAATGTCCGTGTCGTACTTTTCGGCGACAAGGGAGGCCTTACCCTCCGCATTGAGGACACCGGAGACGGTTTTGATCTGAATGAAGCGAAGGGAAAAGGCGGCCTAGGCCTGATCAGCATGGAAGAGCGGGTGCGGCTGGTGAGCGGCAAGTTCACCATCAAGTCACGGCCGGGAGAAGGGACCACGGTGGAAGTCTTCGTGGCACTCAAAGCAAAATGAAACGTTGCAGGCTGCTGCTGGCCGATGACCATGACATTGTCATCGAAGGACTGCGCCGTGTTCTGGATCGTCCCGAGCTCGAGATTGTGGGTGTTGTCAAGGACGGGCGGTCCTTGCTTCGTGCCGCCAAAGAGCTCCGCCCCGACATCATCATCGCTGACGTCACGATGCCTCTACTCAACGGTATTGAGGCCGCTCGACAAATCCGCAAGAACAACTCGAATGTGAAGATCATCTTTCTCACGATGCATCCGGATATCACCTTTGCGACCGAGGCCTTGGCTGCCGGGGGCTCCGGCTATGTGTTGAAGAATTCCGCCGGCGATGAACTGCTTACGGCAATTCGAGACGTGATGAAGGGGCATATCTACGTGACGAAATCGATCGCGGAAGCCGTGAAACATGGGCTTTCGTCTCGATCCAACACCTGGCGGAGCCCAATCGACAAGCTGACATCGCGCCAGCGCGAGGTGTTGCAGTTGCTTGCGGAAGGAGTCCACGTCAAGGAAATTGCCGTGAAGCTCAATGTGTCTCCCCGGACTGTCGAGTTCCACAAGTACCGCATTATGGACGAGCTTGGCCTTCGCACTGCGGCTGAGATTGCCCGATACGCCGCCAGGCACGGGATCGTCACGTAATCGATACATTGTGAAGGATTGTCACAGTAACAAAACTAGAAGTTTTGCGAGTGGTACGCGCGTCGTCGCCAATCCTATCCTCTAAGTAATCCCTTGTGGAAGAGCCGTCGAAGCGCGGCCCAAACGAGAGATGGCGGTAATGGTTTCGTAGCGATGAATTTGGACGCGAAGTGTCTCGCTGATTTCGGCAAATGGAAGGCAATCAAAAACCTCGACACGAACACCGTGGTCTTTTCCCAAGGTGATGTGGCGAATGCGCTCTTTTACATCCGGAATGGCAAAGTCAAAGTCACGGTTGTGTCGAATGCTGGCAAAGAAGCAGTGATCGCCGTCTTGGGCGCAGGCGACTTTGTAGGTGAAGGATGTCTGGGGGGACAACAATTGCGCGCGTCGACCGCAACCGCAATGGCGGAGTGCTCGATCGTACGTCTGGAGAAAGCGGCGGCAGTCGAGATGCTTCAACAAGAGCCTGCCTTTTCTGAGCTGATGCTCTCCTACATGCTTAAGCGCACGCTTCGTATCGAAGATGATCTGGTAGACCAGCTCTTCAACTCCAGCGAGAAGAGACTCGCACGAGCGCTTCTGCTACTGGCCAATTACGGGAATGATGGCCAGCGAGCGAAGGTGATTCCGAAGATCAGCCAGGAGATGCTGGCGGACATGATCGGTACTACCCGTTCGAGAGTCAGCTTCTTCATGAATAAATTCCGACGGCTTGGCTTCATCGAATACGACGACACCATCGAAGTTCACAGCTCGCTTCTTTACGTCGTTCTGCAGGATCAGACTGAACCCTCTCCCGTCCGAGGTGGATCTCTTCTGGCTTTTAACGGTCGTAAACAAACCACACCGCGGGCTGACATCGCGCGATCGGCATAAGGACATAAGGAGACATAGTCGTGGCGCGATCCAAACGAGAGCTGAATCATCGAGTGTCGGAGGAGGGGCTCAGCACGGGGCTAGAGGCGGCGGTGATTCCGACGCCGCCCGTCGCTCCCCGCGCGCATGGACCTGCCGTGCGAGATAGCCGCTGGGCTGTGATTCTGGCAGGAGGGGACGGCACTCGCCTGCGGAGTTTAACTCGATTTGTCTGCGGCGACGACCGTCCAAAGCAGTTCTGTCCTCTGCTCGAGGGGGGCACGTTATTAGGACACACCATGCGCAGAGCAGAGCGTAGCATCCCGACTGCGCAGATTCTGTTCGCTCTCACGCACACGCATCGGGACTTCTACGTCCAGGAACTCGATGGCTTCCAGTCGCAACGAATCGTACAGCCTGCGAACAAGGGCACTGCGCCGCCGATATTGTTCAGCGCCCTGAGCATTGCAAGGATGGATGAGGACGCGCTCATGGCCGTACTGCCCAGCGACCACTACTATTCCGATGAGGGATGCTTTACGGCTGCTCTGGAGTCGGCCTTCGAAATTGCGGCAAACCGCCCTGAGTCGGTGGTCCTTATCGGCGCGCAACCGAGTCGCCCGGAAGTTGAATACGGCTGGATCGAACTGGGGGCACCCATCGGGAACGACGGCGAATTGTGCCGTGTTCGCGGATTCTTGGAGAAGCCGTCGTTCGAGGTTGCCGAGACCCTGCTCGGTGAGCACTCGGCATGGAATACATTCGTGATGGTCGGGCGCGTTAGTGCATTCTTGGCGATGGTTGCGCAAGCAATCCCCGATGTATTGGAAGCGCTCCGGCGAGCGCGAGTGTGGAACGGCTCCGAGACACACATCGAAGAGTCGGTGTACCACCAAGTAATCTCCAGCGATTTTTCGAAGCAGGTCTTGTCGGTCGGTGCCGCGCGACTGTTGGTTCTCCGCGTTCGCGATCTTGGATGGAGCGACTTGGGGCACCCCGAACGGGTCCTGGCTGCTCTGGAAGAAGGTAGCTCACAGCCGTGGTGGACGGAGGCATGGAAAGGGAAGCAGACGGCCGTTGGGGCACGTCCAGACGCTGAATCGGCTGTTGCATAGAAATGGCAGAGTTGAGCGCCGTCCCATCCGCGATTTTGCTGCTCATCATCGACGATAACCCGGGTACCCTGGAACTGCTCTCAAACGCGTTGGCCCAGCCCGGCCTGGATATTCTCACAACTTCCGACCCGGAACACGGGCTAGCTATCTTTTGCAACCGGCGCCCGAAGATCGTGCTCACTGAGTTGGTGATGCCGCGGGTGAGCGGCATGGAAGTGTTGGAACGGATCATGGAAATCGAGCCTGCTACGGATGTGATCCTCATGACGGCGCATTCCTCCACCGAAACCGCCGTTCAGTCGATCAAGAAGGGAGCCAGCGATTACCTGAATAAGCCGGTGAAGATTGGACCGCTGCGCGCGCGAATCGGCGAGTTGGTACACGAAGCGAAGAACCGGGAACTCTCCTTGCAGATCGAAGACGAGTTTCGAAATCATTCGGCGTTCGAGGGGATCGTCGGCCGCAGCGCACACATGTGCGAGATGTTATCGCGCATCAGACACGCGGCGCCATACTATCGCACAGCGCTAATCACCGGTGAAACGGGTACGGGAAAGGATCTAGTGGCCCGTGCGCTCCACCGGCTCAGTCCAGTGGCTTCTGGACCCTACGTGATTCTCAATTGTTCCGCCGTGGTGGAGACGCTGTTTGAAAGCGAGTTGTTTGGGCATGTGAAAGGCTCCTTCACTGGAGCGACACAAGACAAGCCTGGCCTATTCGAGCACGCCCATGAAGGCACCCTATTCTTGGACGAGATCGGCGATATGCCGCTCGCCACGCAGGCGAAGCTCCTTCGCGTGCTACAGAATCAAGAATTGCAGCGCGTGGGCGCGTTGAATACCCGCAAGGTGAATGTGCGCGTGGTGGCCGCGACCAACCACGACCTGGGCACCGCGATCGCAGAGAAGCGCTTCCGGGAAGATCTTTACTACCGCCTCTCCATGGTGGAGATCCGGGCCCCCCGCTTGGCCGATCGCAAGAACGACCTGCCCTTGCTCGAACGGCATATGGTTGCCCGATTCGCGGCGCTGTACGGTAAAGAGATACGTGGGCTGACCGAGCGCGCGCAGGCCCGGCTTTTACAGCATTCGTGGCCGGGAAATGTGCGGGAGCTTGAGAACGTGATTGGCTGCGCCGCCATGATGACGACAAGCGACATGATCGACGTGCAAGACCTGCCTCCGCACTTACAGACTCCGGCAGTCTCAGTTCGAGCATCGGAGGTGGATGTGCTCGAAGGTCAAGAACGCCTGCTCATAGTGCAGGCTCTGGAAACGGCCGGCGGAAATCAGACCGAGGCAGCTCGCATTTTGAGCATTAGTCGTGACAGGCTGCGATATAAACTAAAGAAGCACAATCTTTATCAGCCTGATTCCGGGTCGGCTTCCGCGGCTGCCGGTTGATTTGGCGTTCCTGTCGTGATCGGGCCGGCTTGAGTTTTCAGGCGCTCAGGACCGGCGACAAGCGCGCACAAGTCTATGCGGTTCGTCCGGTTTCGAAGAGAAACCAGACGCGCCGTTCCGTTTCGTTTATCCAATTCTCCAAGAGACTTGTGGTGGCTACGTCGTTCGATTCGCTGCATAGGTCGTGAACTTCGCGCATGTTGGCAAGAATCGCCCGGTTGTCTTCGCGCAATTCGGCGAGCATGTCGAGCGGATCGACATAGTCGGCGTCGTTATCGCTGATGCGTTGCAGGCGGGCAACATGGCCGATCGATCGAATCGTGGTGCCACCGATTTTGCGCACGCGCTCGGCAATATCGTCAGTCATCGCAAAAAGCTGGCCGGCTTGCTCATCGAGCAAGAGATGGTAGTCGCGAAAATGCGGTCCGCTGACGTGCCAATGAAAGTTCTTCGTCTTTATATAGAGGGTAAATACATCGGCCAGCAGCGCATTAAGCGCGCCGGTGATGTTTTTGACGGCTTCGGCGCCGAGGTCACTGGGTGTCGCCAGTGTAGCCCGGCGGCGTGTTCCGAGTTTGTCTTGAGTAGTTGGCATTTCAAAACTCCTTTGAGGTCTTTCCTGCCAGGTCTGGCAGGCATTCTGTTAAAAATCGTAAAGTCGTCTCTCCAGCTCTGCCGATCGGTGAGCCCGGCCCTGCTCTACGGCGCCACGCCGGAGCTCCGGAACCTCCTCGGTACTAATCGAAGCAGGTTCGTCGACCTGAGGCGCAAAGTCGCGCGCCACCTCATCAACGCTGACGCGTTTGATTTTCGAGAACAATGGCCATCTTGTGGTGCAGATGAAGGCAGTATGGTCCTCGCTGAGCCGAACGAAGACTTGTTTTTCGAACAGAGTTCGGAGTGTCATTGTCGTCACCTCCCGTGACATTTAGGCCTCGCACGACCTTCTGGTAGCAATCGCGTTTCCAATTAACATCTTGTGACCCGTGGCTGCTTTTGCCACTCATTGTCAGAACTCCCGTTAGTGCGGGCTCGCCAGCAAGCGCCTGAGTGGACATGCGCCTTCATCGGGACTCCGTCGCCCGATCGGGAAACACATAGCTGGTCCGCGTTCCCACGATTAGCTTCGCATGATCCGGCGACGACGCTGCCACCTTAATATGACGAACCATCTTGCCCTCCAAGGATGGCACGTACCCGATCGTGTACCGCGAGCGAATATCCTTCGCGATCTGCCGACAAATCGGCACGATCTCGTCCAGCGTTTTGGGGTGGTAAAACACGCCGCCGCTCACGTGCGCGAATTTCCGCAGCACGCCTTCATTCTTCTCCGGATCGTTTTCGCCATAAATGCCGATCGTAGAAATGGTCGCCGCCGGCGTCAGCACTTCGCTCATAAATTGCGTCGTAGCGCCCTCCGCCCTTCCGGTTTGCCCTGCCACAGGGCGGACCGCAACTGTTGAGCGTTGTCCGAAAACAGCACATCATCCGGCAAGCCCCGCCGTAATCACTTCCGCTCGCTTCGGCCGCATACCTCCGGCTCTCATCCACCGCGATTCCCACCGTCACCGGAATGTCGGCATCGGCGAAATGCGTAATCTGTTGAGGCTTGCCGTTCTCGTTAAACCTGGAAACCGTCTTTGGAAAAAGCCCGGACACAAACCCGCCCGATGCATCTTTCACGCTTACGTCTCTAGAAGAACCAGCCGCGAGGTAGTCCGTATAATGAAATCGCTTGGTTGTTCAGCTTTCGCGATGGCGGGGCCATTGGTTTGGCCCCATGCCATCACGCTCGCGACCATTAGCGCGTTCACCGGCAGGTATACTTCGCGGCTGCGGATCATAACTCTCCGATTCGTCACGCTACGACAAACGGAAAGAACGCAATAGCGCGAACAAGCCAAGCGATAGTAGGCCAGCCAAGCCAATCAATGGATACGGGCTAGCAGTCTTGGGCAGTTCCTGAGGGGCCGGGACTGGCGCTGCTTCGGGAGCCGGAGCCGGAGCAGGCTCTTGCGCGAGCGGTGCTGGCGGAGGAGTAGCCTGCGCTACTTCCTGCGGCTCAGGCTGGGTTTGGGTTACTTCAGCTTGGGGCAACTCGGCCGGCTGGATTGCTTCGGTGGTGGGCACCGTTTCGTGCGACACGGCCGCGATCTGCACAGCGGCTGACTTCGGATAAGCGAACTCCTGTCCAAAGTTATCGCCCGGGTAGAACCAGGCCCTCAAAGCCTTCGGTTGTCCGGGAGGCGTTTCCCAGAACGAGACTACGGTCTTGCCGGTGGGTTGAAGGCGGTAGTTAGGGATGGCGAGGATGGTGGTCTGTAGCTGAGTCTCATCCGCGTTGAAGATTTGAACGATGTGACGATCCGACGGTGAATCGAGCAGCTTAATCACGTACGTGCCGGGAGGCAGTACTTTGTTGGGAACCTGGAACGACTCACTCACGGTCAAGGTCGTCTTTTTATTCCATTCGTCCGCGCGGCCGCGCGGCGCGAAAGCGACTCCGAGCAATCCGATGGATGCCATTGCAAGAACGAAACGGGTCATATAACCCTCCTTCTGCGGCTAATGCCGCTTCGGCGATCGCATTAAGCGACCGCACGGTGTAAAACAGGCCGGCTCATCGCCCTAACCTGTCGTTACCAGTGCAGCTTTGCTGCCAAGACGGGCCGTCTACTTGGCGGCTGCAATTCTCGCCGCCCGCCGCTGGAGTGGCCGTGGACGTGCCTCGTTCAAAATGGGCTTGGGTCCATTTTCTGGAGGGAAGTTCGGAGCGATAGCGGGTAGCCCAAAGCGGACTCCAGGCTTCAAGGTAAAGCGAAAGGAGTGAAAGGTTATGAGAACGAATTTAGGACACTGTTTCTGGGTTCTGGCAGTTGCCGGATCCATGAGCGCCACGGCTTTCGCGTCGGACCGAGCAATCAAGGTGGATGACAGGCTGGATGCTTCGGCCGAAACGCTCACGGATATGATGAGAGCCTCCGATCGCGGCATCCCCCACGATCTGATCGATAAAGCGCGCTGCGTTGTCGTTATTCCCGGCATGAAGAAGGCCGGATTCATCTTCGGCGCGGAATATGGCCGCGGGTTCGCGGTTTGCCGCAAGCACGGTGGCTCTGGCTGGAGCGCACCGGCCGCGATGCGGTCAGAAGGTGGCAGTTTTGGATTCCAAATTGGTGCCTCGGATACTGATGTTGTGTTGCTGGTGATGAACGAAGGCGCAATGAAGCACCTTTTGTCGGATAAGTTTACGCTCGGCGGAGATGCATCCGTGGCGGCAGGTCCGATTGGCCGCTCGGCGACCGCCCAGACGGACGCGGAGCTGCAGGCGGAGATCCTGTCGTATTCCCGCTCGCACGGCCTGTTCGCAGGAATTTCGCTGTCAGGCGCGACGCTTCGTCCGGATGGAGATACCAACCGGGAACTCTATGGCCGCGAAGCAACGAATCGTGAGATTCTGACCGGTGACTTCAAGACTCCGGCAGCAGCGAGAAACTTTGAAAAGGCGCTGCATCGGGACTCGGCACACCGGGACCGATAGTCACGAGGACTTCCGGCAGACCAGCAAATTCACGGGGATATCCGATCCTATCCCCGCTTTCTTTTCAGCGTGCCGCCCAGGGCTGACTGTGGGTGGTCATACGACCAAATAAGGTCGATTTGATTTGGAATGGAGGTAAGTCATGAAACTAATTGAAGCTCTAAGTGCAACAGTTCTTTTCTTGCTTCCTGGCGTTGTTGCTCCCGCCTACGCGCAGAAAGAACACGAGGAGGAGAAGCAACCGCAGCAGAAGCAGCAACAAGCTAAGCCGGCACAGCATCAGCAACAGGCTAAGCCAGCACAGCAACCGAAACAAGCTCAGCACCAGCAACAGGCTAAACCGGCGCAGCAACCGAAACAAGCTCAACACCAACAGCAGGCCAAGCCGGCGCAGCGACAGCAACAGGCCAACCGTGCCCAGCCCACGGGAAGTCGTGGGCGCATTCCTGACGACCGCTTCCGTGCCAGTTTTGGCCGTCAGCACACATTTCACGTAAACCGTTCCGACTTCGAGGGCGGGTCGCGACGTTTTCAATACGGTGGCTTTTGGTTCAACGTGCTTGACCCGTGGCCCGTGGGTTGGCTCTATACCGACAATGTCTACGTCGACTACATCAACGGCGGGTATTTCCTGTGCGATCCCGTCCACCCCGGCGTGTATATTTCGATCAGCATCGGTTGACGCACTGGGGCGACGTCATGCCTAGAGGCGAGGCCCACAGCATGGAAGCTTCGCCCTCGCGCGTTAAGTTTTATTTGCGTTGGAAGACGAGTGTGATCGGCTTGCGGTCCGGCCTGATCACGCTGGCAAGCATGGTGCCATCCGGGGCAAGGGAGTAGCTTTCGGTCGTCACGGCACCGGATTGCGTGGTGATCGCCTTTAGGACGTCGTGATCCCACTTGGTCTTGCTCTTGAGGTCCTTGCCGCTGTGAATCGTCGCGCTATTCTCGCTATCGGTAAGGTCGCGATGTCCCGCTCGTTGATCGTCACGGTGCCGGTTTGTATGATGGCGTCCAGGTGCCGTTCAACAGGGTGCGGTCACGCGCGAAAGCGGTGAACGCGAAGAGGAGAGTCGCCAAGACGGCTCCGGTAGTTGTAATCGTCGAATTTGTCCTCATAATTCCAATCCAGGGCTACCGTTAAAGCACGTGCGCCGCCGTTCAGGTGAAAGCGAGCGTTCCAACGCTCGATAAGCGTGGATTGTGCGACTCATTGCCACGGGCGATGCGCTCCGCCATCGAGTCCGCCGATGGCCGGGCTCTTGGTTCTCGTCGGCTCACAAATCAGCGTCGACCTAGCCACGAGGTCTATTTCGAATACGTTGTAGAGCTCGTTCCTGAACATAACCTCACAGGCTTCGCGCAAACAGGAAGATGGTCCCATAACGCGAACCATCCCTCCTTCCGACAGGAAAACGATTCGTCCTTTGCCGGCTTGATCGAAATGAACTGCGACGAAGGAAGTGTTTGTCCGGTACGTTTGCCCGGCAAGAGGCTTCTTCTCATCGCGAGTCACGCCAGAAAGCAATACCTTCGAAGACACTGTCGGTCTTGTCATCTGAACGATTCCTTTCTAAAAATGTAAACCATTAAGTTATTCTTAGCGGCATCGTGTCTGTTTAAAAAGGGACCATACCAGGTTCACGGCGTTGCAGGGTCGCATTGTCCGAGCCGAGATAAAATTTCAGCATGGGGGAGCACTGGTTTGTAAGATGCAGGACCGGCAAGACACCCCTTGCGGATCATCAAATTCCCGGTATTCCACAAGTCCCACGAATATACTTCCGTCGATCCTGAAATCGGAGGCTTGGAATAAGGGCCGGTGGCCATTAAGTTTCGAACGACCATGTAGCTTGCAGTAATTCCATCCATCCTGTTTTGCGCGGACACTTTCGGCGCGGCCGTCCATGATCACGGATGCTCACTGAGGAGGCGGCCGGTCTCTGTCGCCAGCCGCTCACGTGAATCTCGGAAGGGCATGTGGAGCTTGTGAGCGATATCCGACCAAAATTCCCGGAGAACGTCGAAACCCATGCCTGTGGCGAGGGCATAGCCACTTACCCTCAGGGCCGGGGTAAGACCGCGTTCGTTCCCCGGATGGTACGCATCGTTGAAAGCGACAGCGGTCGCAGTTCCCAACCACTGCGAAAAATTGAACATGTGCTTGCCGCTGTCGTGCTGCGCCACGAAAGTATGTTCTACTGCATGGAAGAAACGCTGCCTGCCGCTGCCGTGGAGCAGACGGTAATACCGAGGGTCCTCCGAGAAGATCGTTGGATACGCGAAATCCGTGAAGAACCTCCAGGTTGTTTGCCCGGCGAAGTCGGCGCCAAAACGTCTTCCGTAACCCTCGGCGCCTTGTCCGAACGTTGGGTCCCGGTTTGACGCCTGATCCAAACCTGCATTGAACGCGGCTTCAAAGAAAGAGATTGGATCGAACGTATCTCGAACGAACAGGGTGAATTTGTCTTTCACCTCGAGAGAGCACAGCACGGTTCCGGGTTTGTACCTCGGAGCATGCACCGATTTAAGCTCCAGTTTCCGGGCAAAGGCCCCGACCACCTTCTGGAATGGACCGTGGTAGTCTTCCCAACTGAGGAGCGGCGAAGGCTCCAGGCACGGCGCTGCCGCGTTTTTCCTGGTCTCCTGCGCGGAATCCGTTGAAGGCGCCCCTGGCAGAGCCTCGCTCACGAGAGCAGCCTCCGGGGACGCAATCTCCTGTGCGCGCACAAAAACATTCCAGGCGAGCGTCAGGAAGATCGCCGCCCTCGCCCTTCCTCGAAAATGGAGATAGCACCTCATAATCACGGATTCGCCGAATCCCCTGTCGTGGGCACGCCGGCTTCCGCCAGGCTGTAGTCGGAATAAGTCAGGACCCGATCGATCACAAGACTCTTGATAAAGAAGATCTTCGCGGCCGCTCGTATTTCAATGTGTTTCGGCATCCAGAACCTTCCGTCGACGCGTGTCTGCTCCATCGTAATGTGCGAACCGCGCAGCACGCGCGCCAGGAATAATCCGATCGAGAACGGCTGGATCACCTGCCCGTCGGCCTTGATCCACCCGAGGTCTTGCTTGTCGACCCACAGCTTGCCTTCCAGCTTGGAGAACATCTTGCCGTACTTGCCTTCCGCTTGGTAGCCGGAGTGCGGTGTCGCTTGTAACACATACGCCGGCCGGCCATCGACTACTTCTTCGCCCATGAGTTGAAAATCGAAGGCTTTGGGTATCTCCCGGACGAGCGACGTGGTCTCCTCCTTCTGCTTGCGTAATCGCTCGGCCCGCTGCTCCGGAGTTTCCCGGTGCAACCTTTCCAGCTTGTCCTTCTGTTCTCGTTCTTCCGTGGGCGGCGGAGGCTGCCCGTTGCGTTCCACGAGATGCTCGAACGGAACGCCGTTGACCAGGATCGTTCTCGAGACATCTAATTCCTCGGACTTTACGCGCCCTTCGGAGTCCAGGCGCCGATCTTCGTCGCGCTCGATGTAGGTGTACTGAAGCCGCCCCTGCCAGTGCCGCTCGGTTACCGCTATCGACGACGCTACAATCTGGCGCACGTCCGGCATGTTGTCCTGACCAAAGAGCAAGGACGAAGCCGCGAGTAGGACGATTAGATGCTCGCCAATCCACATCGTCAAAGGTCCTTGCGGGAAATCCCCAGCTTCCGCATCATGGCATTCAAGGTCGTGCGTGGCACTGCGAGACGGATGGCAGCGGCGCTGATCACGCCACCAGTGTTCCGCAGAACGCGGATGATATATTCGCGTTCCATTTCGGCCAGTGTGCCACCCGCAATTTCCACCGCATCGGCCCGCAGTTCGGCCAAGGGAACACTCAGCGTGGAGCCCGTCGAAAGAATGACCGACCGTTCAATAAAGTTCTCGAGCTCACGAACATTCCCGGGCCAAGGCCAACTCACCAAAGCCGGCATTGTGTCCGGCCGAATCGTTTCAACTCGCCTGTTCATTTCCCGGGCGTACTTTTGGGTGAAGTGCTGGGCAAGGACAGGTATGTCCTCGGGGTGATCGCGCAGCGGAGGCGCCGTGATCGGGAACACCTTTAGCCGGTAGTAGAGATCGCTCCGAAACAGCTTGTCGCCCATCATCTGTTTCAGATTGCGGTTGGTGGCTGCAACCAGGCGGACGTCAATGGGGATCGTTCTGGCGCCACCCAGCCTCTCAAACGCCTTCTCCTGCAAGGCCCGCAGCAATTTGGGTTGCAGATCCAGCGGGATGTCTCCCACCTCATCCAGAAACAAAGTCCCCCGATGCGCCATTTCAAACCGGCCGATCTTTTGCCCTAAAGCTCCGGTGAAGGCTCCTTTTTCGTAGCCGAACAACTCGCTTTCGAGAAGGCCGGTGGGAATGGCGGCACAGTTCAAAGTGACGAAAGGATGATCCTTGCGCGCGCTCATTCTGTGAACGGCGCGTGCGATCAACTCTTTTCCGGTACCGGTTTCTCCCAGAATCAGCACGGTCGCATTGGTGGGAGCAACGGTTTCAATCTCTCCCAAGACCCGCTGGATAGCCGCACTTCTTCCTACTATTTCCTCAAAAGTGTCTGCCCTAGCCTGGTTGTCGACGTTCTTGTCTAAGAGCCACGGGCGGCTCTGTGCAGGGGAGGCTGCGGAGTGCATATTTTCTCCCTCTCCTTCCTGGATTCGGATTCTTGCGCTCAATTCCGTGTCTCTGACCGTATTTGGTCGCAACCAGAGTTCCAAAGTGCTCAGTAATCCCGTGCGGGGGCATTTCGGCTCGAACCCCTTGTCAACAATGGCCTAAGAAACATTGGTCTAAGAGATGCATGGTTGGTGGTGGAGTGCGCGCTAACGGCTCCAAAGGGAGACCGGGCGCCACCAGGAGGAAGTATGAAACCGAGTACGACGGATCAAGTCCAAGGCAAGTTTCATGAAGTGAAAGGCAAAGCTAAGCAGAAAGTGGGACAGGTCACGAACAATCCCAACCTAGAAGCCGAAGGCCAAGCCGAAAAAATCGGCGGCGTAGTCCAAAAGAAAGTCGGCCAGATCGAAAAGGTGCTTGAGAAGTAGATAAAGCGGGCTCGGCGCCCTGCGTGTTTTTCCGCGCGATGGAACTGGGCTGCGTAAAGATCCGCAGTCGCGCCGAGCTGCCGTACCCAAGGAGGCGCCACCATGAACAAGACACTTGGAATCATTCTGATCGCTCTCGGCCTGTTCGGTCTTGCGTGGGGAGGTTTTACGTACACGAGCCGGGAAAAGATTGTGGACATTGGACCGATTCACGCTTCTCGCGACGAGAAACATAATGTACCGCTGCCTCCTATCGCAGGCGCAGTGGCGATCATTTGCGGCGTTGTGCTCTTGGTAGCACGTAAGAAGGAATAGCTTCCGCTGCGCCGTGCGCGGCTCAAGATTGATGGAAAGGAAGAAAGACAATGTTGATACTAAT
>Ga0182024_10017953_pt1 | contig 13224 bp, 12 predicted proteins | sample P32metaG_FD_120480 | JGI IMG/M metagenome (GOLD analysis project Ga0182024, IMG submission 120480) | Permafrost microbial communities from Stordalen Mire, Sweden - P3-2 metaG (Illumina Assembly) | ecosystem: Environmental > Terrestrial > Soil > Wetlands > Permafrost | place: Sweden: Stordalen...
AGCCCAGTGTGACCAAATCCAGGCAGGCCAAACGGCCTGCCCCACACCGAATGACTGTAACTGATTGCAAACAAGAGATAGATTCCTTATCTAAGTGGCATTGGGCGGAACCGCCTGCGTTCCTCACCGGTTCTACAAACAAGATGCGTGGGACGCACGGCCTCGCGCCGTTTCGCCGCGTCCTGATCCGGGACCGCAGGCAGTGGAGGCTGTGGAGGCTTGACAACGGAACCAGGCGATTTTATAATCGTTAATCGATATATCGTTATTCGCTATGCCCAGACGAAAGCTCGATCCCCTGCCCTCAGCGGCCTTTAACATCCTGCTGGCCTTAGCCGGTGAAGATCTTCATGGTTACGCCATTATGCGGCGGGTCGAGCAGCAGACATGTGGACGTGTGCGATTGGGACCGGGAACATTGTACGGGTCGCTTCGAACGCTTCTGGAAGCGAAGCTCATCAGTGAACTCGACGCCGGCGCAGACGCGGAGGAAGGTTCAGAGCGCCGTCGTTATTACCACCTGACGACTGCCGGGCTCAAGCTGGTTCGCTCGGAGGTGGAAGGCCTTGCCCAGACTCTGCGAGTCGCGCGCGCGAAACGGATATTGCGAGGAGCAGATGCCTGAAAAGCTCTACGCTCTTCTGTTAAAGCTCTATCCGAAGCACTTCCGTGGAACCTACGGCGACGAAGCGCTGCGTCTGGTTCGTGAGCGCGCCCGTGATGAAAAAGGCTTTCTTTCCGGTCTCCGTCTTGTGCTGGATCTGCTGGCAGATCTCGCCATATCGCTGCCCCGCGAATACAGCAACGCGCCAACAACGCCAGTCGCTGCGCAGCCTGTAGACGGCGATCTGACGTTTCAGCTTCTGGATGAACGCCCGCCGAACCCTGCTCTTCTGTTTCTGGCTGGCATATTTTCAGCCGTGTTGCTTTGGGCATGCGTGACCGCAGTGGCACGCAGCCGGACCTTCCCGGCACTCTTTTCGGATTCGCATTCACTACAGGCACTTGTGCAACGCAATTTGGCTCTCGCCCGGCTTCGCCCCGACGTACCTGCTGACGCGTACAATTTCTGCCTGACCGCGTACCGTGACATTCCGAATAACTCAGCACAACCGCTTTTTACGTTCAACTTCGCGCCTCCCGGCGCGTCCGGGGTTGCGCTCATTGATGGAAACATTGTGAAGAGATTCAGGAACGAACAGGTTCTCTCGATTTCTGCGAACGTATCCGCCGGAGATCACCAGTTTGCATTGGATCTGGATAGCCCCGCCGAGAATACTTCGATGTCCCGCAACGACGATGTCGAAAACTGCCAGCTGAAATAAGGGAGACCGCATCATGACAGCTCGTCGACTGCATGGAGTTTGGTGGATACCGGCTCTCCTTTTATTCCCAGCGACGACATTCGCCGCTGAAAAACCTCCGGCATTTGAGGTCGTTTCAATCAGGCAACATACTGCCGCGAGCGGCCCGATGCAGCGCCCGACGACGACTCCGAACGGGTTTCGTTCGATCGGCTTGAACCTGTTCGCGATTTTTCAGACGGCATATGTGCCCCCGAACCAGAACGGAGTCCTGCGCGGAGACCTCATTACAGGAGCTCCGGCCTGGCTCTCTGAAGAGCACTATGACATCGTGGCGAAGGTGGACGACGCGGACCTTGCCGACTGGCAGAACCCGAAAATGACGCAGACCATGCTCCACGCCATGCTGCAGGCGATGCTCGCCGATCGGTTCAAAGTAGTAGTGCATCACGAGAGCAAAGAAGTGCCGGTCTATAACCTCGTGGTGGCGAAGGGCGGCCTGAAATTCAAACAGGCGGAGACCGTGGATGCGGACGAATTGCGGAAGAGACTTGACGGCGGAGGAATGATCGGAACCAACGTCAGGGTTGTGCCAAGCCCGAACGGGACGACGTATTACGGCATCTCAATGGCAATCCTGACGCAGACGCTTCTATCGAACATGGCGGGCCGATCAGTGGTGGACAAGACGGGCTTGACCGGAAACTACGACCTGACGTTTCCCGACCTGAAGCGCCTGTCGTTGGCCCCGTCAGCTCCGTCGCCTACTGCGCCTGAAGCCGACGAATCGATCTTCACAGTCCTTCCGGACGCGCTCGGATTGCGGCTGGAGTCCGCGAAACGCCAGATCGACATGCTGGTGATCGACCACGTAGAACGGCCGACCGAAAACTGACCCGCGCCTCTCTCAATTCTCTGTCGGCTTCTCGACGTGATCGATCACCAATGTATCCACGTTGCGCTCTTGAGCCGCCATCTTCAACCCGAGCCGCTCAAACACGGTGAAAATGGTGGGCAGATCGTTCACATCTACTCCATCTACATTAGTCCTTGACGAATTGAGTTCCATCGGCAGCCAGGGTTCGGTTTCGATGTGGTACAGCCCCTGGAGCCCTGTCTCGTCGAATAGCGGGCGATCGGTCCATCCCTGTACAAAGTTCGCCAGGTCCGACATATTGACCGCACGAGCATGGAGCCCTCTTCCCCTGCCGCCATTAAATCGGTGACAGACCGTATCGCCATCGGCAGAAGCGTTTGCTGGAACCGCAGGACAATCTTTTTCCTGAATGTCCGCAATCGGAAACTTCGGTCCACCCTTCTCCACCGTCAAAACATACACAGGAATTTTCTTCGGCTGACGCCGAACCACCAGTTTGAAGCGATCCGCCAGCAGCGCCTGAATCATCTGTCTCTCCCGAGTGGCCTCGGCACTGGCCGACATGCCGTCGGAAGCCACCTCCTTCGGGGAAGTCGCTTCAATGTCGTAAACGAGGTCGAGGGAACTGATCCAATCCGGACCTCCTGAAATTCGAGCGTCGGGACTGGAGAACGGGATGTCATATGCCGCCGCGATGACCATCGTCAGCGGAGCCCGCGAAGTAAACCTGCCGCCGGGGAGGAACGTCGGACCCCGCAAGTCCCCGCCTTTGCCCGGGTTCAATGATTTATATGCCTTCACCGACACGACCTCGAACGTCGGGGAGCTCTGCGGCGATTGAGCTTTCACCTGCCTCGCGCCCGTCCCGAACGCAATCGACCCCGCTATGGCGGCCACACCAACTCCGGTGAGCAGCATCTTTCGTCCCAAATCCAGCTTCTGCATCATGCGATTCGTCATAATTTTCTCGTTCAGGGTTTCAGATTCACTCGCAAGGCCCGTTTTTCACTCACCAACCGAAACGAGCCATCAGGCTGCTGTTCCTCAGAAGTGACTCTCAATGCAATACACTCGAGGTCCGCAGCCGTCCACAGGGTCACCCTTCCGCGCTCACCCATCCAGGATTGCCGAACGGCCTCCGTTTGGTGGTCGAGTATTCGTTCATGACCAACAACGGTTCCAGGCACGCAGCCAGTCCATTGACGTTCTACTTTCGAAAAAACGGTGTGGGTCACACCGAGGCACCCGATACCGCAGCGCGTGATGAATTCGTGCCGAAGATGCGATCGCTTGAGGCTTTCGTCCCTTTCCCGTCGTTCGGCGCTCTCGAACAAAGGCTCGATTGTTTCTAATACCCGTCCGAGCGCCGTCTTGACAGGGCTTCCGGGCAAAGCCCACGACAGAAGAATCTCGGAGTCGTCGACTGAATAGGACGTGATGTACATTTCAATCGAAGAGGCTCCGTTCTCCTCGTAGCCGATGAATTCGGAATCGACTGTCCAGGGCGGTGAAACCGTGCTGTGCGTTTGGGGGAGCGCCACGCTGACGATCACAAGCAGTGCGGCCCCGGCGAGAACGGTCACAGCGGCAATGCGAAGAAGGGCCCCCATCCAGGTTGCCGTTCTTTCCCGGCGCGTGGCGGATCCGGCACGCACGAGTTCTGCTTCCCGGACGTAGGCCCCCAACACGCGGCTGTGGAAGCCCGCTGTGGGCGGTTGGGCCTTCCAGCTACGGAGGACCCGTTCCAGTTCCGGATCACGGATTTCATCGGGCATCGGCTTCCTCACTTCTCGGGACTGCGTCAGGGTGCAGCGGCGCCAACAGGCGCTTCAACTGCTCGCGCGCCCGATAGAGCCGGGCTTTGACCGCGTTTGGTTCAATCTCCAGGATTACTGCAATTTCGGCTAAACTCATCCCCTCAAACTCGAAGAGATACAAGGCTTCCCGTTGAGGAGCCGGCAAGGCATCAATGGCCAGGCGAACCGCCTCGGCTCTCTCCAACCGGATCAGCCCCTCGTCAAGCGCATTCCATACTTCAGTCATTTCAATGCCCTCCGAGCCATCCTCACGTGCTGAATCCCGGCGCCGTTGGAGATGTTGATTGCGCGCTACGCCGATCAGCCATGTCCGCAACTGCGCACGAGCCGGGTCGAAGAATGCTTTCTTTCGAATCAGGGCCAGGAAACACTCCTGCGTAATGTCTTCCGCATCCGGAACAGAGCGCGTCAGGAGCCAGGCGAAGCTGTATACGGCGCCCCAATGGCGCTCATAAAGCAGTTGAAACGCGACTGAATCACCTCGGGCTGTTCGTGCGACGAGTTCCACATCCGTTTGGGACACTGTTAAACATTATTAGCGAGACGGCGCGAAAGGTTACGCAAGGCACCATTGTGGAATGACCGACGGAAAAACCGAGACGGCGCGATCACAAGATTCTTACTCTTTAGAATCAACGAGATCACTCACAACCTCATCGGGCACTATGCTGTAATAGAGATATGGGAACCGTCCGCGCTATCGCCAACATTCTAAAAGCCAAACCGCAAAATTGGTTTCGTTCCTGCGTTTTTCTGATCGGCGTGAATCGGCGGCCATTGTATTATAATTATGCATAGCACTGAATATTTAAACATATGACATACCCCGTCGGTATTGTTGGCTTCAGCGGTTACGGCGGCGCCGAAGCCATCCGTCTCCTCTCCCGCCACCCCAATTGCGAACCCGTCCTACTGTCGCATCGCGCCGATTCCGGCGATGGCCCGAAGCTCGTCCGCAAATCTGTCATCCGCCGCGCCCATGCCGACCCCGAATCCGTCGCAGCCGAAGGCTTGAAAGCCGTCCTTCTCGCCACGCCGCACGACGTGTCCATGGAACTTGCCCCTCAATTCCTCGCCGCCGGAGCCATCGTCGTCGATCTCAGCGCCGCTTTTCGCCTCCCTACACCAGCCGAGTACCTCACTTGGTATAAAGAGGAGCACACGGCGGCAAATCTGCTCCCTCGCGCCGTCTATTCCATCCCTGAATTCCATCGCGAGAAGGTGCGCAACGCGAAACTGATCGCCAACCCCGGCTGCTATCCCACCGCCGCAAATCTCGCTCTTCGCCCGCTGCTCGAAGCCGGCATCGTCGACCGCAACGCCGGAATCGTCTGCGACGCCAAGAGCGGGGTGAGCGGCGCAGGCCGCAAACCAACGCTCAAAACCAGCTTTTGCGAAGTCACGGAAAACTTCTCGGCCTACTCGATCCTGAAACATCGCCACGTGCCCGAAGTCCTGATGATCAGCGGCCTCAAAGAATCGGAATTCAGCTTCACGGCGCAGTTGATTCCCATCGAACGCGGCATTCTCGAAACCCTCTATTTCCGTCTCGCGAAGCCTCTGACTTCAGCCGAAATCGTCGAAATCTATCAAAAGCAGTACGGCAACGAGCCCTTTGTGCGAATCCACGAAGCCGGCGATATGCCGGACCTGCATGCCGTCGCGCATACCAACTTCTGCGACATCGGCGTCGTTTCCGATCCCGCGTCGGGACGCTGCGTTGTGGTTAGCGCCATCGATAATCTGGTGAAAGGCGCGGCGGGACAGGCCATCCAGAACCTTAATCTCGCGCTGGGCATCGAAGAAACAGCGGGGCTCCTGTAATCGCGATGAAAGCGCTGATCAAAATAGGCGGAAGCCTGCTCGATGACGCCGCGTTGCGCCACGATCTCGCCCGTCAGATAGCCGCCATCGCAGCCTCCGGCGTTCACGTCACCGTTGTTCACGGTGGCGGCAAGCAAATGACGCGCTTTCTCGAAGAGCGTGGCGTGAAAAGCACCTTTGTTCGTGGCCTCCGCGTCACCACGGACGAAACCATCGACGCGGTTCTTAAGGTTCTCGCCGGCAGCGTGAACACGCAACTCGTCGCCGCCCTCGGAGCCGCGGGCGCACGCGCGGTGGGGCTCACCGGAATCGATTCCGGCATCGCCATCGCCGACCAGCTCGATCCCGAACTCGGTTTCGTCGGCCGCGTCACGTCATCTGACCCGGCACTCCTCACTACGCTCACAGAATTCGGCTATATGCCCGTCGTCGCGTGCGTCGCGGGTGGTGCGAATGGCCAGGTGTACAACGTGAATGGCGATTCCATGGCCGTAGCCGTCGCCTCAGCATGGAAAACCGACCGCCTGGTCTTTCTCACCGACGTGCCAGGCGTTCTCGACGGATCGAAAACAATTCTGCCCGTCCTCACCATCGCGGACTGCCGGAAACTGATCGCGGATGGCGTTGCAACCGGCGGCATGCAGGCCAAACTGGATGCCGCGACGAATGCCGTTTCGCATGGCGTTGCGGAAGTCCGAATCGTCCGCGGCTCAGATCCCGAAATCGTCAGTCGCGTTTTCGCCGGGGAAGCGATTGGCACGCGCATCGTAGCGGGAGATGCATCGTGATCAGTGCCCTGAGACCCGATCTGATCGAGCACGCGACCGTCTCGAACAAGGATATCGAGATTCGCAAAGCGTCGATGCAGGACATCCCCGCCCTGCTCGATCTCATCAACGGCTATGCGGCGAAGGGCATCATGTTGTCTCGCACGGAATTCGAACTCTCCGAGAACATGCGCGATTTTATGGTCGCCTACGATGGCAAAATTCTTGCTGGGTGCGGCGCCATGCACTTCTACTCACCCACCATGGGCGAAGTGCGGTCGCTCGCAGTCGCGGAAACACACTTAAAACACGGCATCGGCCGCCTTATTGTAGATGCGCTGGTCTACGAAGCGAAGCTCTACGGTCTGGACGCTGTCTTCGCCTTCACCTACGTTGAAGGCTTCTTCGCCAAAGCGGGATTCCACACGGTGGAACGCGGCGAACTGCCGTTGAAGGCATGGAAAGACTGTCTCCGCTGTCCGAAGTTTCAGGCCTGCGACGAGATTGCGGTGGTTCGCATCCTCCGCCCGCAACGCTGGGAGCAAAAGCAGCACCTGCCGCCCGTTCTGGGAATCGAAGACGGCAGCGTGGTCCTGCTCCCGATCCTGCGAAACTGACCCGTTTTGCCTTAGACTATCCCAAGGAGGAATTTCTATGTTGAGGAATACAACAGCTCTGTTCGCTTTGACATTGGCGGCCAGCCTGACCGCGTCGGCGGATTTCACTTACACGAGCACCATGAAGGCCAGCGGAGGTTCCATGGCGGCAATGGCCGGCACCGCTGCCGACCGCACCAGCAAGATGTACTTCAAAGGTCAGAAGATGATGACCACCACCGGCGATACGTCGATCATCCTCGACTTTGGCGCACAGACAATCACTTCGATTAACGGCGCGGCGAAGACGTATACGGTGAAGAAGTTCAACGATCCGGGTGCAGTGGCGGTTCCGGAAGACGTGTCGGTCGACGTGAAGGAAACCGGGCAGACGAAGGTGATCAACGGTTTCAACGCGACCGAAACCATCGTCACTATGAGCATGGATATGGAGATGGGGCGCGGCGCGCCTGCTATGAAGCTGAAGATGGAAATGGATATGTGGATCTCGCCGGATGTCCCCGGAGCAGGCGACATGCGCGCCTTCTACCAGAAAAATGCGGCCAATTTCCCGTGGGCCGCAATGGCCGGCGGTGGCGGAAACGCGAGCATGCAGAAGGCGATGGCTCAGATGCAGCGCAAAATGGCGGAAATGAAAGGCGCCGTCGTGGAGCAGGTCATCCGCGTGAAGCCGGCGGAAGGCAGTGCCGCGCCGCAGATGGCGATGCCTGCAATGCCAACGATGACTCCGGCGCAGCAAGCCCAGATGCAGGCCGCCATGTCGAAAATGAGCCCCGCAATGCAGGCCCAAATGCAGGGGATGATGGGCGGCATGGGCAGAGGCGCGGCTCCGGCCGCCGGCGGCAGCGCATCCCTGATCGAAATGACCATGGATGACAGCGGATTCTCCAGCGCGGATATCCCGGAATCGACGTTCGCAATCCCCGCAGGTTACACACAGAAGTAAACCCGGAAGCCGGAGACGAGCCGACCCTTGTTTCCGGCTTCCCCACCCTGTATAATCAGACACGCAAAGACCCTGACATGTCACGTCGCCCTCTGCTCGTAATTCTCCTTGGCCTTGCCGCCATTCCGGTAGCCGAACCTGCCAGTACGCCCGCCGTCTCGCTGGACCATCAGTTCACCCAGGTGGTGCGTCCTTTTGTCGAGCAGTATTGCGTGGCTTGCCACAGCGGGAATACCCCGGCCGCTCAGTTCGACCTTTCGTCCTACACAAGTATGGATATGGCGGTTCGCGATAACGCGCGGTGGGCGCTGGTCATCGACAAGCTGACCGCGAAGCAGATGCCGCCGGCCGGAATGCCTGCCCCCTCCGACGCAGAGCGGCAAAAGATCATTGGCTGGATCACGGCGATGCGCACCGATGAGGCCCGGAAGCATGCGGGCGATCCCGGCCCTGTGCTGGCCCGTCGGCTCAGTAACTCGGAATATAACTACACGATCCGCGATCTCACCGGCGTAGACATTCAGCCCACCCGCGAGTTCCCGATCGATCCCGCGAATCAGGCGGGTTTCGACAATTCGGGCGAGTCGCTGGATATGTCTCCCGCGCTGCTGAACAAGTACCTGCAGGCGGCCCACGAAGTTGCCGATCACATGGTGTTGACGCCCGATGGGATTGCGTTTGCGCCCAGTCCGATGCTGGTGGAGACGGATAAAGACAAGTACACGATCCAGCGCATCGTGAACTTCTACTTCAGCCAGCCGACCGATTTTGCGGACTACTTTGCCGCTGCATGGCGGTATAAGTATCGAGTCGCATTAGGCAAGCCGACGGCAACGCTGGCGCGGACGGCCGCGGATTCGAAAGTGAGCGCGAAGTATCTGCCGATGGTCTGGGGCATTCTGGAAGAGACGCCGGAAGCGAGAGCGAAGGAAGTCGGCCCGATCAAGAAGCTGCAGACTATGTGGCACGCACTCCCCGCGCCAGGCGTCGGCAAGGCCGAACCAGCACGCGTGCAGTTCGCCGCTATGCGGGATTTCGTGGTCCGCGTTCGTCTGGACACCGGGATGCAGTTCGCTGCGCCCGTCGTGAAGGGTTTACCCGGCGGCTCCGAAGCCCTGATGGACTGGAAGCTGCAGCAGTTCGCCGCACATCGCCGCGACTTTGATCCCAAAGCTCTGCGCAACGATGAAGATCCCGCGCCGGTAGCGCCCGTCATCCCGAAGTATCCCGGACTCCATCAGGACGGTGCGCCTCACTGGGCCGCCGTGATCGGCAAATCCCGTGTGGAAGACTCCGATCTGGTGGTGCCCGCCGCCTCCCGTGCCAAATACGAAGCTTCGTTCGCGCGTTTCGCCAACGTTTTTCCGGACGGCTTCTTCATGTCTGAACGTGGCCGCTACTTCCCGGACGACACGCAGGACAAAGGCCGCCTGTTGAGCGCGGGCTATCACAACGTGATGGGCTACTATCGCGACGATACCGCGCTGCGCGAACTGATCCTCGACGATAAGGGAACGAAAGAACTCAACAACCTCTGGACTGAATTCGACTACATCGCAGCCTACACGGAACGTACCTGGGTGCAGTACTACTTCAACCAGAGCGGCGAAGTGGCCGGCAAGGGCGACGAAGGCGGATCGCTGCGCCCCGTGGATCACGAAGTCACCGACGAAGCCGTCATCATGAAGCTGAAGGCGGATTACCTCGCAAAAGCGGCTGCCGTCGCCACGAACAGTCCGCTGGCACCCGCCGCGATTACCGAACACTTCGATCGCATCAACGCGACTCTTCGCGGTCTTGAGAAGATGCACACCGACGCGGAACCGAAACATCTGGATGCGCTGCTCAAGTTTGCGGCCAAAGCCTATCGCCGTCCGCTGACCAAAGCCGAGAGCGACGACATCATTGCCTACTATCACGAACTGCGTGACAAGAGCGGCCTCGCGCACGAAGACGCGATGCGCGATTCGATCGTGGCCGTGCTGATGTCGCCGGACTTCTGCTACCGTATCGACCTTTCCGCCAATCGGCTCGCAGCGCCCGGTGTGAAGATCATCCCCGCGGCGATGAGAAATTCGACCGCCGGAGTCCCGCTTTCAGGCTACGCGCTGGCCAGCAGGTTGAGCTACTTCCTGTGGAGCAGCATGCCGGATGCGGAGCTTCTCGCCCACGCCGCTTCAGGCGATTTGCAAAATCCCGCGGTGCTGCTGGCGCAGACTCGCCGCATGCTGAAAGACGACCGGACGCGCGATTTCGCCACCGAGTTCGGTGGGAACTGGCTGGAATTCCGCCGCTTCGAAACGTACAACGGCGTGGACCGCCAGCGTTTCCCGGAGTTCACCAACGATCTGCGCGAGGCGATGTACGAAGAGCCCGTGCGTTTCATTCAGGACGTGATCCAGCATGACCGGCCGGTTTTCGACATGCTCTATGGCAACTATACCTTCGTGAATCCCACGCTGGCGGCGTTCTATGGAATGACGGAGATTCCTGAATTCAAGCTGGCTCCGCCGAAGCCCGTTGTGCGGCCTCCCGGCGGACGCGGAATGCTGCCAAACCCGGGCGATCCCACGCCTCCGGCCAAAGTCTTCCTCAACCCGGCAGTGACTGCCGACACCTGGCTTCGCGTGGATGATGCCGACAAATATCAACGCGGGGGTCTGCTTCCCATGGCTGTATTTATGGCGGAGAATTCCCCCGGCCTGCGCACCAGCCCGGTGAAGCGCGGACACTGGATGGTGTCGAAAGTTCTCGGCGAGGTCATTCCCCCGCCCCCGCCCGTCGTTCCGGAATTGCCTAACGACGAAGCGAAGTCCGACATGCCGATCCGCGACCTGCTGGCTCAGCATCGAGCCAACCCGGTTTGCGCATCATGCCACGCGCGTTTCGACGTGTTCGGTCTGGCGATGGAAGGCTACGGCCCGGTCGGTGAAGCGCGCACGAAAGATCTGGCGGGACGCACGATCGACGCCAGCGCCACGCTGCCTGGCGGCGTGCAGGAAATAGGTTTTAAGGGCGTTCAGACTTATATCCGCGAGCATCGGCAAAAGGGGTTCGTGGACGGGCTGAGCCGCAAGCTGCTCTCGTTCGCTCTGGACCGGTCTTTGATTCTTTCCGACGAGCCGCTGGTCGCGTCCATGGAAGCGAAGCTTGCCGCGGGTGGCAATCGTTTCGATTCGCTGGTGGATGCGATTGTCGTCAGCCCCCAGTTCCGCAATAAGCGTGGCAACGAAGTGACGGAAAACACCGTTGCCCCCACAAAGACCGCCCGGACGAATTCGAGCGGTGAGAAAATACAGACAGCAACAGCAAAGAAAGGGATGTAAGCGAAATGCGCAAAGTGAGCGAGAACAAGAAGTCCACCATTACCCGCCGTACGGTCCTTCGTGGCGCCGGAGTCACAATGGCGCTGCCGTTCCTTGAATCTTTGCACGCTTTCGCGGACACGCCGACTGCGGATGCCTTCCCGAAGCGCTTCGGCGTGATGTTCATGGGGAACGGCATCAACGAGAATTTCTGGAGTGCTACGGGCCAGGGCGCGGATATGGTGCTGAGCAAATCGCTTGCGCCGCTGGAACCGATCAAGCAGAAGATCAACTACATCGACGGTCTCTTCATCAAAGAGGCGACGGGCAAAGGCATTCACCCGGCAATGACCGGCGGTTTGCTTTCCGGCGCGCACATTCAGAAGGGCGCGATCATTAAATCCGGTATCTCGATCGATCAGTTGATCGCGGCTCATGTGGGCGATGCGACGCCGCAATCGAGCGTGGTGCTCGCGTGCGAAGCGCCGATGACCGGCTATCACGAAACCAATTATTCGCTGGCCTACAGTTCGCATATCTCCTGGCAGACGCCGGATTCGCCGGTGCCGGTGGAACTCTATCCGTCGCTGGCGTTCGACAGCCTGTTCGAGAACCGCGGCAGCCTGCGCAACCAGAGCATCCTCGACCGCGTGAAAGACCGGGCGGAAGCACTGAGCAAGCAGATCAGCGCCAGCGACAAGTCGAAGCTCGATGAGTATCTGGGCAGCGTGCGTGAGGTCGAGAAGCGCGTGGAAGCCATGCGGAAGACAAAGGACACGGCGGAAGATGCCGCGAAGGCGCAGAACAAATCGATGTTCACGATGGACCGCCCGGCGAACGGTTTGCCGGACGATCTGCGGGATCACGCACGGCTGATGTGCGACATCATCGCGATGGCGTTTCAGACGGACAAGACGCGCGTGGCGACATTGCTGCAGGCGCGCGATCTTTCCGCGATGTACTATCCGTTCCTCGATGTGAAGGATGGGCACCACGGCGAATCGCATAACAATCTGTCGGATGGTTATGAGCGCATCACGCGTTTCCACCTGAGTCAACTGGCGTATCTGGCGACGAAACTCGACAGCATGCCGGAAGGCGACGGCACAGTGCTCGACCACTCCTGCCTGATGTTTCTGTCGAATATGTTTGTCGGGCGCAAGCACGATAACAGCAAGCTCCCGGTGGTGCTGGCCGGCGGGCTGGGCGGCACGCTGAAGACGGGACGGACATTCGACTTCTATAAGTCGGGCGATGACAACCGTAAGATGTGCGCCCTGTACATGGGGCTCCTGCAGCGCTTTGGCATCCACACCGACCAGTTCGGCGATGCTACGGAGCCGTTGAAGGATCTGTAAAACGGCCGGATATGGCCACGGATGAACACGGATAAGGCAGCCGCACCTGGGGGCTGCCTTTTTTGTTGGCTTCCGGCCATCAATCAGGAAAGGCAAGAATGGCCACAGATGAACACAGATAAGAAAAGGCCAAAAAATAAGACACTTGTGCTGCAACTGCTTTGTTAGTACGTCGTGGCGGCAGGGGGTGGGTTTATTAATCCTCCTGACCACGAGGGTGCACTTTGCAACGAGCGGTTGGTGCGGCCCAACTGGGCGTCGTCGTCTGCGATGGTCGAGCCGCCCGTGAATTGAGCGATATCTATATGACCAGCAGCCATGCGGTTAGTTAATGTTGATGCCCGCGCGGCATAGTGCTAATTTCGATAACTCCCGCCCTCTGGTATCGAACTCTACGTCTTTCGCTTGA
>Ga0182024_10017954_pt1 | contig 13224 bp, 15 predicted proteins | sample P32metaG_FD_120480 | JGI IMG/M metagenome (GOLD analysis project Ga0182024, IMG submission 120480) | Permafrost microbial communities from Stordalen Mire, Sweden - P3-2 metaG (Illumina Assembly) | ecosystem: Environmental > Terrestrial > Soil > Wetlands > Permafrost | place: Sweden: Stordalen...
CCCTCGACGCCGCAGACATTTTTCATCCAGCCCGCCGCGGCCTGCTTGAAAGGGGCTGCGCCATTATCCGCATAGCCGCGGTTTTCCGGATTGCGAGCCGCCTGGCAGAGCGCCTCGACGCAATCCGGAAACGCCATCTCATCCGGCTCGCCGACGCCCATGTCGATCAACTCGGCGCCGGGATTGGCCGCGAGGGCGGCGCGCTTGGCTCGTTTGATCTTCTCGAACTTGTAGATCTCGGTGCCTTTGCCGTACTGCTTGCCGCCGATGCGATCGGCAAAGCGATTCTGGATGTAGGGGTCGCTCATGATTTCTCAGTCGTGCATGTCTTACGTAAGTAGCGGTTCCGCTGCCGATTCGCGGCAGATGTTATCGATTTTCGGGGCGGGCGTGAATGGGACTGCCGGCCAAATGCCGAGTCGTCTTCTACGAGACCGTGCAATCGCAATGCTCGCCAGCTAGAATTCTCCGCGAAGTTCCGAAGGATCCGCCAGATGACGACCACTACCGAACATCCCTACGTTGGCCGCGACGACTCAATTCTCGGCGGCGAACCGATCATCAGGGGGACGCGAACTCCCGTCCGAGCCATCGTTGAGGTTTGGTGGATGGGAGTCGCGCCCGAGGACATCACCACCCACCTGGGGCATCTTACGCTCGCCCAAATCTTTGACGCGTTGAGCTACTTCGCCGACCACCAGGATGAGATCTCCCTTTTTGTTGACTTGAATCGTTCGTCCGCTGGGGCGAAATCGGCGCCAGCAATGCAGCAGATTCAGATTGCAGACGAACTTTTTAAGGACGCCCAACGGCAGGCCGCCAAAGCCGGATTCGCGAACGTGAACGACTACATCGCCGAATTAATGCGCAACAACCTGAAGCAGGGTGAGAGGAACGAAGACCACCTTTTCACGCCGGAGCGTCTTGCGCATCTCGATCGGGTCGCTTCTGACCTCCGCAATGGGGGCAAGAGCTTCACCCTTTCGGAAGTGAAAGAACACTTCGAGCAAAAGCGGAATTCATGGTTGCAAAACGACGCAAGCTGAATGTGCTGTTGTCGGCGACCTCTCTTGCCACCCTGGACCAGATTTGGGATTGGAACGCCAAGCACTACGGGGGCGACCACGCTGATCAGTATATCCGTTTCATTCGCGAGGAAGCTGATAAGTTGGCCACTGATTATGGACGCGGCAGGCAAGTGCCGTCACGGCCGGACATGCACTACGTAACGATCAAGCGGAGTCGACGGGGACACGGTCATATTGCTGTCTATGAGATCGTCGCAGATGCGGTGACGATCCTGGACTTTTTCCACACCGCTCAGGACTGGCAGAATAGGCTGCCGGACGCGACGGGGCGATGAACATTCCTTCTCGCTACCTCCGGCTGATCGATCACGAGACGACTGGCAATCGAAGTGATGTGACGCCGCTGTTTGCCGATGCAATCGCATTTTCGCAATTGCTGGCGGAACTGACCCATCAGCTTGCCGGGACCGAATTCGATGCGATCGCGGCAGTGGACGCGCTCGGATTCATCCTGGGGACGGCGCTGGCCGTCAAGATGAATCTGGGATTGATCACCGTCCGCAAGGGCGGGAAGTTGCCGGTGCGAACCGAGGTGGCCGAATTCATCGATTACACCGGCAGCCGCAAGTCGCTCGAGCTGCGCCCGGACGCAATCAGGCGCGGGATGCGTTTGCTGGTGGTCGACGAATGGGTGGAGACCGGCGCGCAAGTGCGCGCGGCCATCTCCTTGATCGAGCGATGCGGGGGCGTCGTCGCCGGCGTGGCCTCCATCAATATCGATAGACACGCGAGGCTCGATCTCGAAAGTCGCGGCTATTCCTGTTTTGCAACCGCGGATCGTTAGCCGATCTTGCCCCTGTGGTGTCCAAGCGAGCGGATGTTAGGATGGCCGGCGCCCCATGGACGAATCCGCCAAAGCACGCGTTCGACTCTATCTTCGCAGCGAGCGTGCGATGGGATTGACTTCGGTCCCGCGCGTGGAGGAGGGCCCGATCGAGCCGCGGATCGAACAGACGGCGCACCAACCCTTGGCCCTCTCGTCGCGTCGCGAGCCGCCGCAGCCGAAGTTGCCGGTCAAGTCACCGGCGCAGGCCCCGGCCCTTAATCCCGTCGTGGACATTCCCGGTAGTAGAGCGGCACTGAAATCCGAAGGACTGATCCCGATGCCGATCGCGGCAGAGTTCATCGCATCTGCATTAGAAACCGATGAGAAGCGACGCCGGCTGATCGCAATGGACGAGAACGAGGTCCGCGGCTGCACCAAGTGCCGGCTTTGTGAGACGCGCACTCACACTGTGTTTGGCGAGGGGGACGTCGATGCGCAGATTTTTTTCATCGGCGAAGGGCCGGGCGAGACCGAAGACCATACCGGCCGCCCGTTTGTCGGGCGCGCGGGAGAACTGCTCAACAAGATGATCGGGGGCATGGGTCTGCGGCGCGAGCAGGTGATGATCGCCAACGTCGTCAAATGCCGCCCGCCGAATAATCGCGTGCCGGCGCCCGATGAAGTGGCGACGTGTACGCCGTACCTCGAGCGGCAGCTTGAGATCATTCGCCCCCGCGCGATTGTCACGCTTGGATTGCCCGCGACACAGTACATGCTGCAAACCAAGATGTCGATGGGCAAGATGCGCGGCAACTGGCACAGTTGGCGCGGCATCAAGCTCATGCCGACCTACCATCCCGCCTACGTCTTGCGCAACCCGACGTACGAGACACGAGCGGCGGTATGGAGCGACCTGAAACAAGTGCTGGCGCACCTCGGGCTTCCGGTTCCTTTAAAAAATTTGTAGCGCTCCCATCACTGCGGCGCGAGCAATTCAGCGGGGAGGGCGAGGCTCCCGCCGAGCCGAAGATCGCTCGAAATCGGCTCGGCGGGTGCCTCGCCCTCCCTAAAAATTCTGGTATTTGTCGCGAAGTGGAAATGCTGCGCGGCAAAAGCGAATTTTTATTTTCCTCGCGCGGCGCGCGCCGATGCATCCGTTCCGCGGCTCTGATGAGGGAAAGATGTTGACGGGAAAAAAATGATTTGTGAACCCGGCGCGCGATGACTACAGTGCCCGGCCATGCGCTTTCCAGGAAGGGAGCCCGATGTTGTTCACTTCCGTTTGCCATTTTGAGTAAGCAGTAAGACCGAAGACCCAACGGACCCGTCGCCCCACGGACGGCTGACTCGCCATGCCAACGACCCAATCGCCATTGCCGCGCGAGGCATTACGCCGCGCGGCAGAACCCGCCGCTTTGGACCCCACGGCGTGGAACCGAATCCTGACTCAAGTGCGCATCCAGCACCCTGGGCTCAACCGCACCTGGTTCGACGCCATGGTCGCCCGGCAACTGACCAACGGGGTGATCCAGGTGACAGTGGCCACGCCGGCGCAACTGAACTTTTGCCAGGGCCAGTGCCAGCAGCCGTTCACCGTGGCGGCGCAGGCGGTGACGAACCGGCTCGTTGCCGTCAGCTTCCATTGCAACAATCTGCCGCGCGGCGGAGTGTTCAATGAAGGGGATCAGCCGCTGCCGCTGAACCCCGATTATCTTTTCGAGCACTTCGTGACCGGTCCGTGCAACCGCCTCTCGCACGCCGCAGCGGTGGCCGTCGCCGATCAACCGGGCCAGGCGTACAACCCGCTTTTTATTCACGGCGGCGTGGGCCTCGGCAAGACGCACCTCTTGCAAGCGGTCTCCCAAAAAGTGCTGGAGCACAATGCCGACGCACGCATTCTTTATTTGTCGTGCGATTCGTTCATCAACCAGTTCATCTTGGCCGTCGAGACCGGCGAGATGCACCAGTTCCGCCATCGCTACCGACACGTCGATCTGCTGGTGATTGACGACATTCACTTTCTGGCAGGCCACGACCGGACGCAGGAAGAGTTTTTCCACACCTTCAACACACTTTATCAACAGCATAAGCAGATCATTTTGTCGGCCGACTGCTCGCCGAGCGAAATTCCGGAGTTGGAAGAGCGGCTCATCAGCCGGTTCAACTGGGGTCTGGTCGCGCGGATCGAGAAGCCGTGCTATGAGACGCGGATCGCCATCCTGCAGAAGAAGGCGCGGATGCGCGGCCTGACGTTGCCGGAGGATGTGGTCTGCTACGTCGCCTCGCGGGTTGAGAACAACACACGCGAGTTGGAAGGGGCCATCACCAAGATCCAGGGGATGGCGATGCTTCAGGAAGGCCGGATTGATCTGGATCTGGCCAAAGCCGCCCTCGGCGACATGGTCACGCCCGACCAGCGGCGAATCACGATCCAGCAAATCTTCGATGCCGTCACCAAGTACTACAACGTCCGCCTGAGCGACTTGCAGAGCAAGAAGCGCCATAAGAGCATCGCCTTCCCCCGCCAGGTCTGCATGTTCCTCGCCCGCCGCCACACGCGGTATAGCCTGGAAGAAATCGGCGGATATTTCGGTGGCCGCGATCACACGACCGTACTCCATGCCGTGCGCACGATTGATGCGGATGTGAAGAACGACAAGGATGTCGCCGAGCAACTCACTTATTTGGAAGGGCAATTGGCCGGGTGACGGCTGTCCATCAATGGAAGCAGGGGTTCCCGGTGACCTCGGTGCCGGCGATGACTGGCAACGGCTCCGTATAGTTGTCATATCCGCCGATACTCTCGACATACTCCCGACAGACCTCTCCCCGCTGTAGCGCTGCCCTTGTACCGGCGTGCCGCCCAGCGCGGCAGCGGCAGTCGGGTGCTGATCTGGCTTACAGAGGTGACGTGCCGCATGTCGCCATGCTATGCTTTCCTGTGGCTAAGCCGTTCAGGGTACCCATATGGTCCAAGTTCTAGCAGCGACATTCAAAGACGGCGTCTTTAGACCCGACCAGCGGCCCGCGCTTTCGGATAGCGCCCGCGTGCGGCTCGTGGTGGAAACAATCGATGAGCAGGAATCGACCCGCCGGGACGACTCCGGGGCGATTCTGCAGCGCCTATGGGAGTCTTCCTCCTTCAATTCCGCGGGGAATCGGCTGACTCGCGACCAACTCCATGAACGCGGTTGACACAAACGTCCTGCTGTATTCGATCGGTCGCAATCTCGCAATGCCCGGTGGCAGTGCTTTCGTCCCTCCCTATAATGAATTTGTGGAGCCGGCCATGGTTCTCCCCGATTTCCTTACGCGCGATCCCGACGGCTTCGTCCGGCTGACGGGCCACCGGATCGGCCTGCATCACCTGATCCGCGCCTACAACGAGGGCTTCTCGCCCGAGATGCTCCTCGGCGAATTCCCCACGCCGTCGCTGGCGCTGATCCACAAGGTCATCGCCTTCTATCTGGAGAACCAGCCGGAAGTCGACCGCTACATTGCTGCCGAGGAGCAGGCGAGCGAATCCCAACGCGCCGCGGCAGCGCCGAGCACGGGCCTGCCGGAATTGCGGCAGCGGTTGCGGAAGCTGCGCGCCTCGTAGAGCCCGCGGGAACCAGGGTGAGATTTCTGCTCGACGAACATCTCCGCGGGCCGCTCCGGAGCGCGATCCAGCGGCACGGCGCCCGCGGGCAGTGGCCGCTCGATGTCGCGAGTGTCGGTGATTTCGACGATCTGCCACTTGGGTTGCCCGACCCCGACATCCTCTTGTGGGCCGAACGGGGTGACTACCCGCTCGTCTCTCGCGACAAATCCACTCTTCCCGACCATCTGCGAAAACATCTTGAAGGGGGGCACCACTCGCCGGGCGTGCTGCTGTTATCCCGGCATGCAAGCGTCGCGGACGTAATCGAATTCCTAACGCTTGTCGCATACGCCAGCGAGGCTGCGGAATGGAAGGATGCCAAACCGGAAACGCTTTGGCCGCATGGGGACGATCTTATAGCGATTTCAGACGGATCGCAGCATTGGATCGGGCGACGTCCGCCCCCTTCCAACAGTGGCGGCTACATGTCACCCCTCCCCGCTCTCGCTTGAGGCCACCGCCCACGCTCTAGCCGCGTCTCCCCATGGTTTTTCAGCGCAATAAAAAAATCGCGGGTCAAAAACAACCGGGTGGTACTGGCCAGAACCACCATCCCAAAAGGACTCGAACGCCGGATCCTCTTCCGACGGTTTACTCTGATTCTCTTTCATGTCGCCTTCCATGGACCATCTATAACCATAATTCTGGAAACCGGGCCCTAGAAGTCAATTCGCCGCCAGCAGCTTACCCGGATTCCGTCCCTCGCAGTGCGTGGCTATGCGGCCCGCAATGAATTGATCCTGAACAGTGCCCCGATCGTTGCGCACGTGGGGTCGGAACGCTCACCCGCTTCGAACCTTCGGTTGAGATCGCATCGGAGCTTGAGCGGCCAGGTCATTCACCGCCCTCGCTCCGGCATCCACGTTACCCTGTCCCTCGTGCTCGCCTGCGGCAATCGGGCAGGGTGGAAGTTCGGCGAGGCTAAAACCGGGCTCGCGGGGGACGCGGGGAGTTGGCGGTCGGCGACATCACGAGGGGCGGGCAGCTACAAAAAGGCACAAAAAGCGCAAAAGAGTTAAATGCAGTCACCTCCGGTCTCTTCGTCCGCGTTTGTGTCGTTTGTGCCTTTTCGCGGCGGGATGTGAGGGAGAAATTGGCGCGCTATCTAAAGACGGCACTCAGTCGTCGCTGCCTTTTCCTCAGCTCACGCGGAGACTCGTGTGGGGGTAGACCGACACCGGCGACCCCGATGCGAAAACGACGGAGTACCGGATACCCTTCACTCGCGTGTGCAGAAAATCGAACATCACGAACGAAACAAAGGGCGTCCGTCCCGCAGGTCCAGCTCACAGCCGGGCGGCAGGAACGGGAACAGAGCCGGAGGGTCAACGTCAAAGGTCACCAGCGCGACGTGGCGCCACTCGGCGGTCAGAAACGGACGGCCGCTAGTCACGGCGGCTTATCATACCATCTTCAGCCGCAAGAAGGCACAAAACGCGCAAAAGAGGGAGATACAGCCATTTCCGGAGCCCATAAAAGAGGTTAGGGCAGAAACGTCCCGGTTCTTCCCTCCTCCGTCGAGCGGCACTACCACATCCTGAGCGTCGCAAACCCCGAGCGCGGCTGTTGATGCTTGCCTCTTTAGCAAAGAGCTGATATCTTGTCTGCGTGTGGGTCGGGCGCAATTTGCTTGTTTCACGTCCATACTGAAAAAAAGGGCATAAGAGACATGTTTGCTCTGTGCATCCTTGAAGCTGTAGCAGGAATCACGCTGATGGCTGTCGCCCTCATGCGTTTTGGGGGCTTCCGTCGAATCACTCGCGGGAATTTTGGTGTTGGAAGTGTTCTGTTCTTCGTCGGATTGATGCTGCTGCCGGCGGCGTTCATCACTGGATACATCGCCAGCGACCGTGCTGCAGACAGGCGGCAGGTTGATCAGGCGCTGGTGAAGATGTTTGGGCGAGCGCCAGACGAATTGAAACTGCAGGGAGGTACGCTGTTGGAGTTCCAAGGCACAGTGCGCTACGACAACAAGTGGTATAAGTTGAGAGTTATTCCGACCGGTGGAAACGAACACATTACCAAGTATCAAGTGGAGGCGACGCCCGCGAATTGATTGGGAGCCGACAGCCGGCGGATCATGCCGGCATTCTACAGGTCTTGTTCCGGCGGTCTTTCTCACACCTCATCCGGGTCGGGATGCACCCACGGCGCGCGATACGGCCGGCGGAGCATCTGGCTGGCTTCGGCATCGCCAATCACATCCTGCTTCTGCGCGTCCCAGTGAAGCGTTCGTCCGAGCTTCATCGACATGTTTCCGAGGATCGCGCTGGCCGTTGAGATGTAGCCTTCCTTGATGTCGGCGATTGGCTTGCTGCGATTCTGAATGGCTCGGACGAAATCTCGCATATGATCGCGCACGGCAACCGCCGCATCGGCGGCCAGGTCCGGCTCGGTTTTATCCTCGGGATATTTCTCCAGCTCATACACCGGCTGGCCGTGAAGCGTGGGCTCGGATTTCCCCGCCGGGAAGAATTCGTATCGCTCGTAGCTGATTTTGAGCGTGCCCTTGTCGCCATAAAGAATGCTGGCCCATTGATAGCGCGGATCGGGCGCATCGCCCCAGGAGCGATGGGTCCAGACCATTTGCATATCGCCGTGATCGAAGGTGACGGTCTGGGTGTCGGTGATGTTGGCGCGGCTCGCCTTATTCGCATAGATGCCGCCGGCCGAGCTGACCGACTTGGGCCAGCCCGCGCCCAGCAGCCAGCGGGCCGCGTCATACATGTGGATGCACATGTCGCCGACGATTCCGTTGCCGTATTCCATGAAGGCGCGCCAGTTGCGCGGGTGTGTGAGGGCACAGAAGGGGCGCATCGGCGCCGGCCCGGTCCACATCTCGTAATCCAGATTCGGCGGCGGGGGAGAGTCAGGAGGATTGCCGGTGGCGCGCATGTGCCAATAGCAGCAGGTCTCGACGAAGTCGACGTTGCCCAGCAACCCCGCCTGCACGACGCGCTGGCGCGCTTCCTGATAATGGCGTGTGCTGCGGCGCTGGGTGCCGACCTGCACCACGCGATTGTATTTCCGCGCGGCGGCAACCATCGCCTGCCCCTCGACAACATCCACACTGATCGGCTTCTGGCAATACACATCGGCCCCCGCCTGCACCGCGGCAATCATCGCCAGGGCGTGCCAATGGTCCGGCGTGCCGATCAGCACGATGTCCAGGTCTTTTTCCTTGAGCATCTCGCGAAAATCGCCGTAGACCCGCGGCTTTCGGTGTGACGCATGCCGCGAAGCAAACAGATCGGCGGCGCGGTCTGCCATGATCTTGTCGGTGTCGCAGACAGACACAACCTCTACCGGCGCGACCTGAATGAGCCGGCACATGTCCAGCTTGCCGAACCACCCCGCCCCGATCAGCCCCACGCGATAAGTTTTGCTATCCGCCGCCCCGGCAACATGCGCCCCAAGGCTGGTCAACGCGGCCGTTGCCGCCGTTGTCTTCAGGAAATCGCGGCGATTCATGATGGGTTCTCCGCGGCTTTCCACTGCATGGCGAGCGCCTTTTGCTGGGTGTAGTTCAGGGCCATCGGCACGATCGTACCACGCCCGCCGATGCCATCCCATCCCGCCGACCACTCCGTCCCGGCAGGCACATCGATCAACGCCAGCCTTATCGCTCCGGGTTAGGAGCTAAGGAAGACAACATCAGCAAGGAAAATCAGAAACGTCCCGGTTCCCTCTCCCATCCGACCAAGCCGGACCAGAAGCCTCTCAATGTACCTTTATCCCCTTTCGCGGTCATCACCTCCGGACGAAACGGTAGCGTCGATCGTTTTCTTCTGCCCTGACTGCCACCATCCGATTGCGGTCGCCAACGAATCTGTCCAATCGCCATTTGCCGCCAACGAAACGGGCTGATACACGGCGATCAGTTCGGGTGCGTTGGGGCGTGGAAGAAGCCAGCGACCCAAAGTGAATCGAAATTGGGTCCAGTCACCAGTCGCCGGCTCCATGCACACGGCAAGGATATCGAACTCGCCGAACCGGTACGGGCGTGTGTTCGCGCCGGATGACCGGTCGGAGCCAGTTCGCGATTTCTGCGTCTCCACGACGTAGAACGGAGTAGCAGGTCCACGCTGCCCTCGGACGCGATATAAGAACGGCTTCCCGCCTTGTTTCCGTTGGAGTTTCGTTTGGACGGTCACGCGTTCCGCACCGCGCTGGACGACGAAATCGAACGCGTGCATCCCCGGCGGTGTCACATCGTACCAGCCGGTCAGTTTGTCAATCACCTCCACCTTGCACGCCGCTTCAGCAAGGATGCCCTTGAACATGCGATGTGTGAGTTCCCCTGCCCGCGCGAGCGCCTCCAGCACGACCTCGGCTGATGTGTTCCATTCCCGTTCGATCCGATGGACGCGAAATTCGAGTCGGAGCAGGCGAATGATTTCATCACGCTGATCGGGGGTGCAGGCAGAGAGGATTTCGCGAATCTGATTGGCGGGATCGTTCGACAAAATTGTCTCCGCACGTCGTTTGCTGTTAGGATGAATTCAGCCAGCGAAAGGCCGGGATCATATGTCCACTCAGCAAAAACTCAAATTCAGCTCGGACAACGGGCTGCGGCGATTGGCTGATCTTGAGCCGTACTACGAAACCGACCTGGGGATGGCCGTGCTCGGCGACTCGCTCGAAACCTTGCGCTGTCTCCCCGACAACTCAGTGTCGCTGGTGCTCACATCGCCGCCCTATGCCCTGCACTTCAAAAAGGAGTACGGTAACAAGGACAAGCATGAGTACGTCGATTGGATCATTCCGTTTGCCCGGGAGATCCGTCGCGTTCTGGCCGCCGATGGTAGCTTCGTACTTAATATCGGCGGGAGCTACAACAAGGGGACCCCGACTCGTTCCATCTACCATTTCAAGTTGCTCATCGCGCTTGTGGAGAACGTCGGCTTCCACCTGGCCCAGGAGTGCTTCTGGTACAACCCTGCGAAAATGCCCATGCCGGCTGAGTGGGTAACGGTCCGACGGGTCCGTGTGAAGGACTCGGTGGAATACGTCTGGTGGCTCAGCAAGACGCCGCACCCGAAGGCGGATAATCGCAAAGTCCTGCGCGCATATTCAAAGGACATGATGCGGCTTAATCAGCGCAAGCTCCGCGAGACCGTGCGCCCCGGCGGTTACGTCATCAAGGAAAGCTTCGCGGACATGGACACCGGCGGGTCAATCCCGCCGAACGTGGTCGACGACGACACTCCGGTTGACATGCTCAAGTTCGGGAACAACGCCGCCAACGATCGCTACACGCTCAAGTGCAAGGAGGCCGGCCTCAAGATCCACCCCGCCCGCTTTCCGGCAGCGCTTCCCGACTTCTTCATCCGCCTGCTGACCGACCCGGACGATATCGTCGTCGACCCTTTTGCTGGATCTAATACACTCGGTATGGTCGCTGAAAAGCTAGGCCGAAGGTGGGTGGCGATGGAGATGGAGGAAGAGTACCTGCGGGCGAGCAGGTTTCGGTTTGAAGATCTGGAATAAGGAGCGTCGAAAACGACGGGGAGGTTCCAACTGTGCTTCTCCGCACGCCTGGGCCGGGCTCATCACCGTTTGGCGGGTCTCGAGGTGATTCACTTCAACTGACGCGCTAGGGTCTACCAAAACTCAATCCCTGTCATAGCTCGGAATAACAGAAATGGAACCGACCACAATCGCCGAAACCGCCAAGCACCTCGCAGATGCAGCCGGCCATCTTGCAAAGCCAGTCGAAGTGGCGATTCGTAAGATTGCGACCGGCGCAGCGAAAGCGTATGAGCCGGTACACCTTCGCCGAATGGCAAGAGCCCGCGCGGACGCAACCTTCATCGAGCAGATTAGTGAACAAGATCGCAACGAGCTTAAGGCAGCATACGAACGTCGCGAAGATTACCGGAAGGTCCGAAAGGAACATAATCTCGGACTTATTGCCGATCGAGCAAGCGAAAAGCTCAATGACGTGAGCCCGGGGGAGCAATCAGCACCGGACGACGAATGGCTTGACGAGTTTGAGAACAATGCGGAGGACGCGAGCTCCGAGCCGTTGCAAGAAATGTGGTCTCGAATTCTTTCTGGGGAGATCCAGCGCAAAGGGACGATCCCCCGCCGAATGTTGCGTCATCTTCGGGACATTGACCAGCGAACGGCAGAGCTATTCCAAAAGGTTTACAATTGCAGCGTTCTCGGTAATGCAAGGTTACTATTCCGCTTTGATGGATGGGAGCGCTACGTAGGAATCACGCACTTCGACCTCGTTGAACTGGGCGACATCGGGCTCGTCCACGTTCCTACGTTAAAGCAGGCCGAAATCATGGAAAATGGTGGGCTTTTGTTCTTCGATAGGCAGATTGTTTTTGGTCCGAAGCGAGACGGCGCGAAACCAATTGAATACCTCCTATTCTCGCGTGTAGGCGAAGTTCTCGCACGCGTTTGCGACGCGGCCCCCAACGTTGCGTATTTCAACAAGCTGACAGAAGTAATGACCTCTGCAAACTGGACTTTCCAAGTGCTCGTGGCGTCAACAATGGGAGCACGGAACAGGTGACACATTAAAAGGGTAGAACCCGACCCGCGGCGACACGCCGCAGAAAAATGGGTAGGAAACAGGAAACCGAATCGGCCGGCCTTGGTTGTCCCTGCTCCGTGCGTCTCTCCGCTGTCCCGATGCTCAAGCGCCAAAGGATGAGAAGGAGACATTCCTATTTCCTTGCATTTTATCGCGGTCGCTTCATCTGCATTTGCATCTTCTGGGCCGCGCTATCTCAAGGTCATCAGTCAGTCGTCGCTGCGTTTTACTCGGCCCTCGCGTAGGCTCGTGCGCGGGTAGACCGACACCGGCGAGCCCGATGCGAAAACGACGGAGTACGGCGAACGGCCGTTCAACATCAACCAGCGCTCTCCGTAAACGGCTCCGAATTCGACATCCAGTTTGGCCGTGGCGGCGGGATGGATCTCCCACGGCGTATGGAGCACGCGGTAGCATCGTAATTCGCCGCGGGGGGATCGGCCGAAGCCCCACTCGTGTTCTTTGGTCGAGGTCATAGGTCACCAGCGCCACGTGGCGCCACTCGGCGGTGAGGAATGGTCGGCCGCGGGACATTGGTGGCGATCATACCATTGGGCCGCAAGAAGTCACAAAAAGCGTGAAAGGGGGAATGCAGCTACCGCCGGATTGTTCGTCTGTTGTTGCGTCGTTTGCGCATTTTCGCGGCTGGACGGTCTTGTATGTCATGCGAATGGGAAGGTGACCAAGCCGCAATACCGGAGTGTTGCATTTAGCATATTATTGCCAAAAACAAGTTCCAAAAGGGTGCATTATGAGACAAAGTGGGACATTCAGGGGAGGACGCCGGGACGCGGCGACGCGGCGACGGGGAGGCGCGGGGGCGCGGGGGCGGGGGGCGGCGGGTTCCAACGGCCGAGGGGCTTTCGCGTATGGGAGGTCGTGCGCTACAATCCCGATCCCATTCACCCTTAGGGTAGAGGAGCAGACATGCGATTGATGAAGCGTAACAGGCTCGCCACGGCGGCCTGCGTGGCGGCGGTGGGCTTGGCCGGGACGATCCTTGTGGCGGCGGAAGGGAACGGCCCGCAGCAGCCGTGGTCTTCGTGGAAGGTTCACGACATGAGCCGGCCCGTGCCGCCGATCGTGAAACCGGGGACCGCCAGCACCGCCGAGCAACCGGGCCAGCCGCCCTCGGATGCGATCGTGCTGTTCGATGGCAAGGACATGGACCAGTGGC
>Ga0182024_10017955_pt1 | contig 13223 bp, 10 predicted proteins | sample P32metaG_FD_120480 | JGI IMG/M metagenome (GOLD analysis project Ga0182024, IMG submission 120480) | Permafrost microbial communities from Stordalen Mire, Sweden - P3-2 metaG (Illumina Assembly) | ecosystem: Environmental > Terrestrial > Soil > Wetlands > Permafrost | place: Sweden: Stordalen...
ATGCAAAGCTATTACTTCGCGGCGCTCGCCACCTTCACCCCATGCGAAGTGGCTGCGTAACGCGCAATGCCCTTGTACAGCGCTTCCGCGATCTGCTCGCGATAGCCGTCGCTGCGTAGTTTTTGCTCGTCGGTCGGGCTGCTGACGAACGAAACTTCCGCCAGAATTCCCGGCATCGCGCTCTCGGTGAGCACCACAAAGCCGGCTTCCTTGATGCCGCGGTCGCGCAGGCCCGGGTTTTGCAGGGAGAGCGTGCCGTATAGCGAACGCTGTACGCTGGCCGCCAGTCGGCGCGATTGCTCGATCCTCTCATGCAAGTCCGCCGGTGAAAGCGTTGGTGTCACGGCATTCCTGGCGTTGCTGGCATTTGCATGCGTGTCGACATCTTTATCTTTCGACCCGGGCGCGGAGAAAAAGTTTGTGTAGTAAGTTTCCACGCCGCGCGCCGAGGGCAAGTCGCTGTAGTTGGCGTGCACCGAGATGAATAAGTCAGCCTGCGACTGATTGGCGACGCTGGCGCGCTCGTCCAGAGGAATGTAATTGTCATCCTGCCGGGTATAGATCACTTCCATTCCCAGACGGCTTTCGAGCAGCTTCCCTAAGCGCTGGGCAATCTCGAGCACCAGATCTTTTTCCAGCAGACCGCGACGCCCCACTGTTCCCAGGTCCCATCCGCCGTGGCCGGCGTCAACCACGATGCGCATTTTGGGCACGCGCGCCCGCAGTTGCAAGTCTTCTTTGGTTGGCGGAGGAATCACAATCGCCAGCTTGTTCTTTTCCGCTCCGGCAGCTTTCGGGAACAGGTTCACCGCGCCTTTGGGAGTCGCGCCAATCTTGCGCACTTCCACCACCAGTCGGTAGGGATTCGGTTCCAGGCTCACCGAGAAAGTCGAGTTCGGCTTCGTTTCCAGAACAATGCGCGTCATGCCAGCCACGGGTTGCGCCATGCGGATGCGGTTTACCAACGTGTCGCCCACGTCGATCGACTTAGCGATCAGGTCGGGAGCGAGTTGCGTATCGCGCAAATCGAAATAGATGCGGTCCGGGCCGGCCAGGCGGTGCGCCTCATATTGCACCTGATCTTCCAGATCGAGAACCACGGTGCTGGAGTCGGCTGATGACCAGTGTCGCACTCCCGTGACTCGCGGAAACTTCGCCAACTCCTGCGCACTAGCTGGTGAATTGCTCGGCTCGTTGGCATCGGAAATCGCGTCCGGAGTTGCCTTCGCAGCGGTCGTAGAAGTCGCGCTGGCAGTTGCGTTCGCCGGAGGAGCAACCATCGCGTCTTTCTCGCTCTCTGCCGTGGGTGGACTGACCGTCGTTTTCTGGGCGCGGGTCATCTCCGGAGAAATCATCGCGCTACTCAGTTGCGACGTCTTCAGCTTCCACCACACTCCACCAGCAAACGATGCGGCGATGACAATGCACACCAGCAGAATCAGTGCCACCGGCCGGCCCTTGGCGGCGTGAGGCTCCGGAACGGCGATTTTGGGTTTGGCAGCAGTGGCGGCTTTGACGGCTGGTTCGATTTGAGGAATCTTCTCGACTGCGGATTTCTCAAGACTCGCTGTCGTCGGAGCGGAAAAGACCTTCGCTGCAATCGTCTTCTTATCAAAGACAGGGGCAACGGGAACGGAGGCGACGACTCGCACAGGTGGCGGCGGCTGGATTGCGGCGGGCGCCTTCGCCGGCCGTGGAGCCGGTTCCAGTTTCGTCGCCGCGGCGTGCGCCGACTCGGCAAATCGATCTTCATCTTCGGGCTTCAGTGCTGACAACACCAGTTCAGCCAGCAGGCTGAGGTTGCGAACGTCGCTGTCGTTGAAGCCGAACGGCCAGGCGGAAAATGCCTCCAGCACCCCAATCACGCGCCGCCGTCCGCACAGCGGGACGGCCACCATGGAGCGCGCTCCCAGCTTGCGGCAAGCCTCCAGGTTCACCCTGGGATCGGTCTCAGTGTCGTCGCAGTTCACGACCTGGGCTTTGCGGAAGCAGGCTCCGGAGAAAGCAGAATCGCGGTCAATGCGCGCGCGCAAGTTCGGGTGAATTGTGCCCGCCGCCGCCCGCAAAACAATCTCGTTGTTTTCCGCCAGGGCGATTGCCAGGCCATCTGCGCCCGTGATCGCGACCGCGCGTTCCGCGACGAGTTGCAGTACTTCATCCAGAACGAACTGCTCATCCTGCTCAAACTCCGCAGTCCGAGCACCCGCATCGAAACCGTTGTTCCGTGCGGCCAGAGCTTTTCTGCGGCGAACCTGATCGTGCAGCGCCGAGAATGCCAGCAAAGCGTGTAACGCATCGCGTTGCGATGGTTTTTTAGAGAGATCTTCCGCAGGATAATCGGAAAGTGCGGAGCCGCTCTGGCTCCGCGACCACGCAGGCACACCAACCCCGGAAAACGAAGTTGTTACGTCCAAGTCCGGCTTGGTGGTGGTTGTTGCCATTCAAGATAGTTCACTCCTAAGTTAACGGGGATTGAACCGACTTTCAATTACCTAAATATGCCCTCTTGGCCATGTACCTTGGTGCCCCCTTGTCGCAGAGCCGTTGCTGGCAGCGCCTCTGCCGGCTTCACCGCGAGCCGATCACCGGGCAGTGAGTGTAATCGCGATTTTGCTCCAATAATCGCCGCCCCACGTTAGACTGCAGTCGCCGAACGCGCAATCAGGACGGTGGCGCGTGCCAGGCCGTCCAGGTTCCTTCTTCCCAGGTCACATGCAGCTCGCCCCGTAGACCGTGGAGGAACTGCAGAATGCTGCTGGCTTTGGTTTCGACGATGGTTTCCATGACCAGCTTCCCACTGCCATTCAGAACGGCGATCACAATCGCTTCCTTGTGCACGTCCATTCCGATATATTTGACGTCGTGACTCATTGGAGTTGCCTCCTTGGGGGAAAGTCATTCGTGCTAACGCTTATCTTCCCCCAAGGTAAAATGCCATTCTCCAGCCGATTTGCCTATGCCCTCCTGCACTTCTTTCCCTCACCGCACACACCACTGTAGTTACGCTCTAGCCGCCGTAGCGGAGCGAAGCCCCTGCACAGCGCAGCGCAGCGGAGGCGGCGCCACATCCAGCTCGGACCTTCTGAAAGCGGGGGGCTCTTTCATAATGCATTGACCGCCGCCGTCAATAAGCCATTTTGAGTTGCTCGGTCGCCGTTTTCCGGTTGGCACTGTAAGTTCGCGATGCGCCGGGCAGCGACGTAGCAAGTTTCGTCTCCAGCGAAATGGATACTTGCCGAACCAGCGTAGTTACTACGATGGTACTTCCAACCGGGGCGATAAGATTGAAAGAATACGGTGCACCAGCGATTCACCGGTATTTGTATGGATGCAGGACTAGCTCCCGCGCGACAAGCTCGGGCTTACCACCGGCACGAACTCCACACCCTGACTTACGTCACTCTCGACCAGGCGAACGGCGGTATTGTTCGCAATATCACGCATGAAGGCATTGGGGTGCAGATGGTGGCTGCGGTCCGTCCGCAGCAACAATTGCGCGTGCGCTTCGAATTACGCCACCCCCGGCTGCGCGTGGAAACTCGCGGCGAGGTTACGTGGGCAACGCGCTCCGGACAGTGCGGCATCCGCTTCCTCGACATTTCGCCATCCATCACGCGCCAAATTAATGAATGGATTTTCGGGAACTTGCTCGAAGAGGTTTCACTGCATACTGACCGGGCAGGCTCCCTGTTCGCGGGTAGCGCCGCCGTCCCGGCGGCTGTGGTGGCGGCGTCTCACCGCCACTTGCAAGGGCGAGACGCCTTCGCGACAGCCGGCGAGCCGCCGGCGCTACAGGAAGCCTCGGCCTTGCTGCACGCTGATACGGCTTGGCAAGAGCAAGAGCAAGAGCAAGAGGAAGACGGTGGGTTGATGGTTTCCACGGCCACTGTCAACGTCATCAAGTTGCCGGGCAGTCCAGATCGCATGGAACATGCTCACCTGCGTGATGACGGTATCAAGACCGCTACTCAGGCGATGTTGGGATTAGACTGGCTCTGGCAGCCGCTTTCCGGTCGCAGTCTCATCTGGACCATCAATACACTCGTGATCGTGGCCGCTCTTCTGCTCTTCGCGCTGGTCTTTCTCTCGATCACGGGTGAACCGCCACGTTGGCCGCTGGCCACCGCGGGCGCAGCCGCAATATTTATCGCCGCGCTGTATTGTGGTTTTTTTCGATTGCTTGGAGGAACAAGCCCCGGCGTGAGATTGGCCCGCATGGCCGGGTGCGATCTTGAGGACGACGAAGCGAAAGATGCTCGCTTTCGGTGAGGTCGCTGGCACTCGATTCCTAAGGTTGGTCTTATCGCGAAAAATCAGTTCGCAAAATACTGTTGCGCCAGCCAAAGCTGCAGCGTGCGCTTTTGTAGCGGCGCAAGCTTCACGAAACGAATGCCCAGATTGCCGCGCTTGTCCTGCCACGCGATTTCAGCCTTGGCCTTCAATCCCGCCCTGGCGCCCGGCAGTTCGAATGAGACTTGCAGCGGCTTCGCGGTCTCGACGAGATCCTGGGTGCGAATCTGCATTCCCCCCTGGCTTACGTTGACCAGGTATGCGTCCATCGCTTTGTGGCCCTTATAGTTCAACGATACCGGCACTTCCAGACCGGTGCGATGATACCGCAGCCGTCCGTCGAGGATCATGTTGCGCGCCGCGGAAAGCGTACGCACGGCCTGCTCCACCGAAATCGGTTTTTCAAAAGCAAACAGCGCGCCGGTCTCATCCAGATTGTGCCGGCACTGCGGCCCGCCCATGATGACCAGCGGAATGGTTCTCGGCGGTCCTTCCAGGCTTTGCAGTTCGCGCAGGAATTGGGAGCTTCCGTTCAGATCGCAGTCCACGATGAGGGCATCAAGCTTTGACTTGTTAAGACGGGCTAGAGCCCGCTGCGGTTCTCCTTCCACGGCAACATCCATCTGCAGACCGCCGAGGATGCACTCCAAAACACTGACTTCCTGCCAGTCGCGCGAAACTACCATCGAGGAAAGTGTCATGTCCACACTTTAGACGTGTCCGTAACGGTGCCGTAGATAACCAACGTAACGGGACGGCTTCCGGCTCTTCCGGGGCGGCGTCCGGCTCTCGGCTTCCGGAAACCCTTCGACTCGGCAGGGGAGTGACGGGATGAGTGTCTGGTGGTTTGCAGTGCGGCCCGAAAACGACGCGAATTTCCGCAAGCCGGAAGCCGAAACCCGCGCTACTTTCCCCGATACCACTCCACCGTGCGCCGCAGGCCTTCCTCGAAATCTACTTTGGGTTTGTAGCCGAGACCGGCTTCTGCCTTCGAAATGTCAGCGAGCGAGTGTTTGATGTCGCCGCCGCGCTCTGTTCTGTATTTGGGCTGTCCGCTATAGGCTGTCAGCTCCTGCAGAGCCTTGAAGGTTTCATTGAGGGTGACTCTTCGGCCCGTGGCTACGTTAAACATCTGTCCCGCTGCCTTCGCCGTGGGAGCGGTGCAGGCTAGGAGATTCGCCTCGACTGCATTGTCAATGTAAGTGAAGTCGCGGCTCTGCTCGCCATCGCCAAAGATGGCTGGCTGTTCACTCCGCAACATCTGCGTGATGAATTTCGCCAGCACTCCGGAATAAGGAGACGACGGATCCTGCCGCGGACCAAAAATGTTGAAGTAACGCAAGGCTACAGTCTCGAGCCCGTAACAGCGGTAAAACGAAATCATGTACTGCTCGCTCGCCAGCTTGGCCACAGCGTAGGGCGAAATGGGATCGGGCTTCATGGCTTCGTGCTTGGGCAGCGTAGGCGTGTCGCCATACGCGGACGAAGACGCCGCATACACCACGCGCTTTACTTTCGCATCTCGTGCCGCCACCAACAGGTTGACCGTGCCGTCGACGTTGGCCCGGTTGCTGCCCAGTGGGTCCAGGACCGATTTTGGTACGGAAGGAATCGCCGCCTGATGCAGGACGAAGTCCACTCCGGCGCAAGCCTTGTGCATCGCCTCCAGGTCGACGATGTCGGACTCGCGGAAGTCGATGCGATCTATTATTTCCGCAATGTTTTCGCGGATGCCGGTGGAGAAGTTGTCGACCCCACGCACTTGTTCGCCGCGAGCAAGCAGCGCACGCGCCAGCGATGATCCGATGAACCCGCCTATGCCAGTAATGAGATAGAGAGCCATGCCTTGTCATCATAGCGAACCGAAGAGACTTCGGGCGTAAGAGAATTGGTTCCAGCGGCGAGGAAAAACAAGGAATGATAAAGGCTGCGGAATTTTCTACAAAGGTGGCCCGCGAAGCAAAGGCCTCAGCGCTTAGTCTCTGGGTCCTGACTCTTGCGAAGAATTCTAAAGAAGCCTTCGCGCATTAGCATCTGGCGGTTTTCGAAGAATTCAGTCAGCGCCCGCACTGCGGACGCGGGATCAGAAATCAAAGGCACTTCGAGTGTTCCCCCGGAGGCACGCGATGAGGCCGTTCCAGGCCCATGACCACAGTTGGCCGGGAGATTGTGCTCAGCAGTCCTCTTAGTTGAGCGAGATTCTCCGCCGACATGTCCGCGAAGGCGATCCCCATGCCGAGGTAGGGATAGTTCACGCGCACGATGCCCTTGCCCTCTACTCGAAAGTCATTCGCTTTCAGTTTCATGTGCAGAATCGTCCGTGCCGGATAGGTGGACTGCGCTTCCACGTAACACCCGTGCAGGCTCACATCGCTGAAGGTCGCCCAAGTCCGTACTTCTGCTCGGCCTTCCTCGCGCAGTTGGGCGCTGCCTTCGCACCGGTAGCGCCGGCTGCGCCGTTTTTCCGCGCCCTGGAAGCGTTCGCCAGAGTCCGCAACGCCGCCGCTGGGTGCTTGTTCTTCCAGACCCGTCTCCCGTGCCGGTGCGACTGCAGTCGCGGCGTCTGAAGGGGCGGTCAGTTTTAAGGCCCTGAGATAAGCGATGCCTTCATTGGTCTCCTCTGCCACGGCGCTCCAATATAGTTGCCGCCACAGTTTCCGCGTAATCGAATTCCAACTCGCGCTGCGCCTCAGAATCTGGCGGAGAGTTGCGAGGGGAACCTGATGTCTTTATCGGAAAACACAGGTTCCAACATTAGGCACGAGACGGTGAATGCGCCAGTAAGAATCTTCTAATTGAGGACTGGGCCGGAGGAGGCTTCCGCTGCTGTTATTGGCTGCGCCACTTGCCGGATCTGCTCCCACAGTTCGTCGCGTCCGGCGCCGGTCTTGGCCGAGAAGGGAAGCAGGCGAGCCGCAGGATACTCCTGGGTCAAGTTTCGCAGGGCGCTGTGCAGTCGATTGTTTGAGAGCCGATCGCTTTTGGTAGCCACGAGCAGAAAGTCGCGGTCCGAGGCGCTGAGAAAATCCAATAGTTGCCGGTCACTCTGTTGCGGGGGAACGTTGGCATCCACCAGAACGATGCATAAACTGAGCGTGGGACGCTCGTTGAGGTAGGGCTCGATGAATTTCGGCCATTCCTGTGAAATCTCGCGCGAAATCTTGGCGTACCCATAGCCCGGCAAGTCAGCGAAAATCAGCTCGGGACGCGGTTTCCCAGGCCAGCGGATCTCGAAGAAGTTAATGCTGCGGGTGCGGCCGGGAGTCGAACTGGTGCGCGCCAGCTTGGTGCCGACCAAGGAGTTGATCACGCTCGATTTGCCGACGTTAGAGCGGCCGAGGAATGCGATCTCCGGCAGAGTGGGAGCGGGGAATTGCGCGGCATCAGTCGCCGCCGCCAGAAACCGCGAGAGAACCCTCATGCTCAAGTTTGCAACGCGGGCGAGAGTTTGGCAAGTTAAGAGCGAACAATTTGGCGCGGATCCGGGGGGCTTGGGCTCCCAGTCAGCGCACGGGTTCGCGACGAAACTGCTTGCTCAGCGTAAGGGCCTGATGCTGATATGACGACCCTATGTTTGTGCCATAGATCTTATCCGGACGTGACAACAGGTGCATGTAGTTCAGGCGACCCACGAGTTGCCCGTGTTCGATCAAGAACGGAACCTCGTGCGCTCGAACCTCAAGCACCGCGCGGGTTCCCTTGATCTCACTGGAACCATATCCAAAGCCAGGATCGAAGAACCCCGCATAGTGAATGCGAAATTCACCATCCGAAGGGTCGAAGGGAACCATTTCGGCGGCGAAGTCAGGCGGAACACGCACCCGTTCCCTGGACGCAAGAATATAGAAGTCACCGGGCTCAAGAATCAGATTCTTATTCGCATTCTGATGACGAACTTCCCAGAACTCCTCCGTCGCATAAAAGCCAACCCGGTCCAGTTCGATTGCCGGAGCATATCTCTTTGCCTTGTAGGCAATAATCTCGCCCGGTTCAGAGGCTTCCAAGTTGACTGTAATTCGCAGGCCCCGCTGAAGTTGCGCTTTGCCCGGGATACCCTCGTCCATATAGACAAGCGGTTCCTCGTGATCCAGCCCTTTGATGGTACGATCCCCAGAGCGCGGACTGCCTTGCACAAACCGTAACTGGCTTAGCCTCATTCCCGCCCGAATGGCCACTGTAAAGGTTCGAGAAACAACTTCGGCGTACAGTTTGCCTTTGTATCCCTGAGGGACGCTGTCGAATTCGGTGCCGTAGTCCGTGATGAGGCGAGTGAAAATGTCCAGCCGTCCCGTCGTGCTCTTGGGGTTGGCGCGCCCCGAAATGTTGTCGGGTAAGCTCAGTTCCTCTACGAGAGGGATGATGTAGACGCAGTCTTTTTCGAGGACGGGAGCACCGGTCAAATCGATTCGGGCCATCCTCAGATCCTTGATTTTGTCCGCGACCGTACCCTTCGGTCCTGGCAGAAAGCTTGCCCGTACCCGGTGCGCCATATCTCCCAATCGCAAGTCGAGACTCGCCGGCTGGATATGGTCGGGGTCGATTGCGGGTGTGGCCATGATGTGTCCACGGGCGATCAAGTTGCTGATTTCCTGCGAGGGAAGTATTCCCGTGGTCCGCGGTTGAGCTTCTTCGACCCGCAACTCCGGCCCATTCTCAAAAGCAATCTGACTCTGGTTGGATGTGGACATCTTCAGGATTCCCCGCGCTTCTTCATGGCTTCAGAGATGCGAACGTGCCTGCGCATCAACACTCACGTGGCTGGGTCGACAGGGGCAGTCTATTCGAAAACCCTGAAGACGACTGCGCATGCTGGGCTGGAAAGTGCTTTCACTGTACTAAGGCAAGCAAAACATATCAAGTCCGCGACCGGGCCCCCCGCTGGGCACTTGCAACTGTCAACTATCTTCCTACTGATGAGCCGCCGGGCTATCTCCTGTGCTCGAGGTCAATGGCGCGATCGGCTGCACGACTTCTTCATCCAGTTTTGGCAGCGGAGATTCCAAAGCGATCTGCAAGACCTGGTCCATCGTATCTACGAAATGAAGCTTCATGGCATTGCGCAGATTTTCCGGCACTTCGGCTACGTCTTTTTCGTTGTCCTTGGGCAGAATCACTTCAAACAATCCGGCGCGGTGGGCGGCGAGCAGTTTCTCCTTGAGCCCGCCGATGGGTAGAACCTTGCCGCGCAGCGTGATCTCGCCGGTCATAGCCAGATCGCGACGCACGGGGATTTTGCTCAGCGCGCTAGAGATTGCCGTGGCAATGGTGATGCCCGCCGAGGGTCCGTCTTTTGGAATTGCGCCTTCGGGAACGTGCACGTGCAGATCAAGATTGCGGTAGAAGTCGCGGCTCAGGCCGAGCCGTTGCGCCCGCGAACGCACATACGACATGGCCGCCTGGGCCGATTCTTGCATCACGTCGCCCAGCTTGCCTGTCAGCGTGAGTTTGCCTTTGCCGTCGACCACACTCGCTTCGGTGCTCAGGATCGAGCCGCCGACTTCCGTCCAGGCCAGTCCGGTAACCAGTCCGATCTCGCTCTTCTCATGAGCCAGGGTGTCACGGAATTTGATGACCCCGAGGAAGTCGTTGACGTTCGCACCGGTGACCGCGATGGAATAGTTCTCGCCTTCTTTCACGACCTTGCGCGCCACTTTGCGGCAGACGTTGCCGATTTCGCGCTCCAGGTTCCGCACTCCCGCTTCCCGGGTGTACGACCGGATGAGATTGGTAATGGCGTCGTCGGTGAACTTGATGTTCTTTTCCGACAGGCCCGCGGCTAGCATCTGCTTCTTTACCAGGAACTGCTTGGCGATTTCGACTTTTTCCTGCTCGGTGTAGCCGTGCAGGCGCAGCACTTCCATGCGGTCCTGCAGCGCTGCGGGAATGGTGTGCATCACGTTCGCGGTGGCAACGAAAAACACCTGCGACAGATCGTATTCCACGTCGAGGTAGTGATCGACGAACATGAAGTTTTGTTCGGGATCGAGCACTTCGAGCAGCGCCGCCGAGGGATCGCCACGGAAGTCCATCGACATCTTGTCGACCTCATCCAGCATGAAGACCGGGTTCTTGGTGCCCGACTTCTTCATCATCTGGATGATTTGTCCGGGCAGTGCGCCGATGTAAGTGCGCCGGTGGCCGCGAATCTCGGCCTCGTCGCGCACGCCGCCCAGCGACATGCGGACGAACTTGCGCCCGGTGGCCTTGGCAATCGACATCCCTAGCGAAGTCTTGCCTACGCCCGGAGGCCCAACAAAGCACAATATCGAGCCCTTGGGATTCTTGACCAGCTGCCGCACCGCCAGAAACTCGAGGATGCGCTCCTTGATCTTCTCCAGCCCATAATGATCTTCGTTCAGAACTTTCTCGGCTCGGGAAATATTCCGGATTTCCTTGGAGCGCTTCTTCCACGGCACGGCCAGCAGCCAGTCAAGATAATTGCGCGAAACCGTGGACTCGGCCGACATCGGCGGCATGGCTTCCAGCTTTTTCAATTCCTGCAGGGCCTTGTCTTTCACTTCCTTCGGCATGCCCGCGGAGTCGATCTTCTTCTTCAGTTCGTCGAATTCGCTCTTTTCTCCGCGCCCCAATTCTTTCTGAATGGCCTTGATCTTCTCGTTGAGGTAATACTCTTTCTGCGCCTTCTCCATCTGGCGCTTGACGCGCGATTGGATGGTGCGGTCCACGTTCAACTTCTCGATCTCAATGTCGAGCACGTCGGCAATGCGGGTCAGGCGCTCGGCCGGATCGAAAATTTCCAGCAGTTCCTGTTTCTCCTCAATAGAGAGTTGCAGGTTGGCGGAGATCACGTCGGTTAGCTTGGCCGGATCTTCCATGCGCACGGCCGAAATCATGGTTTCGTAATTGAGAGCCTGGCACAACTTCACATACTGCTCGAACAGGGTGGTGACGCGCTGCATGCCGGCTTCGAGCGCCTGATTGCCTTCGGTCGCGTAGCGCGCAACCCGGACTGTGGCCTGCATGAAGCCGTCCGTGTCGACAACCTGCAGAATCTTGCCGCGCTCCACACCCTCGACGAGAACTTTGATGTTGCCGTCAGGCAGTTTCAGGCTCTGCACGATGTTGACGATCGTGCCCACCTGGTAGATCTCATTCGCCTTGGGCTCATCGATCGAGGCGTCATGCTGGGTGGCCAGGAAAATCTTCTTGTCCGCCGCCAGCGCTTCTTCCAGCGCCCGTACGCTCGATTCGCGGCCTACCACGAACGGAGTCATCATGAAGGGAAAAATGACCACGTCCCGGATCGGCATCATGGGCAGCTTCTTAGATTCGAACTTTTCCTTCGATGTGGTCACGGAGTCTCCCTGGGATGAACAGCCAAACAGAACTCTATAGATTCTACCTTGTTTGGTCGCTGGTCGCTGGTCGTTGGTCGTTGGTCGTTGGCAAATGCAATTTGCCCGGGCCAACGACCAACGACCAACGACTACCTACCCTGCCTTCTCCATCACCGCGGCAAACGAGGCGCTGCGCTTTTCCACCATTTCCCGCGTCACTTCAAACTCTTTTACTTTCTTCTGGCTGGGCAGGTTAAACATCAGATCGAGCATGAGCTCTTCGAGAATCATGCGCAGCCCGCGCGCCCCCACCTTGCGCGCCATGGCTTGGCGCGCGATCGCCCGCAGAGCTTCGTCGTTGAACTTCAGCCGCACATTCTCGAACTCAAACAGCCGCTGGTATTGCTTGACGATGGCATTTTTGGGCCGGGTCAGGATTTCGATGAGCGCGAACTCGTCGAGATCTTCCAACATGCCCACCACCGGCAGGCGGCCCACAAATTCCGGGATCAGCCCGAACTTGATCAGGTCTTCCGGTTGGATCTCGGTCAACAATTCCTGGGTGCGTTTTTTCGGGTTGGTGCCATCTTCCTGTTCCGCATCTTCGCCACCGCGGAAGCCGAGAGACTTTTTGCCAATTCTGCGGGCAATGATCTTATCGAGCCCCACGAATGCCCCGCCGCAGATGAAGAGGATGTTGGTCGTGTCCACCGGAGTGAATTCCTGGTGCGGGTGCTTGCGCCCGCCTTGCGGTGGAACATTGGCAATGGTGCCTTCCAGAATCTTCAACAGCGCCTGCTGAACGCCCTCCCCGGAAACATCGCGGGTGATCGACGGATTCTCATCTTTCCGGCCGATCTTGTCGACTTCATCGATGTAAATGATGCCGGTCTGGGTGCGGCTCACATCTCCGTCCGCCGCCTGCAGCAGTTTGAGGATGATGTTCTCGACATCTTCGCCAACGTAGCCGGCCTCGGTGAGCGTGGTCGCATCGACAATGGCGAAGGGCACGTCCAGCATGCGGGCCAGAGTCTGCGCCATCAGGGTCTTGCCGGTCCCGGTCGGACCGATCAGCATGATGTTCGACTTGCTCAGTTCGATGCCGTCGCCGGCTTTCTGCCGGTTCATGAAGATGCGCTTGTAATGGTTGTAAACCGCGACCGCCAATTTTTTCTTGGTTTGCTCTTGCCCAATCACATACTCGTCGAGGAAGGTCTTCACTTCCTGAGGTTTGGGCAGTTGATTCGGTGTGGTGGCCTGAGGAGTCGCCGTGCGGTCGTCTTCCAGAATGGAGTTGCAGACCGCCACGCACTCGTCGCAAATGTAAGCGCGGGGATAATCACTGGGCGACGAGATCAATTTGGCCACGGCGTCCTGCGACTTGTGGCAGAACGAGCAGCGCAGGATCTCGTCGGAGCCCGACTTGGTTTTCACTCGGCTCTACTCCTTGAATATGTCTCCGGCATGACCCGGCGTCCGGCGTCTTTCGGCCCTTTCCGCCGCTCGGCGCCCACTTCTGTCAGGCGCGAAGGCAGATCATACCGCTTTTGCCGTCTTATAGATGATATCGTCTATGATTCCATATTCCTTAGCCTGCTGCGCGTTCATGATGAAGTCGCGCTCCACGTCTTTTTC
>Ga0182024_10017956_pt1 | contig 13221 bp, 9 predicted proteins | sample P32metaG_FD_120480 | JGI IMG/M metagenome (GOLD analysis project Ga0182024, IMG submission 120480) | Permafrost microbial communities from Stordalen Mire, Sweden - P3-2 metaG (Illumina Assembly) | ecosystem: Environmental > Terrestrial > Soil > Wetlands > Permafrost | place: Sweden: Stordalen...
CGGTACAGCGGCGGGGCCGGCGATGCGTCAAGCAATCATTAGGCAATCGTCGAGCAATCATCGGGCAATCGTCAGGCGCCTCGATTAAGCGCCCAGCCCACCAAAGCGTCCAAATCATGTTCGGCCAACGGCTGCAGGTCTTTGTTGACGCGGCCTTCGGTCTGGGCCCCAGCCAACAAGCCCCCCACGGGACAGTGCAACTCGCGCTCGAGCGGTTCGCGAAATTCCTCGACACGGCCGGTGAGGCCGGCGAGCTTGACCATGGCGATGCCTTCACTCCAAGAATCCTGGTAATAGGCGGCGAGCGGATAAATTTCGTCCAGCAACATCTGGGGGGTGAGCGACTGTTGCGGCGCGGGAAGATCCAGGCAGCGGTAACCGCAAAGGATCCCTTCGCGAACGATGGCGGTGGTGAGGGTTTTCCCCGAGACACGGGCGAGCAGCGCCGGACGGTGGTCATCGAGCAGCGGCAAGGCGGCGAGCGTGGAGCTCATGACCACGCCCGGAGACATGCCCACCTCCTGGAGGAGCTGTTCGTATTCGCGGACGATGCGCAGGCGCGCGAGACCGGTAACGATATCGACACCCTCTTCGCGGGGCGCCTGGCGCATAAAGGAGATGACTGTCTCCTCGGCTTCGAAGGGCACGCTTTTTTTCAATCGCCAGCGCAGCAACGGCAAAGCGTCGGCGGCCGAGCGGGGAAAAACGTCGAAATGCAAAACAAAAACGCGAATCACGGCGTCGGGAACGAGCAAGGCGGCATCGTGTTTTTTGGCCTGCAAGCGGCTAAAAACTTTGGAGACCGCGGCACGCACGGCGATGGCGTCCAAAATATTCGTTTCGACCGCGGTGGCGCCAATGGCACCCGGCGGAAGAGGCTCGACGGCCACGCCTTCGACGGAGGTACCCGAGCGGTTCCAGCGTGCGGCGGCAACGTATTCGGGCGAAATCTCGCAAACGACCGGCGGGTGAGGTATGGCATCGAGCCATTGCGCTACACGGCGAACCAAGGGGTTGCTGTAGATGCCCTGCCGGATTCCTTCCGCAGTGGTATTCATGCGCTAGCGCTACTCAATGAACGTCACTTTATTGATTTCCTTCAGGGTCGTAAGGCCCTGCCGCACTTTGGCCAGACCAGAATCCCGCAAGAACGTCATGCCGGTTTCGCGTGCGACGCGCTTGATTTCGGAAGTGGGCCGCCGGTTGACAATCATCTCGCGGATCTGATCGGAAAGATCCAGCAACTCCGTGATTGCCGAACGGCCATGAAAGCCGGTGCCCGAGCATTCCAGGCAACCGGAACCTTCGGTAAAAGAGACGCTGCCCCAGACCTCGGGATCGAGGCCGGAGGCTTGCAGGATATCGGCCGGGTAGCGGACCAATTTCTTGCAATGTTCGCAAACCACGCGGACCAGGCGCTGGGCGACAATGCAATTGAGCGCAGAAACGAAGTTGTAGGGTTCAACGCCCATGTTGATGAAGCGGCCAATGACGTCGGTCACGTTATTGGCATGGACCGTGGTGAAAACCAGGTGACCGGTAAGTGCGGACTGGATGGCGATCTGCGCGGTTTCCTCGTCGCGGATTTCGCCGACCATGATTTTATCCGGGTCATGGCGCAGGATGGAACGCAAGCCGCGCGCGAAGGTGAGCCCTTTTTTCTCATTGACCGGAATCTGGGTGATGCCGCGCACCTGATATTCGACCGGGTCTTCAATGGTGATGATCTTATCTTCTTCAGACTTGATCTCATTGATGGCGGCATAGAGCGTAGTGGTCTTGCCGGAGCCGGTAGGGCCAGTGACCAGCACCAAACCGTAAGGCTCGCGTATGTAACGCCGGATTTTGCGCAATTCCTCTTCGGAGAATCCAACCACCTCAAGACTGAGGTTATGAAATTTCTCGGAAAGCGTTTCCTTATCGAGGACGCGGAGCACGGCATCTTCGCCATGAATCGAAGGCATAATGGAAACGCGGAAGTCGACGAAACGGCCCTTGTAGCGCACGCGAAAACGGCCATCCTGCGGAACGCGTCGCTCGGCAATGTCGAGCTCACTCATGACCTTGATGCGGGAGAGGATGGTGGAGTGCCACTCCTTGGAGATGGGCGGCATGGCGTGCACGAGAACGCCATCGATGCGGTACTTCACCACCACCTCGGCGTCGCGGGCCTCGATATGGACGTCACTGGCCCGGCGCTCGAGAGCGGTAAAAATGACCGTGTCGACCAAGCGTACGACGGGACTGACGGCGGCATCGCGAGTGAGGCGCTCGGCAAAAAGGCTGTCTTCGCGCTCCTCCTCGTCCTGCACGACCTGCAAGGTGAACGCCTCGGTAGCCTGTTCGAGAACGCGCTGAGACTGCTCGGTGCGCTTCAGCAGATCGCTGATTTGCGCCGGAGTGGCGACTTTAAGGACCAGCTTCTTACCGAGAAGCAGAGGCAACTCATCGCTGAGGAGCACCTGGCTGGGGTCGGCCACGGCGACGATAAGCTGGTTATCGCGAGCCTCAAGCGGCACGAAATTAAAGCGAAACATCAGTTCGGCAGGAATGGTGCGAAACAGTTCCGGATCGATGCGAGTCTCGTTCAGATCGACAAAGGGGCAGCGGTAGCGTTCCGCGATCTGGCGGCTGCGGTCGCGCTCCTGCTGCGCGTCGTGCACGATCGTAGCGGCGGGATTGTAATCAGTGGTCGCCATAAGTAAAGAGTCTCGCGAAGCTAGCCGGGCTGGCCAACGGAGAAAGAGAAGATAGGCAAGTACAGCGAAATCAAAATGAAGCCTATCACAATCGCCATGAAGACCAAAATAGCGGGTTCCACAACAGCAATCATGGTGCTCAGGCGCTGGTTGGTTTCTTCTTCGTAGAATTCAGCCACGCTTCCGAGCATGGGAGAAAGAGCGCCGCTGGCCTCACCCACCTCAATCATTTCAGAGCCAAGCTCGGGCATGATACCCGTGCTATTCAAAGCGGAGTGCAGCGACTGGCCTTCGCGTACGAGCTGGGCGGCGCGCGCAATACTGCCCGAGACCAAGCGGCTGGGAACCGCATCGGCGGCGGTGATCAAGGCCGTAACCAGCGGAGTCCCACCGCCCAGCAGCGTCGAAAGCGTACGGCAAAACTGGGCCATCTGAAACTTGATCCAGGTATCACCCACGATGGGCACTTTCAGCTTGAGCCGATCGACCGCGAGCCCACCCGACTCGGAACGCGACCACAGCAGAAGAGCCACAATACCTACCACGAGCAGGGCGACCGCCGCGCCAAAATAGGCGCGATAGCTCACCGTCAGAGTAAGCAAGAGGCGGGTAACGAGCGGCAATTGCACGCTCATGTCGGAATAGAGCTTGGCAAATTGCGGGACGACGTAGGTCACCAGGTAGGTGACGATAGCGGTGGCCACCGTCACCAGGATGATGGGATAAATCAGGGTGGCGATCAGTTTTTTCCGAACAGAGGTCGACACACGCTGGTAGGCGATGTAATAGTCGAGCACGCCCGGCAAGTTTCCGCTCTTCTCCCCGGCCAAGACGGCGGTCACATAGACCTTCGGAAAGCTGCCTTGCTGTTCGAGAGCTTCCGAGAGCGACGCTCCTTCGCGAACGCGGCTGCGCACCTCCTCGAGCAAGGGACGCAATTTTGGCGAGGCGGCGCGTTCGGCAAGCAGATCGAGCGCTTTCAAGATGGGGAGGCCGGCTTTGATCAACGTATTGAACTGTTGATTAAAGACGAGGAAATCGGCGTCCTTAACCACGCGGTCGCGCGGACGCGCCACGGTGTTGGCGAGCAAGCCTCCGCGCGCTTCGACGGAATAGACGTACAAGCCGCGGTCCGACAGTTTCTGCCGCGCCTCGACAACGGACTGCGCGGCCTCCACTTGTGAAAAGACGCGACCACTGGGATCGGCTACCTTACAGACAAATTCGGCCATTTCGCCCCATTTTACTCCAAGCTCCAAGCACCCGGAAACAAGCGCTTACAACACACGTTCTCAGATGAGTATCACGCACCGGCAGTTGTTTGTGGTTACGCCATTGTAAAAGCTTTGCACGATGGTGTCAGCGCGAACTGGGCGCCGGGGAGCCGGGTGTCATCGCGCCGGCGCGAGCCACACTGCGATCGCCTGCGCGATCGACACGTGGCGACCTGGCTGCGGCCTGTGCCGGGAAAGGGCGATCAAGCTGACCCGCGGCGGTTCCGCACTTAGCCATTTGCTCCTGCGCTCTGGAAAATCCAGGTGTGAGCAGCAGCGCTTGAGAAAACTGCGCGCGCGCTGCAGCGCAGTCGGCTCGCTGAGCCAATACCACGCCGAGTGCAAAACGGAAAGAAGCCTGGCGGGGATCGAGGTCAATAGCGCGTAGCAAGTTTGCTTCCGCTTGATCGGGGCGGCCGGTTCTGAGATCGATTGTGGCAAGTTGCAGATAGGTGTCCGGCACTGCGGGGCGCAGGCTTCGCGCGTGGTCGAAATACATTTCGGCCTGCGGATACATACCAATCTGGTAAAAGAGCCGGCCAGAATTGGAATTAGCGATCCAGCTATCGGGGTGCTCGGCCAGAAGCTGCTTCATCATGGGAATCGCGGCGCCATAATCCCCGCGATTGGCCAGTTCCATGGCGTAATCGGCGCGTACCGTGGTATTCGCTGGTGCGACGCGATAGGCGTGCTCAAACAAGGCGTCGTCGTTTATCCAAAATTTGGCGGCGTAAGCGGTCCCGTAACAGAGCGGAACCAGCAGCGCGAGCGAGGCGAGGAGCCACGCTTGCAGGGGGCGAAATATGGCAGGAAACGTGGCGGGAAACATGGCGGGAGCTACAGCTAATTTTGCCACCGCCAGCGCGAGAATCAGTGAGACGCCGAAGCTGGGGAGGTAGAAATAGCGGTCGTGTACAAGTTCACCGGGAGGGAACATCGCAAAATCAAATGCCGGAAGCAGCGTAACGACCGTCCATATGGCCGCAAATTTCACAATGTGACGCGCCAGGTTTTCGCGAACGAACCAAAGTGCGCCGCCGAGAAACAGAATGACCAGCGCGGGCAGCAGGACATGGACGATGTCGAAGCCACGCAGAAGCGGCAAGTCGTAGAATTCCGCGAGCCGCAGCGGCAGCAGCCACTGGCGCACATAGAAAAACAAAACCGAAGGCAGTGTCAGCGTCCAGGTGCGAGCGCTGATGTGCACCGCAGGATGCGAAAACCCATGCAATGCGGCGACGCGCAAAAACAGATAAGCGGCGGCGACGGGAAGGTAGGCAAGGCAGACTGTCGCTGCCTGCAACCCACGCCGCCAAGTCGCTTTTGCCTCGTTCTGGTCTGCCTCGTTCTGGTCCGGTGAACTGCAATCGGCCGGACTGCGTTCTGGTGAACTCCGATCGGCGGAACGGGCATAGATCCACGCGTGCGCAAAGACGACAACGGGGAGGACCATGGTGGTTTCCTTGGATAATAAGGCCGCGCCATACAAGCCGCAGGAGAGGCCCATCCAGAGAATGCGCCGATTTTCGCGCGAAGGCAGGTAGGCGAGAAATGCGGAGAAAAACAGCACCGAGCACAACGACTCGGTACTTCCCGACACCCAGGCAACAACGTCGTGGCGCATCGGGTGGATGCCGAAAACCAGCGCGGCAAACACCGCGACGAGTGGGCTGGCGGCTAGGCTGTTTGCCGGGCTGCCGCTCAAGTAGCCAGGTGGGCTGGCGGTCAGGCGGCGCGCCACCCGATAGGCAAGATACGTGGCTACCACGTGCAACAAGATCGCCAGGACATGCCATCCGGCCGGATGCAGGCCGAACAGAGCATCATTGATGCGAAACCAGAGAAGATTGAGTGGGCGGTAATAGCCAGCCGGCGCATCCGGGTAAAGATACTGCCAAATTTGTCCACTAAAATACTGCGGCACAAATCGCCAGGATCGCAGTAGAGCGTTTCCTACGATCTGCGCCTGGTCATCGTATACAAATTGAAAGCGGACTGTAGCCGCATAGACGAGCGCGGTAAAGATGAGCATGCTGGCAACCAGCAGGCGCTCGTTTAATGGCGGCAGAATTGCGACAGCTTCGTCCTGGCGGCTGCGTTTGCCCATAGAACAGCGTCGGTTTCAGTGAAATTTCAGTGAAAGGAGACGAGCTAGATCGCAGCATCTCGGCCATGCCCCACCCTGCCGGATGCAAAAGAACTGTAGCATCCGTATCTCGCAGCGATGAAGCTGAGTTGCAGCAGATGCGCTTATCGGGCAACCCCTGCAGCGGAGCGTATCGAAGCAGGCTAGGGAAGCGCAGTTAGCGATTGCGATCCATCGACGATGGCCACGCCAGGAGGAGGCTGGAAATGAAACAGAGAATCTTCGAGGGGCGGGTTTTCCACCCAGTTACCAAACCGGTAATCAAGTGCGATGCCGCCCGGTTCGAGAACTCGCACGTCGTCGAGTTGTCCGGTCGACGGATTGACTTCGAGCAGCACCTGGTCGAATGGCTGGCCGGGATCGGTCAAGGCGGCGTCGGCATCGTTCTGCGGCGAGGTGATTTTTGAGGGGAGCTTTTCCCCTCGGGGGAGACAGCGCAGAACAACATCGCCCACGGTACCCGGCGTTGCATTCGTCAAATCGATGCGGCCGCAGAGTTCGGAAAGCCTGGCCTTACCCGTGAGCAGCGCGAGAGGCGTGCGCCAGTCGGAGCTTTGCTTGATCGGCGCGCGCGTCACGGTGCGATCGGCAGGGACAAAAAACCAGACGGTCTTCCCATCGGAGATAAAGAGTTTTTGTGCAGGCGATTCGTATTCCCAGCGCATCCTGCCGGGGCGGCTGAAATACACGGTGCCGGACTCCACCTGCGATCCCTGGCGGCCGTCACTATAATGCTGCAAGAAAAGCGCTTTTAGGGTCTTGGCATTGTGATAGCGGGCTTCGAGGGCGCGCACGATTGGGAGGGCTTGCGGCTGCGTGGTGGCCAAGGCCGGAGTGCTGATGGAAATGGCGACGAGGACAAGCGCGGAAAGCAGCGTAAGCCTGAAATGCACATCCCCAGTTTAGCAAGAATGCGGCGATGGTTCACGCCGGCGTCTTGGTGAGGCATTGCGCTGACGCGTCAAGTGTTTGCGTATCGCTGGCAACGCATCGAGTGGTCTGGCAAGCGCTGCACGGGGCGTTGTACGCGTTGTACGGGGCGCTGTACGGGGCGCCGGGACGGAGCGGTGCGACGGGTCACGCGTCTACACCTTGTCGCGATCCGGGTTGAGTTGTGAACGACGACGGCGAGATCGCCAGATTTATTGGATAGGCGAATCGCTCGCCGTGGCCGGATTAGTGACATTTGAGCGAATGACGTCGGTCTGGTCGCTATAGAAGTGGCGGTCGCCCGTGAGACCGGGACTCACCGGATCAGCGGTCACGGAATAGGCCACGACGTTCCCGCTGGGATCGGTGACCACTACGTTGAACGAATATTGGTAGCCCGTTCTAGTGCCTGAACCCAGCACGGAATCGATCAAGCCAGCCTGGGACGGACTGGGCGTGGTTGGATCTCCGGCAAGCGAGACGAGGGTCGGAGAGAACCCGACGCCGTAGGTGGTGCTGTAAACAACCTCGGCGGTCGAAATCGTGCGAATATTTTCGGCTGCCGCGGTTTCATTGGCGCGCATCTTGGAGCGGATGAAGTTCGGTATGGCGATGGCGGCGATGATCAAGATGACAGCGATGACGATCAGCAGTTCTATTAACGAAAATCCTCGAGGAGTGCTCTTGCGTTCCGGTTGAGCGTTGTGATTGTCTTCCCGCATTTTAGCCTCGCAACACACGGTGGTCTCGAGTTCGCCGCTTACGCGGAAGTTGCAGGAAGGGAGGAGGCTGGATGTTTCCTCCCGACGATATCTCGAGCTGGGAACAAGGTCGGTGCGGTTCGTAGCCGATCGGATCCGGCCATGATCCCGAGCTCGATTGCGGAGGAGCCGGCCTGCTTGTTCCAAATCCGAACTGTTCTTTATTCTCTTTTGGATCGCAAGCATACGAGTGCAACCATCGGGCCACTCGTGTGCGGAGGGGTAACCGTAACGACACAAACCTTTTCATCTATCAGAAAATAGTGGCGTTAGCAGAACATTACGCCTCGCTAAAACATATGGCCGCGTGTTCGACATCGGGATTGGGGGCGGTACAAGAGTCAAAAGTTGTCAACGTGGCGGGCGTAAATTGTCAGGGGCAGAGTGCCGCTTTCGGATTTGCGAAACGAGCACGCCTCGAACAGGAATAGACGCAGCCGGCATGGGCGGCGCTATTTAACTGAATGAACACCAGGGATCGGAAGAAGGCAGGGTAAGGATTGCCAGTGGGGAGCGTTGTTTTTAGACTGTAGTTAGATTTAGCGGCCAGCGGGCCGGGGTGGGGCGAAGCTTGGAGGTCGACTGATTTTGCGGGAGCATCTGAAGCGGGCTTTATCTTCAACGGTGGTCGCTGTGGCTGTCGCGTTCCTTGTACGCATGGTGATTCTCCATCACGTATTCCGTACAGCGTTGGAAAATACGGTTATGGATCCGCGGTTTGGAGCTGAAACCGGAGCTGTAGCGGCCTCGATTGCCGCGGGACGGGGCTTCAGTTCCCCACTCAAGGATTTTCTCACCGGACCAACAGCGTGGTTCACCCCCATTTACCCTTATCTGCTTGCGGGCATATTCAAGTTATTTGGGGCGTTCAGCTATAAATCCGACATCTTGATTCGCACGCTCGATTGCGCATTCTCCGCATTCACTTGCTGGCCCATTTTTTCTATCGGTAAAGACGCGTTTGGCAAAAAGGCCGGGTTGGCAGCCGCGTGGCTCTGGGCGGTGCTGCCTACGGCGGTATTTTTTCCTGTCTATTGGGTGTGGGACACCGCGCTGGCTGGGTTGTGGATGGCGCTGCTGGTCGCGATGACGCTGAAGTTGCGCGGCTCGGAGCGGCGCGGTTTTTGGATCGCCTATGGCGCGATGTGGGCGATTGGCGCAGAGATCAACCCATCGCTGTTGTCGGTGCTGCCTTTTCTGGCGTTGTGGGCGATCTGGCCGCTACGGGCGCATTTTGCAAGAGCGGCAAAACTGGCCTTGCCAGCGGCGGCCATCTTCATCGCGGGCCTTGCGCCGTGGGCGATTCGCAATTACGTGGTATTCCACAAATTTATTCCGCTGCGATCGAATTTCGGGCTCGAGCTATGGCTGGGAAATAATCCGGAGGTTCCGGACGGATGGTCGCCCACGAGACATCCCAATGACAATTTATTTGAGGGAGCCAAGTACGCGCGAATGACCGAAATACCGTACATGGCAGAGAAAGAGCGGGAAGGGTGGGGATTCGTGCGGTCCCATCCTGGCGAGTTCGCCGGCTTTACGTTCCGCCGGTTTGCATACAATTGGACGGGGTTCTGGGACCCTGTGCTGGATGTTTGGAAAAGCGCTCCGGCTTATGTGCGGGCCACGTTACTGGCGAACTGCTTGTTCTCGCTCCTTTCCTTGCTGGGGGTGCTGTTCGCCTACCGCGCGCAAAACCCAGCGGCGGTGCCGTTGGGGATGGCGTTGGTAATATTTCCGCTGATTTTTTACGTCACACACACCTCGCTGCGCTATCGCTTACCTATCGACACGATCATGGCCGTGCTAGCGGTGTATGCGGTCGCCTATCCATTGTCGCAATGGGCCGGAAGAAGACACACAGACACGATGAGGCACTCATCCGGTGAGGTCGCGACCCTGCCGCAATCGGTGGCTGGGAAGATCGGCGGCTGACCGAGTGGTCGCAAGAAGGGCGAGAATGCCCATGGCTTGAACATTAAAGGCGGCGACAGGCCTCAGGTAATATTGTATTTTTTGGCATAGTGGCGGAAAGAGCGGTAGTTCATCTTTAGGAGCTCCGCTGCACGAGTTCCCACCCCGTCTGAAGCTTCCAGAGCGGCCAGAATATAGGCCCGCTCGGAATCCTGAATATGCTGTTCGAGATCGATGCCGCCGTCGCCAATTACGGGCTTGCCATTTTTGGCGGCCGTCTGGCTGTTTGCAGGCGGCGTTCCGTAGCGGATCTTCTCCGGGAGTACCGCAAGCGAGATCAGCCGCCCGGTTTCCAAGGCCACCGACCGCTCCATCGTGTTCTCAAGCTCACGTACGTTTCCAGGCCAGTCATAGCTTTCGAGGCGGGCCATCACCTGGGGCTCGATTCCCTCGATCGGCCGGTTCATGGTTTGGCGGAAACGATCAAAGAATGCACGAGTGAGGAGGGGGATATCCTCGCGCCGCTCGCGCAACGGCGCGAGATGAATGGGGATGACGCTGAGACGATAGAAAAGATCCTCGCGAAATTCATTGGCCAAAATAGCCTTTTCCAGGTCCCGGTTGGTAGCGGTAATGATGCGAACGTCAACGGCCGATTCCTCAGTGCTGCCGAGCGGGCGGATCTTGCCTTCCTGCAAGACGCGGTACAGCTTCACCTGCATGGCGGAACTCATGTTGCCTATTTCATCGAGGAAGAGTGTGCCGCCGCTGGCAGCTTGAAACAACCCTTTACGATTTTCACTGGCCCCGGTGAACGAGCCCTTGAGATAACCGAAGAGTTCCGATTCCAGCAGCGATTCGGGGAAAGCTCCGCAGTTCACGGTGATAAAAGGCGCCTGCGCGCGCGCGCTATTTTCGTGTATGCAGCGGGCGATCAGCTCCTTTCCCGTGCCGCTCTCGCCGGTAATGAGCACGCGGCTCGATTGCGGAGCGACCATCAGAATGAGATCGAAAACCGCGCGCATTTGCGCGCTGCGGCCGATGATGTTGTCCTGCCCGGTGAGCCGCCGTAATTCCCTTCTTAGGTATCCAGCCTCGGTTTTGAGGCGCAGCGTTTCGTCCACCTGCTGCACGGCGCGTCGTAACTGATCCAGCAGATCGTGATCTTTAATAACGTAGCGATCGACGCCGGCGTTGACCGCCGCAATAGCCGTCTCGACCGTGGGAACGCCCGTGATCAGGATGAAAACCGAAGAAGGCGAGACTTCCTTGCCGAAGGCCAGCAGCTCGACGCCGCTGGTGTCGGGCATGCGGATGTCGGAAATCACGATGTCAAATATCTTCGATTCCAACCGGCGGCGAGCGACGGCGCCACAGTTGGCCACTTCCACGGAATGGCCGTCTTTGCGAAAGGCAATCTCGAGCAGTTCGCAAATGGAGCGCTCGTCGTCCACTATGAGGATGTTGGCCATTTGGCGGCGTCAGCGCCCTAAGCGATTCTCGGAATTTCCACGGTAAATTCGGCTCCCCGGTCTTTCTCCGAGGTGACCGAGATGCGGCCGCTGTGCGCCTGAACGATCTGATAGACGATGGTCAAGCCCAGCCCGGTACCACCGACAAAGCTGGATTGCAGCGGCTCGAAGATTTTCAAACGCTGCGCGGGATCGATGCCGGTCCCGGTATCGCGAAAGCGGATGCGTATCCAGAAAGGAGCCAATTCCACGGATACCGTGAGCGTGCCGCCGTCGGGCATGGCGCGCAAGGCGTTGTCGCACAGGTTCCAAAAAACCTGCTTGATGCGATTCGCATCCACACGGCCGCGGGCCGGTCGCGCGTCAAAAGCGCGCCTGATTTCGTATTTTCCGCCGCTTTGCAACTGGGGATGCTGTTCGAGAAGCGTCAGGGTTTCTTCGAGCAATGCGGAAACGTCCGCTTCGGCGAACTCGTAGCTTTTTTCGCGAGAATAATTGAGAAAATCGGTGATGATGCGGTTGAGCCGCTCGGATTCGCGGCTGACGATGCCCACGAGATTTTTTTCGTCTTCTTCGAGAGGCACCATACGCCCTAATTGTTTTACCGCACCCGCGACGGCCGTGAGGGGTTGGCGGATTTCATGAGCAATGGCAGCAGAGAGGCGGCCGATGGCAGCCATGCGCTCCTTGGTGACGACTTCCTGCTCGAGGCGTTTCACCTCCGTAAGGTCCTGAAAATTGATGACGAAGCCGGTCGTGCGGCGGTGGCCGGTCCGCAACGGCGAAACCGACAGCCCCAGATAGCGCTGTTCACCGGCGGCGGTCGACACTTCGATTTCGCGGCGCTGCGCGAACGGTCCGTCGGGATCGTCTTGCGTACTCCGCCAGATTTCCGGAATCAGATCGCCGAGGAATTTCCCCCGGACTTGCTCGAAGCGGTGGCCGGTGATCTCTTCCGCGGTGCGATTGAGGAGGGTCAGGCCGCCATCGAGGTCGGTGGTGATCAGGCCGCCGCGCATGGAGTGAATAATATCTTCATTGAATGCTTGCAGGTCTTGCAGCTGGCCGCGTTTGATTTCAAGTTCGGCTGTCTGCCGGCGCAAGCTCTGGGTGAGCAAGCTCGATAGGTAGGCGACCGCCAGAAACGCGAAAAGATTGCTGAGTATCCATGTTTGGAGGCCTTTCGAGCTGGGCATGCCGACGGAAGTGCGGGGCAGAACGTTGTAATACATCAACTCCGCTATGCCGCCGAGCATGATGAAGCTGAGGCCCGCCACCAGAAAAGTATCGCGGCGCGAAAACAGAATGCTGGCCACGATGATGGCCAACAGGTAGAGCGATATGAAATAGCTCTCTTGACCTCCGGTGACGTACACGAGTCCGGTAACCATCACCAGATCGCACGCGATTTCCAGCGGCGCGTGCCAGCGAGCGAACAGTGCCAAGCGCGCCAGGATCACGTAGAAAATTGCGAGCGTGTACCACAGAACGATCAGCGGCACAAAGTAGCGAGCGGAGACGACGAGCTGAGTGTATTGCTGCAGTACCACGACAATCGCGAGCAGGATGGTGATCAGCAGAAAGCGCACGCGAGTAAGCCAGGAGAGCCACTCGGTCACACTTTGGTTTAAATCCGACGGCGGACGGGACGCGCGGCCGCCCGGCGCTGCGTCCAGCGCGATGTTGCCGGCCGACTCGGGGGACAATTGGTGACTCGGGTATGCGCTGGCGTGGTTGCCCGCGTGTCCGATCGAGTGTCCGGCCGGGTGTTTGTTCGAGATGGCCGGCGCTGCGGTTTTGCCGGAAGCGTCCGCCGCGGGCGGCTCGGAACCGGCAACGTCAACGCTTGAGTGCGAGTTCAAGTTAATGAGCGGTGCTCAGCTTGCCGATGAGTGTAAACAGCGGCAAGTACATGGAGATGACGATCCCGCCTACGACCACGCCGAGGAAAACGATCATGGCCGGCTCGAGTGCCGAGAGCAAATCCTTCACGGCGGAGTCCACTTCCTCTTCGTAGAAGTCGGC
>Ga0182024_10017957_pt1 | contig 13221 bp, 12 predicted proteins | sample P32metaG_FD_120480 | JGI IMG/M metagenome (GOLD analysis project Ga0182024, IMG submission 120480) | Permafrost microbial communities from Stordalen Mire, Sweden - P3-2 metaG (Illumina Assembly) | ecosystem: Environmental > Terrestrial > Soil > Wetlands > Permafrost | place: Sweden: Stordalen...
CCGCGATCCAAAAGCTGATCACCGGCGACATCCCGACGGTGACGATCCCCGGCATCCCGACCGAAGAACTCGATTTCGACAGCAAACCCCGCGGACGCCGACCAGCGGCCTCGCGGGCTGCCGCCTCACGCGCGGCGCCCGAGCGTTCCCGGTCGCGCCCGGCGCGGGACGACAAGCCGGCGCGGGATGACGCCCCGAATAACGACCGCCCCGCGCGTCGGCCGAGATCGGCGGAGCGGCCCATCGCCAAGCCGATCCGGCAGGACGAGAGCCACGCCGCTCCCGATACGCGCAAGGAAGCCATCGTGACTCCCTTCCCGAAACGCGAGCGGCAACCGGCGCTGCCGGAACACGACAGAGCCGGGCGCGACCGCCCGCCGGCGCGACCGGACCGCGAGCGCGTCGCGCGCGCCCGCGACGCCAATCGCGATGATGGGGGCCCGAGCGCCCCGGGCTTCGGCGACCACATGCCGGCGTTCCTCGCGCGTGCGCCGCGGCTCGCCGGTCAGGGCTAAAGTCTGTATCATCGCCGAGACTAAAGTCCGCGTCATCGGGTGATGAGGTTCGCGTGAAGACGATCTTCGTCATGGTCAAATGCGATCTTGGCCAAGCCTACAGGGTCGCCGATCAGGCCGTGCAGCAGGTGGAAGAGGTCTCGGAGGTCTATTCGACCTCCGGCCAATACGATCTGCTGATGAAGTGCTATCTGGCCGATGACATCGATATCGGCCATTTCGTCGCCGAGCGGGTGCAGGTCCTGCCCGGCATCAAGGACACCTTCACCATCATCGCCTTCAAGGCGTTCTCGCCCGACACCGCGGCGGGCTAGGCGCGACAATCAGGGGATGGGCAATGGCTGACAACGGGTGGGTCAAGGCCGCCGATCGCGCGGCCCTCGGCGAGGGCGACGTCATCGGCGTCATCGTCAACGGGCAGGAAATTGCGCTCTACGAAATCGACGGTGCGGTCTTCGCCACCGACGACATCTGCACCCACGCCTACGCCAAACTGTCGGACGGCTGGTTCGACAACGGCGAGATCGAGTGCCCGCTGCACGCCGGCCGCTTCGACGCCCGCACCGGCAAAGCCACCGCCCCGCCCTGCGTCGACGACCTCAAGACCTATCCGGCGCGGGTCGAAGGCGGAGAGATTCAGGTGAAACTGGGCTGACCCTCACCCTTCCCATCGCTAACGCGACGGGCCCCTTCCCTCTCCCGCATGCGGGAGAGGGTGCCGAGCGCCGGGAGGCGCGAGGCGGGTGAGGGTCGGCAGCTACCTACCCATAAACCCGCTGGTACAGCGCGATGATCTCATCGCTCGACGGCACGCGGGGATTGTTGGCCGGCGAGCCAGAGGCGAGCGCCTGGCTGGCCATCGTCGGCAACAGCGCGTCATAGCGGTCCTTGGCGATCCCGTAATCCTTGGGGCTCGGCACTTTCAGATCGTCGTTGAGGCCGCGCAGCGCATCCAAGAGTCGCGCGACGGCGGCCTGCGACCCCTCGCCTTCCTCGGCGACGCCCATCGCGCGCGCGCAATCGGCGTAGCGGTCGAGCGCGGCGGGGGCCGAGAACGCGGTGATCTCGGGCAGCAGCATCGCGTTCGACAACCCGTGCGGCACATGAAAGAAGGCGCCGATCGGCCGGCTCATCCCGTGCACCAGCGCGACGCTGGCGTTGGAGAACGCCATCCCCGCGGTCGTCGCGCCGAGCATCATCGCCTCGCGCGCGGCGCGGTTGTCGGGCTCGGCGCAGGCGGCGCGGATGTTCTTGGCGATGAGCCCCATCGCGTTCCGCGCCATCCCGTCGGTATAGGGGCTGGCGCGCTTCGAGACATAGGCCTCGATCGCGTGAGTCAGGCTGTCGATCCCGGTATCGGCGGTGAGGCGCAGCGGCATCGTCAGGGTCAGCTCGTAATCGACGATCGCCGCGGTCGGGCAGCAGGCGAGCCCGGCGATCAACATCTTCTCGTCGGTCTCGGTGTCGCTGATGACGGTGAACCGCGTCACCTCCGAGCCGGTGCCGGCGGTGGTCGGGATCGCGATGATCGGCAGGCCGATCTTGGGGATGTCGTTTGGCACCTTGTAGTCGCGCATCTGCCCGCCATTGGCGTGCAGCACCGACATGCCCTTCGCGGTGTCGATCGGGCTGCCGCCGCCGATCGCGACGAGGCAGTCATAGGGTGCCTCGCGCAGCTTCTCGACGCCGATGCCGATCACCTCGGTGGTCGGGTCGGACACGGTGTCCTGGAACACCGCCCACGCCATCTTCGCGCCGTCGAGCAACGTCGTCGTCCGATCGAGGATGCCGCAGCGCGCGATGAACGGGTCGGTCACGATCAGCGGATGCTTGAGCCCCAGCCGCGCCATCAGCGCCGGCAATTCGCCGAGCGCGCCGCCGCCCACCGATAACAGCCGCGGTGTCGTGATCAGCGCCGCCATATCGCCCTCCTGCCCCACCTGCCGCAGCATAGCAAAGCCGGTCAGGCCGGCGCAGCCTCTCGCGCGGCGCCATACGCATTCGGATCGTAGCGATCGAGATAGGTGAAGCGGGCCTGCTGCAAATCGGCGAAGCCGCAGCGGCGGTAGAGCGAGGCGGCATCGCGTGTCACCAGGTGCCAGCGGCGCAGGTCCCGCAGAGGCTTATAGGCGAGGATCGTCTCGACCAGGAACTGCCCAAGCCCGGCGTTGCGCTCCTCGGCGACGACGAATACATCCGCGAGATAGGCGAAGGTCGCCTGGTCGGAGACGATTCGGGCAAAGCCGACCTGCTCGCCGTCGCGATAGAGGCCGAAGCACAGCGAATTCGCGATTGCCCGCTCGAGCACCTCGCGCGGAATGCCGCGCGCCCAATGCGAGCAGCGCGAGAGGAAATCATGGATCAGCTCGATGTCGAGCCGGTCCTTGTCACTATCGATTTCGTAGGTCGACCCGCCGGCGGCGCGGCGGGCAATGACGCTCTCGGTCATCGGAAACATCCTGCAAGCTAGGGCTTCGACAAACGCGGCGGGCCTGCAAAGGCACACCGCCGGCAGCCCCGGCCAGAGGGCTGCTAGCGCATTCGTCGTCGCAGGAAGAGAGCGTCGTTCATAGCCCCATCAAAATGAGCATCGCGGCGGCGCTGTCAACCCGGCTTTTTCAGGCGGAAGCGAAACACGCCATTCGCCTCTTCGCTGGTCTCGATCAGTTGGCAGCCGGTCGTCTGACAGAAATGCTGGAAATCCTTGACCGCGCCGGGGTCGGTCGCGAGCACGCGCAGAATGCCGCCGGCCGGCACGGTGCGCAGCGCACGTCGCGCCTTCAATACGGGCAGCGGGCATAAGAGGCCCGTCGCGTCGAGTATCGTGTCGCCCTCTATCGCGTCGCTCATCACCGGCTCTCTTAGGTTCGCTGCCTCAGTCTTAACGGAGACGCCGAGCGTCGGGCAATCGTTCACACCGTCTCGGCGATCGCGGTCTTGATCGCGCGGATGCGTTCTTCGTCGCGCTTGTAGAAGGTCCACTGCTTGATGCGTTTGGCGCGCACCGCGCCGATCTCGACGAGGAGCTTCATGTGCTCGGTCACGGTCGGCTGGCTGACGCCGAGCTTCTCGGCGATCAGCAAGCCGCACACGCCGTCCTCGACGAGATCGCCGTCGACCTGCTCGCGGAAATGCGCGCGCGGGTCCTTGAGCCAATCGAGGACCTGCAAGCGACGTTCACTGGCGAGGGCACGAAGCGCGGTCGGAATATCCATTTCGGGAATTGGCTAATTTCCTAAAGTATGCCATGCTGCCCAAGAAATGCAAGACCAGGAAATGCAAGCCTCGATCAACCGTGACAGCATCGCCGCGACCGAGCGGCTGATCCGCCCGCAGGTGCGGCGCACGCCGGTCGTTACCATCGATGCCGGCGATTTCGGCCTCGCGCCGGGCCCGCTCGCGTTCAAGCTCGAATTCCTCCAGCACACCGGCTCGTTCAAGCCGCGCGGCGCATTCGCCAATTTGTTGACCCGCAAGGCGCCCGCGGCCGGGGTTGTCGCGGCGTCGGGCGGCAATCACGGCGCGGCGGTAGCGTTCGCGGCGATGCGCCTCGGCATCAAGGCGGCGATCTTCGTGCCCAAGGTGACGGCGGCGGCGAAGCTCGACCGCATCCGCGCCTACGGCGCCGAGCTGGTGGTGACCGGCGAGGTCTACGCCGAGGCGCTGATGGCGAGCGAGGAGCGCGTCGCGCGGACCGGCGCGCTGGCGATCCACGCCTATGACCAGCCCGAAACGCTGCTCGGCCAGGGCACAGTCGGGCTCGAGCTCGAAGCCGACCGGCCGGAGATCGACACGCTGCTGGTCGCGACCGGCGGCGGTGGACTGATCGGTGGCATCGCCGCCTGGTACGTCGGCCGCACCCGCGTTGTCTCGGTCGAGCCGGAGGCCGCGCCGACGCTGCACGACGCGTTGCAGGCCGGTCGCCCGGTCGACGCCCCGTCCGGCGGCATCGCCGCCGACTCGCTGGCGCCGCGCCAAGTCGGCAAGCTGATGTTCCCGATCGCCCAGAAATATGTCGCCGCGGCGGTGCTCGTCACCGACGACGCGATCCGCGACGCGCAGCGCCGGTTGTGGGACGTGCTGCGCATCGCCGCCGAGCCCGGCGGCGCGGCCGCGCTCGCGGCGCTGCTGTCCGGACGCTATCGCCCCGCCAAGGACGAACGCGTCGCGGTGCTGCTGTGCGGCGCGAACACTAACGCGGTGGATTTCAGTCGTTAAATTGCCTGACTGACCCTGGGCGAACGGACGCCCAAACTCAGGGGCTGGCTGTTTTTGCAGCGGATTTACAGCCATCGATGATCCTCGCGATCGAAAACGCCCCACCAGCGGCGCGGCGATAATAGCAATAATAAAATACGATTATGGCAATTTATCGGCGGCGGACTGCCTTGCGCCGAAAGCCGTCGTTGGTCGTTGCTGGGCCGACGCTAACGAAAGTCAGTCGGGGAATTCGCAGCCAGTCATTTACAGAGTCGTGGTGCTCATCCCAGAATTGCGCAGCGCCGAAAGCGGACCTTGCCAATCGGTCTGGGTAGCGTTTCGGTCACAGCGTTCATTTGCGCATAAGCCCCAATTTAGTTGGTCAGCCACGAGATTGAATGTCCGTCGCGCCCGTAGGCCGGGCCAGCCAAGCGCTAGCGCCCTTGCAACGTATTTTAAATGGGGTAATGGTGACTTTAGGTTGAATTTATCTCGGGTGCGCCGTTGCCGGGCCGAGTGGACCGACAAAAAAGACTGCTCGACCTGATTGGGCAGATTTATGACGCTGCTTTAGACGATCGACTCTGGGTCGATGTTGCCCCGACGCTTGCGCAAGCATTCGAATCGACAAGTGCGGCTGTACAAATCCAAACGCCGGAGGCTAAAACACAACTGATAACGCGCTCTGGCAATATTGACGAGTCAATGGATCGTGCCTATTGCGAGCATTACCATGAGACTGACGTCTGGTATCAGCGTGCCGTAGAAGTTGGAATTGGAAAAATTGTCGATAGTAGAGATTTAATTGCAGACAACGAATTGGAGCGTACAGAATTTTTCTATGACTGGTGTCGGCGTGTAGATCAATTTTATATTATAGGTTGTGTATTTCCAACTGAACCAGGCGGGATGGGCGCACTGGGGATTCACCGACCGCATGGCAGTGGTAATTACGACGATCAACATAAGGCGCTTGCCGCGACGGTCATTCCGCATTTGCAGCGGGCGCTGCACATCCGACGCCGGTTCGCGGAGCCCGAAATTGCCGGTCGCGTTGCCCTCGATGTTCTTGATCGGAGCGGAACAGCAACGGTGGTCGTAAGCCGCGAGGGCCGTATCCTGTACGCAAACCGAGAGGCGGAGGGTCTCTTACAGGCGAGGGTTGGGATTACCTCGATCAACAGTCGGCTCGCGACCGGCCATCGTGCGACAACCGATCGTATGCTGACGATGATCCGCGGTGCCGTAGACACGGCCAACGGCTCGGGAACCTCTGCGGGCGGGGCCTTGGCGATCGTACGCGAAGACCGATTACCGCTGACCCTCCTTATTGCGCCGTTCCGCCCGGGGCGCGGCGGGGTCGGCGCTGCGGCACCGGCGGCGATTGTTTTTATCCGCGATCCCGAAAGACCGACGGCGATGACGCTGGCGCTACAAGGCCTTTTCGGCCTCACCCCCGCGGAGGCGTGCATTGCAGGCATGTTAGCAGGCGGCAAATCGGTCGACGACGTTGCCGCTCAGCAACGCATCACCCTCAACACCCTTCGTGTGCATCTGAAAAACATCTTCGCCAAGACCGGTACCGCCCGGCAGGCCCAATTGGTCGCACTGATACTGCGCAGCGTCGCTACGATAGCCAGTTAAGAAGTCAATTTTCGGGCTTATCGCCGTTCGGCGATGCTCGCGTATTCCGAAATTTCCCACACTCGCCGGATAACCCATTTGGGTGATGCCCGCGAATCGATTAGCCGGCGAAATTACTCCCCGAACTCAATGCCAAACACGGGGACATCGACATGCAGAAAGTCGTGATCGCTCTGGGAGTCGTCGGCTTCCTCTTCATGCCAGGGACTTCCTCCCTGCGGGCGCAAAATCTACCCTCCTCTGCCGCTCCGCTTATGAATAATGCGGGAATGGCTCAACGCGCATTTAACCGCTTACAGCAACCTTGCTGCATTTACGCTGCTCATCCATCACCTCCGGCGCCCTATGTACCCAATACACCGCCTGTTGGTCGCCCTTATTCCCCGCCTCCCGTGAGTTCCAATGGTGGCTGCTCCGCCGCGGCGAACGCAAATGGGTGGGCTTGCTAGGGCCGAAGTGAATCCTACCGCTGGGCGTTGAAAATTCAACTAACCCTGCTGGAGCGGACAAATGAAACAGGCAGTATTTGCAAGACTTATGAAGCGAGAGCGGCGATCACTGGTATGGTTCCTGGCAGCGTTGGTCGTCGGCAACGGCGCGGCCTTCGCTCAAAGCGGGTCATGGTCCGGCACCTATTTTTACGACAACACGAGCGGTTTGTGGATTATCCAGGTCCGAAGCACCGTCGCCGCCTGGCTCGATTGTTATGCTCCTTGGAACGCGACGGCCACGGGACTTAGCGCAAATGGCGGCGGTCAAATGGTCAGCGGCCAAGAAACCCTTGCCGTTCCGCCCTGGCCGGGTGGGCCCCCTTCCGTTGGAACGGTCGGGGTGCAGGGCGTCGCCGGTCTTACCGCTTCGATGAACTGCACGGCGCGCCAGTCGTCGTCCGCGCCAGCTGCCTCGGCACGACGCGGTTCGACGGTGATTGCACCGCCCATGCGTTGTTCAGGGCCCGCGTGCCAGGTTGAATAACGAGGCTTCGGACTAGGAAGGAGGAAGGTGATGCGGACTCATGCGGTGATGCTGTTGATTTCGGCGATGTTGCTAGGCATGCCCATGGCTAATGCGGGCGGCTCTTGCGGGATGGCGGACCGGGCTGATGGATTGTTGCGCTCGACAGTCCATAAATGCGCTGGCAAGGAACCGGTCCTCGCTCAGGAAGATGCGGACCAATGCAGCAACCGGTGCAGCCGCCAATTCAATAATTGTTCAGGTCGGTGCTACGGATTGATCACGGGGCGATTGGGAGATACACGAGCCAACGATTGTGAATCAAATTGCAGGGACAACTTTGACAATTGCAATTCCTCTTGTCCTGGCGACTAGTCTAGGGCTTGGCATCAGCGTTGCGTCGACCTGCCTTTCAGCCGTTTCGACGCAGCTCGTTCAAATCAAGGGAGGAGAAATCTTGCTTCAAGAGCAAGAGAGTCTCGCTGGATGACGAAGTTCTTTCCCGGATGTCGTTAGGATGAGGCTAAGAGCGTCGCGGTTGCGTTCCACCGCTACCCAAACTTCCCGTTTCTCGGAAACCCCTGCGGCACCGAGCGGCCGGCGCCGCCGCGGGGGCCGCGCCAGGCGGTGAGGTCGGTTTCGGTGCGGGTGCGGCTTTCGCCCTGGCGCCACGAGAGGCCGTCGGCGAGGCGGAATACCTTGGCGTCGATGAGCTTGCCCATCCGGAAGCGCTGCAGGATCACGCCGCGGCCGCGCGCGATCTCGGGGATCTCCGCGAGCTCGACCACCAGCATCCGCCGGTTCTCGCCGACAAAGGCGACCGCGTCGCCATCGGCCGGAATGCAGATGCTGGCTCTCTCCCCCTTGCCCGAGCCCAGCACTTGCTTGCCGGCGCGGGTCTGGGCCAGCGCCTCCTCGCCGTCAACGATAAAGCCGCGCCCGTCGCTCGCCGCGACGAGGATCTTCAGCCCCGGGTGATAGGGGAACATCGCGACGATTTCGTGCTCGTTGGCGAGGTCGATCATCAGCCGCAGCGGCTCGCCCTGACCGCGCCCCGACGGCAGGCGATCGACGCCGAGCGTATAGAACCGCCCGTTGCTGCCAAAGATCATCAGCCGATCGGTGGTCTCGGCCGGCACCGCGAAGCGCGGGGCGTCGCCCTCCTTGTAGCGCTGCTCGCCGGCGGCGATGTTGTGGCCCTTGACCGTGCGGATCCAGTCCTTCTCCGAGCACAGGATGGTGACCGGCTCGCGTTCGATGAGCGCCGCCGCCGGGATGTCGAGCGGCTCCGGCGCGTCGCCGATCGTGGTACGGCGCCGGCCGAGCGCGGTATCGCCGCCAAACTCGGCCTGGGTCCCCCTCACCTCCTTGGCGAGCGCGGTCCATTGCCGCCGGTCGCTGCCGAGCAGCCGCTCGATGTCGGCGGCCTCGCCGCCCAGCTCCTCCAATTCCTTGCGGATCGCCACTTCCTCGAGCCGGCGCAACGCGCGCAGGCGCATGTTGAGGATCGCCTCGGCCTGGATATCGGTGAGGCCCCAGCGCGCCATCATCACCGCCTTGGGCTCGTCCTCCTCGCGGATGATGCGGATCACCTCGTCGAGGTTGATGTAGACGATGACAAAGCCGCGCAGCACCTCCATCCGCCGCGCCACCGCGGCGAGGCGATGCCGGCTGCGCCGCTGCAGCACCACCCGGCGGTGGTCGAGAAATTCCCGCAGCGCCTCTTTCAGGTTCATCACGCGGGGCACGCCCTGCGGATCGAGCACGTTGAGGTTGAGCGGTATGCGCGTTTCCAGCTCGGACAGCCGGAACAGCTGCTCCATCAGCAGATCGGAATCGACGTTGCGGGTCTTCGGCTCGAAGACCAGACGGACATCCTCGGTCGACTCGTCGCGGATGTCGGCGAGCAGCGGCAGTTTCTTGTCTTCGAGCAGCGCCGCGATCTTCTCGATCAGCCGGCTCTTCTGCACCTGGTACGGCATCTCGGTGACGACGATCTGGTAGAGTCCGTGGGCGAGCGGCTCCTTGACCCAGCGCGCGCGCAGCCGAAAGCTGCCGCGGCCGGTCTCGTAGGCGGCGCGAATATTGTCGGCCGGCTCGATCAGGATGCCGCCGGTGGGGAAATCGGGACCGGGCATCAGGCCCGCCAATTCCGCCACCGAGCAGCCGGGGTTCTCGATCAGCAGCAACAGCGCGGCGCAAATCTCGCCGACATTGTGCGGCGGCACGCTCATCGCCATGCCGACCGCGATCCCCGACGCGCCGTTGGCCAGCAGGTTCGGGAAGCGCGCCGGGAGCACGACGGGCTCCGAATTCTCGCCGTCATAGGTGGCGCGGAAATCGACCGCGTCCTCGTCGATCCCTTCGAGCATCGCCTGCGCCACCGCCGACATGCGGCTTTCGGTGTAGCGCATCGCCGCCGGGTTATCGCCGTCGATATTGCCGAAATTGCCCTGGCCGTCGACCACCGGGTAGCGCTGGGCGAAATCCTGCGCGAGGCGCACCATCGCGTCGTAGATCGCGGTGTCACCGTGGGGGTGGTACTTGCCCATCACCTCGCCGACGACCTGGGCGCATTTCTTGTAGCCGCGGTCCGGGTCCATGCGCAGCTGGTTCATCGCGTGCAGGATGCGCCGGTGCACCGGCTTCAGCCCGTCGCGAACATCGGGCAACGAGCGCGCCATGATCGTCGACAGCGCGTAGGACAAATAGCGCTCGCCGAGCGCGTCGGCGAAATCGACATCGCGGATGCCGCCGGTGAGCGCGGTGTCGCTCATCGCTTCAGGCCCTCTTTTGGTCAGGCGCCAATGATACCAGCTTGGCCTAAGAGAGCGACCCGGCGCATGCGCTCGGCGAGCCGCAGACGCGCCTCGGGCACCGTGCGCCCCTGCGGCTCCAGCAGATGGTGATGGAGGAAATGCCCGGTGAGCGCGAGTCCGGCGACGATCGCGGCGCCGTCGGCGGGCGCATCGCGCCACAGAAAACCCGGCAGCGGCAACAGCTTGTCATGATAGGCCGCGCCGGCGGAGCGCGACACGGCGCGCCCCGAGCGCGGCGAGACATAGGCGAGGTCGTCATTGACCCCGGTCGCGGCGCAGCTTTGGAGGTCGAGGCCGAAGCCGAGCGCGGCGAGCAGCGCGCATTCCCAGGCGACGTAATGCGCCGCCCAGTCGGCAGAATCGAGCGCCGCGATCAGGCGCCCAAGGCTTTGATAGACATCGCCGTGCGGCTCGCGCTCGGGCAGCGCCAACGCGGTCAGCGCCGTGGCCGAGGATAGCGCGGCGAGCCGGTCGGCGTCATCGATCAGCCCCGCCGCATGCGGGCGCAATAGCTCGATCTCAAACGCGCCGAGATGCTCCGGCAGCCGTCCCCGCCAGCTCGCCGCGACCAGGTTGCCCGGCTGCAACAGCGCGCGCCGCTTTGGCGACTGGCCGCCGCGCACCAGGCCGGCGTGGCGGCCGTGCGCCTCGGTCAACAGCTCGACGATCAGCGCGCTCTCGCCGTGCCGCCGCGCGGTCAGCACAAACCCGGTGTCGCGCCAGTCCATCAGCTCGTCTTTCCCTCTCCGCCCATTGGGGGGAGAGGGAGGGGCCCAGCGCGCAGCGCTGGGAGGGTGAGGTGGGAATGCGCTGACGCTTCTGGAACCCCCCACCTCACCCTGACCCTCTCCGCCCCCAAGGGCGGAGAGGGAGGAACGCGCCGCGGTCGGCGATCCATATCAAACATTGAAATCGACGCCGATCGCGCGAAAACGCTCGGGGTCGTCGAGCCAGCCTTCGCGCACCTTGACGAAGAGGAACAAATGCACCTTGCGGTCAAGCATCGCGCCGAGCTCGGCGCGGGCGCGGGCGCCGATCGTCTTGATCCGCTTGCCGCCCTCGCCGAGCACGATCGCCCGCTGGCTGACGCGGCGAACATAGATCACCTGCGCGACCCGGACGCTGCCGTCCGGCCGTTCCTGCCAGCTTTCGGTCTCGACCGTCGCCGAGTAGGGCAGCTCGTCGTGCAATTGCAGGAACACCTGCTCGCGCGTGACCTCGGCGGCGAGCCAGCGCTCCGGCGCGTCGGAGAGCTGGTCCGGCGGAAACAGGAACGGCCCTTCCGGCACGATTTCCGCCAAGTGCCGGTGCAAATCGCCGACCCCGTCGCCGGAGAGCGCCGAGATCATAAATACCTGCGCGAAATCGCCGAGCTTCGACAGGCTTTCGGTCAGTCCGAGCAGCGTGTCGCGGCGCACCACGTCGATCTTGTTGAGCGCGAGGATGGCGGGGCGCGCGGCGGATTTGAGGCGCTCGACGATGCGCCGCGTGTCGCCGTCGAGGCCGTGCGTCGCATCGACCAGCAGCACCGTCACATCGGCATCCGACGCGCCGGCCCAAGCCGCCGCGACCATCGCCCGGTCGAGCCGCCGGCGCGGCGCGAAGATGCCGGGCGTGTCGACAAAGACGAGCTGCGTCGTCTCGTCGGTGACAATGCCAAGGAGGCGGCTGCGCGTTGTCTGCACTTTCGGCGTCACGATCGCCAGCTTTTGCCCGACGAGCTGGTTCAACAGCGTCGACTTGCCGGCGTTCGGCACGCCGATCAGCGCGACATAGCCGCAGCGCGTCATTTGGTACCCGCCAGTTGCTCCAGCAGCGCCGCGGCGGCCTCGGCCTCGGCGGCGCGCTTCGAGGAGGCGGTGGCGCTCGCCTCGTCCGACTGCGCGACGCTCGCCGCGACCGTGAAGCGCGGCGCGTGGTCCGGCCCTTCGGTCGCCACCAGGCGATAGGCCGGCAGCCCCAACCCGCGCGCCTGCGCCCATTCCTGGAGCTGTGTCTTGGGATCGCGCGGCGGACCGTCCATCCCGTCGACCAGCGGCTCCCACCAGCGGGTGATGAAGGCGGCGGCCGCCGCCAGCCCGCCATCGAGATAGATCGCCGCGATGACCGCCTCGCACACATCGGCGAGGATGCTCGGGTTGCGCGCGGCGCCCGACGCCGCCTCGGACGGCGAGAGCACCAGATGGCCATCGAGCCCAATCTCCAGCGCCACCCGCGCGACGGTCTCGCGCCGCACCAGATCGGCCATGCGCCGGGTCATCGGGCCTTCGGGCTCGCTCTCGAAACGGTGCCACAACATATCGGCGATCACCAGCCCGAGCACCCGGTCGCCAAGGAACTCGAGCCGCTCGTAATGGCGCTGGATCGCGCGCCGCCGGCTCTTGCCGCGCGCCGGCGCGACCGCGCTCGGGTGGGTCAGCGCCTCGGCGAGCAAAGCCGGCTTGGCGAAGACATGGCCTATCTTCTGCACAAGATCCTCCCCCGCAGGGCTGGCCGGTGCGGCCACCTGGATCATGCTGCTAATGAACCCCATTCAAGAGCCGCCAATAGCGGATCACGAAGGGCCACTCCCACACCTGCCACCACGCGGCCGAGCCGTTGGTCGAGAAGAACAGGAACTCGGCGTGACCCACCAGGTTCTCGGCCGGGATGAAGCCGACCGCCGACATCACCCGGCTGTCCTGCGAATTGTCGCGATTGTCGCCCATCGCGAAGTAATCGCCTTGCGGCACCTCGTAGACCGCGGTGTTGTCGAGCGGCCCGTCATCGCCGATCTTGATGATCGGGTGATCGAGCGGCGGCTCGTTTGGTCCGCGCGGCAGGCTCTCGATGTACTGGTGCATCAGCACGACGGCGCCGCCTTCCTGATAGACGTAATCATCGACCTGGCGGCGCGGCACCATCTGGCCGTTGATGAACAGATTGCCGTGGATCATCTGGATCTTGTCGCCCGGCAGGCCGACGATCCGCTTGATGTAATCGGTCGAGGTATCGGTCGGCAGCTTGAACACGGCCACGTCGCCGCGCTGAGGCTGGTGGAATTCGAGGAGGCGTCCGGAAAACAGCGGCAGCCCGAACGGCAGCGAAAA
>Ga0182024_10017958_pt1 | contig 13221 bp, 5 predicted proteins | sample P32metaG_FD_120480 | JGI IMG/M metagenome (GOLD analysis project Ga0182024, IMG submission 120480) | Permafrost microbial communities from Stordalen Mire, Sweden - P3-2 metaG (Illumina Assembly) | ecosystem: Environmental > Terrestrial > Soil > Wetlands > Permafrost | place: Sweden: Stordalen...
GAAGCTGCAGATTGTTGCCGGCAAGGCTACGCCGGCGCCACCGGTGGGTCCGGCGCTGGGTCAGGCGCAGGTCAACATCATGGAGTTCTGCAAGCAGTTCAACGCGCGCACTTCCACCAAGGAGATGGATGGGCTGGTCATTCCGGTCGTCATTTCGGTTTACGCCGACCGCAGCTTCAGCTTCATCACCAAGACGCCGCCGGCGGCCGTGCTGCTGAAGAAGGCAGCGGGCATCGCCAAGGGATCGGGCACCCCGAACAAGGAGAAGATCGGCAAGGTGACCGAGAAGCAGGTGCGCGAGATCGCCACGCAGAAGATGCCGGATCTGAACGCGTCGTCGGTTGAAACGGCCATCAAGAGCATCAAGGGCACGGCTCGGTCGATGGGGATTGAAGTGGTCGGGTAGTTTTTCTGCCGCTTTGCATTCGAAATCAGAAAGGCCTCACCCGCGCGGGTGAGGCCTTTCTGCATTTTGGGAACGGATGAGTCGCTAACGAGAGATCCTCAAAAAAGCCGACCCACGGTGAAAAAGAATTTGCGGTGGCCGGCGTCGCCGACCGCGCCGCCGATGGAGACGGAGCCGAGCGGCGTGGCGGCGACCAGGCCGGCGGTGCCGTCCTGGCGCAGGATGGCGTTGGCTGTGGGCGACCAGATTTCCCCCGCCTCATAGCCGACGACGGTGTAGAGACCCTGACCAAGCCCGAGCGGAAGCGCGGCGATGCGGCGGAGGTAAGCGGCGCGGGCCAGATAGGTGTCGGTGCCGCGATACTCGTCGATGGAAGACGCGGAGAGGCGGCGCGGTCCCCCGAGAGTAAATTGAAAGGGCTCGGCAACATTGGCGCGCAGATACGAGTTGATGTCGCCGGTGATGCCGATTATGTTCTTGTCCCGCCACAGCCAGGTGCGGGCGGCAGAGAACATCGCCAGCGGCGCGTTGGCGCTGGCATGGGGTGGACCGGCGCCGCCGCTTGCGTGGTAGAGCGCACCGGCGGCGGCGTTGAGGCGGAAGCCTGAGGGCGAGACGGAACTGGAGGTCTCCTTGTCGAGGTCAATGTGCAGCAGGCCCTCCTGCGCGGTGCCGGAAATATAAGGGCCGCCGCCGGAGCCGGTGGTGAGGCTCCAGTGCGTGTCGATGGCGCGCCAGCCGGCGGAGATTTGCAGCGAATTGCCGATGGTTCGGCCGGCTTCGATGCCGGCATCGAGATTCTGCTCCAGGCGTTCAGCCACGCGCTTCTGATTGGCCCAGATGTAGACCGGCTCGCGGAGAAGGGCGGCGCGCGGCTCGATAAAGAATCCGCTCGGCGTGAGCAGGCGATAGTACTCGGCGTTGAGGATGGTCATGAAGCCGACGTCGGCGTTGGCGCGCAGCTCGGAGCCGTAGCCGCCCAGGTTCTGATCGACGAAACGAAGGTTGAGTTCCACGCGCGTAGTGTTGGAGGTTTCAGCGGCCAGGTCGGGGCCGATGAGCAGATAGGGCGGGGCGGCAGGATCCTTGCTGAGGCGGACGAGAATGCCGTCGTCGGGCAAGGGTGCTTCCGCGCCGGCGGCCGGCGTTCTGGTGGGTGACGCCGCTGCGGGTGGTGGGCCAAAGGTCTGGTAGGTGGCGCTGTAGGCGCCGTCGGACTGGACGGGGTTGAGCGCGCTGATGGTTCTGGCCGACGAAATGGGCTGCCCCTCAAGAGGCTTCATATCGGCCAGCACCTGCTGCTGCGCGCCCGGCTCGCCGCCCGCGACGCGGACCTGGTGCAGCACGCCCGGAGGTGCGAGCCGGCGCTGGTCGCGACCGGCAAGATAGGCGACCCAGTCCTGCGCATTCAGGGCATAGGGAAGCAGTGCGGCGCTGTTGGCCTCGGCCGCCAGGTAGCCTTCGCGGATAAGCTGCCCTCCCTTGGAGTAGTCGGTGGCCGAGTAGCTGGCGACGGGAACAATAACGACTAGGTCGGCCAGTTGAGCCGAGCGGTCGACATTCTGCTGGATGCCCACGTCGAAGGCGCGGTTGATCACGCCGACGATGGAGGAGACGTCGGCGCCGGCCAGGGGCGCATCCTCAAGGCGGATGGCGATAACGATGTCGGCGTGCAGGTCGCGGCGCAGGACGTCAGTGGGCAGGTTGTCGACGATGCCGCCGTCGGCGAGGAAATGGCCTGAAGCATCCTCGACCGGCGGAAAGACGCCGGGAATGGAGATGGAAGCGCGCACCGCCTGGGGCAGGGGGCCGGATGCGAAGGTGACGGCCTGCGAGGTGGTCAGGTCGGTGGCCACGCAGCGGAAGGGGATGGGCAGACGGTTAAAGTCCAGTTGCGCGCGGTTGTAGCCAAGCAGGTTGGTGGTCAGGAACTGATTGACTCCGCGATCGGTGAGCAGGGCATTGGACAGGGAGGCGCCATGCGCCAGGCCGACGGTGAGGGCGGCGGGGGCCTGGCGGCGGTCCTGGCGGCGGCGAAAGCTCATGTCGACGTAGGGGGTTTCGAGGGCGAATACGCTGGTGAAGGCGCCGCTGGTGGCCAGAGCGCGCATCTGGGCCGGAGTGTGGCCGGTGGCATAGGTTGCGCCCACCAGTGCCCCCATGCTGGTGCCGGCAATCCGATCGATGGGGACGTGATGATCTTCGAACCACTGGATGACGCCGACGTGGGCCAACCCCAGTGCGCCGCCGCCTTCCAGCGCCATGCCGATGGCCGGCCGGTTGGCAGGCACGACGGCGGGCAGCGGAGACTGCGAAAGGATTGTTTGTTGAGTGAGTTCCTGAGCTCCGGCGGCGATTGCCATAAGGGTGGCAGCGAGAAGGATTGCGGCACGATTCGGGGGCACGGTTGTACCTCTTGAATGACGTGATTTTCTCAAGGGAATGCGGGCGCCGAAAAGCGCTCCGATTTTTGTTGTACCGCGAAGGTTCGATCGCAAAGTCGGAAACCGGTCGACCCTGAACGCAGAAAAGCCCTCCAGATACATGGAGGGCCTTTTTGCGTCTTGAGACACAACCGAAAGCGCGCGCCAGCCATTGCCGCGCTTACTTGGGCGGGGCTGGGGTGAACCCTTCGCGCTTGCGGCCGGGCTCTGGTTTGGGTTTGGGCTTCGGAGCCTTCTTAACTTCCTTCTTGCCTTTGTCTTTGCTTCCCATGCGTAGAAGTGTGACACAAAAGGGGCGCGTGGGGAAAGACAAGAATTGTATGAGGACTCTTTTTCCGCACTGCGCCGCCCGCAGACACCGCCGCGAGACCAGGGGAAAAGCGGCTGGGAAGCCGGCTTATCCGGGCTTGATTCCCGGCTTGATCCAGGTCCCAATGATTCAGGTCCCGATGACCCAGGTCCCAATGATCCAGGTCCCAAGAGCGAGTTGCGTAAGCCCGCTTTGTGTCAGGGCACGACTTCAGTCGTGCCGCAAAGGTGTCGTAGAAGTTTGGGCTTTAGCCCCTGAGGGATTCAACAAAAAAGCAAACGAGCCATTTATGAAACACGATCGAGTAGATTGCAGCGGTTTTGAGCACTGCTGATTTGGACACCCGCGATCGGTTTGACGTTGATCGTCCCTGGCCCTCCCTCAGTGTTCAATTCTGCTCACATATTCAATTTCCTTTTTTCGTAAATTCAGACGCAAAGTTGAGCACTATCGCTCAGACCGAGTGAATTTGTGTTGGTACGGTTGCGGGGGTAGCTTGTGTCGGCACTTCGCGCCAAGCCGGTTTCAACATGAGCTTTAGACACTGGGACATAAAGGTTGGGGCGAGAGGGATCAAATGAGCAAATTCAGGTTGGGTATCACGTCTTGGTTGGCGGTTCTGCTGTTGGTTTTTGTCGCCGGCTGCGGTGAAGAGGCGGTCACTGTTCCCCTCGTGGTGTCCACCATCCCTGCCAACGGCGCAACCGCTGTGGCGGTGAACACGCCCATCAGCGCGACCTTCAGCATGGCCATGAACCCTTCGTCCATCAGTGCCACATCCTTTACGGTGGCGGGGCCGGGCGGGGCCGTGGCAGGAACGGTTGCGTTGAGCGGCTTAACCGCGACCTTCACGCCGGCGGCAGTTCTGGCATTCGGAACCACCTACACCGGCACCATTACCACAGGGGCCACAGATCTGGGCGGCACGCCTCTGTTGGCCAACTATGTGTGGACGTTTTCCACCGTTGCTCCTACTCCTGCACCCACGGTCATCTCCACAATTCCCGTGAATACGGCCACCGGCGTACCCCTCACTCAGGTGCTCAGCGCCACTTTCAGCGAGGCCATGAGTTGCGCGACGCTCGCATCGCCCGCTGCAACCTTTATCCTCACCGGCCCGGGCGCGACCCCCGTAGCCGGAGCAGTGAGTTGCGCAGGCGCCGTGGCTACCTTCACGCCGGCAGCCGATCTTGTCGTCAACACTGTCTATACCGCCACCATCACCACCGGGGCTGAGGATCTGGATGGCACGCCGCTGGGCGCCAATTACGTGTGGACCTTCAGGACCCTTCCGGCTCCAACACCGCCCACAGTGATCTCAACCGTGCCCGTCAATCTGTCCACGGGTGTGCCGATCAACCAGGCGCTCAGCGCGACCTTCAGTGTGGCAATGACCCCGGCTACGATCGACACGACGACCTTTACGCTGGCAGTGACGGGCGGGGCTGCGGTAACGGGAGTGGACACCTATGTCGCAGCCGGCTCGGTAGCGACGTTTACTCCCACCGCCAACCTTTTACCCAGCACCCAATACACGGCCACGATTACAACCGGGGCACAGGACCTGGCGGGCATCGGGCTGGCCAGCAACTACGTCTGGAAGTTCACCACCGCTGCCGCTGTCGTTCTAACACCGCCGACGGTGATCTCGACCATCCCTCTCAACGGAGCTACCGGTGTACCGCTGAATCAGACCGTCAGCGCCACGTTCAGCACGGCGATGAACCCGGCCACGATCAACTCGACAACCTTTACGCTGACAGGACCGGGCGCCACAGCCGTGCTCGGCCTGGTTGTGTACTCGTCGGTTGGAAATACACTGACGTTCACGCCGACGGCGAATCTGGCTGCCAGCACCCTTTTTACGGCCACCATCACCACCGGGGCCAAGGACCTGGCGGGCATTGGACTGGCGGCCAACTATGTGTGGACCTTTACGACCGGAACGACTGTAGCCGTCGTTCCGCCGGAGATCGTTTCGACTGTTCCGGCGAACCTAGCCATCGGTGTGCCTCTGAATCAGGCAGTCAGCGCAACCTTCAGCGAGGCGATGGATCCGACGACCATCATCACCCCCGGCACATTCCTGCTTACCGGGCCCGGCGGAACGGCGATAGCGGGAGTCGTCTCCTATGATGCGGTCAACTTCATTGCCACCTTCACGCCCACACTTCAGCTGACCGCCAGCACCAAATATACCGCGACAATTACCAACGGAGCGACCAACCTGACAGGCACTCCGCTGGGCACTACAGGCGCGCCCAATCCCTGGACGTTCACGACCGGTACGGTGGTGGTTCCACCGCCGGTGGTTCTAGGGCCAACCATATCGCTGTTTGGCGGCTTTGGCGGCGGCGCCGGGATGACCAACCAGGGAATCCACACGGTTATCAATAATGGAGATATCGGGACCACCGGCGCGTCTACCACGATAACCGGGTTCCACGATACCACCATTGCGGAAGTGGGCGCCGTATGGCCATGCACGTATACGGAAACGACACTCAACGTAGGGCAGGTGAACGGAACCATCTACACCGATGCGCCGCCTCCTACCACTACGTGCCAGGATGAGGGAACCCTCGCTACAATGGCCACCGCCACCGAGGCCGCGTTGGAAGCGCGAACCGCGTATAACACCCTTCAGGGCCTTCCCTCCGACGGCGTTCTGGCACCGGAGATAGGCGATACAACCATCTTCCCCGGCGTCTACACCAACGCAAGCTCGGTCGGCATAACCCTTGGGCCTCTTACTCTCGACGCGCAGGGCGATCCCAATGCGTCCTGGGTCTTCCAGATCGGATCGTCTCTCACCGTAGGCACGCCGACATCTTCTGAAAGCGTGATCCTGATCGGCGGCGCCCAGGCCAAGAACGTCTTCTGGGCCGTCGGGGGCCTCCCCGGCGCGGTCATCAATTACGGGGGAGGCGGGACGATGGTGGGAACCATCATCTCTCAACCGGGAATTACGGTTTCAAGTCCCGGAGTTGCCGCGATAACGACGATCAACGGCAGAGTGATCGCTTTGGGTGCGTCGACCACACTTGTGAACACCGTCATCAACGTGCCCGCTCCGTAACGGTTTGCTGAGGCCGCGGGCATAGGGCGGCCTCAGCCTTTTTTCATGCAATGCGGTGTTTTGTAAGTACGATTCGCGTTTGTTTTATCCGGCGATGAGATGGAAAGTCGATCGCGGCTAGCAATTCAGGAGACGACAATGAGATCGAGCGTAAAGATGATTGCCACAGCGGCATTTGCTGTTCTTCTAGTGCCTGCGTTCAACCTCTTTGGGAGCGAAGCGGCCAAGGCATCCACCGGCGCAGCCAGTGACGATAAGTCTGCCGACTCCAACGTCGTCACCTTCGAACCGGTTCAACTTTTCCCGGCGGCTGCGGTGCCGGCAGCTTCGATGTCGGCAAACATGCCTCCCGCGGGAAGGATGGAAGGTTCTTACCCCAAGGTTGAGTTATTCATGGGTTACACCTATCTGCGCGCTGTGCCGCAGCTGGCAGCCGGAAACCGGATGGTGTGGCTCAACGGCGGCAGCACATCGGTCGCTTTCAATCTGAATCGCTATCTGGGGCTGGTGGGCGACTTTGGAGGCTTCAACGAAACGCGGCTCCAACTCACCACCGGGGATCCGTCCACTACGGTGGGACCATACCAGGCGGTTGATGATGGAACTGTTTTCACCTATCTCGTTGGCCCGCGGCTCTCCTTCCGGGGTCACGACAGGATCACTCCGTTCGTCCAGGTCCTGTTTGGCGGCATTCACGCCAGCGAGGAGACGATCTGCAAAGGTTGCGCACCCAGTCTCCCGGCAGAAGACAGCTTTGCCCTGACCGCCGGTGGTGGTTTGGACTTGAGGTTGCGCCATCGCCTTGCCTTCCGGATTATCCAGGCTGAGTACATGATGACCCGGTTCGAGAATCTCAGCACAGGATCGACGCAGGCCCAGAACGACATACGGCTTTCCAGCGGGATCGTCTTCCGCTTTGGCGGAAGTCCCCCACCGCCGTTGACGCTGGCATGCGCTGCGAGCCCGACTTCGATCTTTCCCGGCGACCCAGTGACCGTGACGGCGACGGCTGGTGAGCTGGATCCTAAGCTGAATGCGGTTTATTCCTGGACGGGAAGCGGCGTGACGGGCAACGGATCGACGGCTACCGTGGCCACGGGTTCGCTGGCGCCAGGCAGCTACACGGTGAAGTGTGGCGTAAAGGAAGGCAGGCCGGGGAAGGAAGGTCTGAAGCCCTGGGAGACAGCCGACGCTTCGGCCAGCTTCAATGTGAAGCCATTCGAGCCACCAACGATCGGGTGTTCGGCCAGCCCCGGCACCATCAACCCAGGCGACAAGGCAGTAATTACCGCAGTCGGCGTGAGCCCCCAGAACCGCTCACTGACTTATACCTACTCCGTATCCGCCGGAACGGTCAATGGCAGTGGCACGACGGCTAACTTCGATTCGACCGGTGCTCCGTCGGGCGCAATCACCGTTACCTGCAATGTGTCGGACGACAAGGACCAGACAGCAACCGCGAACGCCACCGTAACGATTGCACCACCACCGCCTCCTCCGGCCCCCCCCGCGGAACAAGTGCGACTCGAGTCTCGCCTGGCATTGCACAGTGTCTTTTTCCCGACCGCTCAGCCCAGGGCCCAGCATCCCGAAGGCGGCCTGGTCCCCAGTCAGCAGCAAACTCTGACTACACTCGCGACGGACTTCAAAAGCTACCTCACATTCAAATCGGACGCTCACCTGACCCTGAGCGGACATGCGGATGTGCGCGGAACAGTCGAGTACAACCAGGCGCTTTCCGATCGCCGAGTTGCACGCACAAAACAGTTCCTGGTTGAACAGGGTGTTCCCGAAGGCAGCATTGAAACCCGCGGCCTTGGCAAAGAGGAAGAGCTAACTACCGACCAGGTAAAGGAGTTGGTCGAACAGAATCCTGACCTGAGCGACGCGGAGCGGAAGAAAGTTCTCGGCGATCTGTCTGTCATTGTTCTGGCTCAGAACCGTCGCGTAGACGTCACGCTGAGCACCACAGGCCAACAATCGGTACGCCTGTACCCGTTCAACGCTGCCGATGCCCTGACGCTGCTCGACAAAAAGAGTTCGACGCCCAGAAAGAGAGCCGGGGCGGCGCACAAGTAATCAACTTGAAGCGCAGGAGCAGGCCAACTGGCCTGCTCCTGCGGTAAGACTGAAAGTCCGGCCCCCACAAGATCCACGATGAGGCCGGAAAGCTACTGGCGAAAAGGGTATCGATTCAACCCGGATTTCGGTCTGCACCGGCACGCATGATGGAAAAGTCGTTTCCACCACCATCATTACGGAGGGTGCAACCTTCGATGCCGCTGGCGATACGCCCGTGCAGTAGAGCCTTGCCGGGGGACACATGGCCGTCCCCCGCAGCGCCATCATTGGCAGCCAAATCGAAAGCACGAACTCGTCCCGACCAACGTCCCCAGTGTCTTGTAACTGCAAGCGTGTCTCATCCCAGGTTCAGGCTACCTATTGCTTCTCTGCCGGCGGCCCTGGTGGCGCTGAGGCGTGCCCCAGGTGCTGGTAGTTGAGGATGGCGTTAAAGACCAGCGCGTAGTTGCCCACGGTTTCTCCACGATAGACGGGGTTGTTGCCGAACAACAGCACGTTGCCCTGGCCGAGGTGCGCGTCAACCACCACGGCGTGCTCGGCAATGGAAGAGCCCTTGTCGAGCAGCCCATCGAGCAGCAGCGATTTCCCCTCGGAGAAGCGCAGGATAACCTCCGGTCGCAGCTCGGCGGGAAGGACGCTGAGGTTGTTGCGCATCTCTTCCTCATTCAGCTTCTTTGCCTCCCACAGCTGCTGCTTTACAAGCGGCTCGGCCTCGGCAACCTTGCGTCCCGTGGGCTCGTCGCTGTCGTCCACGCTGCCGCGGCCGGTGGGCCGCTCGGCGTAGGGGTCCATCAGAAGGCGGCCGCCTCGATTGCCCAGCGTGTTGCTGATGTTGAAAGCCATGCCGTTGGCGCTGATGACGGGAACACCCGCGCCGAAACCGTAGGCAATGGGATTGTCGCGGGCAACGAAGACAGTATTGAGGACGGTGCCGACCACGCGCGCGTCTCCGCGAGGAACGACCGTGACGCCGGGCGCGAGGCCGGTGTCGACGGCGAACTGCGCCGTATCTTCGCAGGTGATGAGCAGCCCGCCCTGCTCGACGAAATGCCTGAGGTGCTCGAGGCCATCGTAGCCCAGGCCGGGACGAATGTCAGCGGTCGAGTCGATGCGTCCGAGATTCGGCGTCAGGTCGGACTTCTGCCAGGGCATGGCGTTGTTCCACATGGGGATGCCGTTGATGATGCTCTGCGAGGATCCACCGCCAACCGGCGCGAAGACGATGACGTCGTATTTCGAGCGCAGGTCCGCTTCGCCGGCCGCCGTCTGCGTGCTGATGTAGTCGAAGGGCACGCCTGCAGTGTCGAATGCGTAGCGCCACCAGCCCTCGGTCTGCGTAGCCAGCCAGGTGTGCATGAAGGCCACGCGGGGCGCGGCCGCGGCGTGCGAAGGCACGGAGGGCGCGGCAGCCAGGTGCGTAGCGTCAAGCGAGAGGTCATGCAGGATGGGTGTGATCGTGGCGTCGTCCGCCCCGGTGATGAGCAGCGAGCCGGCGGGATAATGCTTGCCATCGGCGTCGAAGGCTTTGTCCGCTATCTGAACGCCGGCGCCTTTGAGCTTGTACACCAGCGGCAGCAGCGAGACCTGGGCGGTGTTGGCCACGACAAGCACCGAGCCCGCTCCGGTGATCTTTCCGCTGAGCGCGGTGGGATCGTCGAGCAGCGTCATCTTCGATTGCAGAATGGCGGGATCGACGATGCGGACAACTTTCAGGTTGAACAGATGCGAGAACGACCAGCCGGTGTCGTCGTAGGGATGTTTCTGCGGATCGTCGGGCGCCCAGAATTGCCGATCGAGCAGCGCGTCGGCGATGCGCGAGTAGGGCTGATCCATGCGAATGACAAGGCTCCCGGCGGGGAATGTTTCCTGCCTGGGCTTGTCGCCGCGTTTTTCCGGCGGCAGATTGCTGGTGGCTGATTCAGAGATCTGCTGCACTTCGACGTGCTGGCGCTTCATCACCTTGAGCAACTCCACCTGGCGATTGGCGTCGGCTGCGTCGGCGGGCAGAACATACGCCGCCGGGCCTTCAAGCGTGGGCTTCTCGACCGATCGCTTGCTCTTCAGGTAGTAGTTCTCTAGGAAGTGGTGCGTGTGTTGGGAGAAGTAGGAAATGGTCGTCAGCAGCGCCGATTCTTCGTAGTTGTTGTTGTCGCGCTGCGACCAGGTGACGATGGGCAGCGGAGGATTCGCGCGGTACCAGGTGCGCGAGTATTCTTCCGGACTGAGGATGCGCTTTTCCGTGTCGGCGCCGCCGTTGCCAAACGTCTCATAGAGGCGGCTGATGCCGTTGTGCATGGCGGCCAAAAACATCAGGTAGCCGGGGCTCCAGGTGTCGAAGTCTCCGTGGGTAAAAACGCCGGGCATGCCCAGCGACTGCATCTGCGCCACGTTGTTCCAGCCCAGCTCTGCCCATTCATCGGCCAGCAGGGGATCGACCCATGCGTTGTACGGCCCATCGCCGACGGTGTTGTCGTAGAGAAACGGCACCGACTCATGCAGGTCGTGCAGCACCTGCGCGTGCCAGTCGAGATAGGTATTCAGCACGTTGCGGGAGAGCTCGAGCGTCATGCCCATGGCGTCGCGGTTGTTGTCGTGGGCAACGTAGTGACCCCAGTAAAGCAGGCGCGGATACTTCTCGTCGGGGTGCGCCTTGTGCCACTTGTAGAGGTCGACCATGCGGTCGCGGCCATCCACCTCGACCACCGGCGTAATCAACACGATCATGTGCGAGCGAATGAATTTGATGTAGGGCGCGTTGTCCACCGCAAGACGATAGGCCAGCTCCATCAGCGCGGTGGGCGCGCCGGTCTCCGTCGAGTGGATGGTTCCGGTGATGTAGTAGACGGGGTACGACTGATCGACAAGCTGACGGGCGGTTGCGTCGTCCAAGTTGATGGAGCGCGGGTCAGACAGTTTCGCCAACCGCGCGTCATTGGCCTTGGCGCCGGCCAGCAGCTCCGGGTCGGCGACGGCCACGGCAATCATTTCGCGGCCTTCTTCGGAATGACCGATCGTCATCACTTTGACACGCGGGCTCGAAGCCTCAAGCAATCGGAAATACTTGTAGACATCTTCCGCGTAGGGCAGTATGTTGGGCGCGCCCGAGATGTCGCCGAGGACCTTTTCAGGAGTAGGGACGGTCTTCGACGCGGGCAGATAATCCACCAGCGGCGAACTGAACGATGGGTCAGTGGTGTACTTGTGAATCTGGTCGGTGTACTGCTGATCGATTGGCTGCGAAGGGTCGCGGGCGAAGTTAGCATTCAACTGCTGCTGGGAGAAGAGCGGGGTGACGGAGAGAATAACGGCGAAGGCAAGCAGCTTGGCAGGGTGCATGGTACCTCTGGTTGTGTTTTTGAGTGCGGGTTTCCCGTGCCAGCCAGTGTCCCACAGCAGACCCCTTGTTTGAAAGGCAATACCCAGAGCGGGGAGCAGCAAGATGGAGACTGAGGGCGGCCCGGATGCCTATAATCCTGGCACGGAAGCAAATGTTCTGATGGGTTCAGCCCACCTTTTCCGGAGGTATTTCTCTTGCTGCGAGCAAAGCGCGCTGCCGTGATTCTTTGCCTTATTTCTCTGGTCAGTTGCCCAGCGGCTCTGGAGTCCGATACCGTCCCTTCGCCGCACTTGACTGAGGGGCTGGACCAGATCTTCAACAAGGGAGGGTTCTGGGGAAAGTATGTCCAGCTGGCATGGGAGAACAACGGCGACGCGTATACCATTCTTGAGCCGGCGGCGGACGGCAAGGGAACGGACATTGTTGCCTATGAAACGGGCAGCGGCAAGCGCACTGTGCAGATCTCGGCGGCGCAACTGACGCCCGAGGGAGCAAAGGGTCCGCTCGAAATATGGGACTATTCCTGGTCGGCGAACGGCAAGAAGCTCCTCGTGTTTACAAACGGCAAAAAAGTCTGGCGGGAGTACACGCGCGGCGACTACTGGGTCTACGACACCACCAGCGCAACGCCGGAGGGACGGCTGACGAAGGTGGGCGGCGACGCTCCCGAGTCGTCGCTGATGTTCGCCACTTTCTCTCCGGATGGCAGCCGCGTGGCCTGGGTGCGGGCCAACAACATTTACGTGGAAGAACTGGCCACGAAGAAGGTTGCGCAACTGACCACCGATGGCTCGGCCGACATCATCAACGGAACTTCCGATTGGGTGAATGAGGAGGAGCTGTTCCTGCGCAATTGCATTCGCTGGAGCCCGGACAGCAGGCAGATTGCCTACTGGCAGTTCGATCAGTCAGGGGTGGGCGAGTACACGCTGATCAACGATACCGATCAGGAATATCCGGCGACGTTCAAATACAAATATCCGCAGCCGGGGACGACCAACTCCGCAGCGCGGGTGGGTATTGTGCCGGCAGCGGGCGGGCCTACGCAGTGGGTGAGGCTGGCCGGCGATCCGCGCCAGAATTATGTGGCGCAAATGGATTGGGCGGGCAACTCCGATGGTGTGCTGCTCGAATATTTGAATCGGGCGCAGAACACCAACCAATTTATCTGGGCCAATGCGCAGACCGGCGAAGCCCGCGTGGTCACCGAAGATACTGACAAGGACTGGGTCGACGTTTTCAGCATGGACTGGGTTGAGAAAGGCAAAGGTGCGAGTCCGGCCGCGACGAAGGACGCGCTGTTCCTGAGCGAGCGCGACGGCTGGCGTCATGCGTATCGCATGGACCTGAAGACCGGCCAGCCGCGCCTGGTGACCGACTTTGCCGGCGACGTGCTGGAGAAGTCCGCGGTGGATCAGGAGGGTGGATGGTTCTACTTTCTTGCCTCGCCGGACGATCCGGTCCGGCAGTATCTCTACCGCTCGCGCCTCGACGGCAAAGGCAGCCCGGAGCGGGTGACTCCCAGCGACGAGCCGGGCGTGCATGCCTATGACATTGCGCCCA
>Ga0182024_10017959_pt1 | contig 13220 bp, 14 predicted proteins | sample P32metaG_FD_120480 | JGI IMG/M metagenome (GOLD analysis project Ga0182024, IMG submission 120480) | Permafrost microbial communities from Stordalen Mire, Sweden - P3-2 metaG (Illumina Assembly) | ecosystem: Environmental > Terrestrial > Soil > Wetlands > Permafrost | place: Sweden: Stordalen...
CTACGGCGAGCGGGGAGCCGAGCACCGTGCTCGCTCGTCCCGCGTAGGGACGATGCGCGTCGCCGAGGGAAGGGCCGGCGGTCCTTTTGGCCAGCCGGCTGATCATGCTCAATATTCAACGCGAGATACAGCGCCAAACCTGTTAGCGCGGGCGGATAATGCTCGCTACCGTCAAAAAGGCACGGTCGGAAGAATCAGTAGAGTTCGTGGCGCAGCGCTGCCGGCACATAGCGCGCGGAGAGTTCGATGCATTGGTATAGTATTCGACTAACTTCCGTACAAGTCGCTGCCGGGGACGCCCAGCGAATTCATAAGAAGTTCGAAACCGTATTTCATATCGCTCGAGCGCCAACGGATATGGCGATGCTCACTGACACTTTTGCTGGGCGGGACTTTATTACCCTGTATTTCTATCTGCCCGCGGCGGATTTCGCGGAAGCATTTGTTCGCTTGGTCAATGCGAAGCCTTGCGAGCGCCCACCTCCCGAGGTGGCGCTGTCAGTCGGACACAATGACGTACGCGAGCGTTTGCGGCGCGGCGAGATCTAGCCTTCTTTAGGTCACTTTCCCGCCCGAAAAGAGGCCATTGTGGCTTCGGACCGCGGTAATACACATCGCACGAAATGGGCGTCCGGCCTGATTCAGATAGACAACGTATCGTGACCGAAATCATCGGATAATAGTCATTGAGGACTTCACGGGTTCGGTGCATTCTTTCATCCACGGAGAATGCACATGAACCCCAAGCGCATCGGTTTTCTTATTTATCCAGCGATGCAGGCTCTCGATCTAGTCGGGCCATGGATGCGTTTGCCGCCGTCACGCTCGCGGATGGCAAGAGCCGTCGCAGACCAGGTTACGAAGTGCTCACCATCGGATTTGGTTCGAAGGCCGTTGCGGCTGAAAGCGGGCTTTTAATCACGCCACAGTTCACGACCGCTGCTGCTCCAAAGCTAGACACCTTAGTGATCCCGGGTGGATATGCGATGCGCGATACGAGAACTGCCAGCAAGGTGGCGGCCTGGATTAAGGGTCAATCGGCGCACACTAGGAGAGTCGCCGCGGCCTGTACAGGGGTCTACGGTCTGGCCGCGACCGGCCTGCTCAACGGACGTCGTGTTACCACTCATTGGCGCTACGCCCAGGATTTGGCACAGCGCTATCCCGCGCTAGCTGTCGATGCCGGTGCCATCTTCCTGAAGGATGGTCCGTACTATACGTCGGCGGGTATCACGCCCGGAATTGATTTGACACTCGCTTTGATCGAGGAGGACTACGGGCTGGGCATGGCGCTGACGATCGCTCGTGATCTCGTCGTTTATCTCAAACGATCCGGCGGCCAGGAGCAGTATTCGGAGCCCTTGCAATTTCAGACACGGTCTACCGATCGGGTGGCCGATATTGCGGCGTGGATCATGGCCAATTTGCAGCAGGACTTGTCGGTGGAGTGTTTAGCCGCTAAGGCCAACTTAGGCCCTCGGCACTTCAGCCGCCGCTTTCAACGTGCCTTCGGCACTAGCCCCGCCGCGTTCGTCGAAAAACTGCGCATGGACGAAGCGCGGCGTCGCCTGAGCGGCGAGCACGGCACCATCGATCGTGTGGCAATCTCCGTCGGCTTCCGCAGCGACGACGTGTTTCGGCGGACGTTCGCGCGGCGTTTTGGCATCAGCCCCAGCGTCTATCGCAGTCGGTTCGGCGTATCGGCCAAGGCCTTCGCGCGCCGACTGATCTCCTGATCTAAACAGCAGTCCCCTCGCGGCCGTCACCGCCGCATTCGCCTTTCATTCGAATTGGAGCACCAACATGTCTTTACATGCAATCCTGCGCGCGGTCGCGCTGTCGGCGACTGCTGGCGCCATACTTAGTTCTGCGGCCCCCGCCTTCGCGGACCAATCCGCATCTTCGCCAAAGAAAGTCGCGATCCTCGTATTCAACGATGTCGCGATGATCGACTATTCGGGCCCTTATGAGGTTTTCAGCCACGCCGGTTATAACCTATACGCGGTGGCACCTACCAAACATTCGATCCGTTCCGAAGAGGGTCTGGAGGTCGTCCCAAAATACAGCTTCGCCGATGCGCCGCAGGCTGACATCCTAGTTATTCCCGGCGGTGGCTACGAAGCTCCAAGCAACAGTGCGGCAGTGTCCTGGATCAAGCGACAGGACGCCCACGATGAACACACTATGTCAGTGTGTAATGGTGCATTCACGCTGGCCAACGCCGGGCTACTGAATGGTTTGAGCGCAACCACCACAGCGGGAAACATACTCCGCATGAAGCGTACCTATCCGCAGATCAAAGTTGTCAACGATCAACGCGTGGTGGACAACGGCAAGATCCTCACTACAGCTGGTCTGTCGGCTGGCATCGATGGGGCGTTGCACATGGTCGCTGTTCTCGACGGCGAAGACGCCGCGGAAACCATCGCTCTTATGCTCGAATATAACTGGCAGCCGAACAACGCCTATGCACGCGGCGCCATGGCCGACCGGCTAATTCCAGACCTCGATCTCAATGGGCTCGCGGACTTGGTCGACATGAGGCTCAAGGGCGACAAGGACCGTTGGGAAACGGCCGATTGGTTCAAGACCAAGCTATCGGCTTCTGAGCTGTTCGGCGCAATCGAGACGGCCTTTCAGAAGGCCTACGCCGACGACGGTCCGTGGGGCCCGGGGAGTTTCCACGTGACCTCGTCCGGGCCTCTCAAGGCGAATCTGCACTTCGATGACCGCGATGGCCACCACTGGCACGGCACGCTTGCGCTGGAAGCGGTTCCTTCCGATGCTCACCAGTTTGTAGTGCGGATCGCGACGGCTCGAGCCGGCTAGTGCGAGTGAGGGCATGCACGTCGCCAGATAAAAGTCGCGTCATCGGTTTGAGACGAGTTTATTCTCAGCCTGCAGATGCGCAAACGCTGCTTGCATATGCCGCCTGATCCGCACGCTGGCTGGGTGCGTCAATCAAGTCGCGCACTTAAGTGAAATGACCGGCATGCCAATCCGATGTTTGGCACAATAGCGAGGCTGCGCCATCGCTATTGTGCATTTAAGTGAAATTGTTCACAGCGAGGGCGGTTGCAACGGCTAGAATTTGGGTCATCGGCGGACGCGTTTCACCGCCGAACAGTTGATACAACAAGAAGAACTTTAATGATTCAGCTATTTAAATCGCTCCTGCGCGAGACATCTCGCGATCACACCGCGAAGAAATCTGCGCCAATCGCGAGTCCCAAGCCGACGCACGCCCGTAACGACTACCGCGCCGTCTCCCTCGCGCCAAGCATTGATTGCTGCACGGCTACGACGAGGGATGCCGGAAGGCGTTATTTGTCACGCGAAGCGCCGCACTTGCCGTTGGCGGCTTGCACAATGCCAGCAGAGTGTTCGTGCAAGTTCCGTAAACATGCGGACCGCCGCGACGGCGACCGCCGTGTGTTCGGCGACGCGGATACCAGCCGCTGGTTCGCGGGTTCCGAGCGTCGCACGCGGCGAGGCCGCAGGTCGGTAAGAAATTGACGTGAGCCGCCGGGCCGGTTGCGGCGAGCTCGGCTGCGGCGCAATCACGGCTTGCTGACTAGCCGTCGACCGTTTCGAGGACGGGTGCGACCTTAGAGGCGCAGGTGAGCCCCACCGGATGCAACGCTGCCGGACGCCGCGAGGATGCGCGGCGCCAAGAAAAATCGGGAGCAAGCCCCAAAACTGCACGATTGCGAAGGAGCTGCTGGGGCGCGAGCAACTGCGAAGTGTCGGTCCGAAGAACCGAGTAGCTGCGTTCGGTGGCGGGATTGCCGTGCATTTGCTCGACCTACAGAAAACGCTTCGGAATGCAATCCGCAAACGGATAGAGTGAGAAGTAGGGCTTCGCTTCGTCGAGCACCCGGTGTATCGATGGCCTTTCCGCCAACCTGTCGAAATACGCGCTCAGATGACTGAGCTCGCCCGGAAACGGCTGGATTGTACTGGCATAAAAGAGCGCCGGGGCTGCGGCGCAATCCGCCATGCTGAACTCTCCCCCCGCGATCCAGGTTTTGGACACGACTTGCCGGTTAACCATATGGTAAGCCGTTTGCAGGGTGGCGCGTTCATTACTCATATCGCCGTGAGCGCCTCGCATGCGATCACCTACAATCTGTTGCATCGGCCCTTGGAGGTAGTTGTCGAAAAAGCGGTCCCATAGACGCACTTCCAATGCGTCCTGCCAGTCGCTTGGAATCAACGGGTGCGCACCAGGGAAGACCCGATCCACGTATTCGATGATGATTGTGGACTCTGGCAGGTCGCGTCTGCGGGCATGGTCGCGGATGACCGGGAACTTGCCGATTGGCCATATTTCCTGGAGCTCCGCTTTGTCCGCCTCGTTCAATAGATGGACGACCCGTTTTTCGAATTCGATACCTGTTTCGTACAGAGCGATGAGAACTTTATGGCAGTAGGACGCAAGCGGATGGTAGTAAAGAGTCAGCGACATCGGTCAGCTCCTGGCAGGACGTGGGGCGCACAATACCTTCACAATAGCGCAGCTATTATGCTATTCGCGTTCGTATCGCACATGGTCAAAGCGTCTGGCCGAGATCATGCCCGTGACCTGATCGATGGTGCGACCTGGGTCACCGCAGTACCGGTAGTGATCAGGCATCGTCCACGTGTGGACCCGAGCGCCAATCCAACGCTGCCAGAATGTAAACGACCGATGCCCGTCCGACGGGCTGCCGCGTTTTTTGTGCTGGTCATTGCGGCGCTTCTTGGCGCCGGAATGCGATCGGTGCGCGCGGAGAGCGTACCGCTGACACGTGAGCATGGAGCATTCGTCTTACCGGTAGTGATCAATGGTCGAATAACCCGGAACTTCATGATCGACAGCGGCGCCTCCGACGTGACTATTTCGTCTGAAGTATTGGCGGCCCTTACGCGTGTCGGTACGATCGCGACGAATGATTTTCTGGCTTCCCAGGAATATCAATTGGCGGATGGCTCTAAAACTCGCACTCAGCGCGTTCGGATTCGATCCTTGCGAGTGGGTGGCGTTGAGCTTAAAGACGTGATTGTTTCGGTCGCCCCTCATGCTGATCTCCTGCTGCTGGGGCAAAGCTTTCTTGGACGGTTGCAGTCTTGGGCCATCGATAATCAACGCCATCTGTTTGCGATCAACGAAGCGGCGGCTGCACCTGCACCTGCTCTGCCGGCCGCAAGGCGCGAGGCTAGGCCTGCTACCACCGTGCCGGTCGTAAGGCCCGAGGCAGAGCCTGCTGCGGATGACTGGTTGTCAATCGCTCGCAGTAGAGACGGTCTCCAAACGTTATACGTGAATCGCTCAAGCGTCCGCGTTCAGGACGGTATACCAAGGGCGTTATTTAAAACGACCTTCTCTCCTCGTACTGTCAAGGGCTTCGGACAGCGAAGTAAGTGGATGACCGCCATTATTTCCCGCGATGCATTCGATTGCGGCAGAAGTGCTGGTCGAACTGAAGCAGCTACCGAGTACTACGACGACGGCACGAATTACCCTGTGCCTGCGGCAGAGCTTCGTGCCGGCTGGAGTTCTGTACAGCCGGGCACGGGTTTCAATAATGAAATGGGAGTTACATGCAAGTTGGCGAGTACGCGCCGCGAGACCTCTAGCCCGTAAGGCGGATGAGATGGACTGGCCATGGCGCCGGTCAATTCACTCGGGTTGCGCAATGTGCGGTGCTTGAAGCGATCGTGGACCTGATTTAGATAAGAGGGGTCATCTCATACTGGTGGACTGCCCCCAAGACGTCTCCCGAGGATCGACTCGCGCTGACAAGGCAGAGTTCGCACAGCCACATGCGGCGGAGGCGCGCACCGTCGACGCTTAAGCATGCAGGTTCGCAATGGACGACGTTTCGTCGCCTGGATAGTATGACCGTCGCCTGGCATCTTGTTGATGTGACGTGCGGGACGCCGAGAGCACTCTATTTCGACGCGTTGGGGCGATGATCGCAATCGCGAAGAGTCTGCCGATTCGCATAGCCGACGCCAAAGCGCTAGCCCATGCAAAGCACGAAGAGTCTGTGACAAATGAGCGAGAGTAAGTGGCGATCCAAGGGGGTACGGATCATTCGGGCCAACGAGCTAGATGCCGATACAGCGCAGACGCTAGGCATGCAACGTCGCGCCGCTGTGACAACCGGGCGCACGGGCGCGACGAAGCTCTGGGCGGGCACAGTTACCATTAATGCCAACGCCAAGACCGGTGCGCACCATCACGGGGACCTTGAGAGCGTGATTTACGTGGTCAACGGTCTCGCTCGCTTGCGCTGGGGGGATCGGCTCGAATTCGTCGCCGAGGCCGAGGCGGGCGATTTCATTTACGTGCCGCCTTATGTTCCGCATCAGGAAATAAATGCGAGCGCAAATCTGCAACTTCATTGTGTGCTCGCGAGAAGCGGGCAGACGGGCCTCGTCTTCAATCTGGACATCGAGCCCGCAGAGACTCCAGAATTGGTGCGCTGGATCGACGATCTGCACAACTGATCGAGCGATCGTGAGCAAGGATTGGATTTGGAATGGCCCGATGATTTGGTCGTGGCGGAGATGCCTTTAGCGCTTGCGGAAGTTACTTTGGGGTGCTTGAAAAATCGGCGACGGAGCGCCGTCTGATCTTCGGTGTCGAACAAAAACGCTGGTTCTTTGACTACCTGCAGTCATCAAAGGCGACTTGGAAGCTATGAGGCAACACTCAGGGTACCCTCGACTGGCGTGCGGATTTGCAGAATCTTCCCTCTGGCATGGGCGTCGCTTGGCCCGCAGCGGGCTACGCCACGGTGATCAGCGAAGACCATAGCAACGCCTACTGGGAGCGCGCGGAAATCTATGATTTTGTGCGCCGCCATGGCATCACAGGGTTTGGGATTGTTTCGGGCGATCGGCATAGCTTCTGGGCCGGGCTTGCCGCGAGCTCACTTCCACCCAAGAACTTCGATCCGGTCGGAGTTGCGTTCGTCGCAGGATCCATTTCTGCGCCGGGTTACGTCGAAGCGTTTGAGCATGGTTTGCCCAAAGACCATCCGCTGTATGCGCTGTACCTCGCGCAACGCTCCGGAGACACAAAGCCGCGGCCGATCGTCAATATGTTGATGCGTCATGGCGTGCGGGCATGTCTTGAATATGGGCGCACCGGCGATATCAGTGCCGCGCGGCGACTGTCGAATCCGGAACTAGCACCTCATCCGTCTTTTCTGGATCTTGCAGGCCATGGCTATGCGATCGTGCGCGCCGCTGCCGACGTACTGGAGTGCGAATTTGTATGCATCGAGAGACCCTTGGAACGTGCGGAGCGCGACGATGGAGGTCCGCTCCGCTACCGCGTCGTCCACCGGGCTGGTCTCTGGAGCGCGGGGCAGCGACCGCAATTGAGCCAGGAAATTCTCGAAGGAGACGCCGAATTCTCTATTTAGCGAACGCGCACGGCGTTGCGCTGTTTCGTCGTATAGAGCCGAATCCTGAGAGCCCAGCGAACTGAGTCCTCGTCGGGCTTGGGCCTGTCAATTGGCGTCAGGTTCCCAATGGCCTTTGGCAAATTGGCACCCGCCGCTCACTTGGACCCAGTTTGCGGGCACCCAGTGAAACCCCGGGCGCGCGGCTATCCAGCGTTGTCCCGCCCAAACGTACCGATTTCCGTTCCAGAACCAGTAACCCGGGATCCAGACATACCCTGCTCGCGGAGGCGGTTCCGGAATCACTCGCGGCGGAGGGGGAGCGACCGCCAGGCGCCTCCGTAGTATCCGGGTGCAGGGCGTTCGTACACGTACCATCCGCTCACAGCCATGACGAGCACCCCCCAATAGCGCGTGACGGCACGCACTTCCAGAAAGTAAGTGTCGATTTTCCTTACATTTTCGGGGAGCGCAACTCAGACTTTCGATGCGGAAACGTCTTAACCGGCTGAAATCATTCAGCATGCACCGGGGCGGCACGAGGCGTGCACTGTCTAAATGAGAGAATCGCGCAAGAGCGCAATTTTATGATGGGATACTATACATAAGGCTTATTGCGGGGGGAGAGGCGAGTGATGAACAATTCGAAGACAAAGTTTATAGCTATCGCGGCCGCGGCTGGGACGATCGCGATGCTCTCTGCCTCGGTGGCGCAAGCGACGGTGTGCGCCTTTTCCTGCGGTACCGCGTCGGGAGTGCCCGAACCCGCAACTCTCGGTCTATTGGCCCTTGGCCTCGCGGGTGCCGCCATCGCGAGACGACGTAAGTAGCACTGAGCGATAGGCGCAAATTCGCAGGTACAGCGCTAGTCGTGCGCCGGATGGCGTCGTGGCGCAGCGGGAACGGAACCCCGGGCGCTCGCTAATCCGAGCAGCGCCGAAGATCGCACAATTACGCGGGCAACTCATCGCCCGACACGCTTCGGCAACACAGCAAAGCAAAAGAACGCTCATCCAACACCGAATAGTTGCGAGGGAGGCGCGTTCAATTATTCCCGAGCTGGCACGCCTCGTTTCCCGTCAACGCATAAATCGGCGGGGTTGGATCGAGGGCGGTCTAAACCCATGCGCCGATTGCCGATTCGGGTATGCCAATTTCTAAGTCAGCGTGATCCATGCCGAACCCGCGCCTCGCAGACTCGATCATGAGGAGGCGCCAAGGCCTAATCGTTGCAAGGTCGGCGTTAATGAATCGAACGGCCTCGGCAGAAACGGATAGCTAGGCGCCGCGCGGTGTGTAATGAAACTTCTGACCAGCGACAGCGGCTTGGTACATCAAGCCTCCCTTTGCAATCGTAAACACCGCCATACCCTTTTGATAAATGCCTCGAGTGACTGCACTGTTTGCGTCCACGCTTGCCCCGGCACTAGCGCCGTTGGTACTCGCAGTAGCCGCCGCGCCCGCCGTGATCGCAACAGCGCTAACGTCCGCTCCGAATTCGAATCCACTCGATTCGAACTCGGCTAACGCGCGCTTGTCCTCGAAGAATATGATCTGGCTGAATCCCTTGCCGCCGGCCTGAAATCCGACGCTGAGTTCGCCCATGCTAACGTCGCCGACGTAATGCCCGTGGTGATAAACCCGACCTTTCCCAAAGGCTCCGCCGATTCCAACGGCGCCTTCACCGACGGTGGGGAAGACGGCGTATCCATAGCAATTCCGAAAGAAATTCGCACTTTGGTTCGAATCCCTAAACCTGGCAATCGTGTCGCTATAACTGCTGGCATATGCTAGACCGGCAACCAGATACAACAAGGGCAGCGCAGCCAAAGCTTTCGTTATCGATTTCATGATAAATCCACGCTACATACGGTCACTGGAACAGGAACGCGAGGTTGGCGGGGTTGTTCCGCAGGTCGGCCCGCGAACGGCGGCGTGACAGCAAACCACAGCAAGAGTTTAGCGCGTAGTTGGCCATCCGCGAAGCCGGCTTCATAATAATTGCGCCAATGCCAAGGCGCGGCCGCGCCGACAATGACCGGGCCAACGTGTTTCGATCGCGCATGTCCCGGAGCTCCGAATATCCGGCCGCCGTCCGCACGCTATTACATGTGGCCGCGTATGATCGTTTCCAGTATCGCAGCGCATTGTGGAGATAAAGGCAAATGAGCAGTTACAATCGAATAAGTGCATTGGGCGCGATCATGATCGTCCTAAGCGTAGCAAGTTGCACGGGGCGAGATCATGGTCCCTATCGATACGAGAATGGCGATCGGGTCGATCGCGACGGTCATCGCGAGGCCCATTGGTGTGACGATCACAGAGACGACGAGCACTGTCATCGCTAGAACAGCATTCGCCCTCACCGACGTCGCACAACCACTTGAGCGCCCAGCAATTACGCCCAGCGACCGGGCCCTGGCGGAGTCACTGCTATCGCAGCGACGACTGCCACTGTGGAGCGCTCTACCGTCAATTTGGTTGGTTATGCGCCCGCGACGGTGCGCTATTCCAGGCCGATGGTGAAAGCTTGCAAAGCCATGCCCGTTTTTAGTCTAACGTCGCGCATGACACTCCCGGTAACTTGCTCGTGCTTCGATTCTACTGTTGATTGCCAGTGACGCGGGAGCCAGCCATGAAACGACCCCTGGCCGCAACCATTTGCTACTTATTTGGCGTCGCGATCATCACGGGCTGCGCCGCACCAAGAATCGACGGAACTTCTGATATTCCCGCGCCTCTGCGCGTTCCGGCGAGTCAAACATTAATTCGCGAGGTACAAGCCACAGGTGTGCAGATTTACCAGTGCACGTCGAGCAATCATGATCCCGAGCGATTTGAGTGGACCTTCAAGGCGCCCGAGGCGTTACTGCGCGATAGGACGGGAAATATTTTTGGCCGGCACTATGCAGGGCCAACGTGGGAAGCAGGCGACGGCAGCAAAGTAGTCGGTGAGGTTAGGGCACGAGACGACGGTCCCGATGCGAACGCAATTCCGTGGTTACTGTTGAGCGCGACGTCGACTTCTGGACGAGGCGCTTTGAGTCGCACGGAAAGTATCCAGCGCTTACATACGTCGGGCGGCCGGGCGCCGGCGGGAGGTTGCGACCAGCGTGTGGTCGGCGAGCAAGTCCGGGTGCCCTACAAGGCAGATTACTACTTCTACGCGGCGCGACGGTGAATTGCGGGGACACTGAATATCACGCGCAAGATAAAACTACCGAATCAATGACGCTCTGCCATCGCCGCGATCGAGAACGCGCTCAAAAGCATAGCTCGGACGGTTGAAACGCAGATCGCGCGCATAATAGCCTGCGCTTACTGCAGGAGATCAAAGATGAGGAAAGTCTCTGTGGCGACTGCTGCCTTTACGTTTGCCGCGATGGGATTCGTGTCGGCGTGCGCTACGATGACTGGCGACACCCCTGTGGATAGCGACGCTAAGACGCCCAACGGGGTTGATTCCGGGGGATCAAATGCGCGCACGCCCTTGCCTGATATCGGCACTAAAATGCCGGACGGCAGGGTTTATGCCGGCCTTTCAAAGGATACGGGGAAGCCCTCCTACGCGGCCGCAGCTGGTGGCAGGATGCCCGATGGCACGGTCTATGCCGGTATTTCACCGGATACAAATAAACGTCTGTACACAACTCCAGAAGATGCCCCAGACCTCTACACGTGGACCAAGGGCATTGCGTATTGCGAAACTCTGTCCACATTCGGCCATCATGACTGGCGCATGCCGAGCGTCGGTGAACTTGCCGTGCAGTTTATCAACCGCGCCGACATTGGTGGATTCAACGAGACCGGAAGAATAAAGGGTGGCACCGGTTATTACTGGTCGTCCTTGCAGGTCGGCGACGAAGCTGCATGGGCGCAGAGCTTTAAGGACGGCTTCCACGAAAACCCCAGCAAGGATTCAGACTCGTCTGTGCGGTGTGTGCGCTGAGCTGCCACAGCCTCTTCGCAGCGTCCGGACGAAATGGGCCTGTAGCAGATCCGGCGCCTTTGATCGGAAAGAGTGTGAATTCAGAGGAGAGAATGATGAGCGTGTTCGTTCGTAAGAATCTGATCTTCATGTGGCTGGCGGCAATCAGCATGTTTCTTTGCGTCATCGCTTGGGGCCAGGCAGAGGCCGAACGCAATGTTACGAGCTTCAGGGAGATCGACGTACAGCGGATTAACGTGCGCGAGCCCGACGGCACGTTGCGCATGACGATATCAAACTCGGCGACCGCGCCGGGCCTTATCTTTAAGGGCAAGGAGCATCAATTCCCGAATCGGCAGGCGGCTGGAATCCTCTTCTTCAATGACGAAGGAACGGAGAATGGCGGTCTGCTCTTTGGCGGGGCAAAGAAAGGTCCGAATGTAAGCAGCGGTGGCCATCTGAGCTTCGATCAGTACGAGCAGGATCAGGTAATTTCCCTCGACCAGACTGAGGAGCGCGGCCGCCGGCGCGCAGGCCTTACGTTCTTTGACCGCCCAACTACGCCGATCCCTCTAGAGCTTGTCGACAAGGTCAACACCCCAGAAGGCGATACTGAATTCGGGAGGCTGGCAGAAGCTGGCGGCTTCGGTTATCCCCGTCTATTCATTGGCAAGGCGGAGGATCGCACTTCGACCGTAATCCTGCGGGATGCAAAGGGTCTGGCGCGGTTAAAGCTGACAGTCACTCCGGCGGGCGCTGCGTCCATTGATTTTATGGACGAAGCGGGCAAGATCGTTAAACACATCGCTGAGAAGTGAGGCTCAACACGCCGTCCACGCGGTTCGCCTGGCTCGGAATCGCCGCAAGCGTGGCAATTGTCATGACGTAGGCCCGCATAGTCACGTCCGGTTGTCGGCACCGTAGCCGCGGTTTTTCCAGATGGCGCCTCTTCCGAACCAGTAATTCAGCGCCGAGCCGAAGGTTGCGGCCATGTAGAACAACACAATCAGAGGCATAGTGAGCGCCAGCAGTTTATTTTGATTATATCGGGCCAGAGTTGGCATAAAGCTAATCGCCGCCAGCACAATGGCGAGAAGACCCAACGTGAGCCCCCACCCATGACCAAATAGAACTTCCCATGCTGGCACGAGGAAGATCACCATGAGACCGATAATGGCTACGCTTAGAAAGGCGGCGGAATAGCGCAATTGCGTGAAGGCTGTGCGGGAAATCATCCGCCAGATATCGCTGAATTTTGGGTAGCGACGAATGGAAGAGGCGAGGCCGGAATGCCCGAGATATATCGGGCCAATTGTCTTGACCAATTGCGCCAATCTTACATCATCGATGAGAGCGCTTTTCATGGCATCGAGGCCGCCAATTTTGTCAAGCGCCGTCCGGCGGACAAGTATCGTACCGCCAGCGGCCGCGGCGACCGCGGAAAGTGGATCATTTACTTTGGCGAAGGGATAGAGCATCTGGAAGAAATAGACAAAAGCAGGAACCAATGCTCGTTCAGCCAGGCTGCTGCAGTTGAGTCGCACCATCTCGCTTACCAGCTCCACGCGCGGATGCACTAGGCGTGCAACGAGTGAGGAAAGATGCCGTGGATCGTGAATAACGTCGGCATCGGCGAACAATAATATTGGCGCGCTGCTGAGCTTAATGCCCTGGCTAAGTGCCCACAACTTGCCGGACCACTCCAACGGTTTTGGTTGACCGCGGATTACATTGAGCTTGGGCGCCGTGCCGGCGATCGCCACCGTTCCATCGGTGGAATTGTCATCCACGAGTGTTACACGAAAATTGCCGGGGTAATCCTGGGATAGGAGCGACGCGATGACCGGGCGGATTGCTTCCGCCTCATCGCGCGCGGGTACGATGATGTCGACGTC
>Ga0182024_10017960_pt1 | contig 13220 bp, 19 predicted proteins | sample P32metaG_FD_120480 | JGI IMG/M metagenome (GOLD analysis project Ga0182024, IMG submission 120480) | Permafrost microbial communities from Stordalen Mire, Sweden - P3-2 metaG (Illumina Assembly) | ecosystem: Environmental > Terrestrial > Soil > Wetlands > Permafrost | place: Sweden: Stordalen...
GTGCGAAGTTCCAGGCATCGGGAAATGGACGGCACAGTATGTGGCTATGCGAGCGCTTGGGGAGCCCGACGCGTTCCCATCTGGCGATCTTGGTCTTTTGCACGCCATGGCGCTTGGGAGTTCCCGTGAACTGGAGCGTCACGCCGAAGCTTGGAGGCCGTGGCGGGCGTACGCGGCGATGTATCTCTGGAGAATCGCGAGCCAGCGTACATCGCGCGGAAATGGACTGACCTATTCCAGTACCGAAAAAGGAGCCGTGGAGCGCACCGCTCCCACCCAGCACATTTCATTGGTTATATAACAAGACAGCTACCCTATAAAAGGCAGCGGGGCGGTTCAGGGGGCGTCTGCCGCCTTGAGGACAAAATAACCGATCGCCGCGTAGTTGGCGGTGGCGAAGAATATGAACCACTGAACCAGCAACTGGATGTTCTTTCGAGCGAACTGGTTTAGTTCGCCTAATTGCGTGGAGAGAATCTTGATCGCCTCGCTGTGGCCCTTGTTCTGTTGTCAGCCATAGCGACCCGATCGCCACGTTGGAGCAATACTCGTGCAATCAAATCGAGGGCTTGCTGTGAACCGTTAACAATGATGACTTCGGACGGATGGCAGGCTACGGCGCGCGAGCGCTGTAGGTGAGCGCAAATAGCCACGCGCAACACAGGATTTCCTGCCACGGGTCCATAATCGAGATCAGCGACCGAGGCTCTTCGCGCACGTCGAGTGAGCATCCGCTGCCACTGCTCGAATGGGAACGTTTCGATGTCGCTCTCACTTCTTCCGAACTTGAAGTCGTATCGGCAACGAGATGGCAGAACGGAGGCCTCCAGAGCGACAGCCGCCTCTGCAGCTGCGATTCCAAAACTCGATAAGTGCAGATCTGCAGACTTCTTGGGCTTAACGAGTCGGTTGGACAACAACCCGCGCGCAACGTATGTTCCAGAGCCACTCCGGCCAACAATGAAACCTTCGGCCAGCAACTGGTCGTAAGCCTCTAGCACCACCGAGCGGGAAACGCCTATCTGTTCGGCCAAATCGCGCGTGGAAGGAAGCCGCGTGTCTGCCACGAGCTTGCCGGAAAGCACAGCGGCGCCCCTCCCAACAAGGGTGGCCATATGCTGCGTGCGACTACAGTCTGAAGCTGCGTTGCATCGGGATGCGGTTCAGGCCCGTCTTCTTGTGTTATGCTGTCGAACCCGTTTGCCGGGAACAGGAGGGTAGAATACTCCGGCAAATGGCGGCCGCTCTCATCACTTCATTTCTTCGCGCCAAGATGAGGGTTGCCAAGACCAGTATCGCTTTATACTCCGTAAGCTCCGACGTCGACGGGGCGAAGATCGCGCAGCAGATAGGAACTCGATTCCACAAAGCAATCGTCCGAATGTTGCGGATACTGGTTGCGGCCAACAGCAATGTCGTCGATGTTATACGAGTCGATGCCTACAAGCGCCGCGCCCGAATTCCGCAGGTATTCGGCGGTATCGCGCGTCAGGTATAGATGATCCTCGAAGTATTGCTCCTTGGCCCAATGGCGCGCCCACCCGGTCTCCACGAGCACCGCCTTACCGCGCACATCCATGGGGAGAAACACCTCCCGGTCGACTGCCCTGCCCGTTTCTATTGTGTGACGACTGGTGAGGGTTTAACATACAGACCCTTATGCGGCATTCCGGGGGCGAAATGATCTCTAAATGTAGGAATCGGGTGCGGCGGGTGTAAGCGCCAAACGCTCCCGGATTGTAGGGTGATGATCTGGCTTCCGTAGGTTGATAGCAACCGCAACAATGATGTCGGACGATTATCTCATGCAGCCTGTCAGTGAAAGACCCGCAGCATACCCCGAAGCCAGGCAACCAGACACCAGGCTCGACCTCGGGCGCATTCTTAAAGCGAGGGAACAGATTTCACAGGTGTTTCGCGACACGCCGCAATTCGACTGTCCCGCTCTTGGAAACTTGCTGGGCTGCGAAGTCGTCATCAAACTCGAGACCGCAAACCCGATCAGATGCTTCAAGGGACGTGGGACCGAGGTCGTAATGTCCCGTCTCGCAAGAAGCCCGGGGCCCAAAGTCGCGGTCTGCGCCAGCGCCGGCAATCTCGGGCAGGCGCTCGCATATAGCGGCCGGGCACGCGGTATTGGCATAACAGTGGTCGCGGGCACAAGCGCCAATGCCGCGAAGATCGATTGCATTCGCCGGCTCGGAGCCGCCGTCGAACTCGTCGAGGGCGACATCGAGGACGCGCGAAGGCGCGCCCGCGAGATCGCGGCCAGCGGCAACGCGTTGCTCGTGGAGGACAGCGAAAACCTCGACACCTGCGAAGGCGCGGGCACCATCGGGCTGGAGCTCGTCGAAGGGTTCGACCGCATCGACACGATCCTGCTCGCGCTCGGCGGCGGCGCGCTGGCCACCGGTGTCGGCCACGTCTTCAAGTGCCTGTCGCCCGCAGCGGAGGTGGTGTGCATCCAGCCCAGCGGGGCGCCCGCCATGGCCCTGTCCTGGCGGGCGCGATCGGGTCGTCACCACCGACCACACCGACACAATCGCCGACGGCGTCGCCGGCCGGTTCCCCATCGCGGCGGTCCTTCAGGACCTGCTCGCCGTCGCCAATCACGTGCCGCTGGTCGAGGAGGCGAGCATCAAGGCGGGCATGCGCTTGCTCCATCGGCACGCCGGCCTCGTGGTCGAGCCATCAGCCGCCCTCGGCGTCGCGGCGATCCTGGAAGACCCCTCGCGTTACCGCGGCAAGCGTGTGGTCACGGTGATCTGCGGGTCGAACGTGCTGCCCGAAGCGTTTTCGGCGTGGACACAGGACTAGTGTCTGGTCTCTAGAGTTCGCGTACAAAATCGTGCGAGGGAGTCGAGGATCTGGTCTGCGGCTTTGTGCCAGACGAAAGGTTTGGGGTCTTTGTTGTGGTTGTTGATGTAGGACGAAATTGCATTTTTCAGCTCTTTGGTTGATCGGTGTTACAGAATCGATCTTTGGGTTTGAACGATATCGTCAAAGAAATCAGCCGAGACCTGCTCTAAATACCAGTTCGGATCATTCAATATCCCGGCCTGCTTGTTCTCTACGGTGCTATCACTTTTTAGACTCTGATAGCGGATGAGAGCGTACCGAATACGCCCCAGCTGGTTGTAAAGGTTTGCCTTGAGAGCAGCGCGCTGAAGGAAAACCGTTATATAAAATACAATCGGCTGCGCGATCACACCGGTCGCGAAGCCGCCGAGAGAACTCAGTAATATCTTTTTCCATTCATCCACAGTGCCGTCCCCTCGTTGCAACTGTGCCGGACCGTTTCAATACGTTCTGATCTAAGTATCCAGAGGCCAGCTCGTTCTCGCCGCAAGAGTTCCGGTATCCCGGATATCTTCCCGGTCACTATATCCTTAATCGTATTGAAAATAGAAGAGAGAGTGAGACAAAGAGGAATGGGACAAAATCGGCGAAAGATATCAAAATTCCCGATATCGGGAAATGGTTAAAGATTAAATTCTCAGCCGTAACGTCCACCGGCGGCAAACGATCCGTGTGTTGCAATTCGTTGCAATTCGAACCAGGAGCACTTTCCCCTCCCATTTTCTTCACCCGAAACAATACAGGACGCCCTTCGCGCGTAAAGGGTTTCACGAGCGCGAACCCCCGCGCCCTTGACTCGCTTCGGGACGCCCTGTCTTCACGTCCTGCTTTACATGAAGGAAATGGGTTGGTTTTAAATGCTTGTAATAGCAGATAAGAACATTCTGAAAGGAATCGGGTTTAATCCGCCATGCGCACTGTCGTTGCAGTGATCGTCCTTGCTGTCAGCGCCCAGGCTATCAGTCTGAAGGAATTCAACGCCAAAACATCGTCAGAGCAATCGGCCTTTGTGGCCGGCTTCATCGACAAGATGACGACCGATCTCCGCGCGAAGAACCCCCAACTGGCGCAGGACATACGGAACTGGTTCGCGGTGAAGCCCGAAGGCAAGCCGACATCCGAAGGCATGGAGCGCCTCTATGTCGAGCTGACCGCGATCGAGCTGCAGGCGAGGGAAGGTAAAGCCGACCTGTCGAAGATCCAGCTTGAATCCGTGATCGTCTGGGTCGCGAAGCAGAAGTTCCCGCCGCCCGCAAAATAAAACCCGGCAAAAAAAGCGCACCTAGGCGCGCAGCGTCATCGTATCGACCTCCACCTGTATTGCCCTGCACATCGCGAGCTCGCGAGCAGGACCTGATCGATTCTCGCCGGGCCCTTGATGTTCAGAGTCGTCACTCCCGCCGGGCGTCTCGCCGGCCAGAGCTGTGCGCTGCAGGACTCTCTCAGATTGAAGCGAAACCCGGCCGCCGGCGGGAAATCCTAGTCCGGGCTGACCAACCCATCAATCGTACCAGCACCAAACATTCCGCTCCAAGCTTGCATGCGGTTCATCACGATTTGACCGGGACGATAGGACTATATGCCGGACGATGTCCGCGCGAACCCGAATTCACGACTTGCCGAATCGATACTTGGGCAAGCTGGGCTGCTGGGCAGGGCAGTGCATTCCGAGAAGCGCGGAAGCGCCGTTTCAGATTTCGGCCTCCAGGGCTGCGAAATTTTCCTGTAGATACTTCGTCAATGGGTGCTTGCCGCCGTCTTGCCTCCAACCCTCTATAGCCATACGCATGATCCCGATGGAGACCATGGCAACCAGGCGAAGGGTGGCGCGCCGTTCTGGTTGGGGCCAGAGTTCACACAGGGCAGAAAACACCGCTTCCTCCATGTGAACGAAGAGACGCGGCTCATATTAGAGGTTGCTCATGTAAGGAATAGATCCAGCAGTTTACTGCGCAGCTCCTACAACCACGACCCCCGTCATCACGGGATGCATGGTGCAGAAGTATTTGTATGTGCCGGGCTTGTCGAATTTGTAAGAAAAACTGTCACCTGTATCCAAAGCATTCGACTTGACCTTTAAATCTGTAATCATGACGCGGTGGATCGTATCGTCGTTGTTCGTCCAGGTCACGGTCGTGCCTGCCGGTGCGCTCAGGTTGTTTGGAGCGAAAGTGAAATTGGAAATCGTGATCACATTGGCGGTTTTGGCGGGATCGGCAGCGGGGGCGGATACGGCGGCTGGTGTAGCGGGCGCGGCGGGGGGAGCCATGTCATTCGCCAGTTTGGCGCTCGCCAGAAGAAGCGCCGCAACAAGTAGGGCCAGGAACCCGGCAATCGCCGTTCTGAATTGCAAATCTGTTTGTCCTATCAAGCCAATGTTTCATCGGTAATCGCCAGAGGGCCTTGTCTGGAAATTACATTCACGGTGGAAATACCAAGAAACTCTTCAAGCTTCCTGCCGGCGGGTACCTTGATGGGGCCCGGTGCCGGCGCTGTGCCCGGTGCGGGCTGCAGGAAACCCGTGGCGCGGGCAGTATGGAAGGACATATTGCCCTCCACCTTCTGCATGATCTGGTGGATATGGCCGTTGAGCACCGTCACCGAACCGAAACGTTTCAGGTAACTCAGGGCTTCGCCGCTGTCATCGGTTCCCCATCCCCAGGGCTGATAGACGGTCCAAAGCGGAATATGCGCGAAAACCACGACAGGTGTGCTGGAGCTGACAGCGCTCAGATCATCCTTCAGCCAGGCAAGTTGCTCCGGCCCCAGATTGCCAAGCCCGCCCGCCTTCAGATTGACGACATTGACGAGGCCGATGAAATGCACGCCATGGTCATCAAAGCTGTACCAGCCGGCCCCTTTGGTCCCCTTGCCGTAACGGTCCAGATAAAGCTTTCCATTATCGGCATCCACCATGTCGTGCTCGCCGGGCACGTAATGAGTGACGACGCCTGATTCGCGAATGATCTGGTCAGCCGTATCGAATTGCTCCGCTTTGGAAAGATGCCTGATATCGCCGGTGTGAAGCAAGAAAGAAGGACGGACGCCGTAGAGATTGATCTTGTTGATTGCTTCCTTCAGCGTTCCCGGCGTATCCGGGTTGGCATCCTTGTTGAAGCCCATATGGCTGTCGCTGATCTGCACGAACGAGAAGCTGCCCGGCGGTACAACCGGGGTTTTTCCGTCCCCTTCGAGGGCCAGGGCGCGGGGTATGCCGCCGACCATGGTCCACACGACGCCGGTGCCGCACCAGGCCATGCATTTGAGCATGTCGCGGCGGTGAATATCGGATTTGAAAGGGTTGGCGTTGGATTCGTCTTCTTCGTTCATGGCTGTTCCTTCGTTTTTGTGCGAACTCTGACCAGTCGACCAGATTGATCGCTCCGACACTACAGGAACCAGGTCTTTGGTCAACCCCTGGTCAACCCCCATTCAGGAGTTCGGGTTTGATTTCTGATTTTCCGTCATTGCTCTTTTCCATGTCACATGTAGTCAGGCGGACCCACCCCATCTCCGCAGACAATTGCTGCACCGCAGCAATTGTTGGCGCTGCGAGGAGCGAGATGTCACGAAGATTTGCGGGACGTGAGGGCGTTGCTAGCTGACGAGCGGAAATATTATTGCGTTAACATCTTGCATTGCGCTATCTACTGGCATGGTGCTTCTTTTTCTTTTCCTTCTCCTCTTTTGCGGACAGCTCTTTTAGATGCACCGCCTTCGCGTGCGGGAGGGCTCGCATGGCAGGGGCGGCGCGAATTGGCAAGGTGGTGGGAGGAAATTTCTTTGGCCAGCGCATCGTAAAAGTTACGGACACCAATGTTTCCCTTGGGCATTAAAAGGTTTTTAAGCTTTTTCTGTTTTACTTAATCTGTCGAGTGATAAACGATAAAAAAACGGGGAAGGGAACACATGACAGACACGCCAGCGACTTCGAAGCCAAGTCTTCTGAATTACCTTATGGAGAATGGTTTTTACGAGCAGCCGCAGTATAGCGGGATGCTTTATTTCCAGGATGCCAGTAAGCCGGGAGCCGAAATGAAATCCCTGAGCAAGCAAGAGCAAGGGGGATTGTTCTGCCGCTCTCAGTTCATCGCAGCAGCAATCCGTGGAGAAAGTGGGTGCCGACGTCATGGATTTCCTGCAAAAGAATGGCAAGGATCTGGGAGCCTTCAAGGAGGGTGACCTGCTGCAGTATAAGGGCAAGGATTCGGTATCGCCCGAGGAAATGGGCGCTTTCATGTATGCGGCCAGCGCCGGGGTTTCTATCTCTGACCCGAGTATGGGGGCCGTCAAGAATCAGGAAGTCCAAATGGAGAAGGCAGGACTGCTGACGGCGCCGGATAAAAGCGATCCATTTGGAGCGGCGCTGGACGGCGCCAACAATTTCATGACAGCGCAGAACGCGATGCAACAAGCGGATACCAAATATCTGAGCGTCTCGTTCGCGGCCGCGTCAAATCCGCCCAACAGTCTGAGCGACGCCCAGCTTCAGACAGCTGCGGCTCTCACCACGAAAATCGAGCAGGATACCGCTAATCCGGGCGGTGCCAAACAGACGACGGTTCTTGTGTATCAGGCAGCCTTGAAAATGTGACGGCGTGACCAGCGCCGCCCGGAATCAATCCTGTAGATTCGGGAGCCTGGCGGCTGTAAGTGTCCGTTCGAAAAGATAAAGCCAGTCAGTGTTGTAAGGGTACGGCCTCAAATCAAGCGACGCCTTGCCGCTCTTCGGATCGAAAGGCACGGAGTTATGTTCGTGCGTGACCATCCAGTTCCCATCGATTTTGCGGAAGCAAATGGTCGAGCGCCACCACATATCGATCTGCTGTCCTCCGTCTCTCATCGTCGCGCTAACATGGCAGAGACCGTGAGAGAAGGCGACGTCGTCGCCAGCAGTGATGTTCATATCCCGCGTCTCGTAACTGATCGGGCCCTGGAATGACGCGAACCACTCCTCCGCGCGCTTTCTGGACGCATCCGATCCGATATTCTCCAGCGGGTTTACGACATCAAACGTCAAGATGTCCGGCGCAATGCCGGACGTAGCCCTGACACTGTCTTTACCGCAAACTGCCTTTGTCCGATCATCGATGAGCGCGCGGATCTGAGTTTCGTTGGCGGCCCTGTGGCTTTCAGTCGTCATATTGTTTCCTTTGGTTGAGAACTTGAATTACCTAACGTTGATTGAGGTGGCTCAACGACACCCTCGTTCGACGCAGTTTTGTACCTGGCTATGCGCGCGATCATTTTATGACGCGAAACCTAAGATGGCTTACGCCCGGAGAGTCTATCGCTCTCGTCCTTTCCAGTTCAATTTGCCCAATCCCGAGATGATCAAACAGCCGCACGCCGCCACCGAGAAGTATTGGCACCAGGTGAACCTGCATTTCGTCAAGCAGTCCTGAACCCAGGCACTGCTGGGCGGTGTTTGCACCGCCCAGCACATAGACATTCTTGGTGCCAGCGGCGGCCTTTGCTTGTTCCACAACGCTTTCAATTCCGTCAGTGACGAAAGTAAACGTCGATTTTCCCTTGGGTACCTTCTCTGGGACGTCTTTAGAGAGGACAAATATCGGCACGCCGTGAATTGGATGGCTGCCTCCCCAACCGTTCACGATGTCGTATGTCCGGCGTCCTGTGAGAATTGCTCCCGTCGTGCTGATCAATTCATCAAAGACTTCACGGTTGCTGCCGGTGGCCGCCTTGCCAGGGGCAACACCTGCCCGTTTGGACTTTTTGCCCCATATCCAGTCGTGCAGTCTCATGCCACCATCGCCTAATGGATTGGCTGGACCATCGTTTGGTCCAGCAATGAACCCATCCAATGACATTGAAATATCCAACAGCACTTTTCCCGCCTCCGAGCGCATATGGTTCGGCTTACGTCTGGGCAACGCGACAATCTTTTTCGAGGTCATGCCGACTGAACGATCAGGAAGCGGTTTCCGTCGGGGTCGCGGAAAAAAAACTGAGCCGGCACGGGATCCGGCACAGAGGCCGCAACTGAAACAAGACCCGACCTGCGTTTCCCTCTGCGCGCAATCTCGGCATCCGCATCGACGCCTCTGGCGCGGAGAGTTGCGTGGTCAGCTTCGATGTCCTCGGTCACGAACGCGCAATGGGTCCGATCGCCACCAGCGGACTTTCCTTCACTCGGGGGAACCAGCGAGATCGTGTTTATTGCACCCGGAGGGGCAACCTCGATCCAGCGGCTGCCCTCGCCGTAAGCGAAGTCAGCTCGCTTCTGGAATCCGAGCTTGTCGAGGTAGAACTCCAGCGCGCGGTCTTGATTGCCAACTGGGACGAATACGGTCCCAACCTCGCTGATTCGGGTCTTGTTTGCGGCTCCGGCCACCGCTCGTTGCCGGCGCTTGCGGTCTGGCTTTCGATTGGGCGACGGGGCCTTCTTTTTAGTGGTCATGATGATTTCTCCATTTGCTCGGGGGGCTATGTCAGTCTATGCGTCGCACGGCGTGTACGACGCGTACCCAACCAAAGCGGTGCCAAACGTTGATAATTCAGCATTGAAGTCGTTATCCAGCTCCTCATCCCGGACCATCCAGCTCTCGACATCGGAAATAACGCCATCCGCGGTTACCATCATGCGCAAATTGACTTTTCTCATCTCGGTCCTCTATGCAACGCAGTGTTTTGTGTCTATCTAACACAACAGACCCGTGACTCGTTCCGACCTACCCGTAGGTCGGCTTCTGAGGCCAGCCGGCAGGAGAGTCCTCAAAGTCCTGCTGCCGACCGTATGGTGTCGTGTCCAGGAGACGGTAGGCGTCCTTGAGGGATTCGCAGCCACGCGCATATGCCGAGTAGGTATGGAAAATGTCGTCGTCGAGCTGGAAGAAGACGCTCAGGCCGTGCTCTTCGCCCTCCATCTTGACGGGGTGGCCCGTCGCTGCTTCCGTCTCGGCCTTGTTCCGATAGTTGTATTCGGCGGGCGCGACCTTCGGGTCAAGCGTGACGTGAAAATCGTAATTGAAATCGCTGCTAAACGAGGAAAACCATGCGTTGCTCCAGCCCTTTTGCGCTTTATAGGAGTCGAGCTTGGCTAACGGGGCGCGAGAAACCGCCACGAACGTCGTGTCGCGTTTGTTCAACAGTGACAAATCGCCCAGGGCGTCTACCAGACCTGTGCAGCCTGGGCACCCCTTATCCCACGCTGGATCGAACATGAAGTGATAGACAATGAGTTGCCGGCGGCCGTCGAAGAGGCTCTTGAGATTCTGTTCGCCATTCGGGCCGTCGAAGACATAGTCCTTTTCGATTTTCACCATGGGAAGCCGGCGTCGCGCGGCGTTCACTCGGTCGTGGTGCTTCGTGAGTTCCTTTTCCTCCGCCAGAAGTTTCTTCCGCTCGGCGAGCCACTCGTCTCGCGAAACGATTCGCGGCTGAGGAATTGTGCTTGTTGTCATTTATAGTCTCTCCTTTGATCTCAGCTAATCCGTTCTGCCCTGATTCCACCGCGCAAGCCGCTCGGTCGACGATTGAACCGCAAGACACGTTGGCAACTGTCGCTGTCATCGCTCTGCCTGGTCCGATGCGATGAAGACCGCCGCGTTCGCCAACTCGGATAACGTAAGAGAGCGTTTCAGCAGAGTCATACCCGAACTGATCGAGTGTGCTACCTAGTCGATTGGCGACGACGCAGCACGTGGCCCGTGCTCAAAAGCACTTCAATCTCGTCGAGATCTCCTGTTCCCGCCCTCATTTCGAATGCAGCGATGCATATTGCTCGACAAGATCGGCCACCGCCTCCGGCTGATCCTCGACGACGTAGTGCACGCTGCCGCGGATCACCCCGGTCTCGACATGAGTGCATCCGTTTGCACGGAGACCTTCGGCAATCTTTGGGACCAGCTTTGCAAAAGGTGACCCGTCTCCGGCAGCCAAGAACAACGGCACGTCATTTGGCCCGCGTTGCGCCGCATTGAATTGCGCATTGGCAGGAAACGCTCGGTACATTTCAAACGCTGCGTGAAGCTGCGCAGGAGCGGAGTAGGCCTTCACATAGTGGGCCTCTTCGCTCGGCGTGAATTTGCCGAAGTTGAAGAAGTAGCCGAAATAATCTGCCTGCCGACCGGCGACAAGTTTCTCGGGGAGGCCCGGAATTTGCATAAACCGGATGTGCCAGACGCTGGGATCGCCTTGAATCTCGACCCACCCCTCGATTCCAGGAATTGGCGTATCGAGGATCATAGCGCCACGAGTGGCCTGCGGATAACGACGAACGAATGCATAAGTCACCATCCCGCCGATGTCGTGGCCGACGACGTAGACGTGCTCCAATTTGAGAGCCGATGCAAGCTGATACACATCCTCCGCCATATTGGCGGCATCGTAGCCGCCCGGCGTCGCCGTCGAGCCGCCCACGCCGCGCAGATCAACCGCGATAACCGTGAATCGTTTCGCCAACTGCGGCATGATTTCGCGATACTCGAACCAATCCTGTGGGAACCCATGGATCAGAATGATGGGAGGACCTTCTCCTCCGCGAACATAGTGAAGCGTGGTCCCATTCACCGTCGCGGTCTGGGACGCAAATTCCTTGCCTAGCCCTGTCGCAAGTGGACTCGTTTTCCCCTGCGCCTGGGCCTGAGCAAGAACGATGTTACAGCCCAATAATACGGATAGGACGACGAGGCCCAGACACCCACAGCGCTCGAAGTAGGTCCTTAGGTCGATGCGGTTGTCGACCGGGCTCGTGAAACGGAACACCTTCTCCGCGTTGGTGTTCTGCGACATTTGTGCTTGTTGCGCCATGCGGTCATCCTTTCGGTGCGGAAGTTGAGCGAAGAAAGTCGGCTAGTCGTTCGAGGACCGCTCCCCAACCGGATCGCCGCTCGTCCGGACGCTCGCGACCATCGAGGAAGGCCGACTGGTCGGTGAGCTTGAGCAACGTGCCGTCGCCATCGGCTGCGAGCTCCACCGTGCAGAGCGTTATCGAGATGCGCAAATCGTCCTCGTGCATGGTGCTTGCGCTGATGATGCGTTCGTTCGGCACGATGTCGAGAAAGCGACCTTCCTCTCGCAGGTGCGGCGCACCTTTCGGGCCGAAGCGCGAGCGCTCGTGGCCGCCGACGCGGAAGTCCTGGTCGAACTCGGCCAACTCCCAGCCGTCGTCACCCGGGAAGTGCCAGCGGGCTCGCTGTGCCGCGTCAGACCAAGCGGCGTACACCCTCTCCGGCGCTACCGGGAAACGTCGCTCGAAGACGATTGTGTCGTGGACGACAGCGTGGAGGGTCATCGGTCGTTTCCTCGAAGCTGCAGGTCGTGGCGCCCCGACCCAACTCCGAAGTCATTTTCATACTTTGCGATATCCCATTCGTTGCCAGGAACGTTCCATCGCCCATGGGCGTCTGGGTCCGCCCAGGCCCCAAAAACTTGCGCGGGAGCGGCCTTAAAGCTGCGTTCCATGACGATGGTGGAATGCTTCACTGTGCGTTCGCTCATTTTCCTCCTTCATTCATGCCGTTAGTCATCCGCTTCACCAAGACATTTCGCCAGCCGATCGAGGCGGCGCTCCCAGTTGGCCCGCCGCCGGTCGATCCAATTTTCGGCGGTCCGCAGAGCCGCTGTGTCGATGCGACAGGTGCGCACACGCCCGGTCTTTTCGGAGCGGACGAGGCCGCTTGCTTCCAGCACCTGGAGGTGCTGAACGACCGCGGGAAGTGAGATGGCGAGCGGCTTGGCGAGCTGGCTGACCGATGCTGGTCCGAGGCTGAGACGCTCCATCATCACCCTCCGGGCCGGGACCGCTAGGGCTTGGAAGATGAGATCAACCGGAGTCTCTTGGTTAAGCATAGACTTAAGTATATCACTCCTGACTCGGCTCGCTCAGGTGAGTGAAAGTCTTGCATATGGTTAGCCTTCATCGCTCGCAATGGACGCAGCGATTCGCATGACATGGAAAGAGGATATAGGTAGATTCACACACCCGCACGAACTCAACATGTTATTTAAGGAGAAATCCGAATCGCCAGTTCGCGCGTTAAAGCGCTGAGAAGCGCGCAGCGCCGTTTCAGATTTCGGCCACCAGAGCTGCGAAATTTGTCTGTAGATACTGCGTCAACGGGCGCTTGAGTTCATTTGTTCGAATAGAGGATCGTAGCATCTCGTTGCCCTCAGAGCTGTTTTCTAGTTGGCCCGCGTGTACTTGTTGATCCAGTTCACCTCCCAGGTTTTTCCGCCATCATCGGAAAACGCCTGTTCGGATTGCGCGGAATCATCACTGATTTTCCAGATGGAAAATCGAATCCAGATTTGTCTGCCGTTGACCTCCTCCTGGTCATAAAATTCGCAACGGCCATCCTTACACTGCCCCACTCCCGGCTGCTCGCCTAGCGTGCCAA